>Ga0307978_1001899_pt1 | contig 15079 bp, 15 predicted proteins | sample OrgLakmetage1056_FD_203151 | JGI IMG/M metagenome (GOLD analysis project Ga0307978, IMG submission 203151) | Saline water microbial communities from Organic Lake, Antarctica - #1056 | ecosystem: Environmental > Aquatic > Non-marine Saline and Alkaline > Saline | place: Antarctica: Organic Lake...
AAGTCGGACAGGCGATTTACGGCTTTTTAAGTTCTGCTCTAACTGCTTCTTTTCCTCTGGAGACAGAGTAATGGCGACTTGGGCTGGCATGAAGGTACACTCCAGGTAAGCTAAAATGACCTAGATATTATATCATTATATAATTTAATACACTACATTAGGGTGTCACCACCTGAACTATCTCTATTTTTTTTTGAACGTTTCGATCAATGTCCTGACCAAATTTTCTGAATTGTCAAAGTAGTGGGCATATCTGTGCGTCGACCTCGGCCGGATAACGGAACGGCCTGCTCGAGGGCCCTATTTTAGAGCACATCCAAGCCTTGGTGGCTCTAAAATGGTGCATAAACGAAAGTCTCCCGGAGCTGGGCCAGCATTACGCACGGCTGCAGTGCAGCACCAGCAATGCTCCTGACCAATTGGCCAGATTATTTCGCTAAGTTGGCCAGCTTATTGCGTTATCAGTTTTCAGTAAGCCGCCCGGCAAGCAGCAATGCCACTTATTCAAATCCGAGGAGATACCTATGACCTTCAAAGCCGTTTTGGCCGTATCGGCCGCCCTGATGTTGCCACTGACCGCACTGGCGGAGGACGATCCCATGAAAGTCGGCTTCGTTTATGTGGGACCCATTGGCGACCACGGCTGGAGCTATCAGCATGACCAGGGGCGTTTGGGTGTTGAAGCGCATTTTGGCGACGCAGTAGACACAACCTATGTAGAAAATGTCGCTGAAGGGGCCGATGCCGAACGCGCGATTCGCGCACTGGCCCAGGCCGGCCACGATCTTATTTTTACCACCTCATTCGGTTTTATGAACGCAACCGCCCGGGTCGCCAAAGACTACCCGGATATTACGTTCATGCACGCGACCGGTTACCAGCGCGGCGGCAACCTGGGCACGTATCTTTCTTCTACTTATGAGGGGCGCTACGTTACCGGAGCGGCTGCCGCCATGGTTACCGAAAGCAATGTTATTGGCTATATCGGTTCCTATGCGATACCAGAGGTCATTCGGGACATTAATGCCGTGTACCTGGGTGCCAAGTCCGTTAATCCGGACGTGGAAATCCGCGTGGTATGGGTCAATACCTGGTTTGATCCGGCACGCGAAGCCGACGCAGCCAATACTCTGATGGACCAGGGCGCCGATGTAGTAGCCTCGCATACAGACAGCCCGGCACCTCTCACGGCCGCCGAACGCCGCGGCAACTGGGGCGTTGGCCAGGCTTCGGACATGAGTGAATATGGCCCCGAGGCCCACCTGCTGTCGGTGGTGAACGACTGGGCTCCTTACTACATCCGTACCGTTCAGGAAGTCATGGACGGGACCTGGCAGCCGGAAGATTACTGGGGTGGTATGGCGGAAAACGTTATCCAGATTATTGAGCCGAGTGATCGTCTGACTGACGAGCAACAGGCCAGTCTGGACCAGCTGATCGCCGATATCAGTTCTGGCGCGGTGCACCCGTTTACCGGTCCGTTGAGTGACCAGAGCGGCACCCTGCGCTATCCCGAGGGCCAGGTCATGACCAAAGAGGAGCTGGCGGTAATGGACTGGTATGTAGAAGGCATCACGGCCACTTACCCCGAGTAAGTCTGTTGTGGTTAAGCGCGGGCCAGCTGGTCCCGGGGAATCCGGGCTGGCGGCCCGCGTTTCTGTTTTTGCACCAGAGGCCAACGTGAGGGTTGAACCATGTCCGCAGCCGTGCGTCTGCAATTAGCCGATATTGTGAAGCAATACCCGGGTTGTCGCGCCAATGACGGTATTGACTTGACGGTGACGGCCGGTGAAATACACGCCCTGCTGGGCGAAAATGGTGCTGGCAAAAGCACTCTGATGAAGATTATTTACGGCGTCGTTCAGCCGGATGCCGGCACACTTACCTGGAACGGGCACATACACACAATCGATAGCCCGGCCCGGGCCCGAGAGCTCGGCATCGGCATGGTTTTTCAGCACTTTTCGCTGTTTGAAACCCTCACCGTGGCGGAAAATATCGCCCTGGGATTGCCGACGGCGCAGGCCAGTGACCGCGCCCGGTTAGACGCCACCATTCGTGAGGTCTCGGCGCGTTACGGCATGGCGCTAGACCCGCAAAGGTATGTAAATACGCTTTCTACCGGTGAACAGCAACGGGTAGAGATTGTGCGCTGCCTGATTCAGGAAAGCTCCCTGTTGATTCTCGATGAGCCCACCTCTGTGCTCACCCCCCAGGAAGTAGAGATGTTGTTCCAGACGCTGCGGTTACTGGCGGCGGAAGGTTGCAGTATTTTGTTTATCAGTCACAAACTGCAGGAAGTGCGTCAGTTGTGTCACACCGCAACGGTATTGCGCCAGGGTCGCGTCATGGGTCAATGCGACCCCGCAGACGTGTCGGTGAACGCCATTGCCCGGTTGATGGTCGGCGAAGATACCCCTCTGACTACCCAGGTGGCGCCGGCTGTGCCCGGCGCGCCACTTCTGGAGGTCACGCGGTTAAGCCAGCGGTCGGTCGACCCATTTGGTACCAACCTGAAGGACCTGTCTCTGACGGTGTGCGCCGGTGAAATTGTCGGTATCGCCGGTATTGCGGGCAATGGCCAGGACGAACTGCTGCGTGCGCTGTCCGGTGAAAGCCTGACTGCAGACCAGTCGGTAACGCTGGCAGGGCAACCCATCGGGCAGCTGAGTCCGGGTGAGCGCCGCCGCCTCGGCCTGGGAGTGGTTCCGGAGGAACGGCTCGGACGTGGCGCTGTGCCGGGGCTGTCACTGGCAGATAATACCCTGCTGACTGCCTATCACAGTGATCTGTTGCGCGGGCCCTGGGTGCGGATTCGCCAGGTTCGGGCGCTTGCCCGTGCCGTGTGTCAGCGTTTTCAGGTGCGCACCACCAGCATCGACAACACCGCCCGCAGCCTGTCGGGAGGTAATCTGCAAAAGTTCATCATCGGCCGGGAGGCCCTGCAGCAGCCGCAGCTCCTGGTGGCGTCACATCCAACCTGGGGCGTCGACGTGGGTTCTGCTGTGTCCATTCATGAGGCGCTGGTTGCGATGCGCGATCGTGGTGCGGCGGTGCTGCTGATTTCTGAAGATCTGGACGAGTTGTATCAGCTCTGCAGCCGGATCGGCGCCCTTTGCGGTGGCCGACTGTCACCGGTTCACCCCGCCCATGACGTCAGCATTGAACAGCTGGGGCAATGGATGGCGGGCAACTTTGAGACCACCGAACCGGAGATGGCCCATGTTGCTACTTGAACGCCGCCAGCTTGACTCTAATCTGTTTCGCTGGCTGTCGCCGGTGATTGCCATTAGTCTGACTCTGGTCACTGCGGGGCTGATTTTTCTGGCCATGAACCGGGACCCGATCCAGGGCCTGATCTATTTTTTTATTACACCGCTGTCTGATATCTACGGCTGGTCGGAACTGGGTCTGAAAATGGCGCCTTTATTGTTGTGTGCCGCGGGCCTGACCGTGTGTTATCGCGCTAAAATCTGGAACATTGGCGCCGAGGGACACTTTTTAATCGGGGCATTGGGCGCCAGTGTGGTGGCCGTGCAACTGGTCGATCAGGACGGGTTCTGGGTGTTGCCGACGGTATTGCTGGCCGGTATGGCGACAGGCGCATTCTGGGCGGGCATTGCCGCCGGGCTGAAAACGCATTTCAACTGTAATGAGATTCTTACCACGATCATGTTGAATTACATCGCATTGAACCTGCTGGTGTATTCGGTGCATGGCCCGCTGCGGGATCCCTTTGGATTCGGCTTTCCACAGTCGGTGATGTTCGGTGATTCGGCACTGTTGCCCCAACTGATTCCCGGTACCCGCCTGCACATCGGTCTGGCGTTTGCCATGCTGGCAGCCGTGTCGGTCTGGGTACTGTTTGCCCGCAGTTTTATTGGCTTTCAGCTGAATGTCCTTGGGCAGGATGCCCGGGCGGCAGCCTTCGCCGGGTTCAATACCCGGCGTCTCATCTGGTTTTCACTGTTGCTGGCCGGTGCATTGGCCGGCCTGGCTGGCGCATCCGAGGTGACCGGGCCGCTTGGCCAACTGGTCCCGCAGGTCTCGCCCAGTTATGGCTACACTGCCATCATTGTGGTTTTTCTGGGCCGCATGCACGCAGTGGGCATCATTGCGGCCAGCGCATTGCTGGCGCTGACCTTTCTCGGTGGCGAAATGCTGCAGATTGCCATGGGCGTGCCGCGTGCGGTCACAGCCCTGATTCAGGGGCTGTTACTGTTCTATTTGTTGATCTGCGACGCCTTCATCCAGTATCGCCTCCGCTGGCGTCCCTCAGCACTGGCGCCTGCCTTCAACCGAAAACCCGGGCACTCACTGGCACAGGAGGCCTGATATGGACCTGATCTTTATGACTAACGTGCTTTCTGCGACCGTAGTGGCAGGGACGCCCCTGTTGATTGTGGCGCTGGGCGCCCTGATCTGCGAGCGCTCCGGAGTGCTTAACCTCGGCCTGGAAGGCATGATGCTGATGGGCGCTATGGCCGGTTTTGTAGCGGCGTACAGTACCGGCAGTCTGGGTGTCGGCGTCCTCGCTGCTGTGGTGGCTGGCATGGTCATGTCGCTGTTGTTTGCCTTTATGACCGTGACGCTGGCCGCGAACCAGTATGCTGCCGGGCTGGCCCTCACCATTTTTGGCACCGGGCTGAGCGCCTTTCTCGGGGCCGGCTTCGTAGGCAAGACCGTTGCGGGATTCGAGCCTCTGGCTATCCCTTTGCTCAGCGAGTTGCCACTTTTGGGCGAGGCTTTCTTTCATCAGGATGCGCTGGTTTATCTGTCTCTGGTGCTGGCCGTAGCAGTTTACCTGTTTCTGCGCCGTACTCGCGGTGGCCTGGTGCTGCGCGCCGTGGGCGAATCGCCCGAGGCGGCCAATGCCAACGGTTTGCGGGTACTGGCGGTGCGTTATATGGCGGTGGCTTTTGGCGGCGGCATGGCCGGGCTTGGCGGCGCTTACCTATCGCTGGCGTATATCCCGCTTTGGACTGAAAGCATGACGTCCGGGCGTGGCTGGATTGCTCTGGCGCTAGTGGTATTCGCCACCTGGCGCCCGGAGCGGCTGGTGCTTGGCGCCTATCTGTTTGGCGGTGCCAGTATTCTGCATCTGGTACTGCAGGGCGTGGGCTGGAGTGTATCGACGGAATTGCTGGCTACGCTGCCTTATGTTGTGACCATTCTGGTGCTGGTTCTGCTGTCGTATAATCCCACCCGCACGCGCCTTAATACCCCGCTTTCGCTGGGGCAGCCCTATCGGCCCAGTCGATGAGCGCCTTTGCCATCCAGAACGTAGCGGTTTTTACCGTGGATGCCAGTAATCGGGTCATTGCCAACGGCACCATACTGGTCATTGACGATCGTATTGCGGCAGTGGGCCCTGCCGGCAGTGTCGAACTGCCTGTAGATTGCACCCTGATCGATGGCACCGGGAAGGCACTGCTGCCGGGCCTGATAGACTGCCACTCGCATTCTAGCCTGATGCGTGGAGTGACCGAAAATATGCCGTTGATGCAATGGCTGCCCTGGTATCAGCTTGAGCACCGCGCCCTGACCGAAGATTTTGCCTATCACGCCGCGCGACTGTGCTACCTGGAAGCGTTACAGAGTGGTACCACCTGCGTTATGGATATGTACCGGTTCATGGAGCGGTGCGCTGACGCCGCTGGCGAGCTCGGTTTGCGCGTGCAGTTGGCCCCCTACGTGGCCGACTTGCCGGGTAAAGATTTCTTTGCCACCCGGGCCGAAAATGAGCGCCTGATTCAGACCCACCACAACACCCAGCAGGGCCGCATCCGTGTCTGGATGGGGCTGGAGCATTTGCTGTACTGCAGCGCCGACGCTTATCGCGAGGCCGCCCGCTATCAGCGTGAATATGGTGTAGGCATCCACACCCATGCCAGTGAGCAGCAGGCCGAAGAACAGGCGGTTACCGAGGCACTGGGCCAGCGTTCGCTTGCCATGCTGGATCACTACGGCGTGCTGGGCGAACACACACTGCTGGCGCATTGCGTCTGGCTGAATGATGACGAGATTAAGCGAGTGGCCGACACCGGCACCGCTATTGCCCACTGTCCCGTGAGCAACGCCAAGCTGGCTAGTGGCGTGGCCAGGGTGCCCGAGATGTTGGCCGCGGGGATCCGGGTGGGGCTGGGAACTGACGGCCCGGTCTGTAATAACAGCCTGAATCTGTTTGAAGAGATGAAATTTGCATCCCTGATTCAGAAAGCCACCCGGCTGGACGCCACCGCACTGCCAGCTCCACAGATGTTGCGCATGGCCACCATTGAAGGCGCTCGGGCGCTCAACCTCGACCATGACATCGGTTCGCTTGAAGCCGGTAAGAAGGCCGACTTGCTGTTGCTGGATTTGCACGGTGCCAATCTGGCCCCGGTGGCTTTGGAAGCCGAAGGCGGAAGTCTGCTGTGGAATCTGGTGTTTGCCGCCGGTCCTGCCAATGTCGACAGTGTCTGGGTAGATGGCCGACAAGTGCTGTCCCGGGGAGCACCGCTGGCGGTCTCCGGCCCGGGTATCGTTGCGGCAGCCCAGTCAGCTGGTCTGTCCCTGCAGGCCCGCTGCCGTGAACTGGCCCACACCCGAACTGAAATGCGTTAACCGAGGAGTCTCCGATCATGTCTGCACTGCCCATAATTTCCATTGCCGGTCTGCACAGCGAAGACGTTGGTATCCGCCGCGAGACGGCCGCTACACTTGGTAAGGCGTGCCGTGAAGTCGGGTTTTTCTACGCCATTGACCATGGCGTGCCCGCATCGGTGCGTGCCGACGCCTTCGCTGCCAGTGAGCGCCTGTTTGCCATGCCCCAGACTGAAAAAAATGCTCTGTCGATCCGGTTATCCCCGCACAACCGTGGCTACGTAGCCCTGTCTGACGAGCGCCTTAACCCGGCGGCGGGCGGTGATATGAAAGAGGCTTTCAATATTGGCACAGACCTTCCGGCAGATCATCCTGATGTTCTGGCCGACAAGCCCTTTCGTGGCGTGAATTTCTGGCCGGCACTGGCTGGCTGGCGTGAGCAGGCAATGGCCTACTTCGACCACTGTCTGGCCCTGGGCCGCACCATTCATAGTGGTTTCGCCCTGGACCTGGGCCTGGATGAAGACTTTTTTGCACCGCATCTGTCCAATCCAATTGCCACATTGCGCATGCTGCATTACCCGGCCAGCGCCGATACTCTAAGCCGCACCGATGGTGCCGCGGGCACCCATACCGACTATGGCAACGTTACTATTCTGGCCACCGACGAAGTAGCCGGGCTGGAAGTTCTGAACCGTCAGGGGGAATGGATTCAGGCGCCTTACATACCGGGTGCCTTCGTCTGCAACATAGGTGACTGTCTGATGCGGTGGAGTAATGACACCTACTTGTCGACACCGCACCGGGTGCGACCACCGGCTCAGGAACGCTATTCACTGGCCTTGTTTCTGGAGGTAAATCCCGACTCCGTGGTGGATCCCAGGGACATCGTTAGCCATGAGCCGCCCCGTTATGACCCTATTACCTGTGCCGACTATCTCACCCGTCGCCTGAATGCTACTTATGAGCACCGAACCCCCCAGGCGCAGCCCTGATATTTTACGCCAACCAAACTGGGCACCCACGATATAATGGCGCCTCTGGAGTGGGTATCCAACCTTCCTGCCATAAATCGCAGCACATCATCCTCGTAATCACGCAGCCGCTCTAACAGGTTGTTGAAAAAGGCTTCCTGCCTTTTCCAAAACACGAAAAAAAATGTGATTTTTACTTTTCTCACGAAATCCAAGATTTATCAGCCTCTGATTGTGACTGGTGATTAGCCAATCGATGTGATGCCTTCAGGGCTATCTGGAATAACTGACCCACGCTGGTTAGGGACTGGATCTGAATGGTTCCTTGTGTAACCATTCCGGTCATATTTCATCTGGACTGACACTCAATGACCGATGCTTCCACCGGGTCCCGGTTTGACCTGAATCAATTTCTGCCGTATCGGTTCAACCGCCTGGCCGATCGGGTCAGTGAGCAGTTGGCGCACCTTTACGAGTCGTCCTATTCACTGACCATTGCCCAGTGGCGGGTGTTGGCCTGGCTGAACCAGCATGAGGTGTTGACGGCAAAGCAGATTCGCGATGCGACAAGGATGGATAAAGCCCGGGTATCGCGTGCCGTGCAGTCGCTGGCAGAGCGGGCGCTGATCAGTCGCAGCCCGGACCATAAGGACCAGCGCGCCCATCATCTCCGGTTAACCTCTGAAGGGCGTGCCTTGTTGGATAAACTGTTGCCCGAGGCGCGGAGTTGGGAGGCATCCTTGCTGGCCTCGTTGTCGGTCGCTGAGCGCGATGCGCTGCTGGCGGCCATGACCAAGCTTGAGCACGCCCTGAGTAACCCAGCTAAGGCTGGCTCAGCGCCACGATAAACGCGTCATAGGGGTGTAGTTCCAGCACTGTGCTCAGTTCAGTCCTTGCTGTGCCACTGCAAATCAGAACGTTTGCTGTGTCGACGGGCACATTGTCCGGCAGCGCTATACTCAGTTTTTCCGAGGATAAGTTTCCCACGATCAGTAGCGTTTCTGACTCACCTGTGCGCAGGTAGGCAAACACCTGTGGGTGGTCCTCCAGCAACAGTTCGAAGTGACCCGTAACCAGGGTGCTGTTGGTTTTACGCAGCTGGATCAGTCGCTGATAGTGATAGAAAATGGAGTCCCTGTTTTCCAGGTCGGCGGTGACGTTGATCTCCGTGTAATTCGGGTTAACCTTCAGCCAGGGTTCGGCTGTGCTGAATCCGGCATGCTCACTGGTGTTCCACTGCATCGGTGTGCGGGCGTTGTCGCGGCTGTTTTTATGGATGGCGGCCATCAAGGTCGCGTGCTCATCACCTTGCTCGAGTTTTTCGATATATAGATTTCGGGTTTCGATGTCCTGATAGTCTTCGATCGATTTGAACGCCACATTAGTCATGCCGATTTCTTCACCCTGATAGACATAGGGCGTGCCCTGCATGCCATGCAGAACAGTGGCGAGTGCTTTGGCGGACGCCACTCGCCAGATACCGTCGTCGCCGTATTTGGAAACCGCGCGTGGCAGGTCGTGATTGTTCCAGAACAGGGAGTTCCAGCCCCGACCTTCAAGCTCAGTCTGCCACTTGGCGAACACCTGCTTGAGCTCGAGCAGATCGACAGCGCGCGGCTTCCATTTGCCGTAAACCGGATCAAAGCTCAATGCAATATGTTCGAACTGAAACACCATCGACAGTTCTTCGCGTTCGGGAGCCGAGTAAAGCCTGGCGGTCTGTGGCGTAACGCTCCAGGTTTCACCCACGGTCAAAGCGTCACGGCCTTTCAGCGTAGCCTGGTGCATGGCCTGCAAATGGGTATGCAGGGTAGGGCCATTGGCGAGGACTTTACTGTCTACGTCCTTGCCAATCAGGTCAATTACGTCCATACGGAAGCCGGCAATGCCGCGGTCGAGCCAGCGGTTCATCATGGCGTATACCGCCTCGGCTACCGCCGGGTTTTCCCAGTTCAGGTCCGGTTGTTTAGTCGAGAACTGGTGAAAATAGTAGTCTTTCGTGGCCGGGTTAAAGGTCCAGGCCGGGCCGCCGAAGTAGCTGCGAATGTCGCTTGGGAGTGACCCGTTTGGCCGCGCATCTCGCCAGATATAATAGTCGCGATAGGGGCTGTCTGGGGATTGCCGGGCCGACTCGAACCAGGGGTGTTCGTCCGAGCTGTGGTTCACCACCAGGTCCATAATAATCTTGATGCCACACACGCGTGCTTCGCTAATCAGACGGTCCATATCGGCCAGGGTGCCGAATTCCGGGGCGATGTCATCGTAATCGGAAATATCGTAGCCGTTATCGTCCATCGGTGATTTGAACACCGGCGACAGCCAGATCACGTTAATGCCGAGCAAGGCCAGATAGTCCAGTTTGCTGATGATGCCATTCAGATCACCCACGCCATCATTATTGCTGTCCATAAAGCTGCGCGGGTATATCTGATAGACCACGGAGGATTTCCACCAGGGATGCAACATTGTGGTGCCTCCTGTTAGCTGTTCTATTGGCTATCGTGACTGTGATGGCAAAATAAATGATCCGTCTATCCTGACGCCTTATGTATCAGCAAGGGATTATAGGCGTCAAAAACTGCGGTGCAAACGGAGCCGGGTTGTTCAAATCAGAACCGTTTTCAGAAGAGTATGAGGTTCGTTGTCAGATAGAACTGATCGGGATGTTTCAGGAGTATCCGGAGGTCGCTACCCGGGCGTGTCACCCGGTTGGCTCAGTGACGGGCCCGGGAAGACGGAGCCAATAGAGTAGGCAAAGAGTGGTGATGCTGCTCAGCTATCGTGCTTGTGATGATCCCGGTCTATGGCACTGCCGACGGTATTTGAAGGTTTTTTGCTGGCTTTGTCCGCCTTGGGTTTTTTCTTTTCCTTATGGCCTTTGTTCTTTTCTTTGCTCATGATGATGGCTCCGTTGATCGTTCACTGAAGGGCCTTGTCATAGCGCCATCCTGATATAGGTTTAGTTGATGAAATCAAACTGTCAACTCTGACTGTTCTGTATGAAGTCCACTATTAATTAAAGTGTGATACGTAATTGATGTTATAGTCTGGGGTCAAAAATCTTTTGCCAAGACATCGCCCATGCACATTACCCGATATTCTGACTACGCCCTGCGCGTACTGATCTACCTGGCTGCGGACAGAGAGCGCCTGACCACTATTCAAGTTATTGCCGACAGCTATGGCATCTCAAAGAGTCATTTGATGAAGGTCGTGAATCAACTCAATAAGCTGGGCTATGTTACGGCTATAAGAGGTAAAAACGGGGGTTTGCGGTTGGGGCAGGATCCGGTAAACATCAACATTGGCGTGCTGTTTCGAGAAACCGAGTCCGATATAAGCTTGGTGGAGTGTTTTTCCTCGGCCAATCAATGTTCTATTGCACCGGTCTGCGATTTAAAAAACATATTGAATGAAGCGCGTAACGCCTTTCTGTCAACGCTGGACAACTACACCCTTGCCGATCTGATTCAACCCAGAAATCAGTTCGATCTGACGCGCATCCTGCGTATTGTCTAACCCTGAATCCATGCCGTTTCAATGGGCCTCTAGGCCCATGCAGTTCAGCGAATGCAGGCGCAGCACGTAAGACAACTTAGCGACGACAGGGAGGAGGAGCATCATCATGTGCGAAAAAATCTGCACGCCCAATCCCTGGTTGAAGTTCCACACATAAGCATTCAGTGTCGCGACGATGAATCCAAGAACAGCCAGTATCATCAGTGTATGGGCCAGATCCAGTCTTTGTTGAGCTATCATGACATCCTCCTGTTGCGTTGAAAGACCCCCATCAGAGGGCTGTTCTTATAAAGGTCTATATTATATCACTCTTTATAAGATCTATTATTGATATATCTTTAGAGAAGTCAATACGAGTGTTTTATTTTTGTCTGCCAGGACTGCAGCAAGGCAGTCCTGGTCGGGTTGTAGTCAGCGAGTTGCTGTGTCGGTGCGAGGCGATATCAGGATGTGCGTGTAGCAAGCCAGAAAAAGTCCAAAAGCCAGAATCCAGGCCAGGGCGGAGAGGTTAACGGCCCACCGGTAGTCCAGCCACTGACTAGCGGCCGCCAGCCGCAGCAAGGTGGCGAGGGTGATTAGAACGTAACTTCCAATAGCGTAACGCGGTAACTTCATCGGCCGGCCGGTATGGCCCAGTGATACCCGGGTCATCACCCCGAGGATCAGGGTGGCCATGGCACCCAGTCCAAGACTGTGTTGCCAAAAGTGTGTAGCGCTGAGCAGCGACCAGTCAGTCAGGCCTCGAAATACCAACGACAGCGCCAGCCAGGCATAAGCCAGATGCAGTATCCACAGAAGCGGCTCGCCGAGTGCGCGCCAGCCCTGCCAGTGTGCGAGGCGCAGTCCGTTGGCGACACCGGCAACGAGGGCGACCAGGCCCGTTATCTCGAGGCTGACTGTCAATAAATCCAGAACAATGAGCAAAGCAATGCTGGCCAGGGCCAGGCGATCCAGCCAGGCGGGGCGGCGCACGTTGCCTGGTTTATTGTTTTGTCGCAGCCAGTTGCCAGTAAAGGCGGGTATTATTCGGCCAGCGATCACAGCCATTAACAGGGTGATCAGGCCGAGACCCAGTTGTTCTGCGGTATTCAGTAAGGCCATAGAGCCGGTCATAAACCCCAGATGCATCATGGCGTTCCCCGTTAGCAGTAGCGCCAACACACCCACGAGCACCAGGTTACGATGGTTTTTATGACGAATCAGTATGGTTGCAACATAGAGCGTTAAGGCCGTCAGAAAGGCTAGGTCAATCAAGGCGACCAGCCAGGTAGGCCAGAAGTTGGCGGTCAAAAACATCAGCCGACCGGCGACCCATAGCATCACCATCGCCAGCAATCCTAAACCGGATAAGGGCTTGGCTCCGGTCCAGTTGGTCATGGCGGTAAGCACAAAACCGGCTATGGCCGCCGGCACCCAGCCATACAGCATTTCATGACTATGCCAATGCATTGGCGACCAACTAACCGGTATCGTCCAGCCACTGAACAGGTAGGTAACCCAAACCAGTATGGCCACTATGGCGTACAAGGCGTTGGCCATAAAGAACGGACGAAATGGGTAGCTGAGCCAGGCTGCAGTAGATAGAGTCGGCATGATGACCTCCTTAAAAGAAGTATAGATAATACATCTTTAGGAGTCTCAGTACACTGACTGTCTCCGAGTGGGCGACGCTTTCAAGAGGGTTTATGACGTCCGGGTTGATTCGCTATTTTTTGCTCACCTCTGTGCTATTTTCAGGTCACTTCTTTGGTAGTCAGTGGCGTTTTCTTTTTGTTCGGGCGGTGGCGTCAATTATACTCACCAGATCTGCCTTACCTGAGGTATGGCAGGTCAGTTTGATTCGGTTAGACTATCGTCATTTTGTGAAACTGTAGAAGTTGGAACGCCTATGGATGTCATTGTCATTGGAGCCGGTGTCGTCGGCTTAGCCATCGCCCGGCGTTTTTCGCAGGCAGGTCAGTCTGTGCTCGTGCTTGAGCAACACCCGACACCCGGTCAGGAAACCAGTTCGCGCAATTCTGAAGTCTTGCATGCTGGTATCTACTATCGCCCTGGCTCGCTTAAGGCTCGACTGTGCGTGGAGGGGCGCGAACAACTGGTTGCTTATTGCCAACAGCGTCAGATACCACATCGTCTTTTGGGTAAGCTGATTCTGGCAACGGACGAAGCCGGTGAAGCGACGCTTGATACATTGCAGGGGACGGCTGCAACCAATGGCGTTTCACTGGATGACCTGTCGCAGCAACAGGTTGCCCGGTTGGAGCCGGAGGTGTCCTGCCGCCGTGCGCTCTGGTCGCCAAAAACGGGGATCATTGATTCCCATGCGCTGATGATGGCTTTCCAGGCAGATATTGAAGCCTGCGACGGGGATGTCGTGTGCCATCATCGGGTTGAGCGCATTGAGCGTGGCGGGGATCACTGGCAGGTGTCAGTGGTCGACAGCGAAGGCGAGCGTTCCAGCATCGAGGCCGGTCGGGTTATTAATGCTGCGGGCCTGGGCGCGCTGGCAGTGGCCCGGACGGTGGTGCCTGTCTTACCCAATGTGCCCATTGCGGCTTATGCCAAAGGCTGCTATTTCGGCTACAGTGGTCGTTTGCCGGTGTCGCACTTACTTTACCCCACGCCGGAAGTCGGGGGTCTTGGCATCCATCTGACGCTTGATCTGAATGGTCAGCCGCGGTTTGGACCCGATGTGACGTTTCTGGATAGCGATGTGCCGGATTACAACGTAGATCCTGGGCGTGCCAGGGCCTTTGCCCGGGCCGTCCAGACATATTTACCTGGTATTGATCCCGACAAATTGGTGCCGTCTTATGCCGGAGTGCGACCCAAGGTTCAGGTCGACGGCGCCGTTGCCGACGACTTTTTGCTGGATCTTTGCTCGTCACCCGATCACCCGGGTCTGATGCATTTGCTGGGTATAGAATCGCCCGGGCTGACAGCCTCGATGGCCCTGGCCGATGCCGTTTTTGAACGCACTTAATATGGGGTTGAGCATTGAGGCGAGCGGCATGTCCATCCATCCACACCCACCCGTGCAACGCTCTGTATCGCATGCATCACTGGTATTTCTGGCTTTACCCGTTAGGCTGGACACCCGTTTCACCGGCCAGAGAGTGAGCCCCGCATGACCTTTGATACCCTGCTGTCGCTGTTACCCTGGCTGGCTATTATTTTTATGGCATCGGGTATTATCAAAGGGATTTCGGGCTTTGGCATGCCTTTTATCGCGATACCGGCTTCGACCATCCTGTTTAATGTGCCCATTACCCAGGCCATGGGCTGGGTTCTGGCATCTGGCTTTGCGACAAATATTGTGCAATTGGTGCAAACCCGCCGGCACTGGCGAGTGTTGCGTCAGATTTGGGTTCTGTTGCTGGTGTTATTGGCTACCATGAGCGTTTCGGTTCAGTTGCTGTCGGCCTTAAATACTCATGTCCTGTCCATTGTATTGGGCGGTGTGATGATTATTTCCATAGGGGCGCAACTGGCGAAGCCATTGCGCGTACCTCCTGGTAAGAAGCAGACCTACTACCTGGTCAGCGGTTTTATCAGCGGTCTGTTTGGTGGCATGACGTCGTTTTTCGGGTTTCCATCGCTGCAGGTTCTAATCGCTTCCGGGTTGCAAAAAGCCGAGTTCATTTTTGCTACCGGCGTTGTGTTGTTTTCCGGAACGGTCGTTTTGGCCGTTGGACTGGGCAGCCAGGGTCTGGTCACCCGCTACGATGGCCTGATGTCCATATTGCTGTTTATGCCAGCCGTGCTGGGTATGTTGATCGGCCAGCGACTGCGCGAGCGGATGTCGCCTGACGTCTTTGGCCGAGTCGTTTTGCTGGTATTGCTGGCCACGGGGGCCAGCATGCTAGTTCGCGGGGTCGTCGGCTGGTTGTCAGTATGATGCCGGCTCAAGTCATGCTGGCAACCTGGGTCTGCAGCTCACTGACCAGCGACGGGTCCAGTTCCAACTGACGCGCCAGCTCGGTCAGATAGGCTTTTTCCAT
>Ga0307978_1001902_pt1 | contig 15070 bp, 13 predicted proteins | sample OrgLakmetage1056_FD_203151 | JGI IMG/M metagenome (GOLD analysis project Ga0307978, IMG submission 203151) | Saline water microbial communities from Organic Lake, Antarctica - #1056 | ecosystem: Environmental > Aquatic > Non-marine Saline and Alkaline > Saline | place: Antarctica: Organic Lake...
TGTGTGTGTGTGTATGTGATTGTGAAGCTTGAGCGGTATTGGGAATTTGTCGCTCACGACAACTTTTTTCTATTGGTAGGCGTTCATGACGTCTCGTCGAACAGGTCCCAAATTGGCGGAACGTGGCGAACCTGGTGCAGCGCGCTGGTTGAGTGTGGAGTTGCGCTTGGTGGCAGATGTGGGATTCTTGGGCATGCCCAACGCGGGTAAATCGACACTCCTGGCTGCAGCTAGTGCGGCACGACCCAAGATTGCCAGCTATCCGTTTACAACGATTGTTCCCAATCTAGGCGTTTGTGATCTCGGTCAGGGCGCCGGTCTGGTATTGTGTGATATCCCTGGTTTGATCGAAGGAGCAGCGGGAGGTGCGGGCATGGGCGGAGCCTTTCTTCGACATGTCCAACGTTGCAAAGTGTTGCTGCACGTGGTGGACGGGACTTCGGAAGATCCCATTAGAGACTTTAAAACGATCATTGGCGAATTAGAGCAGTACGATGAGTTTTTGGCACAAAAACCACAGGTTGTCATTCTCAACAAGATCGACGTACCAGAAGTACTAGAACAGGAAAAAGACCTAGTAGCGGCGCTCAAGGAAGCTGCTGGGCATTCTCGTGTCTTGTCCATTTCGGCTGCGACAACAAAGAATGTGAAGGAGTTGATGGCTCGTTTGAAAAAGTTTGTCGACGCCCAACCCGCAGCAGAGCTACCACCGCCATCCGAAATTGACCTCTCCAAGGCTGGCTTGGATTATGATAGCGACGATTTTGAAATTCAGAACGATCCGTCGTATCCTGGTCAGTGGCGATTGACGGGAGAGTATATTCAGCAGGTTGCGCGAATGACCCACTGGGAATATCCCGAAGCCGTGGAGCGTTTCGGGCGGCAGCTGGAGGCTTTGGGTATGGCCATGGAATTGAGCCGTCGTGGTGCCCAAGGCGGAGACCTGATTATGATTGACGAGTTCGATTTTGAGTTTTCACCTGGAATGTCAAATCCTTACATTCCACCCGAGCTGCTAGAAAAGGACGACGAGTACTTTGGAAACAAAAATAAAGCGGCGCAAGAAGACGAGGCGCAGGCGTGGAGACCCTTTTCCGAAGGAGGCTTTTTGGACGTTGACACGGAAGAGTTTGACGGCTTTGGCGAAAATGAAGACTGGGACTTGTTGGAATTTGACGACGAAGAAGGCGCTGATGCAATTCTCGACGATGACGAAGTCTGGATGTCATAATAATAAAGTACACTCTTTGTCTAGTAAATGAAACTATAGCTATCTCTCCACTACACGTAGTCTCGCGACAAAGAATCCGTCGCATTGCTTTAAACTTCCAGGCAAGCTACCCGGTAAGACTCTCAGCCAACCGTTGGCGTCTATTGAATCATCAAATCCAGGCATTTCTCCCGACTCGAAGGGAATCGTCTCTAGCTTGGCGCCATCTTGGCGTCCCAAGAGCTTGGTAACCTGGACTTCACTTTCTTGCTTCAAGAGACTACACGTTGCATAGACTAAAATACCCCCAGGCTGAAGGATTGCATCAGCCGCATGACAAGCGAGTTTGTATTGTGTCTCCAATAGTTCTTGATAGACTGGATCTTTTCTCAGAACGTCTGGACGCTTGCTACCCGTACCTGTTGCTGTACACGGCGCGTCCACCAATATTCCAGCAATGACCTTGTCGCTAGGGGGTATCCATTCGGCGCCATCCGCTATTACAATCTCCCAGTCCATTTGTAGTCGTTCCTTGTTTTGGCCCAACCGTTTGCTGCGTTTTGCCGACTTTTCAACCGCCGTCACCGAGGCAAAGCCATAGTTGCACAACTGCGCCGTCTTTCCGCCCGGAGCTGCACACATGTCCACTACATGAAGCTCATTTACAGCCGCGTCTTCTCGTTGTATAATTCCATTGTACAAGGCAAGGGCAGGCAGTGTCGCTGAAACGTCTTGAAGCCACCAGGCGCCTTGTTGGTATAGCGGCCACGCCGAAATAGCTCCAGGCGGTGCCTTGCGAACGAGGACGGATCCCTGTGGAAGAATCTCGGCATCTGGAAACCAGCCCGCGATACTCTGAATTTGCTCTATCTGCTGTTCTACCGTTTGCTGAGCATCAACCTTGATGGTTAAACACCGGGGCGTCTCTTGCATGGCATTTTCTACAATTTTTCTCGTGGCGTCGACACCCCAAGATTCGTTCCATTCTTGGAGGAACCAGTCCGCCACATTATCGGTCACGTCCGTCTTGGCCAGCAATTCTTTTCCTTCTCTGGATAATCGCCGCAATACAGCATTAACGAACTTGATACGGGACTCTGGAACCTTGATTGCAGGATCCATGCGCAACACGTCCACCGTCTCCTTGACGGCCGCGTGCGGTGGCACACCAACAAACAATAGCTGGACGGCCCCGACGCGCAATACGGCTTGTACAAAGAGATCAATTCTCCCCATGCGCTGATTTTTTTTGGGAGTATCCTTTTGGCACAGTTCGAGTACCTTGTCAATCTGTCCGAGACGCCGTTCCGTCGTGGTTACCAAGAGGCGGCAGAGGGAGCGATCGCGGGTAGGGAGTTGTTTATAGCCTGGAAGAGATTCCAGGCGTTCGACCCATGAAGTGGACGATCCTTGTCTCGGAAGAACGGCCATGGTTACCAGCAGTCGAACCGAAGAAGCTTCTCTGGCGGAAGGTGCTCTTGCCTTTGGGGCCGTCGTGCTGGAATCTCCGGCACTGCTGCTCGACGACGCTGGTAAACGTGTTTGCTGGACACCTGCGGGGGCATTCTTTCTAAAGATCAATTGATGGCATCCGACTGTATTGGAAGTCAGAAATCCATGCGAGACAGCGAGAATCCCAAGAAGCAGGACCACTTGGGGGTAAAAGGCTCTCATGGGTCCGGAGAGAGCGGGCAGTATGCAGTACCGGTACGGTATGTCGTGTGCGATGTGCGTGCCAAGAAAAAAGTGTTGTTGTTTGGTTGTTGTTCTTTCCAACCGAACGAAAATCAACGGTGGGGCTGGATTTCGTTTCTTAACCCTCCCCTTAGTGGATTTATTTTATTGCGAAAACGGATTGCTTCCATCACGAATTATGGAGTCCCGCCTTTTATCAAAGAACAAAAAAGGTCATTCGTTTTGATCGCGAGTTGAGAGTCGACGAACGAAACAGTTCATTAAGAGTTAAGATCATAAACCAAACGGACGCGACCATGAGAGCCATCCTAGAGCCCAAGGATCAGCCCCGGCTGCTTCACAGATCCACCAAGAAGCCTTTCTCGCCAGGAGGCTCGAAAAAGTCGCCTCGAGAATGCGATTTCTACAAGAATCCCACCCTTTCAAGTCGACTCATATTGCACCAAAAGTACAGTGCTGCCACCCGGCAACTGCAGCAGTATCCGGAGGAAGCTGCCATCTGGGTGTGCGTCAAGCGACTATTACCAGAGCTCCAAGCTGTTACCGCTACTACTAGTAGCACTAGTCAAGAACAGGTCGTTGTTGCCGCCGAATCAATCATATTCCATGCGCCAGCTCCCACTCCACTGCGCCTGCCAAGATTTGGCCCGCACAGGAATCGAATCAACCAATTGCTGCGCTCTCGAATCGCTCATTCAGCAGCTCGTCCTAGCGTACCCCGCTGCTTGCTCGGCACAAGATCTATCGGGTTGTTGGCCCTTGCACGAGGCCGTCAGGTACGCGGCCGCTCCTGTGGTGGACACGATTTCCACGCTCTTGTGCGCGGCGCCCTCTGTCGTTCACCAAAAAGACCAGTACGGACGATCGGCACTGCACCTCAATGAGAATTGCCGCATGCGCAAAGACTCAAGCAAACCAGCTGCCGTGCAGGTCATGCTTTACCGAAAAACTCGCTTTTTTGGGAATCGGCGCTGCAAGAAGCGGCCCTGCCTGCGTCTCCAACATCGCGTGGTGCCACTTGACGACGCCACAATTGATTGCATGAGCGTACTGGCGGGGCCGGGACGCTGGCGGGTGTCGCTGCCGATCTAGAAAGTAGTACCAATGAACATGACCTGTCGACGGTTTGGACCGTTGACCAGAGTCAAGCTGCAGCGTCCAATAACAGCAGAGACGACACCCCAGCCAGTCTGGCACCCTGGTCGTGGTCGCAACTGGAGCAACGGGCGCAGCGGTTGGAACAGTTGCTGGCCGAGTCCTTGGAAAAATTATTTGATGTCAATGCGGACATGTCCCAGCTCAAAATCCAGCACGGCGCTCGCCAGGACAAGTTTCTGCGAATGACAGCGGCAGACCCGGCGAACCAGCACGTGGCCAGCTTGGAAACGGAAAATGCACGACTTCAAGCCAAAACGCAAAGGCTGCAGGACTTGGTACAAAGACACGGTATAGCGTTGAGTGACGCAAGTCTGGCGAGTAAACCTGCACATATTTCCGTCCCCATGAGTACGACTACCGGTACTACGCCTGTAGCACCAGCAGATGCGACCAAGACGGAAACGACCCAGTCGCTGCACCACGACAAGCAAAAATTGCAAGCGCAAGTGGCTGCATTGACTCGACAAAATCAAGGATACTTTGACCGGTTGGGCTATTTTGATCGTGCCCTGGATTCCTTTAGTCGGTCGTCGTCTGTTGTAGATACAAGTAGTGCCATGACCATCACGTTGGTCGCCAGTGGTTGGACCACTTGTCCTTGCAGGAATCTCTAGTTTCTCACGGAGAAGGAGCATCCGACAGTTTCAATGACAGAGGATTTTCCCGGAGGAGGATCTAAACGATGCTGCAATTGAAGACGACACCAACGACGATTTGTCTTTGCTATTGCGAGAAACGTCGCAAGCTTATGCGCACTCGTCACCCCTATGAGTACCGCGCTTCTTGGAGGAGGAAAGACTTCCAGGCACTACTCGAACTTTTAGAAGGATTGGCTTATAGTCTACGGCGAAACCATTAGCATGCATTCCCATCGGCTAAGCAGTATATATGTTTCACTTCGAGCTAGACTACCGTATAGTGTATAGCGTATAGCTACATCATTACTACTGTAGCTACTGTAGAGGTAGAGCGGGTTAACTGTACCATAAATGAGCTACTATCCCATGTGATCAGATAAATAAGTCGCAAAAAGACGAGGACACGCTATCAAAATTGTCACAAAGTCATTCCCAATCGGGCCCAACCGATTGTAAGAAAGCTTCTAGGGGAGCTTTTCGCTTCACACAAACGCGCCATCAACAACGTCGACAACAACCAGTAGCAAGATGAACGAAGGCAATGGAGGCAATGGCAGGGCAAACAGAAGGGGGTCTATCAGCATGATGCACGTGTCAAAGGTTCTGAATAGTGCAATGGCGGCGCCGAAGATGGCCACGGGTCTTGCAAAAGCCGGTATCGGTGCCGGTACAGGTTTAGCAAAGGCTGGTATCGGTGCCGGTACAGGTTTGGCAAAGGCAGGCATCGGTGCGGGTACTGGTCTAGCAAGGGCTGGCATCGGCGCCGGTACTGGCTTGGCAAAGGCTGGTATCGGGGGTGGTACAGGTCTGGCAAGGGCTGGTCTAGGGGTAGGCATGGCGGGTGTGGGCATGATGAACTTTAATCGACAACACCGAAAGCACAAGAACAAAGGCGGCAAGGTGGGAGGAAGAAGATTAAAACGACAAAATTCTCGCCTCGCATGGAGCTCTCGTGTCACAGCTCCGTATACAAAACTGGACTTGATAATAGAATGTCACGAACTGCCCAAGAAGGACAGCTTTACAAACGCTGACGCATTTGCTTACATTTGGGAGGTTCCCCCAGGTTTCAATGCCGGTAGCAAGCAAGTCAGCAAGCTTCCTTCACGCCAAGAAAAGGAAATCGGCAAGACTGAGGTCATTCGAGAAAACAAGAACCCACGCTTCACAACCACCTTTCGGCTCGACTACAAATTTCATGAACATCAGACGTACGTCATTCGAATCTACGACGAGGATCTGCGATACGCAACGGACTTGAAGGAGCACGACTTTATTGGCGGATGCGTCTTTACACTGGGACAGTTGATGGGTTCTACAGGATGCTCTATTGCAAAGCCTCTGCATTGTGGAAAGGCCTTTGTTGTTCTGATTGGACAAGAGATGATCGATACTCGTGAAGTGCTAGAGTTCCGCTTCTCGGGGCAAGGCTTGGGAGCACTGGAAAAGAAGAATAGTAAAGTCCAAGTGGCCAAGGATGTGCTTGAAAAGATGGAAAAGCTGAATGTGGCCAAGTCGGTGCTCGAAAAATTCGATCCATACTTTCGACTAGAAAAACTCAACGCGGAAGATCAGAGTTGGACCATTATTTGGAAATCTGAAGTGATGAAGGATACGCACAACCCAACGTGGAATGTAGCTCGACTACCGTTACAGCTGTTGTGTCAAGACGATCCTTCCAGCCCATTGAAGATTACGTTTTGGGACTGGAATCGGTTTACAGCAGACGAACTCGTCGGATTTGTTGAAACGAGCGTGGGTGAGTTAGTATCCAAGGCCAAGCGCGGTATTCCCATCATGGACGTCATGGTTGAAAGAAAGAAGCTTCTCCGCCGAGGTACCAAGCTCAAGAAAGCGGGTATTCTTAAGGTTCTGAAAGGGAGTGTTGTGCCGATTCCGAGCATGCTGCAGTACGTTGCCGGAGACTGCGAGCTAGATTTGATGGTAGCCGTGGACTGTACAGCTGGTGCCAACGGAGATCGAGAAGACGAAGAAAGTCTCCATTTCCTAGATAGCAGTTGGCTAAATGACTATCAAACAGCAATATACAAAATCGGGGCTGTCTTTGACGCATTCTGCGGAAATCATCGCGACTACGCTTTGTGGGGGTACGGTGGAACGATTAAGGGCGTCGATCATCCTTACTTTCCAATGGGAGAGCGATTGAGGAGTGCAGACGACCTACTCAAGGCCTACGATCGCACTCTGACTCCCGAGAACCCGAATCTTCAGTTGGGACCAAAGGCCAATATCAAAAACGTTATCCAAGCCGCCATATACCGTGCAATTCAAAACAGCTCCGGAAAGCAATGTTACTCGACACTTGTCATCCTGACAGCTGGACAGATTGATGATATACAAGAAAGTATCGATGCTATATGCGCCGCAGCTGAAGACGCGCCGCTGTCCATTGTGCTGATTGGCGTGGGAGACGACGGCTTTCAAGTAATTCATCACCTCACAGGTAACGAGATGGGTGGCTTGACGCACTCTAATGGTGTTCCTATCTCCCGCGACATTGTCAGCTTTGTGTCGTTCAACGACTGCTACGGAAACGCCACGCAGACTATTTCGGAAGGTCTCAAGGACATACCCGAACAGTTTGTGCAGCATTTCACTAATGCTGGTATCCTCCCGAATCCAACAGTTGCAGTACCAGACTATTCTCATGAGCACGTGGTCAAGAGCAGAAAGGCAGCCAACAACAAAAAGAAAAGGTGGCAGCGGCAGTAAGAAATGAAGCCAGGCAGCTGCGCAACGTTATATTATATGTAGAGGAAAGTGATAGAGGGGTGTACTTGCATCCCAGACAAACAGTAATAGGTATACAAAAGCTAGCCTTTGATTGACATTCGTAACGTGTTATGTACTAGTATTCAGTACCTTCTGTACTGTTGGTCGCATCGCACTTTGCAATCGACTGGCACCTGGTCTATTCCTGCTTCTCTCTTACTTGAGAGCTGGATTCTGGTCCGGTTTCTCCATAATATCCTGAACATACTTGAGCAGCATGGTATTGAGTTTCTCTTCAGTGTTGCTGACCGGGTTGACATCGCCCTCCTTCATGTCCGAGCACAAATGATTCACATCGCGGTGTTCCGCCTCGTCGGCACGCACAGCGTACATGAGATCCAAAACGGTTCCATTCTCGCCCAACTTCCAGTAACTCAGCGCAATACGCGGCGCACGTTTAGTCTGCCATTCATAAAGATCTGAACTTGCCGGAGCCTCCTCGATACCCTTGATAATCTTGGTGTACGTGGTGCAAGCTTCTTCCTCGACGTAACCCACGAATCGGTGGCAAAACTTGGGAGAGATAATGTAGGCCAACAGAAAGACTGTTCCGAAACCAAACTGCCCGGCAATCACCGCTGCGCGAAACGCCTTACTGGGATCCTTGAGACGCACAAAGGTGAGCAAATGCATACGTTCATTGTTCGCTTCGTCCAAGAACATTTGCATCATTCCACCATCACGCTGCATGGAACGCAAACTCTTAAAGTGGCGAACAATGGCAGCCACCATACCTGGTACGGCCGCAACCGTTTCGAGGAAGATGACACGTTGCAAAATCATGCTCTGGGTCATGGTATCATACTGCCAACCCGTCATTTTGTCAAAGCCCGTGCGGACAAGCCTGACAGCGTTGTAAGCGATCTTGTCACGAATGTTTGCTGGTTCCAGGTGCTTGAGTTCAATATCGAGATCTTCCTGGCTGTAGGTTCCGTGCGATTTGTAAAAGAGGTATTCGTTACCACAGCTACCGATATCCATGGGGTTTCCCATGGAGTCTTTCTTAATATCGTCGCGTTCTTCCAACTGAACGACACGGTCAACGGCCTCGATGAAGCGATCAAATGGGACCGAGCCGCCGGACTGAGTAAAGTAAGCGAGAGTTAAGGGAGAGGCAGCGAATGTGTGAGAAAGTCTGAAGTTGACCATGACAGGAGGACGAGAAGTGCAACCGCAATCAGTAGAGAAACAAAGTACTCACCTTTCCAGCGTAAAAGAGCTCTCCAATTTCGACAATCTCATCTTCCGTAAAGCCCCCAGCTCCTCGGTGCTTGCGAAGGAGTTCCTTGAGTTCATCGGTATCAATACTGTGTTATGGACAAAGGGAGGAACGCAGGGGGTGTGAGGTACCGTTTCAATGACCAACGGGTCATTCTCGCCATTAATAAGCGAGTCTCTAGACGTACCGTCCATCCGAGTTAACGTCTACCGAGCGTAATTCATCAAGAATCTTCTTGACAACTTCCATATCGAGAACACGAAGTGTCTTGGTCACGGACCCAACCGCCCTTGCTTCCTGGGCTTGCAGTGTGGCAAAGTGTCGAATGGTGGGCTTTGCTGTGAGATACGACGGAGATTCGGTCGCGGCAAAAAACGAGTCGACGCCTGCTGTGACTGCCGGAAAGGCACTCTTTGAAGCCAAGGCGCTCTTGGCGAGGCGGGGTGCACTACGGCGGATTAAGGTGCTGGTCTTGGTGGCGAACATGGTATTTGATCTTGGTCTTCTCGGCCGATACTAAAATTGGCTTAGTCGAAATTGCGTTCTTTTCTTGTTTTGTGGGAACCTCTGATGCGATCCACGGTAGACTAGTCAAGTGCCTGTCAGCATCACCGAGGAAAAAGACAAAATGCGAACAGTCCCACACGAGGCCTTTTTACGAGCGCGACGGCGGTGATTGGTTCTACGCTGTCGTTTTTCCCAGACGTGTACCGAGAACCGGACAGACGCGCGGACTATTTCTTTTCCTTTTCGCCGACAAATGACGAAAGTTGAGGAAAGGCCTCTCTGCTAATCGTACCGGTACCAGTTACCATAGCTAGTAACCGAAGCGACGAGCAATCTTATTCAACAATACTCTAGCTACTACAGCTACTGTACAGGTAGCATACCAGGTAAAGATTATTTATTTCAACTCCTGCGAAATGCTTACAGTACAATCGAATTGAGATAAGCTTTAAGAATGTTTGCTCAAGGCTTTAGGACTCGTACATACAGCATGTACGTGTCGCTGACTTCCAGCGATGGCCCTCAAGTTCGAATTGACTATACTATTACTACGATATGCATAGCCAAGTTGATGCGCGACGCACGACAACTAACGGCGGGTCTCTATAACTCGCCGTCGCGTACCGCTGCTTCTAGAAAGCCCATCTCGGTTGCTCGCTTGGTCAATAAACCCCAGCATTCGACCGTCCATGGCCAGCTACCAATTAGGACTCCATAAATCATGAAAGTCCAAAGGCCAAGCAACCAGATTGGAATATGTTTGCGTCCGCTGGTCCACAAGTCCCAAGTCATGGGAGTAAACACAAGCGGTGCTACTGGACCTCTAACAACCACGTACACGCCAGCAAATACGATTTCAAGCACACGAAAGCATCCTTCCATCCAAGGCCCGTTGCAACAAGCCAAACGCATGGCCTTTTTGCTGATATGATAAGAACTCATAAAGGGATTGGTAAATTCTCCCAGAAACATGCACATAAGTACTGACTGCTGGCCAGCACCCACAACGCGAGCAGACACCATGACAAAGGCAGTGGCAAAGTGATGCCCCAGAAAAAGCGAGTCAGTGGTGGTCAAGCCCGTTTCCCGTCGCGGCCAAAGGATATTGACCGTTGCGTCGAATATCATGTAGCCGGTACAAAACTGAGTGAGAGCTGATGCTGCATCTTGCCACCACACGGGAGCCTCTGTTATCTTTTCTGAAGGTCGGTACGGGTGCGAGCGAAAGCACTGCCAGAGACCGGGTACCAACGTGAAGGAATGAATGAACGCTGTAATGCTGCAGCAGCCTTCTTGAGTGAGTTCTGAATCAGCAGGCCATCCAAATACCGCAATCAGGACGTACTCGGCGGCGAAGCGGGCGGCAGTCAATAGAAAGACGGTCACGATGGTGACGGACCAGTCAAGCCCGCCAACCTTTACAGGAGGGAGAGTATGGATCAGTGATCCCCAGAACGCCAATAGCGCGGGGACCTTGTCCTCAGTTGCACAGTTTTGTTTAGTATCTACCATCCTTTTCCTCAATGGGGGCGAGCGAATGCTTGTAGAGCTCAGCGCCGAGCTTTCGAAGCGACAGTTAGTTGGCCATGGTGACGGCGCCTTCCCCGGAGCGAGAAACGAATCTTCTCGTCAGACATGCGTCAGAAGCTTTCATACAATTTCTAAAACAGTCAGTATAAAACCAGTCATTCTGACGTTTTAAGTACTGTAGGATGAATGGCAGGTCAGAAACAAGAAAAAGAGGAGATGAGCTTCAATATCGTACTGTAGACTACGACAATAGTTTGAAGTTTAGCTGTAAACTCTTTTTAAAGCTCCTTATCTATCCTAGCAGCTTCCACGAAGCCCATCTCGGCGGGAAGCTTCGTCAGTACACCCCAGCATTCGACCGTCCACGGCCAGCTTCCAATTAAAACGCTCCAGATCAACAGGGTCCAAAAAAAGACTAACCAGATTGGAATATGTTTGCGTCCGCGGGCCCACAAGTCCCAAGTCATGGGCGCGAAAAACAGAGGCGCAATCAAGCCTCGGACTGCCACATAGGAGAACGAAAATACGATTTCAATGGCCCTGAAGACTTGTTGAGCCATTGGTCCGTTGCAGCACGCCAATTGCATGGCCTTTTCACCAATAAAAAAGGAATTGTGCAAGGGGTTGGTGCATTCTCCGAGAAGCATGCACATCATGGCGGATCTAAGGTTATTTTCAAAGTGAGAGACGTCGAAAGGTGAGTTTGGGGGATGGGGCCGCTTCTCTTTCATTGCATCGTCATCACATCAGGGCAAACGCAACCACTTACTGTTGGCCAGCACACACAATGCGCGTCGAAATCATGTAGAGAATGGTCACAACGTGATGAGCGAGAAATAGGAGATCATCCGAGGTGAGTCCGGTTTCCCGTCTTTGCCACAGGATATTGACTGCCGCGTCATAGAGCATGTAACCAGTACAAAACTGAATGAGGGCGGACGCTGCATCTTGCCACCAGCCGGGCGCGTCGGCCATTTTTTCCGACGGTCGGTACGGATGCGAGCGAAAGCACATCCATAAACCTGGCACCAAACTGGAAGAATGCGAAATCGCAGCCACACCAGCGGCGGCCTCTTGAGTGAGTGTGTTGCCAGCAGGCCATCCAAAGACGGCAACCATTGCATATTCGGCGGTGAAACGGACGGCCGTCAAAAATAGGGCTCCCACAATGGTGACGGAAAAGTTGAGGCCTCCGATATTAACAGCTGGAAGGGTATGGATCAGCGATCCCCAGAACGCCAGTAGCGCAGGGATCTGTTCCTTTGGCGTAGACTTTCCCATGGTGATTGACAACTGGCCGTGGGGGTTCAACAACAAACAACGGACGCCTTCCCATTCGTTCGCGCGCTTTCTGTCTTAACGTCTGTCTGTCCGATATATTTTGTGCAATCTACTAGAGGTTCCCGAGCACCCGATTTGATTTACTCGTTACCATTTTACTACAACCAGATCCACCGTGGATTTCAGTACCGCGGCTACGGTAGAGATAACGCAGCCAAGCGCCTCGCTTTTCCTTCCGCACCATTCTGCCGTAATCTTTCAGGTATGTCGACCTTGCACCATGAGAAAGCTACACCAGCGGGAGCTTTACTCTTTCGAGACGCTTCGGATCCTGTAGACTGTTAGCATCATTAGCACTGGAGAGAAAAAGGAAAGGATGAAAGGAAGGGAACGCGGCCTGGTTGCGATGCAGCCATGGTGTTTCTCGCACGGCGGAATCAGGTTCTGCGCCCTGGATTTCGTCGCCTTTTGGCCTTTGAATGGACTCGGTGTTTGGGATGCTCTTGCTGTTTTGCTAGAAACGTGTGCCTCTCTCTACCTTTCAATGATGCACGTCTCTAACTTGTGCCTTTCCGTTTTTGCATTACAGTCGTCGTTTTCGAATCCACAGCTAGCACCATGCCTGTCGATCTACTAAACCCCACTGCCGAGCAGGACCTTCGCACACACAAGCTGAAGCGATTGGTAGCTTCTCCCAACTCGTTTTTTATGGATATCAAATGCCCTGGCTGCTTTCAGATTACCACAGTGTTTAGCCATGCTCAGACTGTCGTCATGTGTGGAAACTGCAACATTCATTTGTGCGAACCGACGGGAGGAAAGGCTCGACTCACAGAGGGATGCAGCTACCGCCGAAAGGTGGATTAATGCACTGTCTGCGCGAGCGCCTTGACCATAAATCTAGCATAGTGTAACTTTCCACTTCTAAAAAAGAAAGTAACCCACTCTTCTGATTTTCTTTATAGATTGCTCATCGGTCTCGTGGAATACCAGTGGTGAGAGCAGAGGTGAGCAGTCGTTTAGAACGAGGCGCGCAGCACGGACGATGTCCAGCTTGAAGCGAACTTTGCCGCGAGCAAACGTTGAAGGGCGAGCGCCAAAGCATGCGTTATCGATACACACCAAGAAGAGTCAGACTACAAGGAGCAACCTGGTCTCCTGGTATGCGCTCGCTGTGAGGAGTTGCCCAGACTACCGTAGCGAATAATACCAAGCTATCGTATAGGCGATAGAAGAAGCTACATGTCACAAGCTAACTTGCAGTAGAGCTAGCTACTAGTAGACTAGAGGGCCTGGAGCTGAAAGGATCAGTATTATTCGCAAAAGCGTACAGGATTGTTAATCAACCAGTTAATTGTTGCATTATTACTAGAGCTAGACTAATTAATCTTATCGTAGGTTAATTGCGCCGCATGTAGAGCCACCTTGCCCACTTGTCGATTCGAAAGATCCCGATTCGAATGGACGAAACAAACCGTAACGTTGTGACCACGCACCAGCGGGCTTTCATTGACTGGTGTTGCTAGGGCGGGTTGATCCTGCTGCACCAAGTGGTAAAATATTCGTGCGAGTGGATAGAGGATATCCTGATTGACTTGGTAGACGGGAAGAGGCCCCGTGTAAACAAAGTCGTCCTTGGTCTTTGCCTTTCCCCATTCCAAGACTTGGCTGGTATTCCGCAAGAGATCTAAAACGTAATTTGAGTCCGTTTCAATGGTAATATCGATCGTACGATGAGGCTCCTCCTGATACTCCAACCACTGGGACGCCGCACGAAGAGCCTCCCGACAAGCGTAGAGACTGCAACGTGGTCGACTGGGCCGAGTGTACTGATAGGCTATAACCATTGTCTTGCCGTCCGACAGGAGCCGCATGCGCTGGCTCGTCCACAAATTGGCACACACCTTGCGCCAATCATTCAGGGTCCACGTCGGAACTCGAAACGCCAAACCACCTGCCCGACGTCGTCCCCGTACGGCATTTTCGGGTGGATAGGCTCGTCCTGCGGCGCAAACAACAAGAGAGATACTGCCAGTAGAGGACGCCACAGTGGTCGAGTCCAGGGGTTGAGTGACGCTGATTGTCGGACTGTTCAGAGTCAGCGGCAGCCTCTCACCAGAAGAAAGTAAAGGGGTAGGATTCGCCATGGAAATGGTGGTCGTATTGGCATAAATGTACTTTTTTCCTTGCAACGAGCGACCTTGGCGCACCACGTGATACATGTTTGATTTGCTAATACCCGCGTGAATGGCTGCCGCCGCAACATTTGGAAATTCGAGCTTCACCTGGACCGGATTACTCAACGTCACGAGAAGGACCGCCTTGGATTTGCGACGGGCTCGTTTGGCGGCTAAAGATCGATCCAAGAGATCCGATAGCGTTGTGTTTTCGGAGCTAGCAGTCAAGGCGCGTTCCAGTCGATCCTTCAAAACAGTTTTCGAGGTCAAGAGCAGTGACGGATTCTCTTTAAGGACCGCCCGACTTTCTTGTTGTTCCTTTCCTTTGGATGCACTTGCTTGCTCCAAGAAACCAATCTTGGGTTGCAACGAATATTCCATACTCTGCATCAGAATGCGAGGAGTGGCCAGTATCATGGCTTTGAGTTCGTCCGGCTCCAAGCCGAGACGATCTTGTAAAAAATTGAGCTTGACTTGCAAATTGTTTTCATAGTGGCACAGTAGCAGTTCGGGGGCTCGCACCGCCATTTGTCCAAACTCTGCGGGTGACAAGCCAACACGATCGGCAAAGGAAACCGACATGGGTCGTAAATGACGCTCCAGTGATCGACCCCACAATTCAGTGTGAGAGCACGTCAAGCGAACCAAGGCCGTCTCTGGAATCTCCAGCGTATCCGCAAAGAAATCGAGTTTGGGTTGGAGATTGGCGTCCACACTGTACTGCAACACGGCCGGTTTCTTCCCGCACACTTGCCGGAGCTGTTGTGCCGTTAGCCCCACCTTGACAGTCCAAAACTCTTGTCTGGCTCGTAGACTATCCGCCGACGCTCCCAATAGACTGGGCATGAGCAATATCATGGCC
>Ga0307978_1001903_pt1 | contig 15067 bp, 14 predicted proteins | sample OrgLakmetage1056_FD_203151 | JGI IMG/M metagenome (GOLD analysis project Ga0307978, IMG submission 203151) | Saline water microbial communities from Organic Lake, Antarctica - #1056 | ecosystem: Environmental > Aquatic > Non-marine Saline and Alkaline > Saline | place: Antarctica: Organic Lake...
TGGCAGTTCAAGTCTGAATTGGAAGACACCAGTTTCATGTACCTTTATCCCAGAGAGTATAAACGATTGAATCGGAGTTTGAGAAGGCACCAAACAAAGTTCAGGGAAACCCTTGATATATCGCAGGAGATTTTGAAAAAAACTCTGAATAATAATCCTACCCTCAAGGAACAGGCAGTGGAAGTCAAGGTTTCTGGAAGGACGAAAGAGTTATATAGTTTGTGGCATAAGATGGAGACCAGAGGAGAGCATAATTTGGATCATATCTCAGATGTTGTTGCTCTGCGAGTTATTATTGAACCCAAGAGAAATAATAATGATGAAGTTGAGGTTGATTCCGACGTGGGTGTATGGCTATGTTATCATGTGCTTGGATTAGTGCAGCATTTACCTGGATTTCAACCAGTTCCTACGAAAGTCAAAGATTATATTTCGTTCCCGAAACCAAATGGTTATCAGAGTCTCCACACAGCCCTCATGTTAAATGGACAGACCATTGAAATACAAATTCGGACATCAGCTATGCACCAGATTGCAGAATATGGTATGGCTTCGCACTGGGCATACACGGATGGAAAGAAGCGAGCAGATGTTACAAATGAAGCGACTGGAGAATTGTACAATACTCCGTGGCTATCTAGTATTAAGGAGTGGCAAGATGAGGTTTTGTGCTCCCGTGACTTTGTTGACTGTGTGAGAAGGGAGCTATTGGGAAAGCGCGTATTTGTATTTTTGAGGAATGGAAAGATTTTGAATCTCGCAAAGGGGGCCACAGTAATTGACGCTGCGTTTCAGATTCATACTGAAGTAGGATTAACTATGCACGGGACAGAGATAAACGGGAAGCCCGTTCCTTTCTCTTACGAGCTTAGGAATGGGGACGTCGTTTCAGTCTTGACTGGCAAGGGGAAACCTGCTACAGACTGGATGCGGTTTGCCAAAATTCGGTCTACTAGATCTAAGCTTCGGTCCTACTTTCGAAGGATGCAGAGGCAAAGTTTGAGGGACGCAGGAGCAATTTTGTTCATGGACTTTCTCAGTATAAACGGTGAACTTATTAAAGAATCCTCGTACTTGGAAGATGCATTTGAAGTTCCAACAACACTGGAAGAAATTGCCCATTTTTTACCAGGCAAATCCCAGTACAATGATGTCGACGACTTGTTAAGTGACATTGGTGACAATCATGAACGTGATTTTCTACGCACAGCCGTGGCAAAGGTCTTTCTCGTCCCACAAAAAACACTCGTCAATGCTGAGGAGGGTGATCATCGTAAAGAAATTTCGGAAAGCATCTTGAACGAAGTGACGAAAAAAAGGAAGAAAGCCCACGATGTCGGTGCAGCACTTGCTAATGAAGGTGACGATTACATGCTGGACGATGTAGGTAGCAGAACGAAGGCATCTATTTCTGTTGCCCCTCAATCAAAAATAATATCCATGGGCTCGCAAGTCTTGAATGGAAGCAGTAATTCCATTGGGTCAAAAGATGTCGAAATTGCGGATCCAGATCATTTGTGCGAGGATTGCCTGCCCATTCTTGGCGACGACGTCATCGGAACCCGCCCTATTGGCAAATATAATGAGTTTGTCGCAATTGTTCATCGATACGGCTGTCCCATCTCCCAAAAGGCTTTGAAGAATTCACAAGCGGCACTGACAAATACTGGGAAGAAGAATAGGTTATCTATTAAAAGCCGTTTAAAGGCAAGGCTGGGGAAGAATAACAAAGCTAAGCACAAAAAGCTGCGAAATGACGGAACACTGGAAGTCGTCAAACTGAAATGGGATGAGACATACATGCAAGGGGAGGATATTCTATACTTGACTGAGATATCTATCGTGGCTGTGGATCGAAAATACTTACTTGCAGACTGCAGCGAAGTTGTGTCTGACATGTCTGAGATTGTAAGAACCGGCAGTCTATCCACAAAAGAACATGCAATTTTTGAATTTTTGGTCAAGGTCGAAAGTTTGGAACATCTGCAGCGGCTTATGGACAGTCTGATGAAGATCAACTCAGTCATGTCTGTGGAGCGGAAGTTTGGGTTTTCGGGATAAATATTTTAATAGTATGTGCATTTTTGGATCGTTGGGATTATATCCTACACACATCTACTTTGTTTTCAAAGGGATAAGTGAAGGTTATATTATGTTATATATCGCCAACTTGTGTAGTAGATGAATAGGTAGGCAAAATGCGGTCGAAAGGAAATGGACGCATCTCCCCAGTTGAAGAAGAATGACCATCAAGCCATAGCTGGGCAGTTCTTGGCATCCTCTCGAGATTCATGAGAATCGTATTAGTCATGGTGGCAATAAGAAAACCACTTCGTCACAGATATTCGTGCCTTTGGACAACTTTTCTTGACACGAATAAAGTAAGGTCGCAAGCAATATAGTCATGAGTAATTGCAAGCTACTACTTCGAATGTAGATATATTATATTCAAGGCTGGGGGGCTGGGTAATCTTCATTTCCCTGTATCTCAATCTTCAAGTAGGTACCAAAATCTTGACAAGAACCTACGAGAGGGTGTAGGGAGCAGATCTACAATTTCAAGGCAAGGATGCAGAGACCATGCAGAAAGCAGACGGAAACAAGACCAATACCGGTATGCACTAATGTAGCAAATGAAATGAACTTGGAGCAGAAGATGTAGATCCATGCTGCTATCATTTATTAATATTTGCACCCAAAATCATCTGACTCTGGTTCTCGTCCAACTTTGTATACTTGTGAACCACTTTTGCAAACTTTTTTATCATCACATTGGAAGGAATATAACCAAGTGCAGGATTCAATTTGAGGAGAGCCATATAAACTTCCCCAATTTCTTCTTCCGTACAGTAATCCGATAGCATTTTACTGAGACACTGAAAAGATATTGCCCCACAGGGCAATCCTTTGCATCGAAAGAATCGGAAAGCACAAATTGACGCATCATTTGTTCTCGCATGTTTGGACGAAGGCGATGATTCCTCTGCGGCAATGCGAACTTTAGAATCCCTTGGAATCCTAGTCGTTTCAATGTCAATGTTTTCGTCACTGCCATTATCATTATTCTTGTCATTACCATTATCATCGTCATTATCATCTGTATCCGAATCCTCGTCGTCATCACCATCATCATCGTCATCCAATCCACTTGTTGGAACAGTCGATTTCGTACCAGAGCTAAGACTCGAGTATGAACCAGAGCCAGAGCTACTTACCCCCAATCCTCCAATGGGCACAGTCTTGGACAATCCATTATCCAATGAACTCCCAGGTCTGCTCTCCTGTGCAAATCCAATAATTCTTGCTGGAGAACCTACGGCCGTGCACCCATGCGGAATCGGCTTCAAGACAAGACTCCCAGCTCCAATTTTAGCTCCATCACCAATACGAATATTTCCCAATATGCTAGCCCCCGCCCCGATGAGAACATGCTTTCCAATTTTAGGATGGCGATCACCATGATGCTTCCCGGTCCCACCTAGGGTAACCCCATGCAAGAAAGTACAGTGATCGTCGACCTTTGCAGTTTCTCCGATGACAATTCCCGTTCCATGATCCAACATCATTCCAGCTCCAATTTCAGCACCGGGGTGTATATCCAGGCCAAAAGCAGCACTAGCTTGACTCTGCAACCACAAGCTAACATATTTGGATGAATGAAGCGTCTTTCCATTCACCAATTGTTTGTTCCACATTCGTCTGGCTGCTCGATGACATACAAGGCTTGCAAATCCTTTATAGAAGAGGAGGGCTTCAAGGGGACTCTCGCATGCTGGATCACGATCGACACAAGCTTGAAGATCAATTCGGATAGCATCAAGCATGGTATGTCCATTTTCAAGTTCATCCGAGTGCATCGTTTGTAGAAACGTTATAAAGACGTTATCATAGCAGATAGTGGCACTGTTTGAATTATGGCTGCTGGAGCACGATTGGAGCAGCCGGAAGGAGATGGTTCTGGCAACGATTGATGCCAGTGAATCATTAGATGGATGGAGGACAGTGGCACGAAGGAGAGGAGCAATAAGGGGTTCGGTTTGTTCGATTGTCAAGGCTGTCTTTTGAAGTTCTTGAACAAGGAGATCTCCGTGGACTTCTGAGAATTCTTCTGTTGATTCTCCTGCGCAAGAAGATAAATTCTTGTTTCGTCCTTTCTTGCTTCTGCTTTTTACTAGTTTTCTGAGGATCTTCATGATGGGATGAGATTGGATGAGACGGTTTCTATTTTGTCTGTTGATTTTGTTAGCAGTGATGTTGTCAATTGACAATGGACAATGGATTTACAAATTAGTATCATCGGAACAAGAAAGAAGGGACGACCTAAAAGATTTCATTTTCGAAAAGAAGAGAAAAGACGAAAGCGAGCTCTACCTACGGTAGATTAAGGGTAGCTAGCAAGCGAAAGCAAGCAAGTTCGAAACTATCATAACCTGCCAAGTTACATAGGTTACTGGCAGCAGATGAATGAATGGCCTACTATGTACCTAGTCTTATTCTTGACCCTAAGCCTACTACTACCGGTATGTACCAACTACCATTATAGATTAAGTAGTCCTACTACATCAGCAAGTGCCAAACGACAGAATAGATCTGATCATTTCTTCTTACTATAACAAAGAGCTAAATGCATAATGTGGTCTCCTTTTCAAGTCGTTTTAATTGCCGTATGTGTCGTGGGTGTTACCATGGGGGTAGCGGCATACTGCTTCATCTGGGAAGAACATGGAGCTGAGCAAGGACGACTGGAAACACATCGATTATCCAAACAAACTAGAGATGATTACGATGCGCTCCTGCTAAAGGCCCATAATACCATTGCTACGCAGAGAGGATTGCATGAAGAACCATCGAATGAAGCATTGAACGCAAATGCGAATGCAAAGACGAATGCAAATACGAATGCGAACGTGAATGCGAAGGCTAATACAAATGCGAGCGTAAATGCAAATCCAAACGCAATTGAAACTGCAACAAACGACCTTCAGCAAATGTTCAATTCAGGAAGGCATGCTGGTAAAGTCCACATAATCGTCAAGAATAAAGAGGGAACTGAACTGAAGATAGGCAGGCCATTTACTGCAGACTTTACTCTATCATTCCAACCCGATGCAGAGAGCGGAGAAGGTTATTTTATCACTGGCAAGCGCGTGGACCGATATGGGCAGAGCACGATTACAGAAGGTTACATGTGCCACAATGGGCATGCTTACTGGAAAGAAAAATACGTTGTAAGCCTCGCAAGATTGGTGAGAGATCATACGAATCCCTACCGCACCTACTGGGATGGACCAGTAATGATAGATGCTGAGGTTGTCATGCTAGGACAATTCAACATTAATAATAACACGCAAAGGGGCCAGACCACCTTCCTCGGTGTATGGTCTAGTCAGCAAGTAGAAGTTCCAAGTGGAAAAGTGGAAACGAGGTCACAGGTATTATTTGGACCAAACATATATCCAATTGTTGAAGTACCAGTCGCAGTCGCAGTCGCAGGTACAGGAAGCGAAGGTCTTCATGCTGAGTTAGTTATGAGCTAATCGATTTCGTCTGAAAGAATACAAATCTAGAGAACCTGATCTGAGAAGCAATGGTTTGTTATTACAAGAAGTTAAGAATATAAATTACTGTAAAATATAATTGCTTTCTCGTTGACAATTATTACACACCCACAAAAGATGGATACCACACTATCATGGGTACGAGAAAATCCTTATTATGCTATTCGAAAACCCTTGATAATGATAATGATATTGATGTTCAGCTCTTTAGTGCCGAAGCCACCTATCCCAAAAACGTTTCTTTGACGCATATTCGTCACTTTGTGCTTCCACAAAATCAACAATCGAACTTCTATTATCATCGTCTGATTTCGACATTTCTTCCTTCACCTCTACACTAGGTTTACATACGACGTAATAAGTTGTACCAAAATGCCACGTTTGTAGACTGTCAACTTCCAAACCAGCTTCTTCCAGAATGGAATCCAAATCTCTATTCCAAACACAACCCCCATTGGTCGCATGTCTCTCGGCATTCTTATCAAGATAGTTCGATAAACCTTCCCAGGATTTGCTTCTTCCGTGTTCCAACAAGAGTATCTTTCCATCTTTCTTGCAAACTCTCTGTAATTCCTTCAACACAGCCACTGGATCATCAAAAGAACATAGACCGAATGTATCAACAATCGTATCAAAACTGTCTGCTGGATAGTATTTTTTCATATTCACAGCGTCAGCGACGAACAATTGAAATTTATCCTTGTGCTTGTGCACCTTGACTTTCTCTCTCGCTTGCAGGAGCATTTGTTCACTAAGATCTGTCAAGACCACCTTTTCTATTTTAGCCGAAGAATAATAATCCAAATTCCTTCCCGTCCCAGCGCCGACTTCCAGGAGATTTCCTTTTGCATTGAAATAGATCAGAGCCCGACGCAGCAGAGGAAGCAACATAACATTCTCATCTCTAGAAATCTGTTCGTCATAGACTTCTGCGATTCTATCGAATGTCTGCGTCCGCTTGGGATCCGTTATTGCAGTGTAGCAATTGCATCCCTCTTGAGGATATTTGACAGTGGCAGTTGCAGCTGATGATCCGAAATTCTCTTCAATTGCATCCTTGTTCTTTTCAATATTGGCAGTCATGAATTGATAGGTTAGATAGACCATTGTCCCATAGGATGCAGCTGCAACCGATCCAATGCCAAGTCGTCGGAACGTTAGTAGGCTTGATGATAGAGCCATTCTTATTCAAATTCAAATATTTGATGACAGGAATAGTATTGTAGTACTATTGTAGTTGCTGCATGTGGTTTGCACACTCTAATGCAAAATGGATAGATCCAAAAGGATCCAAAACAATGGAAGGTGATGGGTGGTGTATAAGATCCGTATAACGTATCTCCTCGTCGTGAATTATGAATTATGAAGAAGAATGAGGTGTGTCATGAGTCATGATTCATAATGTACTTATAATGTGTGTGTTACTTCTTGTGTCTGATTTTTATTTCTTTTGTGTGATTGTGTGGTCACTTCTTGCCCCTCTCAATAACCTATTATGGTAGATGCTAACAACATCATGAGTTCCCTATTCTAGTTTGGAAAAACATCAGAAAACATTCATCAGCTCATCAATTGATCAGTTCATCAGACAGCATCAGAAGCTAAAAGAAAAAGTGATGATCAAATTCGATAACTGCAATTTGTATTTAGAATATGATTGCTCAGCCAACCTACTTGATTTCTCGCATTCCGTTCCCGGCATCCCTTTTCCCGGGAGCAGTCCCGGGATTGCAAGTACGTACGTAGAATGCTCTAATGCGTTGGTAAGTACTACGTAAATTGAATCCAAAGTATCTACCTAAAGATGTTCTCGCAAGTGTGATATTGCCAATGCATCATCATCCCACCCGTACTCGTAGTATGTGTCGACCCACGGAATGTCCCGTTCTCGGAAATTTGATCAAGGGATGTCCGGGACAGACCTCTACATTTTTGGCTTTGGCACAGATCTAAGCAAGCTGGAGGGCTGCCCCTGTTACTCGGACTCGCAATTTATAATTAATGGTAAATCTGTTCTTTTGTTCTCATCAGAAAAGAATCCACGTGTATCTTCATCCTTTAACTTCCTGCCTCTGAAGTAAGTGAGAGTTGGTCACTTTTTAAAAAGAAAATCCACGTGCAGTGCAACAAAGGACCAAAGGAAACATATTTTTTATTTTTATGATTGTCCACCTTCCTCGATCTTTTGGATCTTTTGCTTTTAAATTCTCTGGACAATGGAGACTGCTGAAACCCTGTCTGGCAGTGTCTGGCCTATGCGTGAGTCTGATGACTTATGCCATCCTCCGATGGCAGAACCACTCATCGTACCTAGACTCTCTGCTCACTCTTTTAGTCTCTCCTTATCAATAGGCCCAGGTCAATACATAGGCTAATAATTTTTTATTATTTGCCCAGCAAAACAAAACGTACGTGAGGCTAATGTGTTTGCATTAAATCTGTATGGAGATTTCAAAAACTTGGCAAAAGAGAGATTCAATGGTCGGTAGACTTCATAAAACTACAACATTGAAGTTGCCGAAGACACAAGACACAATCTTTCGAACCATTATGGAGATTTCAGAAACTTGGCAAAAGAGATGAGAGATGACTTCATAAAACTACAAGTTTGCCGAAAAAACAAGCCTTAGCTTAACCCCAAAACAAGATTATTATGAAATTTCTTGCAGCAGCTGCACTTATCCTTCTTACCAAGTCAGCTCAGGGACGCACATCCCGAAGAGCTAAAAGCAGCAAGGGAACCAAAGCTCTCTCTACCTGTTTGGATACTTATCCTGACTACAGTGGTGATATCAATGCTAGTGGATCCACAGTCACTGTGAAGTTTGATGGTGACAATTTAGACTTCAAGTACAACCTAAACGGTGTGGAAGCTAATTGCGTTGATTGTGGAATTCACATTCATACTGGAACTACCTGCGATGATGCAAGTCTTGTAGGTGGTCATTACTGGGATGCCTCAAAAGTCGATGATCTCTGGACTACTGAAGGAGGCGCTGTCTACAATTCTGATGCAGGAGGGAATGTCAAGGATCATTTCGATCTCACCAATGGATACGACGGTGTTGGAAATGACGGTCATGCTGTTGTTATTCATGCGTCAGATGGATCACGTGTTGCTTGCGGGGTTCTCTCCAAGGGCAGGAAGTCTGCCAAGAGTTGTAAAACGAGGAAAATGACTCTTGAAACTTGCCTCGATACCTATCCAGGATATGCAGGAGATCTTAAGGATATTGCTGGAAAGGTCAATGTTTCTTTCAAGGGCACTGATCAGGTGTTCAATTACAATATGAATAACGTGGATGTTAATTGCGAAGATTGTGGAATCCACATCCATACTGGCACTACTTGCGATGACCCAGCTCTCGTTGGAGGCCATTATTTTTCTGACGGGACGGATGATCCCTGGACTAATGCAGGAGGCTCAATTTACGAGAGTGATCCAGTAGGAAAATCCAAGGGTCATTTCCATATCAATGCTGGACTTGATTACTTCGCTAATAATGGACATGCAGTTGTTGTCCATGACAAGGATGGCAATCGCTATGGGTGTGGAGTTTTGTCTAGTGCGAAGAAGCCAAAGGGTTCTTGCTTGGGATAGAAGTCCAGGAGTGAAAGATGCGCCTTGCGGGCTTTGTTTGAAGCCTCGCGCACGTAAGATAATGATATTTTAAAAAGGGAATGCATAATTTCCAAAATTCTAGCAGGATTCTTATTGATAATTTCGCTTCTTTGAAAGGCAAATGCATGATGTGTGATGTGTAATCAAGGTGTAATCATTGGTCCCTGGTCCCATCCCAACTTGAAGTTTAATACCTTAAACCTTCCTTCTTTTTGAAAATGATCTATCGTCTGTCATTTCAGTATTGGAGATTGATGATTGTGTCATAAAAGGGGTGCCCCCTATGTACCTTGATATTCAATAACCTATGACCGACGTCATGAAGATGCAAACAACATCATGAGTGGCGAGTGGCTGACGCACAAATAATGAATAAAAAATAAAAATTGGAAAAACATTCATCAAAAGGTATAATAGAAAAAGTGATCTAATTGGATAACTGTAATCTGTTGTCTGCACGACATAATTATTCAGGCAGCCTACTTGATTTCTCTAGCTAATAGGTCCAGCGAGTAGAGAGGTGACAATCAAACTGTAGTACGAATGAAGCCATCCACTATTTCCTTCCTATTCTTGACTCTGGCCTCTATCATTTCTACCGCTGCCTTCCTCTCTTCTTCTCCAAAAAATAGTAACAACCAACTTATAGCTAAGAAGAAAACTGCTCACCACCCCCTTGGAATGTCACCTGCTGGTGGGAGTATAGATAGTTCCAGTGGTAATTCGAGTAGTAACAGCAGCAGCAGTGGTAGTAAAAGTACAAGTAATATCATCCAAATGGAAGGTGCAAAGAAGCGCATCAGCAACGCGATCGCAATCGGTGCGCCGGCCTACAATGCTGGAAATATCAAAGAATGCGCCCGTGTCTATAAAGACGCAGCTATTGATATATCATCTAGCTTGATGCTCCCATCTGCTCTTAAAATCGGTTTAGACAAGGCCATTCAAACTGAATACGGAGACGATAATGAAGAAGCCTGGGGATTTAGAAAACAATTTGATGGAATCATGGAATATCAATTTCCTTTCATGCCCACCAATGAGAACACAGATTCTTTAACCTTGGAAAAATTTACAGATCGCATGATTCCTTTTCAGCCTGTTATAGTAAATGGCAATGTCATGGGTGGTATGTCAGAGGGGCAATGGGAGGCAGCGACACATACATTCAAAGGAAACACGTCGCTCGCAAACAATGGTGGATTCTCATCTCTTAGATGGAGAATGAGTAACGTACAAAACTGGAGCTATGCCAAGGGAATCTATCTCAAAGTTAAACATTCAAATCCAGAGCAGCATACGTTTCGTCTCATCCTTAAAGATATGACCTGCGAACAAGTCAGAGGTGCTAATTTCAAGAACGTCTTTAGCAACCCAACCCAATCGGATGAACCAATATTGTTTCCTTTCGAATCTTTTGATCAGATTGAACAGATGGGAAGGCCTTTGAAGGGACCTCTTTTTAACCGGGGTGCTGTGATTGAATTGGGTTTAATGGCGATCAAGCCATCGGTCGTTGGAGAATTTGAGCTGAAAATCGTTGAATGGGGATTGTATACTAGTACTCTCTAGCCCATCAGTGAAAGGAAGAGGATGTTGCATCAGGAGTTAAATAAAATAAAGTATCCCCAGGTTTTAAAGTGCACGGCACCCCGTCTTGTTGTGAAAAATACTAATTTGTTGTCTTTGTTCTATAACGGGTAAACATCGGTTTCAAAATCGATGGCATCATCTCTCACGGCTGGCTACAACATCATTTTCATTTATGATCACCAACGAATAGGTAACGGATATAAATATATAATAAATGTCAATCTCCTGTTGCTGCTGCTGCTCTTTTATATTCTAACTATCTTTATCATATATAACTATAGTTATATATATATATATAGCAGCAGCATCGTTAGTAAGATCAATAACAAGCTGTGTTGCTATTTCCCATCGCAGGCGTGATTGTAGATTGAAGATACCAAGAATAGAATGGGCAGTTTATCATTAAAGACATTCTTCTTTGCAGGGTCAGCTTTCTGGCTTGGATTCTCATTGAACTCGATGCTCCATCTACATGTTAAATCAAATTTCTACATTCCAGAGGATGATGGCATATTAGAATTGGAATTGAAAGTGGATTTCCGCAACGAAGAACCAAGTTCAAGCGCTAACCAAAACCCAGAATCTCGGCAAGTAAATTCAAAGATGGATGCAACTAAACATGCGAAGGATAAAGATAAGGATGAGGAGAAATCCATTAGAGAAGGAATAATATTGGATTCAACAGAAAATTCTACGATTGATTTGACAAGGGGTTTGTGCTCCGCAATATCATCTTCATTTCAATCTACTTCCTCCACGTTCATATGGAAGGAGAGTTTGGAATCTGTGATTTCCGAATCATCAAGACATTATCACGATGGAGCATACAACTCTCATGATTTCACTGCCAGGATGTTGCACTACCTCACTCCTCAAAGATTTCAATCCTCTGTGAAAACGCTACCATTCCATCAGTGGGAAAAAGTTGGCTCCATTCTTGACGTTGCCTTCGAGCGCTATATATATGCAAGAACATAAGAATGGTAAAGAGAACACGGATCCTGTTAGTGAAGATGAACCTAGAAAAATTAGAATATTAATAATGGGCAATTCGGTGACTGCAGGGGGGTTCTGTCAGAATAATCCTGAACTTGGTAAGATATCTGGAATGGAACGGAATGCTTGTTCATGGGGTACACGGCTGCGTCAAATGCTGGAGGGACAATTCCCTGGTGCTGTCCAATTAGACGTTGCTGCTTTCGGAGAAAGAAACACGCGTGGAGGTACAAAGATGTGGGAATATGATTTATTCAACGATGATGTTCCAAATCCAGATATTGTCATCAACACCTTTTCTACAAATGATATGCACGCAATGAGCGTAAAGGATGCAGAGATTAAGAATATGACTTTGGAAGATGCCATCATAGATAATCAGGAATTCATTAGGAAAGTCCTGAAACCATGAATCAGTTGTGATGATAAACCAACTCCTTTATTGTTGTATCTCGATGATTATATGGGAAATGAACAGAAAGTCATCATGGATACGCTGGCAGTAAAATCTGCACTGCACAAATTGTCAAGCTACTACGGAATTGGATTCATGTCCTATGCTGATATTGTAAGGGATTTCGTACATTCCAACCCACAAGAATTGTGGTTTAGCCCCACCCCAGTAAATGGCCGGCACAGCAGATCCATCATTCGACTGGTGGTCACATTGCCATTATGTGGGTTGTTGCCTACAACTTCCTGAATATGGCAACCGTGTACCTATCGAAGGACTGTCAAAGCTTAAAAACCCAGAGAAGAAGATTATGGGAGAGCTTCGTCCTAAGCCAAGACGGGCATTGCCCCCTGAAATGAACGCCAATTTGACATTGGATAATATTTCTACAAGATGGCATGATATGGAAAATTCAACTATTGAGTTTGATGAGAAAGATTGTTCAGCTCAAGTAGGTAAATAGAAGGCAGGAACTGTGTCACTTTCATTTGAACTGGTATCTAGACAATAAGATGACAACTGTGATGAAATCATTTGTCGTCAAAAACGATGGCTGGGAAGTATTGGACGAGGGCACAAAGGGACTAGTATCACTTAAAAGAAATTCAACACTGCACCTTCGGTTTGACAATATCACGGACCAAATTCGAACTCTCAACTTAATTGCAATGAAAAGTTATGGTGAGAAGTGGGCAGGGAGCAAATTTACAGTAAACGCATATGTTGACAGGAACAATGCAAAAGATGCAAACACTTCAGCAATAAAATTGGGAAGTTTAGATATTGAGGGCCTTCATCAAAAGAAAAAAAGGGTTATATTACGCATACATTCACATCTTAATTATGCTTCTAATTAAATGGATTAAACATCAGAAGCTTCAAGTCGTTAATAGTGATACGTGGACGAGTACGTAAAGAACCCTTCTTCTTCTTCTTGCACGACTTGACCTTCTAGGGAGAAGAGCTAGAACTATCTTCAGACTCGCCTTTTGAAGATTTGCCACTCCTGCTGCTCTTACTCTTGCTGCTCTTGCTCCTTTTGCTATTGCTGCTCTTTTCCGAGGTTTCTACACAATCATCTTCATCTGTTTCTTCATCTTCATCTGTAACAACGGTACTGTTTGAGTCTGTACTATTCCTGAGCCCGTATGAAGAATCCTTGTAAACCCATTTGCACTCAGAGACAGTCCCAATGTCAATGCTTCCATTGCCCATATCTAGAGAAAGGTCAACCAGCTGCCCTTGAAAGAGCTCAAAGATAGCTTTACCGCTCTTGCACCTGGCAGGCGTACAGTATACGTCTTCCATAATCTCGGCAACTTTTCCTTCACGAATCTGCTCGAAGCTGACATCAATGACAGTGCGATTGTTCCTTTCGCAGTATTCATCCTTGGTCATGTTACTATCCTGGGAGAGTAAGTGGAATTGACAACGTCCAAAAGGCATGTAGAAGTGATGCTTTCGTCAGATGATAGGTACACTGTAGGATAGTTATTGTTTTCAAAGATGTCACTCAAGGCAATAGCGATCATCGTATCGTCCATACCACAGGAAGCAGGGACGCAAGCAGGAATAGCGACATCGTATTCATTCATACACTCCTCAATGGCTGAGAGACGAGTCACTCTCCCTCCAGCTGTCTGATCATACATCTCACATTCTGTAGTGAATTGGGCAAGAGCTTCTGTATTACCATTGAATGTGTAGTAGGATGGTGCACCAACTGGTGTGTCCAGCTCGTCAATCATGGTGGCCATCGTTGCGGGATTATGAATGGTTTGAGAAGTTTGTGAGGACGTGTTGTACATACTAGCGAGATCAGATAAGCAGTTTCAGATAGCATGGCACTGACAGCCGCCGGTGCGAGGAGGTGGATGAGGGAAGTTGCAAAGAACTTCATGATCTTGATGACTTAGAAATATGAGATAGTAGGGCAATGAGGATTCTGTGCAATGATTTTCACTACAAGATGTTTTTATGAGCTTCTGTCCGCTTCTGAGCAATCTTTAAAGCAAAAGAAGAAGGTTTCGTTGAGAAAGTAATGGATCAGTATGAATGATTTGGAACGATTAAATTAGACATGGAGAAGCATACGGATAGGTCACTACAATTTTGCAGATCTGTAAAATTTTCTGTTCATTGTTTATTGTATCTGTCACGTATCCTTCATTGTTGCTTCATCTGGTCGTGATCGTACTTCAATTGTCGTACTCTTCTCATTCTCATACGTGTGATCATTCTTGTCCATTATTTTTTCTTGCCAGCTTCTCTCTTTTCTCTCAATCGCATCTTGCTTGAATAGAATCCCAACTTTGGAAACTCTGACTAGGGTTAGGGTTAGCATGGCACTGACAGCTGCTGGTGCGAGGAGGAAGATAAGGGAAGTTGCACAAAAGTTCATGATCTTCAGGTTCTGTGCCATGATTTCACAGCCAGATTCATTCTTTCTACAGCTCCGATGACTTTTTCTTCGTGCACCTCAATTTTTTCACATAATGAGTGCGTGTTGTGCTTTACATGATTCATGAGGCTAAATGACACTGATGATGGAAACAAATTTTCCGAATTGAAATTGGACTATGGGATTCCTTTCCAAGTCTTGAGTCTTGAAGAAGACAACGGAGAATTGTATCATGGAAGGATGAAATGACACCTGTCATCCAGGAGCATCCAGGATAGGTAGGTAAATTAGCCGACGACCGTCGTGCAGGGATTATAAACAATGCGTTTTATTTGTGTCAACACGTCTTGTCGTCACTCGTCACAAAGATTCGCCTGTAAAATACCATATACAATATAAAGTATACTATATATTGTATAATATCTATAGATAGACACTGTTCG
>Ga0307978_1001913_pt1 | contig 15026 bp, 9 predicted proteins | sample OrgLakmetage1056_FD_203151 | JGI IMG/M metagenome (GOLD analysis project Ga0307978, IMG submission 203151) | Saline water microbial communities from Organic Lake, Antarctica - #1056 | ecosystem: Environmental > Aquatic > Non-marine Saline and Alkaline > Saline | place: Antarctica: Organic Lake...
ACGAATTGATGTTGAAGAGAAATTACGAGAGGAAATGAGAGAGAATGAGAAACTCTTGGACAAAATTTCGGGTCTTCACGACGAACGGCTTCGGTTGCGTACTACACTCGAGCAAGAGCAAAGCGGTCCGGGTACGGAAATTGTAATGCGAATGTCCTCTTCGAGTTCACAGCTCGATGAGACTAACCCGCAGCTCGATGAGACCAACCCGCAATGCGGGGCAACGCTAGGACTATTGACTGAGAATAGCGAAAACTCCCAGTATCTATCGTCGACGATCATTGCCTTGCGAGCAGAGATTGTCGACCTGAAGTCTCAACTTGCCGAAGCCAGGGCGGCTCAACTCACGGCCGAGCAATGTAACAAGGAAATTGAAGTTGATCACTTGTGTATCCGGGCAGAAAGTGAGAGGCTGAATGACCAAGTCAGGCAACTGAAGAAAGATATTGGTGTTCTAAATCGTTTGTCCAGTCGAAAGGAAAAGGAGGAAGACCTTGAGATGCAGCAGCTCCAAGCTGAAATAAGAGGTATGCAACAGCAGCTCGGTCTGGCGCAACAAGATGCTGCGAATCGAACGATTGAATCCGATAAGATTGGGAGCGCTTTGAGTCAGACGCAAGACGAGGCAGCTTCTCTCCGCAAGCAGGTCTCCGATTTCAAGTCCGAACTTGACAGAATCCAACAACAGTCTCACGGCAATAACATTGTGAACGACGACGAGGGTAGGAAGCTGCAAGAAGAAATCAGTGAATTGAGGCATAGGCTAGCGAAATCGAATGAAGAGATTATCGATCAAGCTTCTGGGCACTTGGAGGACAGAGGGCGAATACAAGAAGCCCTTTCGCAGAGCCGTCAAGAGGCCAAGGTTCTCCAGAGAAAAATCATTACACTCGATGGTCAAGTGGCTGCGGCTGAACTCGAAGCCAGTGAATTGCGTAGCAGACTTGAAGATGACGAAGACAAGATGAGTCGCACGACAGATGCAAGTCGAGCGTCTCAGATTGTGAGGTATATGAATCGAAAGATGAATGGCGCCGATACCTCCGTGATGGAGTTGCTTCGGAGGCAAAGAAACCTTGATGACGACGCTATGTAAAGAGTAAGACATGATCATACCATACATCTGTTTACGTTATACTACTTTAGAGACAGTATACACCTAGGAAAGGGGATTGAAATAGCGAATGGATCGACAATTTAATCGGCGCAACGCTGACTCTGCTCGGGCGACATGACGCCGCCGACAGGCAAGAAGCACATATCACCGTTGGGAGCACTTGCAGACACTCGGAGAGTATCAACGCCAGCCACAACGTCGACATCCTGTACCAGAGGAGAACCAGCCTCCGAAGGCGGGTAAATCTGCCAGAATTTGCCCTTCTCTTCTTCCCAACTGCCGAGAATTTCATCTGCCCTCTCACTACCAGTGAGTTCGTAATGGCGTTCAATCATAGTTCGTAGTTGAGACTCGCCTTCATTGGTCATGAGTCTCTGGGTCTTAACAATCTCTCCGTTTAGCTTGTCAAGGAAAGAGCCTCCAGCGTCATAGAAGTATCCAATTCCACCAGTCATTCCAGCGCCGACATTTCGTCCGACGCTGCCGAGCATGACGACGACTCCACCAGTCATGTATTCGCAGCAATGGTCACCAGCTCCTTCAGCAACCGCGAAGGCTCCACTGTTACGCACGCAAAAACGCTCTCCGGTACGTCCGTTAGCATGGAAATCACCACCAGTAGCTCCGTACAAGCACGCGTTGCCGACAATGCTAGAGTCAGCGGCAACGAATCCAGCATCGCTGTCGGGGACCACGACAAGTTCACCACCGTGCAAGCCTTTACCAACGTAATCATTGGCTTCGCCAGTAAGACGGATGGACAAACCTGGAAGCACGAATGATCCGAAAGATTGACCAGCGCTACCCTCGAATTGCACAGTGATCTTTCCCTTGAATCCAGTGTTGCCATGCGCACGAGCAACGTTACCAGCCAACATAGCACAGGTACTGCGGTCGGTGTTCTTAATGGGAAAGCTAACGACAGTTTCACCTGCGTTGTCAGCGATCACTTTCATAACATCCGGATGACTGGTCACCTGACGATCCAAGTCAGAGCCGAATCCGTTAACATGGACAATCTCTTCTTTTCGGACCAGCTGGCCACCCGCGATGGAGGCACGCAAGAACGAGCGATCGTCGGCAGTGTTCGGGACACCGGAAAAGAATGGTGCAAGGTCGACTCCCTTGGTCTTTGCAACACGCCCCTTCTGGGTGTCCGACTCCTTGAGAAGATCTGCGCGGCCGATTAGGTCTTCGAACTTCGAGTAGCCAAGATGGGCCATCAATTCTCGGATCTCTTCGGCAACAAAATGGAAGAAGTTGACAACGTGCTCAGGGGTTCCTGGGAACTTCTTACGCAGCTCTTCCTTTTGACTCGTAACACCGACGGGGCAGGTGTTGAGATGACAGACGCGTGCCATGATGCAACCTTCTGCAATCATGGCAATGGTACCGAATCCAAATTCTTCGCCACCAAGCATCGCAGCGATGGCGACATCACGTCCAGTACGAATACCTCCATCCACGCGAAGAACAACCCTGTCACGGAGTCCATTGTTCAATAGAGCAGAGTGAGCCTCTGAAAGACCAAGCTCCCACGGGCATCCAGCGTGTTTGATGGAGGAGAGAGGCGAAGCACCCGTTCCACCATCGCTTCCTGAGATCTGGATAACATCAGCATCAGCCTTGGCAACACCACAAGCAACAGTTCCAATACCAATCGAAGAGACGAGCTTGACCGACACACCGGCCATCTCGTTTACGGCATGGAGATCATGAATTAATTGCGCAAGATCCTGGCAAGATAGAAACGAATCAAACATGTGAGAGAAAGTTCGGAGCAGAATTAACCCTTGAACGAAGGTAGCTTCCCAAACTTACCTCAATACTGTAAATATCGTGATGAGGCGGAGGCGAGATCAACGTAACGCCCGGTTTACTTGCGCGAAGCGTCGCGATGTACTCGGAAACCTTGGGGCCTGGCAATTGACCACCCTCGCCAGGCTTGGCGCCCTGGGCCATCTTGATCTCAATCTGCTTCGCCGTCACCAAGAACTGCGGGGTGACACCAAAGCGTCCACTTGCTACCTGGTGAACGAAAGAGTTTGCAGAATCACCGTTCTTAAGTCCGGCCAAATGCGGGAAGGTAGGGCTTCGGCCTTTCTCGTCAACATCTGTGAGACTCAGACCACGGACAATATCTTCACCGCCTTCACCAGAGTTCGACTTTCCACCAATACGATTGACAGCAATTGCGAGATTCTCGTGAGCCTCACGACTGAGTGCACCCAACGACATGGCACCAGTGCAGAATCTTCTCATGATCTCGGCAATGGGCTCAACATCTTCGATAGGGATACTTGGACGGTCGGATTCGAAATCGAAAAGGTCCCTAATGTTGGCAAGCGGGGCATTTTCGATACTCTTCTTGAAGATTTCATAGTTCGCGACGTTCGGGCGCTGGACACCATCGTTCTCGAGTTCGTCACGATTTGTCGCTGCACTCACAGTCTTATCCATTCCGATAGCATTGTGAAGCAACTTGGCCATGTCAGAGGAGTTGATGTGATATTCACCCAGCTTAGGAACAGGCTTGTAGAAACCGTAGTTCAACAACTTCATCTTGGCGTCTATCATCTCGGGGCGCATCATGACAGTCTCGGATGCAATGTCTTCCATAGTAACACCTCCGATGCGGCTCGTTGTTCCCTTGAAACTTTGGTCAATGACTTCTTCGCCAAGTCCAAGTCCTTCAAAGATCTGGGCACCAGCGTACGACGTCAACAACGAAATACCCATCTTCGACAAGATCTTCAAGAGACCATTCTCGATTGCGACACGGAAGTTATCCTGTGCCTCTTCGACTGTCGTCTTGAGTAGCTTGCCGTTTGCCATCATTTTCCCAGTCTTTTCGAGTCCATGCCACTGTTTAACGGTCTCCAAGGCCATGTATGGATGCACTGCGTTGGCACCATATCCAACAAGACAGGCAAAGTGGTGAGTGGACCACGCAGCGCCGGTTTCGACAACGATGCCGGCATCCATTCTCAATCCTTCTTCAATCAAACGATGGTGCACAGCACCAACAGCCAGAAGAGGTGGAACGTAAGTGGTATCATCAAGAACGGCCTGGTCTTTCGCCAAGTCGCTCAAGATGATGACTTCGATTCCGCTCCTTACGTCTTCTACAGCCTTGTCGCAAACGGCATCCAAAGCAGCCTTAATTCCAGACGGTCCATCAGCGAGGTTGTAACGAGTAGAGATGGTCGACTGCTTGAATCCACCATTGTCAAGTTTGGCAAAGTCCGCGATGCTTGCCATGTCAACCTCGTTAAGAACCGGAGACTCGAGATGAATGAGGCGGGCACCCTTCTCAGACACCTTGTAGATGCTCTCCTTCTTTCCAAGTGTCATGGCAAGCGACATGACCACACCTTCACGGAGAGGATCAATAGGAGGATTCGTTACCTGAGCAAAGCGTTGCTTGAAGTAGTTGTACAGCGGATGCGGACGCTCCGAGAGAACGGCAAGAGGCGCATCGTCACCCATGGAGTAGGTAGTTTCCTTTGCAGCACCAGCCATGTCAGCAATCTGCATACCGATATCCTCGAGACTCCATCCGAAAGTACCCTGGGCAAAGGTCGTCGTCTTATCATTATACATTCGGTCAGCAGCAAAGACAGTCTTCTTGACATCCTTGCGCTGGTTAGCGATCCATTCGCCGTAAGGATGTCCTGTAAAGTAGAAAAGTCACAAGTGAGCACAAATGAAGCGCAACAGTCTCTCTGCAGTCCCACTTCGCTCAACTTACGGGAAGCAATCTCGCTCTTAATACGAATGTTATCTTTGAAATCGCCAGAAAGAAGGTCGACGTTGATCATTTGACCAGGTCCCAATCGTCCCTTTTCAACAATATCAGCTTCCTTCAAGTCGGGAATGACACCAGTCTCACTCATCATGAACACAGTCCCATCCTTGGTGATCGAGTAACGAGCCGGTCGAAGACCGTTACGATCCAACGAGGCACCAATCGAGTTACCGTCGGAAAAGACCAAAAGAGCCGGTCCATCCCAAGCTTCCAAAATACCGCCGTGGAACTTGTAGAAATCAATAATTTCCGGATTGTTCTTGAGGTCGGGGTTGTTCTCGTACGCCGTCGGAACCATGGCCATGAGGGCGCAAGGAGCGCGGTGGCGAGACTTACACATGAGCTCAAAGACAGAGTCCAAGTTTGCAGAGTCGGACCGACCCAAGTCAACGACAGGCTCCAACACACTGGGGATATCCTGAGTGTTGCACATGGTGACAATGTTTTCTGTCGAGTCGAAATCGACCAAATCCTCGGATTCGGGCTTTCCCTTGGCAGCTTCGCGTGCCTTGATCCAGTTGACGTTACCGAGAAGAGTGTTAATCTCTCCATTGTGACCAACTACGCGCATGGGCTGGGCAAGCGGCCAGCGAGGACTGGTGTTTGTGGAGAAACGACGATGGTAAATAACAAACTTGGTGGTGTAGTCGGGGTCGGTCAGGTCCTTGTAGAACAACGGCAAGACAGCCGACTGAACCATACCCTTGTAAACAATGGTCCTAGAACTGAAGGAAGCAACATAAACTTCACCATCATTGTCGTCCCAGACGAGACCTTGGCCGCGACGTTCCACGTCGAAACGACGACGGACGAGGTACAAAGTACGCTCGAAACCGTCGCGACTTTCGTCGCTGTCGAGACTCGCTGGCGCCTTGACAAAGAACTGCCAGGTGCTAGGCATGGATGCCAGGGCGTTCTTTCCAAGCACAGATGGATCAGTGGGGACTTCACGCCATCCCAAGAACTCGAGTTCATTGGATGTGCAAACGCTCTCGATCAAAGCCTTGACAGAGTTACGGCGGGCAGGGTCACGAGGAAGAAAGATCATACCGACACCAGGCTGCGGGCAGCTATCGGATCGGTATTCAGAGAGAAGCTTCCATGGGACTTGGGTCATGATACCGGCGCCGTCTCCGGAAACACCGTCGCCGCCGCAGCCACCGCGGTGCTCCATGCAGGTGAGAGCCGACAAACCCTGTGTGAGAACCTTGTGGGTTCCGAATTCTTCACCACTTTTGGTGTTGGCAACGAAACCAACACCACAAGCGTCACGCTCCTTGACGAGAGCCAATGGACCATCGAACATGTTGGAAGGCTTGTCGGTCGGAAAGGCCATGAGCTGGGTCGACGAACACGCCTGGTCCTTGTCCGAGGACGACCAGGAGGTGGTGGCGGTGGTATAAGTAGACTCTTGGGGGCGTAGAAAGTCGCTAGTGCGCAACGAGATCTTGCGAGACGATTTCATCGACTCGGGCACAAAGGCCAAGGCCAACGTGGGAGCCAGGGCTCCGAAGATAACTCCTAGGTATTTCATTCGGCTACTGGCGAGGATGAATTCTGTGATAAATACTGTTTTGGCTGTGCTATCGGCACTTGATAGGGTTTTTGAGAGGCCACGATCAAGAGAGAGAGTCTCCGGGATCTAAGGCACTTCTTGTATGGATGAGCACGTCTCGCAGTGACGATCTCTTCTTTACAAGACCAAAGGAGTGGACGTGTGAGATGGAATTGCCAGAAGTTGTAGCCTAGCTCGAAAATGCAACACCAATTGAAAGAGCTCTATCTGCAAAGTCAGTGATCCGAGAGACAGAATGCGCGATGGATGGACGGTGTGAACTGGCAAGGCATTCTCCGCCGGCAAAATGCGCGCTGAAGACCGAAAAGATCCCGGCCACCGTGACGTGGAAGAGAAGCCGAAGTTCTCATTGAGCTTATAACCAGTCCAAAGGTCGGACGGGAGAAACCGACGGGAGTGATTTAGGTCCCGGGTCTTAACTTCCGGGTATCTTGCAAACTGCGATCGACGATGGCACTACCGGCAAGCAGCAGCAGTGGACACGGTGAGCATAACGTCTTCTCTGGTGTTCATAAGCACTCTCCAGTACCTCTACAATGTCAGCACTACGACTATTGAAAGATCAGGGTGGAAGGCTTTTGCAATCCAGCAGCGCGCTGTTTGGTAACGCCAGTCACACTGTCGGTAGCTCCACCACCGCTCGTTCCGGCAGCGTCGCCGCAAGGATGCTCCAATCGCCCGTCACAATGGCTCTTTCTCGGCCCTTCTCAACAAGCTATGATATCTCTTCCACTTTAAACGAAGAAGTCATTCCTAAAATGACCAATGAAGAGCTCGTGGACACGAGCACCATTCCTGGTTGGGATCTCATCCATTCACCTCCACGCAAGTTTCCCCGCGGCGCTCTGGTTGGCACGGTTGTGTCCAACAAGATGCAAAAGACTGTCAATGTAGCAGTCGATCGATATCGAATTGTCCCCAAAATCAGAAAGCGAGTCAAGTATACCCGCAAGTTCATGGCGCACGACGAAAAGGAAGTGGCAACCACGGGAGACCTTGTCATGATTACGCCTTGCCACCGGCTCTCCAAGCACAAGCATTTCATGCTGAGAGAGATTATCCGTCCCAAGGGACAGCTCTAAACAACATGTCCATACCATCGGTGATCAGTAAAGGCACGGCACTTTAGGCTCTCCCTAAGCGCTTATTTACGGTAGCTATCTGATACTCTAGCATCGTGGCTCTTTTTAATCTAGCTAGAGTAGACTCTCTGAAACCCAAACCATTCATCGGGCCACCTTGGTATTCGCTTTACTCGTTGCTACAGTAGCTGATAATCTAGTTGCTTCTGTAGCTACGAATATACTTTCTCTCTCTGGCTGACGGCCTACTAGAGAGTAGCTACACTAGTCTACTGTAGCTATGTCGTATGGATTGGGCAAAACACGCTGCAAGCCATCCGTTTCGCGGGTGATGGACAGAAGACTCAATACAAACAATACAAAGAACAAAAACGACGAGTAGGAACGAGCGACGTGCTCAATATCGGCGATCCACCATGGCGGACAAAGACGACACAGCTCAACCAATCAAAGCTGGCGATATGTCTTACATAGCACTCGTGGATAAACATGCCTTGAAACAGACGGCTCAGCATGTCATTCTCTTTTACAAGTACCATCCACTGGCGCCTGAAATTGACACCACTGAAAGATACCGCTGCTGTTTAGAAGACTTGTGCCGAGCACTTAGTCTGAGCGGGCGAATTCTCGTGGGAGCTTCACGATCCGAGGGTATAAATGGGACTCTCGCCGGAAACTACGCGGATGTTCGTGCCTTTACATATGCCTTATTGGGCGACAGAGTCAAGTTGGGAGATGACGATAAAGACTGCAGTCCGGCGATCGTGCAGGCGGTCCGTACATTTTGGACGCAGAGTAAAGAGTTCTTTGATGGTATCGGGGAGCAAGAGCTCCGAATGGATTCACCTGATGACTTTAAGTGGTCTTGCTCAACGCAAATCGAACCTTTGTTCCCCGATCTAAACATTAAAATCGTACGAGAGGTTATTGGTACCGGAGGCGTGCTATCGTCCATTCCGCTCGACGAGACAGCCAAAGGTTACCTGACTCCCAAGGAATGGCACGACGAGCTAGCTGGACTATCTGAGTCCAACGAAGATACAATTTTGATAGATTGCCGCAATCAAAAAGAATATACCATTGGGCGGTTCACAGGAGCAACCGATCCGCAAACAACGACCTTTGCTCAGTTCCCCAAGTGGGTCGACGACCACAGCCAGCTGCTAGCATACAAGAAGGTACTCATGTACTGTACTGGGGGTATTCGTTGTGAAAAGGTAAGAATACGGACTCTAGAACAAGAATCCCTTGGCCCTAGGCTTTGTTGGACGGACTCTTCAACTCACCTGCTGCTATCTTTCTGTCCATATCGCAAGGCGTCGGCATACATTCGACGACAGGTACCTTCCGCAAAGGACGTCAAGCACTTGAAAGGCGGTATTCACAAATATTTAGAAGAGTATGGAAGTGACGATGGAGGCATATGGAAGGGACGCAATTTTGTCTTTGATGGTAGAGGCGCCGCGTCGGCAGACGAAACGAAACTTGGAAAGGATGGCAGCGAAGACGTTGCTACCACTACAACTGTTGAACCGTCCGTATCTCATGACATCGTGGGAATGTGCATCAGCTGCAACAAGCCATACGATTCATTTGACCCTCGCTGTGTCTGTACGGTATGTCGGGAGCCAACGCTGACTTGTGGAGAGTGCCAAGAACGACTGGTCGAGTTCCATTGCCAGCAACACTATCACCTTCGATCCTGCTACTTCTCCAATCTAGAGAGATTCTCAGCGAACGATTTAGATCGGCAGCTCGATGGTATAAGTTCCCTGCTAGAAGAGATTGCCGTAGGGAGACGTTTCCGACAGAAACGAAAGACCTTGCAAAAGCAGAGCAAAAGGATAAAGGAGCGGCTAGTCGAAATTGAAGACAGCCCGATGAGTCATGATCTGACTAGGGTGACGACAACCAAGTGTCGTAACTGCGGAGATTTGGAGTGCTTGGGAAGGTGCTGGGGCTTCTACGGATTGAAACGAAAGGAACTGCTGGAACAACCAAAGGAATTGAATGCTGCCTCTCACGCGAAGGAATTGCAGACTGAGATCCTTCCTCTACGTTCAGACCTCCCAAAAGTGTCGAAAAAGCCACGCCGGGATCGGTTCGTGGACGAGTCAGAGCAATTGTTGTTGTCACAACCATCTTCAGCATTCAGAGACGCAGCAACTGGTATACGAGTGCCCCCACCCTGCACCAGAGTCTTGCAAACTGCAGTAAAAGCGAAATGGTGCGGCCGAAATGTCCTCAGCGTCATTCAGAAGGAATTTGTCGATCTCGCACGGCCCGAAGTGATCCGACAGGTCCTTCGAAATGGATTGTTACGCGTGAATGCCGAGAAACTTTCCATTGCGAGCGCATCGGATCTGCAGCTGAAAATGTCGGACACAATCAGCCGAGTGGTTCATTGGCATGAGCCCCCGGTCCTTGTTCCGAACGAGATTGGCGTAGAAAAGATCCCTCTACCTCCATCAGTGATCCAAGAATTTGGAGGAAGCAACGATGGCAGCGACGTGCTTGTTTACGTTTGCAATAAACCGTCGTCCGTGCCAGTCCATCCTGCTGGTCCCTACTTGGCAAACTCATTGACGGTAATGGTCGAGGCTCAAGAGAAATTGCATAGCCGGTCTTTGAACCCGATCCACCGCACAGACAGAGTCACGAGTGGACTCACAATTTGCTGTACGAGCCAAATAGTTTCTCGGATTTTTCATCGCTGTCTCATGGAAGGCGAGGTTCACAAGCTGTATATTGCCAAGGTGCATGGACGGTTTCCAAGCTCTCAGGACGAGTTCAATGCAGGCATATCTGCGGTAAGTGATATGGGAGAGCGCCAATGGTGCAATGGGTATGTCGAGATTGTCGCTCCTGTCGAAACACTTGATCCAGCCAATGGAGTTCGTGCAGTTTCTGCCGAGGGAAAACCTTCAAAGAGTCTATTTAAGCCTTTCAAGTACAACGCCGATGACAACACCTCCTTAATACTTTGCGTCCCCGTCACTGGACGCAACCACCAGCTCCGTGTGCACTTGCAGTGGATTGGGTTTCCAATAATCAATGATGCGCAATATGGTGGTCAATTGGATGCGAACCGCTCCGAGCAACAAAGCGACGCTGGTCTGAATTGGTTGGCAGCATCGATCGCTGGTTCCGACGTGGAGAAAAAGCTCGCTTCGATTTCGAACTCGGATGTACTGTCCGCCAAGCAAGCATGTCAGTGCTGCACCGGTGGTAGACACGGCATTCAAAAGGCATTTTCTCCTGCTCAGCTACTGAAAGGTGGACATGCGATTATGCTGCATGCGCTGTCGTACCGAGTTACGATCCGACCAAAGAAACGACCAAAAGACGAGACCAAGGCCGATCCTCTCGCTGTGATGCATTTCAAAGTGGATCCGCCCGAGTGGGCGGACCCAGAGATTACGGACGACATGTCCTGGTTTGCTGCTAACGCTTAAATGTTCCATACTTTAGATTACAGTTCAACTAAACTAAAGTTAGACGACGTTCTTCCGCGGTCGCTAGCTTACAGAAAACGTTGTCTGCGGGGGCACCATCTCGAAACAAGTAAACCTATCCAGCCAAAGGAACACACAGAATGTTTACGATCGGTGATTGGCTAAATGACGAGACGGACGGACACAAGAATTGCGACCTTGAACTTTTTCGCCAAGGATTTGAGGAAAGCGAACGTAGGCAATCAATCGACGCGACGACGGCACTGTTTATCATTCGTACCTTGAAGTGACCATGAAGCTCGCGACTATCTTTGCTCTTATCGGCTCTGCCGTTGCCTTTGCCCCGGCGTCCCAGACGACCCGTGCCCCTTCGTCGTTGGCGGCGGCATGGGCGGACGAAACTGTTGTCGGTGTGACGGCCCCGGTTGGTTTCTTTGATCCTATTGGCTTCTCCAAGGGCAAGAGCGACAAGACTATGACCTACTACCGTGAAGCCGAGCTCAAGCATGGTCGTGTTGCCATGGCTGCTTGCTTGGGATGGTACATCACCTCCAGTGGTGTCCACCCTGCTTTCAACAGTGCGCTCTCCAGCAACCCGATTGAGGCTGCCGGACAGCTGCCTTTCGTTGCATGGCTCCAATTCATCCTCGGATGTGGCGCGGTTGAATGGTTGACGGAGAAGATCAAGGATCGTCCGGGATACGTCGCTGGCGATGTCCTCGGTGCCAATTACTGGGTCGACAATAGTGATGAGGGGTGGGTTGACTACCAGAACAAAGAAATCAACAACGGACGCCTTGCCATGGTTGCGTTCGCTGGAATCTTCACCCAAGACTACCTCTACCAGAACTACGGAGACATGATCTTCAAGCGCTAGATACTGTATTATGAGACGTTCCTGTCTACCAAGTATTCTAGTTGGTCCACACCAGTATGCTATTGTGCTCGCTTTCTACCGTTGCTGCCGTACTTGTTTGCTAGCTAGTTGTTTTCGTAGGTTGATTCATCGCCTTCTTGCAGAAAGACAACGCCACCCCTCGTCGAATCTTGCAAGCCTTGTCTCAGTTGCTCGAGTCGATCCGTCTCGCACGTTAAAGTGATGGTCAGATTCGCGTCGGCGTCGTACTCTTCGTCGCTTGCAACCCCATTGATCTTTGCTACAATCTCGTATACAGAGCCCACATACACCGAGTCCACTTTTATTCGAAGGCTAGACCTTGGTATCAAGATGGAAATCGGTGCTTCTCTCAGTACTAAACGTGCAGCTCGTCCGTAGGCGCGTATCAAGCCTCCCGCACCCAGCTTTACACCACCAAAATATCGCACCACAACACAAACGGTATCGGACAACTCTTCACCCGTTATAGCACCCAGTATAGGTGATCCTGCGGTCCCTGTCGGTTCACCGTCATCGGATGATCGCTCTTGAATTGGATTGACGCCACAGCGAAAGCCGAAGCACCAGTGGCGAGCCTTGGGGTGTTGTTCCTTGATTTGTTGAATGTACAGCTGGGCCTTGTCCCAGGAATCAACGTGCTGGGCGTGACCGATAAAGCGGCTCTTTTTTACTTGCATTTCTGCCGTGTGTGAGCCAGGGGCTATCGTTTGTTGCGCGTTCGCGTCCGTGGCCATGTGTAGTCTGCCCATTACGGCATTCTGGCTAGTATTGCGACGCCACGGGCTGCTGCTGCACCGTCCCAAAGCCGCAATCATGGAAGGAGTCGCTACTAGCAAACAAAGAACTTGGGATAGTCTCATACCGAAAGGCTGTTGTCTCTCATTCTGTTGGCTCAAGAGAAGATAAAGGCGGAATCAACGGTCTATACTGTAGAGCATCGTCGCTTACTGAATGGAGCACCGTACCGCTGCATCACCATGGTCATTCACTCTTCGATCTTCGAAAACTAAAAAGTTGGAACTTATCCCGAACGCTAATCAAAGCAATTCCTCTCACCAACGCAGAATCTGCCAAAAAGTGATGGACGACTGACGACAACGATTAGCAACAACAACAACAACAACGATACAACTGGTCATAATTTCATACTGCTGTATCGTATTGATCGTTGGAACGACACGACAGTACCAGTAGTACTAACAGTCGCCTAAGATCAGTTCCAAGAGGAACGATAATGCGTACGGGTCTTGCCATGCTCTTTGCCATCACGACAACTATCAACAGCACTTCCCGTTTGGCAGTTTCTGGATTTCATTTGGGAGCACAGCGTTCACGTTCGGCGACTGCATCCGCATCAGTCAAATCGTCCAAACTGGCAGCCACCACCTTCTTTCAAGACTTTCCCAAGACCTTACAACAAGCCTTTTCGAGCATGTCTGCCGGTAAGGACTCCAAGTACTACACCGTTGGCATTACGGGTGCGAGTGGTTTAGTTGGAACAGCCCTTCGCAATGAACTCGGACAACGCGAAACCCTCAACGGCAAGCCCATTCGCATCGTCAAGCTTTCTCGGGGCGAAGCTCCTGAGAAAAAGGAGGTGCTCAGTGACTACTTTGCAGAGACAACCTTGGTTTACAACCCGAAAGGATCCGTGGCCCAAGACGTGATTGACCCCGAGGCGGCCGCTCAAATGGACGCGATTGTCCATTTGGCGGGTGAAAACGTGGCGACCGGTCTCGGTCCGCTCGGCTTTCTCGGACTTCGGCCCTGGACGGACGAGAAAAAGGCGGAAATTCTCAACTCGCGCACCATTCCAACCAAGGCGCTCTCCAAAGTAGTTGCAGCGTCGACGACTCCCAAAACATTCTTGGTGGCGTCTGGTGTCGGCGCATATGGAAACAACTTTATTGGTGAAGATCTTGCGGCTGTCGATGAATCCATGGATATTAGCACAACAAATGGCTTTCTCGCTGAAGTCTCTCGCCAGTCGGAAGCTGCATCGGAAGAAGCAAAGACGGGGCTGAACCGTGTCGTCAACATGCGGTTTGGTGTGGTCTTGTCCAAAAAGGGCGGCGCTCTCGGAAAGCTCTATCCCATCTTTCTTGTCGGTGGTGGAGGCAATGTTGGATCTGGAAACCAGTACTTTAGTTTTATTTCTGCTCGCGACCACGCCCGTGCCATTGTTCACACGCTCGAGACTCCCTCTTTGCAAGGACCCGTCAACTTTTCTACCCCTCAGCCCTGTACCAACGCCGAATTCACCAAGGCGTTGGGCAAGGTGATTAATCGCCCGACAATCTTGCCTCTTCCAGGCTTTGCCGTCTCTCTCTTGTTTGGTGAAATGGGTCAAGAGATGCTCCTCGGTGGTGTGCGAGCAGCACCCAGCAAGCTCTTGAAGAGTGGCTTTGAGTTCAGTCATCCTACGGTCGAGCAAGCCCTGCAGAGTGCCATGGAAGAGAACATATAAGAATTTACGATAGATAAGAATAGTAGCCAGCTTTTCAGCTTTTTGCTAGAATATCCCCCTGCCTTTCGATGGATGCGGCAGTATCCTCGTCGTGCGGTACGACACCAGTACCGTACCTATATCAGTATGAGTAGTCGTAGACCATCAGATTCTGGAGCACAGACACCCGTAAAGGCAAGACCCAAGACTAACTATTCTAATGAGTCTTGGGTCGACGGTCATTCCTTGCGCGCAGATGGATCGCGATGCTGTCTGTAGCAACGCGACGCGAAAAATATTATTGAGCATTGTGAATAAGCATCAAGCATCCGAGTCGTAGACTGCCCCTCTTTGCCTGCCATCTGCTCTGTTATCGTCGTCGTATCACGTCTTAACTGGCATTCTACCCCCTATACAATCGATCGCCATGGAAGCTGCCGATTGTCTGCTGTCAAAAGCGCCGCCAGCAGATCTAGCAAAGGTAAGATGTGCCGGCATAACGTGCTCGTGCACACGAGTCGTCGTTAGTTGCTCACCTTGATGATACCCCTCCTCATCGTTCGCGTACTGCAGAACCTGAAAGGCTTGAAAGACATTCTCTCAAAAAAGAATCCGGATGCTGCCGAGGCCTTAATGAAACGCTA
>Ga0307978_1001920_pt1 | contig 15009 bp, 7 predicted proteins | sample OrgLakmetage1056_FD_203151 | JGI IMG/M metagenome (GOLD analysis project Ga0307978, IMG submission 203151) | Saline water microbial communities from Organic Lake, Antarctica - #1056 | ecosystem: Environmental > Aquatic > Non-marine Saline and Alkaline > Saline | place: Antarctica: Organic Lake...
ATTAGGGCGACCGAGAAAATCAGAGCGCAAGTGGAAACGACATTCTTGACGCCCTCAACGATGGGGTTCTTTTCGACCGGCATTTTGAAAAGTTTCGTTTAAGTTTCTGCGTAAAGTTATGGATAGGGCGGTGAGCAAAGAGGTGACGCAGAACAGTCCCTGAACACTGACTGCTTCGCTTCATCATCTCTTACCTTGGCTGAGCTTGGTGTGGTCGAGACTGAGAGGGTCTTCTTTGTAACACAACAATGGAAAATATGAGGGTAAGAGAAATGGTAAATGGACGTCCAGGCCGTTTCTCGAAAAAGTGAAGCGGTTATTCAGCGAAGGGCGAGGAAGGCGTTAAGAAACCGGTATCCAGGTGCTTTAAGCGTTACACGAGAGACTTTCTTTTAACAAGGCGGCCGTAAAACGCGCACGACGGGTTGGGGCGCAAGCTTCATTTTTCATTTCGTAGGCTCGCTACTATTGCCGCTTTGGTTTGCCAAGATAAGATTGATTCGGGGATGCCCGTAATTAATAGAATTAGCAGGTACAAAAAGCGTTACACGTTATACGGGTAGGTGCCGTTGGCATACAGAATCATTATCGCTACCGGTATCAATACCGTACGACAACATATGTCGTACTTTAGTAGACGCCTTGTACGTATGTACCGGTACGAAATATACGTACCTTATTCAAAAACACTACCGGACCTACATTAATGGTACTTACTGGATACTGGACCAGTAACTACTGTAACCAAAAGTATTAGGTTCACGAGCGTTTGGGGTTCGGGGGTGATTCTTATCTATCTGATTGCTCCATATACGGTAGTTAGATGCATTTCTATCAAAGCACAATCGACCTTCTTAGACTTACAGTACGGTACTGTACAGAAGACTACTTCTTCAAATAATTCGGCTTATCGCATTATTATTTACCACGTATCTGGTTCTTGTTACGGTACCGCACGGTCGTACTCTATACTCAACGTATCAACGCGAAATGAGCAATGTCCCGTGTGGGGCGAACCCGCGGATGTGGTTGACGATCCCACGAATTGTGAATAATGAGTGCCTGCGTGAGCTGCAACGCGACCCCAACTGAATAGCCCCTCGTTTTGGTGTGCTGTGCTGATAGGACTAGTACCGGCCTAGATGGTACAACGAGATACAAGCGTGGCTGAGGAGTATATGCGACCGACGTGTTTGTAGACGCGACCTCGGAAAAAGAACGGATGGAAGCTCTTGCACCAGTGATCACTGGTAGTGGAGGCCAGCTGCCAACTTTTTATGCGCTTTTCCATCTCGATTCGATGATGGTAACAGTGCATTCAGGATGGCTGTATATTCTATCTAAAAGTAGCCGACACGAAGTGGGTGCGGGGATGATTCAATCCAAGTATCAATCTTAAGTAGTTTTGAATCCAAAAGGATACCGCCGCTCCACGCGGCTACCTTAATGCAATATATCGCAGATGGCAACAGAAGCCTCCATCAATGTAGTCTCCGAGAAGCCGCATGTTTCTACGTTCCAACGAATCGCTCGATAGACGCGATAAGCTTCGTCATGTTAGATTCGCCGATCCCATCATCCATCGTGTATCATGTGTGTTCCAGTTACCCCTCGCTGCCATTTCATTGAAACGACGACTGCAACTCCCACAGCGCATCACACCACCACCACCACCACAACTTCTCCCAAGCTGGACTACTAGGTTTTAGAATTCTTTCGCTCGTTTTGTAGCTTTGACAGAATGTCTTGAACCACATTCTTCATGACGGGTTGACCCTTGCGTGTCCTGGCCGTCAAGAGTTGGTGACGTTGCTTGCGTTGGCGCAGTTTTTCGTTGCGTTCGTTTTCCCGTACGTCTCGATCCTCCTGCTGTTGTTGCATATTCTGCTTTCGCTCTTCTGCCTTTTGAATTGACTTTTGAAAGGGGTTGGTCTTTTTGCGTCTCGCAGGTTTGTTGTTTAGATCGGCAGAAGTTTCGTTCGATTCCGTCGGTTTTTGCTCTTGTTCGATATTACTATTGCTTTCGTGTGTTGCTGCTGCTGTTGCTGTTGTTGTTGTTGCTAATGCTGTTGCTGCTGTTGTTGTCGCTTCGTCGTCGTCGACTCGCTTGCGACTGGCACCAGCGCCGGGTTGGTATCCTTCTTGCTTCATGACCTTTTTGTATTGTCGCAAGGCCGTGGCTGTATGGACTCGTTTCTTTTCCTTGCGCTTGCGAAAGCTCTGAATGGCCTTGGTGACACCCTTGCGATGGGCAAACTTTTCGACCGAGAGAACGGGAGCGCCATGGCGACGACGCCATTGTTGCTGCTGTTGCGATGTTGCTTCGGACATCGTTTGCCTTGTTCTTGCTGTAGTTTGTGTGTGTGTGTGTGTGTGTTGGATCAAGTTCTGGTTGTCGTGACGGGTAGACTAAGTAATGACACTTATCGGTTTGCCATTGTCGAAAAAAGAACAAAAGCAAGAATGTTTCGTGAGATTTGGTTGGTTGGAGGAGAAATAACCTAAGCCGAGGGCAGACTCAGACTGTCCGTCCGTCCGTCCTTGAATAATCAAGTCGAGAGGGTCGAAGCACGTGATCAAACGTGCACGTGTTCAGTGAACTTGAACACGTTCTGCGTTGTGCACAGAAACGGAACGGATCGAACCCGGCGTCGATCGACGATGACTACCGGTATCCGACACCTCCCATAAAAACGACCCTCGTGTGTCCCAGCCAAGAACGACGTACTGCCACCTTTACAGTATTGATCCCACGATACAGTACAGTGCACCAGAAGCATCATCAGCAACAGCATCAGTAACAGCATCAGTAGCAGCAGCATCATCAGAATGACGGAATCGAACGGCACTCCCCTCTTTGTCCTCTACGGCTCGGCCACGGGCAACGCCGAACACATTGCCAAGGACCTGGCCATCACGTACTCCTCTCTCTTGGAGAATCCTGACGCTGATGCATTCTTTTCATCGGTCATTTGCTGCGAACTAGACCAGTTCAAGCGCAAGTGCCAACCTACGTGGGACCAGGAGCCTACTGCTGCCGGCCAAAAGTACGGTGTGATTATCGTTGCCTCCACGACTGGCAATGGCGATGCGCCAGAGAATGCTGGCCGCTTTGCAAGATTCATCAAGCGAAAGACCACTGTCGACACCATGCCCTTTCGAAACTGCGCGTTTGCCGTACTGGCGCTGGGTGATACCAACTACGATCAGTTTTGCTGTACGGGCAAGCTGGTGGACAAGAAAATGAAAGAGCTTGGTGGGCAACGTGCGACACCGGTCACCTGTGCCGACGAAGCGCTTGGTCTGGAGGATGTCGTTGAGCCATGGACGGCTAGTATTCTCTTGCAGATTACCAACGCGTGTCGTGGGGGAAATGGTGGCGGGAGATCATCACCAGCAGCAGGTGGCATGACAAAGAATGCATCCGGGGACAAATCCGGGGCCGAGGAAGAAAAAAAGGTGGACGCGGCCGATGCTCTACCGGCAGTGCCTCCAGCTACTACCGATGCACCTCTGTCGACGGCGATCGCATCGACGGGGGTCCGGACGATTCGATCGCTCTTGCAGGTGGACGCGCCCAAGCCAGTCTGGCAAGTGGATCCCGCGACATTACCCGGACTGACCAGCAGTCTTTCCTCTTGTGAACTGGTAGTTCACGAGAACAATCCAGGCGACACTGTCGAGACAAGAGCTCGCGCCGAATCCGTTTCCACGACGAGCAGCGCAGGGTACCACTATACCATCAAGAAACCGTTTGAATCGTCCATTCTCAAAGCGAGATACTTGACCGAGACTCCTACCGACGCGGCCTGCAAAGTGTCGGAAATGATTGATTCGGGCACGTTGGAGACGGGAACGAGCCTCTTGCAAGCCCACGAAATCGTAGATGCTCAATTTCCGCTGACTGGGAGGCCAGCTGCCGAGGCTGAGCGTAATGCCAAGCGCGTCGTGGAAGTGACACTTTCTCTACCGGACGATTACACCTTGGAGTATGCACCGGGAGACTCGCTCGGACTCGTCGTCGAGAATACCCCGAACGCTGTCGCCTTTGTTCTTGCCATGCTACAAGAGCAGCATGGGATTGCTCCGTCCCAGCTTGTTTCCATTGATTCCAGCGAACCCATTGCTCTGGAAAAAGCCGTGCGAACCAGTATTGACCTGTGTTCCCCCATTCAGCAGAGACGTACGCTGCATTCTTTTTCACAGTTTGCGACGGATCCCGACGAGATTTGCACGCTGCAGCTCCTCTCGTCCAAGACGAGCAAAGGCGAAGAGCTCTTTCAGGAATACGTGGACAAGCAACGTCTCTCCCCCGTTGACATTCTACGCGAGTTTCCCTCCCTTCAGAGCATTCCGTTGAACGGTCTGTTGAGCATCTTGCCGGGTATTCCACCGCGGTACTATTCGGTCAGTTCGAGCCCAATCGAGCACCAGCGATTGAGTCTGACGGTGGCCTTTTCCGTGGTCGACTATGTAACACCGTCGCTGGTCGTGGACGGTCAAGAGCAGGGACTACGGCGCATTCGTGGAATCGCTACCCGGTACATTGAAGCACTGTGTTCACCCTTTCTAGCTGATGCTAAGAACGCGAGTGCTCCAACGCTCAGTATCTTTCCAAAACCGACGGCAGACTTTCGTATGCCCAAAACCCTGTCGACTCCCCTTGTTTTGATTGGACCTGGAACGGGTATCGCTCCTTTCATGGGATTCCTATCGCAGCGAAAGGCTCTTGCCACGTCGTCCGAATCGACCGAAGCTGCGCATACTGTAGTGGAAGGGACGTGGCGAGGTGGCTATGATCTGGAAGAAAACGAGTTGCCTGTCTCTGGCGGTGATGCGAGCGGGCTCAAGCTTGGTGTCGACTACCGGACAACGCAGACCGTGGGTGCAGTAGACGTCTTCTTTGGTTGCCGACACAAGGATCACGATTGGTTGTATCGCTCCGAGATGCAAGAGTTCGAGAAGGAAGGTGTGATCACCAAGCTTCACACTGCCTTTTCACGGGATGGTGATCGTCAGTATGTCCAGGACGCTATGCGAAGCAACGTGGAGTGCGCAACGAGGCTCGTCGAGTTGATTATGGACAAGGAGGCGAGCGTATACGTTTGTGGCGACGGTAATGCCATGGCCAAGGATGTGCAAGCTACGATTGTGGAGCTGTTGAGTAATCGGCTCGGTGGGCTCGACGAAGCCAAGGTTTACCTGGAGAAGATGAAGTCGGACAAGCGCTTCTTGCTGGATATCTGGAGCTAAATGTTTTGTCATACCTGTCAAAGTCCTCAAACGATACATATGCTCTGGAACGAGTACAAATCGTAGACGTCTACCGTACTTGAAGATGCTCTCTAATACCAATATACGTTCTATATCGTAGTCCTCTCCCTAGCGAGAACAGGAAAAGTATGAATGTGCGTACGTCGGACTGTATCCATAGACTAATATTGATGAGTACGACCAGTCTAGGAAGAGAGAGTGACCAAAGAAACGTTAGCTGGCATCCGTTCTACGATTCGCGCAAACACTGCATCAATACATATAATCCCCTCTGCTTTGATCAAAGGCCTTCTAAACGCTAACGACTAATAATTACTATGTATGCGCATTGCTCACGGCATCGGGCTCCTTCCGATCACAGATCAACGACTTGCGCGTGCAACCGATCGATTGCCTCTGGGGAAGCGTTCTTGATAGCAATTACATTCGTCAAACGATCTCACTATCTGTGGCTCCCTTGTCGTTAATTGTGTTCCATTCTCCCTCCTCTACCTTGGTCAACGTAAGAATGATCTTATCCTTCTTCTTTCGAAAGGTGGCTGTCGTGATTGTGGCCGTCAACTTTCCAAAACTGAGGCATTGCGGTTCCGATCTATAGTTTGTAATAACAAGGCAAAGTGAGCTATCTGTAAAGTCGAGCTTGATATCCTCGTCCACACACTTTTCTCCAACGCCCTCCATGTCAATGTACAGCTTGACCTTCATGCCATCGTCGAGAAAGGCGTAGGTTGTAATGTTACTTTTGGAAATGTCGAAGGATGATTTTACGCTAACTCGGTGACCTTGTTGCGACTCTTGACGAGACAAAAGTTTGGGCTCGACCTTTCCGTCCCATTTTGGACCATTCGCCTTGTGGGCGTGCGCAAAGTAATAGGCATGTTTGCCCTTGCGCTCAATGTTCTCGCTGAGCGCCGACTGGCCGCTTTGGCTCGCCTCCACGGGAAGGCTCGTGCTGATATCAGTTTCCGTTACTTCGGGACTCTGATCAAGAGAATTCATGGTGTGCTGGGCGGTGTAGAGGCGGTAGATGGAAGTCGACTATGCGGTGCAAGTCGCGTTTGTGGCTCCCAAGGTGCGGTTGGTCCATGTGACCATTATGCTTCTTGCTAATCTGGACGGCGTGTTTAGTGTTTACGTGTTGGTCCTTTTGCCTTCGGGCCTTGTACAGCTTCCACGTGTCAATTCTCCTCAAGTCCGAAAAGAACTGGTCTCGGAGCGAAGTACAGACGCTAGCTAGATTGTGTGTGGATGGTGTGCGTGAGGTGCGTGAGGCCTTCCTTTGAGTGCGTGTGTTGCCCACGCAGACAAAGGGCAGCACCGCCACGAAAGTTCGTCGAATCTAAGTATTACTGACTCAACATGGGTCCCCTATTGAACATGACCCTCCCTGGGCTCGCTCGCCTGGATTTTTCTCGTGATCGATCGACCGATCCTGTAACCGCCTTTGTCGCGGCTATTTAACTGTTCAAATCCCTCAACGTGGCAGAAGATCGCTGTTCCAAAAATGACAAACCGTTCGTAACCGACAACAACCGCTAGCCCGAATTTGGTTAGATATTCACAATGCCACAACGCCCCTCATAACGGCTGGCAAGAATGAATCCCTCGCAAAACGCGCGCAGGTTACCGTATATTTCATTTTTTCGATCGCAACTCTCACATCGATCAAGCTCAGTCGAGAATTCAGCCAGAAGATGCAAAGATGGTGCATCCTTGTACTGACTTCAAGGCGTTGGCGTTGTGAACCTCGGTAGCTGGAGATCAAGTTGCAATTGATGAAAGTGTTCATTTCCACCAGACACCAGGGGCGTTTGTTTGGTTCTTGTTTGGGTCGTCGAGGACCAGCACTAAGAACTCCTCTTCTTCTTGGTTGAATTCGAGTTAGCCTTCTCCACTGCTCAACTTCCATACTTGGTTACCACTCTCATTACTCTTGTCTCCAACGAGAGATACCAAGCGCAGACGTGATGTGCACTCTGCCCTGTCCTTCGTGGTCCCCGGTTCATACCACGGTGGTGCGAAGCCTCGATTTGGTCCGTCTACCTTACCTGTCCCCGCCCGGAATTGCCTTGACGTCTGTCATGCGTTGACCAGGCCACAAAAAGATGAGTCATTTTCAGAAAGCATGGATGGACGACCTCTTTATCAATCTACGCGACTGAATACTTTCCGGGCACATTCTTTAATCAGCCACACAATACTTATGCTCGGCGGTTAAACTGCGGCTATCCGTTTGCTCCCTCGCCGAGAAGGAATCGTAAGAAGAGATCAACGTTCACGCCAGGCGAAGTGAGTTCACTCTTTTCTTCAGAGTGATATTGTTAGTTAAGTCTTGTCGATTTCTTTTGCGGGAACGACGCATTGGATATCAACGCGGGCGTCTGTTTTAGTTAGACTGGGGGTATCCCTTGAGATCGTGTAACGGTTTTAACCGTCTGGAAATTTTGGCGGCGGAAAAGTCATTATCTCGCTGATGCTTGGTGGAGATATGAAAGAAAACTCGTCCTAGAAATACATCTCTATTCTTTCATGCCGACGATCAACTCCTGTGTTGAGACTAAAATAAACAACTCCGCAGCTCATTTACTTTGCATTGTGAACAGAGGTAGGTGAACTTGACGATGGGAGCTGGATGCGGAGCCAAGAGACTCGTACCTCGGATGGGCCCGTCGTGCGTGCCTTCTAACTTTTGGTTCTTACTTTTGTCCACAGAAACGTATCACAATGGCGGAGATCGAAATGTCCTTTGAGGAGGGTAACAACGCCACCGCTGTCATGCATGGCGCTGTTCCCCACGGAGGCGCCTACGAAGCCGACGTTAATCCTTACTCTGTCCATCAAGCCGACGACGACGATGCCGCTAGCGTTGGAGACGATTCGCTTGAAGAGCTTCACGAGAAGCAGATGCTTCCCGTTGCCGACGTCCAAGGAAATCCTGTGCACTACCCCGGTGACGAAGACAAGAAGCACCGCAAGCCCAAAGAACTTGACGACGAAAAGAAGGAGAAGTCTCACTCGGTTATCGGTTCCGGTATCGAGAGTCTCAAGTACCTTTATTCCATTGGTCTCTTGATCTTTTCCGTTGTTGTTGTAATGGCTGCCATCTTTACTGAGCAGACCAACGCGACCGGTCCCGACGGCAGTGTCCCTGCTGGCGCTGCCTTTGTAATCTTTTGGTTTTTGATTGTCTGGCTCGCCATGATGGAGGGTGGCCAGGGAGCCCTCGTTGGACTCCAGCCTATTGACAAGGCCTTGTACGCCGAGTCACACCCTAGAGCCTTGAAAAACACCGAGCTCGCTCACAAGGGCGACAACATGGAGCGCTTCATCATTGGACGCCAGTTCCTCGTCGTTTTGGTTGTGTTTGTTACCAACTTGATGGCCTCGGCGATTGAAGACGCAACTGTTTTGAACTTGAACGATGGATTGACCAAGGTTTTCCTCGAGTCGGGTGTCGCTGTTATCTTGACCACGATCATGCTCGGTCAGCTCACCGCCCAAGTGAACGCCGCCAACTGCATGCTTGACTTTATCAACAACTATTTCATGCTGTTCACGACCTACATCTCGCTCTTTATTGAAATGTCCGGCCTTTTGCACTCGGTGTACCTGGTCCAGATTCTCTTCTCCAAAATTTCGGGCAAGCCGATCGAATCCAATGAGGCACCACGCACCGTAGTCCAGAGCTTGTTCTTTTGGGCCCGTGCCCTCATGTCTGTTGTTATCCTCGGATTCTCTTTTGCAGTTACTCTTACCGCTCTTTTCGACGGTAAGACCGCCATGTGGGAGGGTATCCCGGAAGCTGTCTCTGTCGTCGTTCTCTTCATCCTCATGGCCTTTGTTGGTATGATGGAGGGTATGCAGATCGCTCTCTTTGCTGTTGTCAACCTTCCGGAAGAAGAGCTCAAGCAGCACACGATTGCCCACAAGAATTGTCAGTTGACTTTCTCCGGTCAGAACTTGCAGGCTTTCTTGATTGGTCGCCAGATCTGTGTTACTGTGTGCATGTTCATTGTCGCTCGTATCACCTCTTGCGATGTCGATATTGATGCCGGTGAGGGCAACATCTTTGGCGTCAGCGATGGTATCCAAGAGTTCTTCAACACTGGCCTTCTCGGAGCTATTATCACGACCATTGTCGCTTCGCTGATGTGGCGTATCATCGCGTCGAGCTTCCCCATTGCCTTCTTGTCAAATCCGTTGATTTACGTCATTATCCGCGTGTGCCTTCTTTTGGAAAAGTCCGGAGTTTGTTCTGCTGCTTGGGTCTTGGCCCGTTTCCACAAGCCTCTTGTGAACTACCAGCCCGACGAAGTCGTAAGTATCCCCGCGCCCGTGACGATTTGATTCAATGCGACCCGTTGCTTCGCTTTCTAACCAACTCGTCTATTTGCTATTCTCTTTTCCAGCACCTTGAGGGAGCTTCACCGCACACATCGGAGCCTGTGACCCGTCGTGACAGAGACATTGACCGTCTCGTCACTGTCGGCAAGTTCATGTACTCTCTTTGCTTGTTGACCTTTGCCGTTGTTGTTGTCATGGCCGCTATCTTCAGCGAGCAGACTGTCGCGACTGGTGAGAACGATATCCCCTCAGTTGTTGCCTTTCTTATCTTTTGGTTCTTGGTTGTCTGGCTCGCCATGATGGAGGGTGGACAGGGAGCCCTGGTCGGCCTCCAGCCCATCGACAAGACATTGTACGCTGAAAGCCATCCTCGTGCCTTGATGAACACCAAGCTCGCCCACAAGGGTGACAACATGGAACGCTTTATTGTCGGTCGACAGTTCTTGGTTGTGTTGGTCGTTTTTGTTACCAATATGATGGTGTCGGCGATCGATGACGCGTCCGTGCTTGGATTCCCCGACATTCTGAACGAGATCTTCCTTTCCACAGGTATTGCTGTTATCTTGACAACAATCATGATTGGCCAGCTCATGGCGCAGGTGAATGCCGCCAACTGCATGCTTGACTTCATCAACAACTACTTTATGCTGTTCACGACCTACATCTCGCTCTTTATCGAAATGTCCGGCCTTTTGCACTCGGTGTACCTGGTTCAGATTCTCTTCTCCAAAATCTCGGGCAAGCCCATCGATTCAAAGGAAGAACCCCGCAACGCAGTCCAGAGCTTGTTCTTTTGGGCCCGTGTCTTTATGTCTGTTGTTGTCCTAGGATTCTCCTTTGCCGTGACTCTTACTGCTCTTTTCGACGGCAAGACAGCCATGTGGGAGGGCGTTCCAGAGGCTGTCTCTGTTATCGTTCTCTTTATCCTCATGGCCTTTGTTGGTATGATGGAGGGTATGCAGATCGCTCTCTTTGCTGTTGTCAACCTTCCGGAAGAAGAACTCAAGCATCACCCGATCGCGTACGCCAATTGCCAGTTGACCTTCGCCGGTGAGAACTTGCAGGCTTTCTTGATTGGCCGTCAAATCTGCGTTACTATCTGCATGTTTGTTGTCGCTCGTATCACTTCGGTAGATGTCGATATTGATGCCGGTGAGGGCAACATCTTCGGAGTCAGCGATGGCCTCCAAGAGTTCTTCAATACTGGTCTGCTTGGAGCCGTGATCACGACAATTGTCGCTTCACTGATGTGGCGTATCATCGCGTCGTCCTTCCCGGTCGCCTTTTTGTCCAATCCTTTGATCTACCTGATCATTCGTCTCTGTCTCGTCCTTGAGGCTTCGGGCGTTTGCTCTGCTGCCTGGCTTCTTGGTCGATGGAACAAGTTGCTTGTTGGCTACCAACCCGATGAGGTTTACCTCGAGGGAGTCGAGCGTCACACCAAGGCACCTGTCACCCGTCGCGACAAAGACATTGACATCACCGTCACCGTTGTCAAGTACTTATACTCGATGGGTCTTTTGGTCTTTTCCGTTATCGTTGTCATGGCCGCCATCTTCAGTGAGCAGACGAACGTATCGCAGGACACGCACGAGGTCCTTGCTTTCTTCGTGCTTTGGTTCTTGATCATCTGGCTTGCCATGATGGAGGGTGGTCAAGGCTGCTTGGTTGGATTACAGTCTGTCGACAAGGAACTCTTCCGCGAGTCTCACCCTGTCACTCTCAAGAACACTCTGCTTGCCCACAAGGGTGACAACATGGAGCGTTTCATCATCGGCCGCCAGTTTTTGGTTGTCTTGGTTGTATTTGTGATCAACATGTCTGGAGGCGCCATCGAGGACGCCAATGTTCTCGGCTTGTCGGACGCTATGACTGAAATCTTCCTTGCCTCGGGGGTAGCCATGATCTTGATGACCATCATCCTTGGTCAGATCACCGCTCAAGTGAACGCTGCCAACTGCATGCTTGACTTCATCAACTCTTACTTCATGCTTTTTACGAATTACGTGTCACTTGCTATTGAAGCGTCCGGTCTCTTGCACTCTGTGTACCTGGTCCAGATCTTTTTCTCCAAGATCTCGGGCAAGCCCGTCGACTCCAAGGAACCTCCGCGCAGTGGTCTCTCGAGCATTTTATTTTGGGTTCGTGTCGTCTTTTCTGTGGTCGTCCTCGGCTTCTCCTTTGCCGTGACTCTCACCGCTCTATTCGACGGCAAGACCACCATGTACGAAGGCATCCCGGAGGCCGTATCCGTCGTCCTTCTCTTCGTGCTAATGGCCTTTGTGGGTATGATGGAAGGTATGCAGATCGCCATGTTTGCCGTCATTAACATGCCGGAAGAAGAACTCAAGAAGTACCCGATGGCTGCCAAGAGCTGCGAGTTGACGTTCACGGGTCGTAACTTGCAGGCCTTCTTGATTGGCCGTCAAATCTGCGTCACTTGCTGCATGTTCATTGTCGCTCGTATTACCTCTTGCGACGTGGATGTGGATTCTGGTGAAGGCAACATCTTTGGCGTCAGCGATGGCATCCAAGAATTCTTCAACACGGGTCTTCTCGGAGCCGTGATCACTACCATTGTTGCCTCGTTGGCATGGCGTATAATTGCCTCGAGCTTCCCCATTGCCTTCCTCTCCAATCCTTTGATTTATGTCATCATCCGTCTTTGTCTCGTCCTCGAGGCCTCGGGAGTTTGCTCTGCGGCCTGGTTGCTTGCGCTTGTCCACAAGCAGATCGCTGGGTACCAACTTGACGAAGTGCACATCGGCACTGCGGAAGAGCGTGCCGTTGCATTCGAGAACGAAGGGGACTTGGAGCTACAAGAGGATGAAGAGTGAAGCTCTTCGCTATTAGATACCTCGCTACCTATATTCATGTTTCTTTAAAGTAATCGTCAAATGTTATTCGTTTCAAATGGACTCTCAACTTACTGTAGACGTATTTAGTTTCAGTAGTACTGTATGTCTATCTTTGTTGTTGAACGAGCTCTGCCTCTGCTATCCAGTCGTTCCGAATACACTAATGAGACAAGCGTCCTCGCATCTTGACAATGATTGTCTATTTGAATGACTATCTGAAAGTCTCTTGGAAGAGCTTGCTATGTCCAGCCCTACTTGCGGCGTAAGAGATAGAGAACGCGACACGCAACACTTTGCAGCACTGATCTCTATCTCGTGGACTCTCGTCTTTCGGCACTCTCAATGGTTTCCAACAGAAATGGGAGCGGCTCAGTTGCACTCGAGGCGACCTCTCGTGCCACGTCAAAATTCTTGTGAGTGACATTAGCCATGGCAACCCTATAGATGGTCTTGCTGTTGACGATACCATTGCTCGCAATACTGTCGGTGACAATGGCAGTTGCAGTCTCCACCTCGCCCGCGAGACAGAGCAACTCGACGTACTCACGAGCAATATGACCTGTTGGAGCAATACCCTGCTCTTCCATTGCAGTCAAGAATGAGTCCGCCTTTCGAAGGTATGAATCTATGAGAGCCTTGCTTGCTGGCTTTCGATTCTTCCTTGCAACATTCTTTCCCAAAGCTTCAAAGGCAAAGCTGAATGTGTCTGCATTCGGCTCCACGTCGTTTCTTGGAAACTCTTCCAACATGAACACGGTACGGTCAATATCCCCACGTTCCGCTCCCCCAGACATAATTGCGTTAAGAGCTGACGCCGAGATACTCGTGCCTTTCTTTCGCAATGCTTGCACATGATTCATGGCATGATCCAAGTGGTGCGGTGACTCTCTACAAAAGCAAAAGAGATACAAACGTCAGTTCAGACTCACACAAGCGAACACTCGATTTGCACCAATCCGCCCGACTTGTTTCTCAACTTACCGCAAGCACAGCGAAAGGCCACGAATCAGCGCTCGTGAGGGTTCGTAGCCACTCGCCTCCATGTCCGCCAGGACAGTAAAGGCGTTTCCATACGTCTCGGGTTGTGCCGCAAAGACAATAATAGTGTTTTCGTAGATTGCTTCCGTTGGATGGTAGCCTAGCAAGTCAATCAAGTCCCAAAGGAGCAAACTCAAGGGATAATGTCCCGCTCGAGCCGCTGCAGCGCCAATAACTTCGAGCGCCGAAATGTCCACCACGTACTGGTGTTCATCCTCCGGCTTGGCCGTGGACTGCAAGTCCACAATTGCTTTCAGGGCAATGTAGGTTGACTCCACGTCGGTATAAGGAAAGAGATTCTCCAAGGCATTAAGTGTCGTGACGGGATCGGGCCGTCGACCCATGTCGACAATTCGTCGCAAAATGGCCGCATACGGCAAATCCTTTTGGCGAAAGTACCTGCTCATGGACAGCAAGTGCTCCCAGTACCCAGCCGGCACAGTAAAATTGTGCTCCACCATGTACTCGTAAGCTAGTCGAGCAAAGTCTCCGACACTGACCGACTTTTGACTTATGAGTGCCGATACTAGGACGGGATAGCAGAGTTCCTTGCCAACGCGATCGAGGGATTGAAGATCCATCACGATGCAACGTACCAGTTTGTGAATGTCCGTGTAACGGTGCATTTCGGGGTTCATAAAGCGAAGAGAGTAGCAGTTGCGTTCGTACATGTCGGCGTAGGCATTCATATCTCCGGAATGTTCCTCTGCGGTAATCTTTTGGTAGTGTTTGAGGACCTTGTACGAGTCAAAGGGTCGTTTGCGAACCATGAGAAAGAACAATTTGCGGACAGTGTCGGGTTGCAAATCGTCAGCAATCTCGAAGCGAAGGCCCAAATGAAAGGCGTCCATGGCCCGTTGTGGGTTCTTTTCGGTAATGTAGCGTGCCAATTGTTGCTCCAATCGTCGTTTTTGCACGTCCGGTCGACTGCTAGTGGTCAACGTTGCTCGAGGCGTTTCGTCTCTTGTTTCGTGTGTCACGGGAGGTTCCAACGCGGGCTCTTCTTGAGTGTCTAGCGTTGCGGTATGTTCTTGTGCTGCTGGTTCCTCAGCGTTTGAATGAGACCAAGCTGCAGAGGCATCCTCAGCGTCTGGCACGACGCCGGTGGAACTTCCCAAGTGAGCAAAGAACCGTATCCAAAGGTCGTCTTCTTGGTCCACCTGTCGCTGCTGCGATACTGCTGCTGCTGCTGCTGCTGCCGTTGCGGCTGTGGATGATAATGATGATGCTTTGAAAGGTAAAAGCATCTGTGACGCCAATAGTGTACTGAAGAGCGACTTGGCGGGCTGGTTATCTTGTTGTTGTGGTGATGGGTGTTGGTGCGTTGGCTCTGGCGAATAGTACGCCGCGACAGCGCCGAGTGGACTCGATCTCAGCTGCGGCACGGGAAGGGACGAAAAGAAAGCCCGCCGTGACGGTTCCAAGCCGGCAATTGCACCCGCAACGGCTGGACGACGCGAACGTGCCGGCAGGTCTCGCCCTAGCGATCTCGGTC
>Ga0307978_1001929_pt1 | contig 14973 bp, 6 predicted proteins | sample OrgLakmetage1056_FD_203151 | JGI IMG/M metagenome (GOLD analysis project Ga0307978, IMG submission 203151) | Saline water microbial communities from Organic Lake, Antarctica - #1056 | ecosystem: Environmental > Aquatic > Non-marine Saline and Alkaline > Saline | place: Antarctica: Organic Lake...
GTCCTCACGGTATTGTTGTTTTGGACGGTACTAACAACCGTTCAAGCCGCGTCGTATCCTACTCCGACGGCAAATAGACATGTATCTAGCTATTCCAGTGCCGACGATAGGCCATCGCGCTATTCCAATGCCGACGATAGGACATCGCGGAGTACTTATCATGCGCCTCTCTACTTTTCCGACGACGAACAAGAAGAACGCATCTTGTCGGCTCTGGCCGACCTGGACGAATCCAAATCGCCATCCCAGCTGGATACAACAGCAGCCAATAACTATGTATATGGATACTGCTCCGACGATACCAGCAGCAGCGAAGAAAACTTACAGAGTCATATCTACACGCGGCACTCTAGAGCTCTACAATCACGCCAGCAATGGACAACACCGCGTGCTGTCAAGAAAGAGCCGGTGCACGTTTCGCGGCCTGAACACTGCCGCGCCAATGCCACTGCCACTCAGAATGCGGCAGCCGCATCCAGTAACATCATGCCAGCAACAACAACTTTAACAGCGACAGCGACACTAGCCGAGGAACCTGGTATGATTCCCTTTACCACTCCCTGGGTTCGTCACTTTTTGGCCTCGTGTCCCAGAGATGTGCTCTTACCAGTACCCCGAGACTATCTGCAAGATACCTTCAACTTTGCCAATTTGGCGCCCGTGGTGGAAAAAGTGGCGCTGCAGCGGGATGCGGAAAATCAAGAATCAGTGCAAGAAGCCTCGGGAAAAGCACACCCAATCTACCGGCAAGCGTTGCGACTGGTGCTCCAGGACGAACTGTGGGACCCTGATTCTGTTCCAGAGGTTGTGCAACGAGCCGCCAAGGTGCTGTATTTGCTCATCCACCAACGCTACGTGATCTCTCCACGTGGACTCGATACCGTGCGTCGTCGCTTTTTACTCAAAGCGCCCGTCCAGGATGATCCCATCTTTGGTCGGTGCCCCCGATTGCCGTGCCGGGGCATGCCGTTGTTGCCGTACGGGGATTCCGACAACTATCAGGTGCATGGGACCCGCGACGACCGCGCCAAGCGATATTGCGCCTCGTGTGGTCAAGGATTTTATCTTTGGGAATCGAGATTGGATGGATGTGCTTGGGGTACCTCGTTCTGCCACTTGTTTTTGTTGACGTGTGGTGATGAGGTTTTTGGTGATTGGAAACGACAAGCGTCGTCTCAATCGGCGGTGTCGTCGTCAAGGGCGCTCGTGGTGCCTGGCATCTTTGGCTTTCAGCTGCATCCAAGCATTCAAAAGAAGCAAATATCCTGGCAAGGTCAACCGTGACCTGTTGCTATTAGTGTGGCAGTGTAGAGTGTAAACTATTGTAAATGTGGGTGGTCCGTCGTATGCATTCTATCTTTTTGTTAGTCTAAACGATTTGATCCCATCTTACGCAAATCGCGACACATGTTCTTGTGATGACTTTCGTTGGTCCCACCGCCAATTTCCAGTAGTTTGGCATCTCGCCAGAAACGCTCCACCTTGTATTCACCCACATACCCGTATCCACCCAATACTTGAATCGCTCGATCCGCGACTTGCTTGGACATGTTGGCACAATACAGCTTGGTACCATCCGCATCCAACCCATTACCGGCGGTATGAAGATCCAACGCGTTTGCAACGGCGTAGACGTAGCAACGCCCCGCCATGTATTCGGCGTAACTATCGGCCACCAAACGCTGCACTTGTCCAAAGGCAAACAAATCGCGCGACCCAAACGCCTGACGTTCCGTGGCGTACTGTTTCATCTCGTCCAAGCACCGCCGTGCTATGCCCAATGCCATGGCTGCCAACCCAATGCGTTCAATTTCCAAATTGCGCATCATGCAAAGCGTAGCGCCATTGACCTCACCCACCACATTGTCTGAGCTCACCAAGACATTTTCGAAAACGAGTTCGGCCGTCATGGACGCACGCATACCGAGCTTATCATTGATCTTTTGCCCCAGTGTGAATCCCTCCATGCCCTTTTCCACAACAAACTGTGTCACATCGGCCCTTCCCGGTCCAGTGCGGGCGTAGACCAAGAACAAATCGCCCGTGCCGGTTCCAGTCAAGGTACCATTGGTAATCCACATTTTGGTACCGTTCAAGATCCACGCCTTTTTCTCGTCGTCGTAAACGGCAGATGATTTCATGCCCAGCACGTCGGTACCCGCCGCTGGCTCGCTCATGCACATGCCACCAATCGCCGTGCCAGCACACGCGTCGGGCAACCAGCGTTGCTTTTGTTCCGGCGAACCATTGATGGAAAGGTTGTTGACCAACAATAGCGAATGCGCCAAATAGGCCAAACAAAAGGCCGGATCACTGTAGGCCAATTCTTCGTGGACAATGGTCACCGCGGCTGCGTCGACAAACGCCGTACCGCCGTAGTCTTCTTCCACGGTCAATCCTAGTATGCCCAATCCTTCCGGGTGGGCCGTGCCGAGTTTGCGGAAGAGTTCCAAGTTGAATATCTCGGACTTGTTGAACTCGTGGGCTTGTGGTTCGACCTGTGTAAAGATGGAGAGTAGAGTGGGTGATTGTGAGTGAGAGGGACGTTCTTGCGAGCAAAGGCATTCGGGTAGACTATAGTGAGATAGTAGTTGTGTCGATCGTTGACATATTCTTCTTCTTACCTCGCGTTCGACAAAAGTACGGAGCGTTTGACGAAGCGCGGCGTGCTCTTCACTGGGATTGAACAAGGAATGTAGGGACGACGATGTAGACAAGCATCTCTGGAAATTCAGGCGACGAGCTGCCGTGGCAGGAAATCGCAGCGGCATGAAAATCTTCATCATCATGGTGTGTGACGTCAAAGTGAAGTCGACAGAACAAAAATGTGATGGATTGTGAATTGTGAATTGTGCATGTTCCATGTTCTCGAGAAGACAATTGAAAACAGGACTAAACAGAACCTGGAATTCAAGATACAGATATGAAGTCCTCATCCGTTTCACTTTTCCCTCCAACCAAATCCATCTTCTTTATTGTTCTTTCATTATTCTCATCGCACCGACCATTACATCAGCAACAGCATTCACTGATCGATAGTCGTGTCGTTTCGTGTTGTATAGAAGCGACCGCAGCAGTATTACGACCATGGACGCGCAATTGACGTCGACGACGGCGCCGGGAACGATTTTTGCCACTCGTGCCGACTTGGCCGCGCACTACAAATCGGAATGGCATCGCTACAATCTCAAGCGCCGCGAAGCCGGTTTGCCGGTTCTTTTGCTGGTTGACTTTGAAGCACGCTTGGAAGCTGCCAAAGCGTTGCGACAAGATAAACAAGCCGGTAAAGACCACTTGAAACGGGGTGCCAGTGTCAAGACCAAGAGCGAAAAGAAGAAGGAAGCAGCGGCTGCGGCCGTGCAAACACAAGAGCAAAACGGTGGTACGGCGCCCGTGGACCCGACGCAGGATGTTCCCATGACAGATGGTGATGCTCCAACGCCGCAACAAGTGGAAGAAGAAGAAGCCATTGAGATTGAACCCCGCCAGTGTCTCTTTGACAAGCACATGTCAAAGTCTGTCAAGGCCAATGTTGATCGCATGCACCGCAAGTACGGCTTTTTCATTCCCGATGTGGAGTATCTGGACGACTTGGAAGGCCTCGTGGGATATTGCCACGAAAAGGTCAAGTTGGGACACATGTGCCTATATTGTCAACGCGTCTTTCGAACCTGGCAGGGGTGTCAAAAGCACATGATGTCCAAGGAACATTGCAAGATTCGGTACGAACTGCACGTGGACATGGAAGACTTTGCCGTCTTTTATGACTTTTCCGAAGCGGATGCGGCCTTTTTGGGAACGCGTCTGCAGCCGGATGATGGTGATTCTAGCGCCGTCATGGTGGAAGAAGAAGATGCGGGTGTCTACGGTGCCGGTGAAGAAGAGGGTGAATGGGAAGATATCTCGGATGATGAAATGGAAGAAGACGACGACCAGGAACCGGAAGAAAACTTGGACGACGAAGGACTCTATTCGGGTTATCAAGAGGAAGTCTCGAGAATGGGATTCGATGTCACGGCACTTGGAGAATTGGTTTTTCCGGATGGTCGTATCATTGGTCATCGTGCTTTGAAACGATACTACAAACAGCGTGCGCCACAGAACAGCGAGAGCACGGCGGTCGTCGCGGCTCGTTCTGCCGCTGGCGAACGCGTGTTCCGCGGTCAAGTATTCAATATCAATGATCCCATGGGGCATTCTGAGAATTCGATTGCCATGGCCAGAGCTGGCTTGGCGCCTGGATTGGCGGCTGGAAGAGCTGGTAAGGGTATTTTGACGACAAATGGACCGAATGGATCCTTTAGTCAGTTGTCCGTGTATCGCTACCGCGCCGCTGTACGGAAACAGCGCATGGGTGACCGAGAGGGTAAGCGCGCGAACGAGCGTTTGCTCGGGGCAAATACCAATCGCATGGACAAAAAGGCGAATCGATTGATGAACAACGTGAGTGTGGCTCACGCCAAGCGTTAATCTACTACTAGACTAGCTAAAATATAGCTACGGAGTATACAGTAGACTAGTACGAGATAAAGGAAACGTGGTAGGTGCTATCGTACATTGTATTTAGACTATTAGGTTAGGCGTTGCTCGGTCAATTCGACATCGTTGTCCACTTCCATTTCGTTCGGCGCGAGAACCACACCGTCTCGATGATCATTAATGTCTACCCGGGTCCAGCGCTGCCGCAGTATCCGATTGGAAAAGGCGCGCAGAACGGATTGACTCTCTTGCTGCTGCTGCTGTACCGGATTCGACGCTTCCAATTCCCGGTAATATTCCATGACATCGTACTTGCAAAGCGGACAATGCGCTTGTCGTTCCGTCAGCCACGGTATGATACAGTCCGTGTGAAACTTGTGATGGCAGGGCAGCACAATCAAGTCTTGATTGTCTGATATTTCATCAATGCAAACGGCGCAACTCACTTCCTCTGCGTCCGTAACAGTGACAGCAGCAGCTTCTTCGTCTGACTGCTGCTGCTTCCTGGACGCTTGCGATAGTTGTCGCACTTGTGCTTCCGTCAAGAGACCACTACGGCCACCTCCTCCAGATGATGATGATCCAGTGGATGGTCCACCCGCCTGCTGAGCAACCAAAATGACTCTGCCATCATTCGTAATGACGTAGCCGTGCGAACCGGCACAGATCATTAAACAACTGCTGGCAGAAATGAGCATGAAAAAGAGTCCCAAGGCCGACAGCATCATGTTCTGCAAGTCTTCAATCGTAAGGATGCCATCTGGTGGTGTCGCGTCCAAGTACACAATGGGTCCACCTTTGGGTAGCGTATCAAGCATGTCGGCCGCAATGCATTCCTTGAGAGCGTGTCCAGCACGATGTGTGACCGACAAGAGCATGAGTCTCGTACTGCCACCGTATTCCGAATAAAGGGGCACCAAGGCGTCTTCGCCGTCCACGTTGAAATTGTAGACAATGAGAAATTCCACCGCCATGCCCATTTGTTCCGCAACGTGGGCCTTTCTTTGGAAGGGACACTCGCCGCGGGCGGCTATCAGAGCGATAGGATCGGCCAAGGTGAAGTTTCCGTCGGTAGTGGGCACTTGAGGGCCCAGAGGTTGGACAAAGGTTGTTCGGTTGGGATTGAAATCGTCGCAGAGATAGGGATTCTCCACGAGAAATTGCAATCGCGCCTTGTAGATGTGCTCGACATCCATGGGTCTCCCAAACAAGCCTTCCAAGCTGGCAACTGTAAGATTTCCCGCCTGGATCATGGCGCTTGCCTCGTTACAGAGTGACGACCATAAGAAGAGCACCAAGACGGTTAATAACGGGGAAGAATAACATGGGCCCTTTCGATGCGCCGTCATTTTCCCAAATTCTTTCTTCTCTGGGTATCGCAATACCCAAAGACTACTCTATATCAACACTGAGAAGTACAGTTGCTACCGTTGCATTCGATAGTCCTATCGTTGTTCGTACGGCGCAAGGCAAGATCAGTCTTATTCTTTCTTGCGTCAATCGTTTCAAAGGCTTTTTTTATGCGCTCTCATCGCCCGCGTTCATCGCTCGTCATCGTCGTTCGGTACATAGCGTGTCGCCGCGAGCCGCGTTTATACGAAAAGCGCAGCGACAAATAAGCGAAATTTGGCGCGAAATATTTACCTCACAGAATCTATCTAACATTCTAATTTTCTTACCAAACTTGCCGCTTGCCGCCGACAATGGTGGTGGTGGTACAAAGCTCGTTCATTCATTCCGTACAGCCACTCATCTAAGCACACGCATCATATATGCCGTCCACAGTCAAGGTCCGCGTCACGGCCGCTCGCAACTTGCCCCTGGCAGAGACTAGCGCTCCAGCCGGCCGCGACGCCTACGTGATTGTCAGCTTGGGCAGCGGCCAAGTCAACAGTATTGCCAGTTCGGTGGAAGAAGAATCCATCAAGCGCTCTGCTGGAGCCAGTCTCAAACCCGTGCACTTGGCTAAAACTCGCGTGTGTCGCAAGACGTTGAATCCAAGATGGGATGAAGAAATGAGATTCGACGTGTCGGACGATACCTTGCTGCAAGATGAACCTCTTATTTTCAAAGTCTGTGTCGCGGACAATAGTATTAGTCCTGACGAGAGTATTGGATTGGTGTATGTGGATCTGAATCCGCTATTGACAACGGAAGCGGATCGCGACGATAGAAATGGCGAAGCAGCTCTAACTGGCATAGATGGATGGTTCCCTCTTTACGATACGCTATCGGGCGTAAGGGGAGAACTATTGATCTCAATAAAATTGAACTTTATTGGTGATGTCAATCCCTTTCGAGATTCGTCCGCCGGTGTTCGATTGTTGCCGTTCTCGACCCTGGACCCAGCGTCCGACTTTGTGGTGACCCACGTGTTTGGCTTTGTCGAAGAGCTCGTGGTCGCGGACGACCCAGAGTTTCAGTGGAATGAAAACTTTCGACGCGCCCGGGTCAGCCACGAAACGCGACAAACGCTCATGTACCTGCTGGATGCTTCCGTCAGTCGTCGCATGTGCAAGACCGTCCTGGACATGGGTGGAAACGCTGTACTCGGTTATCATCAAAGCTTTGACGTCGAAGGAGACTCTGGGATCGTTGCCAGAACGTATGGAACCTGTGTCTTGATGGAACGCAAACGCAACAGTGGATCGTTAATGAATGCCTCCAAGCGAACCTTAAGTATCGACGACAGTGACGCAGAGGCACATGTCAGCAAGTCGTTGGAACCGGGCCCGCAGACACCCGAGTTGGGGATATCCTTGTCGACGCGAAGTGCTTCCCGGTTTCTCATGTCGGAATTGGCAGCCAATGTTGTTACACGTCATCGTGAGAACCCGCAAGATGAGGAAGTGCAGCTCCTGACCGTCCGTTATTTTGACCCATGTGTCCGCGTGCGTTTGGGAGGCTTGGTGACGGTCCGTAGCGTCAAATATTTGGGGAACCTCGCTTCCAAATTGTCGGATCAGGAGACGCGCGACAGTTGGTGGACCGAATTGCGCGATGAGATTCGCTCCCACGCCAAAATTCTTTGTTGTTCGCACGTGATTGGCTATCTGGAAGCCTCCACCATCCACGATGATGTTGCCATTCTCTCAATTACCGGAACGGCAGCATCCGTGCGCGGATTGCCCGACTTGACGTCGCCTCGACGATTGTGGAACAAGTGGAAAGACAACGAAAATGGAAGCAAAAAAGTGACGTCGGAACCGGCAGACGGCGTATCCAATGATGTCGCGGAGACGCGAAGCTCCAAGTCCCGTCGCCTTCGACAGAAAGGAAAGGGAGGCCTAGAGTCGTCGCTGTCACAGCAGCTCGGCTCGTTCAAAGCTCCTGCTGGCAAGAATGAGCGTGTCAAAATATTTCGACCCCGACGTGCCAAGCCTTGTTCCACGGTGCATGTTCCGTACTCTCATCGGCACGCTCCATTTGCCAACTTGAAGCTTGTGCCTTGTCTCACTTGTGGAAAGAAATGGGTGCCAGAGGTTATCCTTGCTACAATTGAGCCTCCGGAGCATTTGCCGATTCGAGGCTCGGGTGTTTTCATCCAAGCTCGCGTCTGTCGATCGCGCCCCAAAGCAGACGGAGAAACCGATGCGTTGGCTGTGAGCGAAGCTATTCCTTTCTTGGAGTACGATCTTGCCCGACAGTTGATGCTCAAGCTGAAAGTGCTTGGTAGGAACGCTGCATTCTCTCTCAAAACGGAGGTGGACGTAGGGCGGCAGCTGATCGTTTCCACCGCCACGGCGACCGCTGTCTACTGCACCGCAATGCCAGCTCCTCGAGCTCTCGAGATTACTCGAACCATTGCCATTCAAGACGAGGAAGACCACCAGATCGTCAAACTCCAGCGACAGATCGAGGTCATATCCAACAAGAATCGTTTGCGATTGTCCGAAGCGGCACAGCGTCACGCTGATCGTATGCGAAAGCTGTACGTACAGAAAATGAAGAGGGCTAAGCACAGGCACGCCGCCAACAAGATGGAAGCCCAGCGCAAGAAAGACAGCAAGCGTAGCAGGAAAGACAGTGCCAATAGCAAAGGAGGACAAGAGAAGTTTTTCTTGGACGGTGATCCGGATTCATCAGCGCCGACTTTGTCAGATTCGAACCAAACCAAACAAATGATGGAAAGCATGAACATTGTTGACAATAAAGAAGAGGATTATGTGTCCAGTTCATCTGAGAGTTCGTCGTCGTCGTCCAGCTCGTCTTCGAGTAGTTCGAGTGAAAGCGAGAGCGACGAGAATGCCGCTAATGAATCGACTGATGATGGTCGTGACAAGACGGGGAATGCCTCCACCCGTTACAACAGTGACGCTGATAGCTCACAGCACGATGGATTCGATTCCGACGATGCATACCGGTCGGGTCCGGACGTTCATGATACCAAGTCGATTGCATCTGGCGTGTCAGATATGGACGAGCTTGAAGATGAGATCTTGGAAGACGACAATGTTGATGCCAAGAAACTCATCTCTGAGAAGGATGGAAACATCCAAAGAAGGAGACGAAGACGCATGTATCGTGACGACAAGATGCCTTTTGTTCTGGAAATCGACGACGAGACTGACGAAGACTTTTTAAGTGTACTGCTAGACAAGCAGTTACCAGAAGGAATTCGACTATGCACCACTTCGCACATGCCAGCGTTTGGATCTGGTGCAGGTGGCGCAGACGTCGAAGACGTCAATGGCCAAATGGTCATGTCCATGCTTCGATACACGTGGAATCCTTCCACGCGAGGCACGAGAAGTAATCTTTTGTTCTCCACTCTGTTCCAGGAACTCTTTGCTAAGTTGTGTCATCGCATCAAAGACTTTGCACCGGCAGTCATCTGTGGACTTCGGACGCAAGTGAATCTCACACCGGACGATATGATTGAGCTTGTCTGCATTGGCAAAGTCGTACTTGAGCGACGCTTCGATGCCATTCCCAGGATTGAAGAAGGCAGTGGAGAGAAGAGCGTAAACTCGGTTGACACGAGAGCCGAGGAAATTGAGATTCGCCGGCGGGAAGAGACAGAAATGCGAGCCATCCAAGGAGAGATTGACACTAGTATCGCTGCTTTATTTCATACAGAACCAAAGATTGGCCCCAACAAGGCCACAGTTATTGTCGACAAACTGAGCGATGACATGAAGCGGAAGCACCTTTCGTATTTCTTGAGACCTTCTGAAATCTTGATTGATACTTCCATGACATTGTCTCCACATTCACCTGTCTCTAGCCCCAGGCTCCTCCCGCTCCCACGATTGTTTCCAAGAACCAGACTGGAATTATCTCCTATACATTCCCGGGCTCGAAGCGATGCTACTGGCAACCATCTGACGACCATGGTCTTACCAGAAGCTCCATTGACGTCAGGTACCGACCGCGCGGTGGTGAATATTTCCCCACCACCCAGAGCACTGGGTGATGGTGTACCAGGTATCGTTGAAGAGGTTCCCGTGGAGTTATCTCCGCTGCATTGCGTCACAGGTGGAGTCGTCACCGAGTATCTTGGGTCGATATCGATGCATTTCATTCGCGAGTCTCGCGGGTTGGAGGCCGACGAATTCCATCGCTTTGTGACGGAATGCAACGCGATTGCGCGAGCACAAGTCGCTTCTCTCGGTGGTAACGCATTGCTTGGTGAGTTGATGATTGTTTGTTATCGATGCGTCGAAGGGATTCGTCTATGGTGTTTTGGATACCAACTATTTGTTGTCGTTTCTTCCATCTGCAGCCTATCGGCTCATTCCCGCTGAGTCTGGGGGTAGGATATATAAGAGCTTGGTCTACAATGTCATCTCCCTATCGGGTTGTGCGGTCAAGGTCTTATATCAGAGCAGAGACAAGTCTATCTTTCGCGGCGCGGCGAGAGCTCAGGATGGATCAGAACGAAGTCGGCGCTCACGCTCTACTTCCTTCTAATGGCGTTCTAATGGGTGTACCGGTGTACCGACCAGACTTTCATTGAACGAATACACAATTTACGACGATTCAATTCTGCAACACTGTAGCTTCAAGCATCAACGTCCTCTACGTAATACCGACTGCTAGCTAGAGAGAGCCTTTGGGAAGCTCCCGGTAATATGGTGATATAGTGTATCGACGGTATTGACGAGTCTTTTGGTGCGGTCTAAAGGAAAAGGCGTAAGCTTATTACTGCTAGTACTACGTGAAGAACACAGGCTAGCTATTCATAGTCTAGTAGATAGTTGATACTGTAGATCCGAATTAAAACTACCGGCCGTCCGTCGTCCGGAAAGTGGTTTAAAAACAATGTGTTTTTTTACTTTTTAACCATGGTCCTTGTTGTCTACACTATTAATTCGTTCCTCGCCCCACACAATGCTACCAGATAAGAAGACTATCGAATCTATTCCTTCATGGGCCAAGTTGGTAGTTCCTCGCTTCAAAACGACCAAAGAGGGGCGAGAATCGCCCTTGTCTCTGGAGGACGAAGAAAGTTACCTTCGAACGCGATGTTATCACGCTTTGAGTCGTCAAATGGATCTGGCGGCAGCAAACGCACTGCAAGATCTATCCGAGCCTGTTCAAGAGAAGCTACATGATATATTAAGCCAAGTTTGCCCTGCGAGTGAGCGAGAGAACGCTCCAGGATCTCCGTCACCGGCAAAGCGACCGCGGACGTCTGAAGAAGATCGCTCTGCTACTTCGACAACTCCAAGTGACGCCACCAACGCGCGCATCATTGATCCTCCTGTCAGATATAATCCCCTTCTTCTACCAATAATGATTCTTGAAGGACCTTCGTATCAGTTGGATCGACAGGATTGGATGCGGCACTTGGTGCTCTCGACCCGGCGAAAGAGGCCGCGCTCCGCCTTGGTGTGGCTACGCCCAGCAACTGGTCTCACGACAGTCTCTCCACAAGAAGAACTGACTCGCCAGTGCTTGAAATTAGAACCCAGCCTTCCTCCGAGCCTTCTCAGCAAGCGAAAACTCGCCAAAGCCTCCTTGACGGATATTTTGTTGCAGTGGGCCGGTCACACGGACGCGTTTGACGACATTGTCGTCTATTTGCACGCGGACGAGTCACTGCACACGCCAGAGATGCAAGACTTTATCCATTGGTTGTCAGAACGACGTGCTTTGTATGGATTACCATTTTGTCTCGTGCTTATGGGTCCCAACGTGGGAAGGCGGCGCCTGGAGTTGCGATCGCAAACACAGGGACCAGTCGGCTTGTTGGTACGTCGTTGTGTCTTGAGCTCGGCCGACGAGTTGCTGGAGCGGTTCACCGACAATTTGTGGATGAAGCAATCATTTCCAGCTGCGCTGGATCCTTCGATTCTTTCAGCAGTGACGCGATCCTATCAAGAGCAAACTAAATCAGCCGTTCATGTCATGCTGCAACTTAAGGTGGCCCTGGCGCACTATTTCGTTCCTCGAGGATCCTTTCGCAATTGTATAGCCGGCGAAAAGGTTCTGTGGGAGGAACGAAGCCGAGTCGCATGGTTTCTACTGGATAAACACGCAAGAGAGCTCATCGGGGGGTGCTCGGACCAACTACCTGAATCTCGATCAGCCATGGTGCACAGGCTACAAGAGCTCGAATTACGTCGCCGCAAGGCTGGGGTCGCTCTGCAGGTACTTGGTATCTTGGGCAATGGAAATGCGAACGATATACCTTTTCTGTATTGCGGGAGCGGCTCTGGCATCCGTAACGCGAGACCTGAACAGCAGGTGGACGCCAAGGCACGGCACCGTATCATGTCGTTTCTCGCTCGCATCCGAACACACTCTAGCTGTGCCGCGGGCAGTCTCAACAACTTGGTGTTTTCAAAGGTCGACCATGTAGAGAGCCTGTTGAACGAGAGGGTCAGCACCTTGGCGAATGAGCTAATTGTTGTATTGGACAAGTGCACATACGTTGCCGAGGTGGAGAAATGTCTCCACCCGATTGTGGAGACATTTGGTCAAATTGCAACGCTTCCAAACTCTTCGGCGGCAGCAGCGACTGCATTAGCATCATTGACGACGCAGCCCCGACGCCACTTGGTGGCGGGCATAATAAATATGGTGCCGGTTGGCCGTGAGGATCCCTTTTCGGTCGCTAACATTCCAAGCCTCATGTTCAAGCTCGTGCAAGATCGAGTTACCATCCCGCAAGGCGAATGGTTTGGAACCTTTGAAGAGTGCATCGCTCTATTAGCAACGCGCCAAGAGTCCATCCTGTTCTTCGCCTACGGTCTAAACTATCTGAAGCTCTGCGGCTTGATTCGCGAGAAGCGAATGCGAGGCGACACGATTTACGAAAAGGCAGTGCTCGTCTGGTCCAGCGGCGACTAGCTACTCGAATGGAGAGCTGAAGCTGTAACGATGCTATTGCTCTTTTATCTCTACTCCTTTTGCTACTACAAGGCATACACATTCTCAGCAAATCCTTGCTACTAGCTAGTAGAGTCCTACAACGCACACAAAATCGAAGGCATAACTCACTTCGTTAGCCTTTACATTACTTGCCAAATACAGAAACATCTCCCTTGGCATCGATCTCGATCTGCAATGAAATTTTCAAAATGCCCATTGCAGTGCCGAGACATGACTTAGAGGTATAGTTTACCCGGTCGCAGCTTTTGCAGTAGCGGATTCATCAGCTGTCGCTGCTGCACTCGCGGCCGTGTCGCCCGAAAGAATAAAAGGATGATTGAGCGCCTCGTGGGGCGTTATCCTTTCCAACGGTTCGTATGAGAGCATCTTGTATACAAGGTCAACAAACATCTCATAATTCTGTTGGGAATTGTACTCTTCGCTTGGTGGATACTTTTTCTTTTGGCGATTTCCCGAACTAACGACTTCCATCAAAGATGCGACAGGATTAGAGCTCGGAACAACAACATTCTTTGGTGGTTCCGACGGCGACGGCGAAGTGGACTCCGACTTGCTCGATGTTGTTGATGCCTTGGTCTGCCGTACCCGCCACTCGTCTTGTCCAGTGGACGTCTTTCCCTTTTCGAAAAATTGCAGCTTGATCTGATCGCTCGACTTGGAAAGCATGTCGTCTGGAATCACACCCAAAAGCTTTACAATCTTTTGCATCTGGTCAAACTGATCGGAACCCGAAAAGAGTGGCTCACCAGTGTGCATTTCGGCCAAGATGCAACCGAGACTCCACATATCGATTGCGACACTGTAAGGGAGGCCCAGCATTACTTCTGGGGAGCGGTAGAAACGGCTCTGGATATATGAATACATGCGTTGATTCGACCGACACGAGGAGCCAAAGTCGATAACCTTGACGCCGCTTTTCTTTGGATGTCGTAGCAAGATATTTTCGGGCTTCAAGTCGCAGTGGATAATGTCAACATCGTCACGCGCCAGGAAGGAGAGTGCCTTCAGAACTTGCTTGGCAAACTTTCGGATAAGGTTCAATGAAACTCCACCAAACTGCGTGTTTTTCAACAGCTCGTACAGATTCAAGGATAACATTTCAAAAACAAGACACTGGTGGTTACGGTACACGAAATGTGTCAGCAGTCGAACTGCATAAATGAAGAGAGAGAGAAAGAGTCGCGGGTTAGAGACAGTCGCTACGGGGCACGTATATCCCAACCATAGAAATATGACAATGTATCGATACGTACCAACATTGTGCTGGTCCTCTGGATCATGCTCCCACAGATGCGTGAGCAGCTCAATCTCCGTCTTGGCCTGTAGCAAAAAAGGCTTCTTGGACTTGATAATCTTGATGGCGACTTCCCGATTGGTTTCAATGTCCTCGGCCCTGACCACTTGGCCAAAGGAACCTTTGCCAATTCGTTCCTTGATCTTGTAGCGACCATAAAACAACTCTCCCGACGTGAAAATATAATCATAATTGTCGTCATCCCAGCCATTGTTATTGGATCCCGATCCTTTCTTTTCCTTGGAGCGGGCGGCCCTCCGTGCGTCTCGCTCTTCGTAATAGACAGTGTTAATGTGCTTGTAGGTGTCAATGAGCGAGACGGATAATTTCATGACGGGTCTGTCCGCAGGAAGGCGCCCGACTTTGGGTTGAATATACGGTTGCGTGGGTACGGGCATGGGAAATTGTGGAGGTACTTGTTGCGGCAGTTGCTGCTGTGCTTGGTAGGACATTCCAGGTTGCGGGGCCACTCCCACACGTTGGGGTGCTCCAGTCTGTTGGTCAAAGTACATGCCTGGTTGCTGCACTGGGTATTGCGGTTGTTGTTGTTGTTGTTGCTGCTGCGCATAACCAGCGTATCGCTGTTGATGTATCGGATATAATGGCTGCTGTTGCTGCTGCGCGAGTTGTCTGGCTTGTACGTACGGTGCCGCGGCTGCTTGTGCCGCTGCCGATGTCGCGGGGTATGAAGCGGCAGCCGGTACTCCCGCGGTTGATATAGAAGGCTGCGTTGGTGCATACGGCGCTTGTTGTCCCGCATATTGTTGTGGTTGCTGTGCTATTCCGTATCCTTGTCCAGCCGGAGCCCATTGCGCTTGTTGGCCAGCACTCGCAGAAGCTGCAGCTTGCTGCTGTAGTTG
>Ga0307978_1001932_pt1 | contig 14963 bp, 17 predicted proteins | sample OrgLakmetage1056_FD_203151 | JGI IMG/M metagenome (GOLD analysis project Ga0307978, IMG submission 203151) | Saline water microbial communities from Organic Lake, Antarctica - #1056 | ecosystem: Environmental > Aquatic > Non-marine Saline and Alkaline > Saline | place: Antarctica: Organic Lake...
GCCGGATTGAAGGATTCATCCTTTTACCGGATCCAATTATTTTACCGCTCGGTCCCGGTTGGCGTTGGCGGGTATGGGAGGTAGGTGGTTCTTTGGGTTTCGCACGGCACCGTCGTATCTACCGTACACGTTTACCTCCGTAAAACGCCAGGCTCAAATACTTTACGACGGGGTCATCATCTTCACAAAATCAGTTATCCTGCCGATCAAAAATCAAAAGTCATGCCGAGACCGCAAAAGCACTTGTCGATGCCGCCTACTTTCGGGCAGGACGAAGAAGAAGCTTCCAGAAGGAACGAGGAAGAGCCTACTAGTAGAGATGGAGAAGAGAATCCTCGACCCACCGCGAACGACAGTAATGCACTTTCGCTTCTTGTAAACATGCGCCGCTTTCCTGTAACGCTGGTTCCGCCACCGCTACTGCCGTGGCTGCAAACCTCCTCTCTTCGTCACGACGAAGAGGATGAGCGCGATTTTATTATTCGGGTTATATCATCCGCAATGGAACTCCTCAACGAGACCGATTTCGAAGCGGAGGATGAGGTCGACGCAGAGGAAGGAGATGAATCTGACGCCGCGGCAAATTCCAACTCAGTTACAAAATCGAATGGGTACACAAACCAGCGCAGGGGACCGGATGTTGCTTAACGACAATGACAACTGTTGAGGCAACCCAACCAATTCATTGTGCACGACTTCGCGATATCAGTCGTCCAGCTCCGACAGTTCCGTTGCTGCCGCTACTAGCTAGGGAGACCTATCAACGTAATTCACTTTTGTCTCTAAAATTAACTTGCCTTTCAACTTTCACCAACCAACGCAAAGACAAGTCCGCTGACACATCTCTGTGTATATTGTAGTCCAACGTCCCGATGAAAGCCGGCCCAAGTTGCTTGTACACTTGATACCTACCACTTACTTATGTGCTCGATAGTACCATGGTGCAGCGCAGGTGATTCTTCCAACAGCGGGACTATTCTTCTCAGAATGTTGCGATACAAAAACCAAAGCAATGGAAGCTTTTCTGCCGCTTTTATCATATCTATTTATTTACCGCTATGTCCCAGGAGAAGAGTGAGAACGTGAACCCTACTTGCGTGATGACCATGACCATGACCGAGACGTGACTGTGAAACATAAAACATAACTGTGAACCCTTTCGGCTCGCGTTCCCCGCCATTTTTTTCCTTCCCCAAAGCTTTCGCGAAAACCGCGAGAGAAGAGAATGACACAAGACACAAACAAAGCGCCGTTGTTACCAGATTGCCCATCATCGTCGCTACCGTACCGTACACTCCAACTGTCTCTCTCTCTCTCCCCCGCTTTCAACTGCTTACTACAGGCAATACCAATGGCGGAATCACTGACGCGCGGACAGAAAATGTTCAATCAACGCTTGCTAGCGGAGCACTGCGTGACGGAAGAAGTGGCGCGCGGCATTTGGAACACTATTCACGAGGCGGCCGACGACGACGGCATGGGCGCTGACTCCTTCGAAGCAAGTGTGGCACTGTGCAACACACAATTGAAGTTTTGTGGCCTAGAGATTGTCGCCGTCTCCATCAAACCTCCTGTTGGGAACAACAGTGGTAGCAACAAGTCACTGCAGCATTACGCCGTTGTCAACATGTTTCCCGACGCCATGGCCAAGAAATCGTTTACAAACGCCTTTCACTTGCATCAGTACGCGTTTGTCCGATTGGTCTTGGAGAAACTCGTGGAGGGTCCGGCCGCGCGATCTACCTTGATCAATCTGCGCAACGACCTGGAGGAAGCGCACAAACTCGCGCTGGATCCGACGGAAAAGGCGCTCCAGAAATTACTAGACGAAAAGTGGATTCAAGAGAGTTCTGGCTCTGGCTCTGACAGTGCTAGCCGTGCCTTGGGCTCGTACGCCGCCAAGTTGTGCTTGGCGCCGCGCGCGTACATGGAGCTTGGTTTCTTGTTGGTGGACGAGTTTGGCATGCATCAGGATGACCTTCCCCAGCAAATTTACCATCGCCTCTAAACTGCTTTGTTTTCGATACTCGAGACGACTCTTTCCGCTTGTGGGCATGTATGCTCGGCACCCCAAGAGAAGAGTCGAGAAACGAGTATACCGGTATATATAAAGGAACTGATAAGAAAGGATACGATATAGCCAAGGGAATATATAAGCTGTATTGTATTTTAGGATATAACTGTAGAATTCAAATATTTGAGAAGCAGGGAAGTGCATGCTCTCCACCCTAGCTAGTTAGCTAGATCGTCTTCTTATCGCTGCGCTCTTTTTCCAAAGCACTTTTCCGAAGATCGCACGACATGTCGTCACCCGTATCATTCACCATGGCCGCAAACGTACCGCCGGAACGAATCAATTCGGCGGGCGGTCCAAACTCCAACACCTTGCCTCCACCCAACACCAAAATTAAGTCGTTGTCAATCACCGTATCTAATCGGTGCGCCACCGCCAAAATGGTACCATCGCGAAACGTCTTGTGCAAGGCTTCTTGCAACAGTTGGTCGGTGCGGCGATCAATGTTGGCCGTGGCTTCGTCGAGGACTGAGATGCAAGAGAATACGAGAAAAAATAGTGTGAGACACGAATGTTCCATGTGGAATCTGCATCTGAATCAATCATGAACGTACCCAATATCTTGTTGTCGCTCAGAATAGCACGTGCTAGACAGAGTAACTGTCGCTGGCCGACGGAAAAGTTGGAACCGCCTTCAGAAATCAATGAATCCCAGCCATTGGCTAGATTGCGAATCACATCGGCCAAATGGCAGTCGTCCAGGACTTTACGGAGCTCATCGTCGGAATGTAAACCAAAGAGATCCAAGTTCTCTCGGACGGAACAGCCACTGAAAAGTGTCGGGTGCTGAGGAATGACGGATATCTTGGTTCGCAAAGCGTGAAGACCGATGGTAGAAACGTCGACGCCATCAATCTTGATGCACCCGGCGTCGGCTTCTAACAATCGAAAAAGCGTCTGGACGACTGTCGATTTACCGCTTCCCGTTCGGCCGACCACGCCAACACGAGAGCCCGCTGGAATAAAAAAGCTCGCCTTTTCAAGCGCCAGTGGCAAGGACACACGATAGCGGACCGACAGGCCCTCGACATCAATGGCGCCTTTGGCAGGCCATCCTCGTTCCAGTAATGCTTTATCATTTTCCATTTCTAGTGGCGCTTCGGGCTCCAAGTCGCCGAAAGCGTTCACTCTTTCCACAGACACCATTAGATTAACCACTTCGGCCGACTGGCGGATGCACCATTGGAATATACCAGCCAGCTGTAGCAGCATTGAAAGCGACAGTCCAAGATCGGTAGGATCAACGTTGAACCAACCTTCCTTGTTGAAGAGAACGGCCATGTAGCTAACGACAGCCACAAAGAAGAACATGATACTGTCCATACGAAAACCGACCCATCTCGAGGACGCCATGAAGGCAAAAAAGGGACGCGTGTGTCCATCGTGTGCGGTCTGAAACTTTTTCCGGAAGAACTCAACCGAGTCGTTGGAGCGGATCGTCGCGATTCCTCCCAATGACTCACTGAGCATGGCATAAATGGGAGACCGTGCAAGACCTTCTAATCGCTTCAATTCTCGCGTACTCGTGACAAAGAATCGTCGAACCGACAGAAAGTACCAAAGCAATGGGGGAATGGCAATGAGCGTAAATGGGAGAGTAATAATGGTCGTTACAACCGCACCGAGGACAATGAAAGCAATCATGAAAAAATCGAAAAGAGTGGGAGGAAGCATATCATCATTGCTACCGACGTCTGCACTGAAACGATTCACGATGCGCCCGAGAGGGTTCGTATCAAAGAACTCAATCTTGGCCCGAATAACAGCTTTTGTCATTCGATCATGAAGTTTCCGCGAAGCGTTCACGGTGAGTCGAAAGCTAATAAAGGACCGAAACACACCAAGAACGACCACAACACCACCAAGCCCTAGTATTAGACCCGCAATGTTCCAATCGTCCTGCTCACTTGGTGGCCGCTGAGCCCATCTTCCAATAGCGGCAATTGTTACGAGCACGGAAGCTTGAGTGATAGAAAACAAAACAGTCAAGAATAGTCCAACCCAAACACCACCCATCGCTCGCAGATACATCATGTAGGTGTTCTTTTGAACAAGGCCTTGTATATTCATTTCCTTGTTGTCATCATCTTTCGTGCGAATCTTCACGTCTTCTTCAACGGAATAATCGTCATCGTCGTTGTTGTAAACCTTGATATTCAGTGCCACTTCTGGAGTCTCTGCAAGGCTGTCCACAGTGTCATCTGCGGCATGAGCTGTCAACTTGCCACCCGAAGCAGTGACACATTCCTCATAGGATCCAGTGCATCCAATACGACCATTATCCATGAGGATGCACCGAGATTCATTGACATACTGGTGTTGGTGTGTGGCCAGTATGACGGATTTGCCGCGTTTTATCATGAGACCTTGAATCGCTTCTTGAAAGAGCAGTCTACCCACTCTTGCGTCCACCGCAGAGAGGGGGTCGTCAGCGACAAGCACATCTGAATCGCGATAAATGGCGCGGGCCAAGCCGATCCGTGCTCGTTGTCCACCACTACACTGCGCTCCACGATCGCCGACAATCGTTTGGTCACCATCACGTAGCTGTTGAAAATCCGTAACCAAGCAGCAAGCCTCCACAACTGTGTTATACCATTTTTCATCCAATTCCATACCCATGATGATGTTGTCCTTGACAGTTCCATCCATGATCCACGGATCCTGGCAGGCGTAGGCCAAGCTATCGTATCGTCTAGTGATTGTTCCTGACGTAACAGGCAACTCTTGTACCAGCGCCTGTATGAGAGCGCTTTTGCCACTTCCCACTGTCCCAATAATGACCGCGAGTTCGCCGCGCGGAAACTCCAGCGATATGTCCTCCAGTGCGAGAAACAGAGATGGATCAGACTCGACAACGATTGCACTATCTTGAACGTGTCGAGTGTGCTTGACCTCATTCCATTGGCACATTACATTCGACAAGGAAATGGCAGCGGTCGCCACATCCTTTAGATCGAGTTTACCGTTAGGTTTGACTTTGAATCTTTCCTCGTATTCCGGAAGCTCTGGAAACTCGAGGAATTTTTGAATGCGGGTAATAGACACGTAGCATTCACTCGCTCCCATGACCCCCAATGGCACGTGCTTCGTCATCTGCAGCTGTAGGATGTTTATCAGGGTGAAAACAGTGAACACGTCGCCGGCTTTCAGTGTACCACCAGTAAAGACGTGAACCACAAAGATCACGACCGAGACCACCACGTTAGTTGAAAAGAACAAGGCTTCGTTCCACGCCTTTAGATTGTTCGCTCGGGCAATCTCAGCAATCTCCAAGCGACGAAACTCTTGTATTTGTTCCAGAAAGCGCCATTCATAGCCACTCATCTTCATGACCCGAGCGCCGCGAATGGCTTGCGAAACAAAGGCAACCCGCTTGTCAGTAATCTGGGCAATCTTGGATCGGTAATACGCAAACTTGCCACTAAAGTAGAACTGCAGCGGTACTAGCACAGCAACGAGAAGACCAAAGCCCGCGATAAAGGCTGGTCCCAATAGAAAATAACCGACAACCAGAATACCAATGGACTCGACTGGTGCCCAGAATATGTAGCTGATAAAGAGCGACGCCATGAGAAAGCGTTCCACGTCGTTGCTGGCGAGGTTCATGATTCGTCCATAGCTGGCCGACGTGTCTTGATGGGTTGACGAGAGTCTGAGTGATTTTTCGTAGATAGCTGCCACAGCTGAGACTCGTAACTGCATTCCCTTGCGCCATGTAAACCAAAAGACGTGATGATGTTCTATAAGAATGACCATACCACATGCGACCAGCATGGAAGCCCACAGGTAACCGTTATCGTTTTCGCCTGCGAAAGAATCAATCAGCAAACCCAATACAACCGCTTGAAGTACTCGAGCAGTAGATGATATCAGTAGCATGGGTTGAATATACCAGATACTGCGAATGTAATCAACTAGCAGTGCTCGATGGAGACTCGGCCGCTTTGGATTCCTCTGTCGTTCGTTTTCCCACACACGAAGAAAATATTCAAGATTATAGACGGACGTATCGATCTCTGTAACGTCTGCTAGATCCGCTTCTTCTAGCGGGCGTTGCATTCCAAGCTTGAGAAGTGGATATGGCCATTTGAATATCAGTTTTGAGAAAAAGGAAGCCTTGGTGTAAGGGTTCTCGGGTCGTCCTGTCGGCGAAAGAGAACTTTGTGAAGGATCGTCGTTCGATCGGCACATTGTAGACTAGCACTATTTCAAGGGGTGGATAGGATGGTGTGGTCAGAGTTCCGTCGCTCACTGAGGAGTACCGATGTGGTAACGTTCGCGTTCTTTGTTGTCGATGCTGATGCTGAGTGTGCAGAGAGTTGACGATTCTGTGGTTGGTATAGGTTCATCGAGCGAGAACCTCGACGAAGTCGATGTGCGTCTTGAACGCGACGCTGAAAAAGCGTGGTACTATAAAATATATATTGAAATAAATAGCATTTGGCTTAATATGTGTCCGATGACCAGAAGTGACATAAACAAAAAACAGAAGACCGACGCCAAAAAAAGAGCCAGAGTACGTTTCCGTTTCTTCAATTACTGTACTTTGTACTGTAATACAAATTTAACCGTATATTCCTAGAGCCAGCCGGCCAAGCTCGATCATCGATTCATGCCTGCCTTCGATCGTGAGCTGGTCTCATGGTCTTGCTGGTTGCCGGGTGCCTTGTTGGTTGTTGCCTATCCATTATCCATTATCTGGCACCGTTCACAAAACACCTCGCTGTGTCCAGGAGAAGGAGGATCGACGCTAGCAGGAAAGAAGTGAAGTAGAAACTTCCCTGTGAATGAACATCCCGCAAACACAGAGAGCATCGATCACAGCATTCACCAGGCGAGAGCTTCCAACACGGTAATTCTCATACGAAGTCCGGACCATGATGCGTCCTGTTAGCCGAACTCGCAAGCGCGATGACGATAGCAGCTGTGCGAGCTCAGCAATTGATAGTATGCGTCCTAGCGCTCCAGCGAGGAAGCGTAGACGGACCATTCTTGACGCCTTTCAATCAATATCTCTCTTCAAAGGAGGCGAAAGCGGCGGCGAAGACGACGATGACGACGCTGATTCCTCACAGGCTGTGGCAGACCGAGGAGCAGGAGAGGATGCTTACTCGACATCCAGCAGTCTCGAAGACGACGAAGATAATACTCTCATGTCGGATAGGGAAGAAGCCCAACGAAAAGTCATGTTGCAACTGGTGTTTGGACCTGGCTCGGAGGCTGTAGCGTCTCCAGCTAATTCTGTCGACGTGAAGGTACAGCATCTTATTCGAGAGAGCCTCCAGCAAGCTACTGCTGCAGATTACGCGACTTCGGACGACATGGTACTTGATCCGCTCTACACTCGATCCTCCTCACGGTCGCAAGCTAGTAGCACAATGGAAGACCAGCCCTCATTACCCAGATCGAACTCGCTTCCAACTTTTCCCTCCGAATCCCTTCAATCCTCCCCCGACGGCATGGAATCATGACAGTCCTCGACCTTTGTACTTTGTATAATACTACAGTTAAAACTATTAGAACTCCCCCAAGGATTGATTGGGACACCCCAATTGGAACACTCCAATTGGAACACTCCAATTGGAACACTCCAATTGGAACACTCCAATTGGAACACTAAAGCGTTTTATCTTTGTTGGGTAATTGATGTACGAGTATACGGTATCTACGGCCTACTCGTACTTATTGCTAAACGTTAGTGGCCTAAAGTTGTTACCTTACCCTATCTTTGCTGCTCGTAGCATCAAGAGGCGTTGGGTATAACCAAACGCAACATATAAAGAAGATGCTTTGATCCCTCATTCCTTCGTAGTTCGTAGACGACTCATTACTAGACTATACGAATGATCAATTTAGCCGACAGCGATTGATAAGCTGGTTATTTGGGGTCCATTTGTTTGAGCCTAATAAGGAAGGTAAATTGAATAAGTAGGAAGTAAACGATCGCCGTCTACGATCTACAGTGGTCTTTGTCGGCTATGACTAAATCGCCTGTACCTGCTATGCTTCAAACTTAAAGGCATCTACTGTCTACGTCGTACTATAATATAATCACCCACCCACACAGCCACACATCCACACTGTACTACACCATACAGTAGCTAGCAAGTCGTGCTGTTATGGAACAGAAAAGCGTCTGATGCGTGAACATCAGTTAACAAAACCTGACTACTCTACTAAAGCGCACTCGATCACTCCACAAGACAAATCGGTCCCAATCCCAAGGTCCTTCGGTAGATAGATGTCGACTCATTTCGACTCGGGGTCCCAAAACATCGTTCATTGCAATACCGAACGCAAAGCGATCATTTGAGAGAGAGAGGGAGAGCCAATGCTGGCACTCAACTTCGTCCTCCTCATTTCTGGTCTCGTGCGCCAACACTGACGACAGAAGGAAACAAGTCGGGGAACGCGACAGCCAGGTGGAAGCGTATCGCTATCCTCAAGGCGATCCAACGCTCTAGCACCGTCGATCACACGACCCGTAGCTGTTATCACACTGAACTAATCTCGCTCGCACACTATACACAACAGCAATAATCAAGTGAGAACCTCTGGTCTTCGTCTCGTGAAGAGGTGGAACTCTGGAGAAGACATCTATGCTAAGCTTGACATGCTGATAGGTGAAGGAACGATACAACGACAGGCTCAAAACCGCGTTCAGATTGACACTGCCTTCTTGTGGACAAGAGCGAGACAGAGAACATGGACGATGCTTTGTTTGCACTTTTAATCTGCAACCGCTCTACTTGAGTAACACACAATGCGGACACCGTGTTCTTCACCTACACGGCACTCAAGATAACACGGAGATCATCGCCGTCTGACACCAGTCTTCTTTAACATCCTACAAAACGGGAATAATCCATTCCCTTCGGTACGACGATCGCATGCAAAGGCAGGAGACCTTCTAAAATTTACGAGAATGTTAAATAATCATCACATAAAGCACGCTACTGAGATGCTACCTATTCCGAATATGAGGTTGTGCGTCTAAGCAACAACAGAACCAATCTTGTAAGATGCCATGTACTTTTCAATCGCCTCGGAACCGGCGCGGTGGCAAAAGTCACCAAAGGCTTCGAACTGAGTTCTTTGCTGGATAAACATGGCCAGTATCGGCTCGAGAGTAATCTCCAGATCGTCTACGTTCATCTTGGCCATTTGGGGCCAGGCAGTTCGAGTCAAAACGGGGCTGCCACCAAGCCAAACTTGGTAGCTCTTGGGGCCGTCACCAACAAAGGCGAGTTCCGCCATGTATGGTCGTGCACATCCGTTCGGGCAGCCTGTCATTCGGACGATGATTTCTTCCTCTCCAATGTTCATGCGATCGAGCACGACACGAATGCGCTCCAAGTAGCTGGGCATGATGCGTTCGGCTTCAGTCTGGGCAAGACCACAGAGCGGAAGAGCTGGACACGCCATGGCGAGACGACTTAACGGATCAATCTCTTCAATAGGCTTGACACCGTGTTCTCGAAGAATAGCGTCGACACCATCCTTGTCCTTGGGATCGATATCACGGAGGATGATGGACTGAGTCGGGCTCATAATCATGGACAAGTTGTACTTATCGACAAGGACTCGCAGGGCGGTCTTGAGTCGAAAGTCCCCTTCGTCCTTCACACGGCCATTGTCAACGTGTTGCCCGTAAAAGAGCTTGCCGTCACCTTGTTCCCACCAGCCCATCCAGTCGCTGTACTTCCACTCGGCTATCTCCCTCCACGGTTGCACAGGCTTTCCAAAGTAGCTCTCGACAAGAGTACGAAAGTTGTCAATTCCAAGAGTGTGCACCAAATACTTCATTCGCGCGTTGGCACGAACATCACGGTTACCGTGGTCACGTTGAGCCGCCACGATACTCTTCATCAACTCCATCATATCTTCCTTGGGCACGAAACCCATGTGATCCGCTGCACGGGCAAAGGTATTTTCCTTGTTGTGGGTACGGCCCATTCCGCCACCGACCATGACGTTAAAGCCTTCGACTTCGCCCTTGTCGTTGGTAATGACAACGCAGCCAATGTCGTTCGTGTAAACGTCCAAAGAGTTGTCACCGGGAACGGTAACACCAATCTTGAACTTGCGCGGGAGGTAGCGGTCACCGTAGATGGGCTCGACCGAGTCGGACAGGATGATTCCTCGCCCAGAGTCGTACAGCATGGCTTCGTCAACATTGTAGTCGATGATTTCCTTGCTCCATGTTTCCACCGATGCCGCCTTTTCACCATCCAGCCAAATCTCGGAAAAGGCAGGGGTCATGGGACGAAAGAGGTGGGCAAATACCTTGGACCATTCGCGAGCGGCTTCGTATTCTGGTGTCTTGAATGGTGCCGGTGTGGTCATGACATTACGGCTGACATCTCCACAAGCTCCAACCGTACTGGACCCGATATTCATAATGGAGGAAATGACGGTCTTCAAGTTACCCTTCATGATACCGTGCATCTGAAAGCACTGGCGGGTGGTTGCTCGCAAGTCCCCCTGTCCGTGTTTGGCAGAAAGGTCGTCCAGCAACCGATAGAGTTCGGGAGGGAGCTCACCGGCGGGTTGCTTGAGGCGCAACATGAATTGAAAGTCCTTGACCTTGCCCTTGGCCTCACGATCTGACTGCTGGTACGATCCATGGTACTTAAGGATCTGGTAGGCATCCTTGGAAATACCTATCTCTTCGGTTGCCAATTGCTGCAAGTGAAAAAAAAGAAAAGGCGAAAAGTTAGAAAAAGAACCCGCAAGCTTGGAGCATCAGGAAACTGTCGCAGTTCTCGCGTCTCGCATGTAATACCGATTAGAATCTACCCCTGGATGTCCACTGGCTTATGGGACGGGGCCTTTCAATGTATCCGCATTTATCGGTTGGGTGGGGAAAGAATGGATCTTCATCACTTCGACATTACATGGCAACAACAAAGACAACTATTGACTTTTCCTTTCTCAACAATAAACATACCTCTTTCAATGGTTTGACCAAATGATCTGAGACAACCTTGAGCATCTCAATCTTGGCGAGCTTCTTCTCCACGGGCTTTTCCAGCACCATGGAGAGCGAACTCTTTGATGACTGGTACACCCGCTTAGAAGCAAAGGATAGTGGTGCACCGGTAAAGGCAGCTGCCGATCCGACAGATACAAGTCCCAATAGACCCACAGAGCACTTCATGATGGATTATAGATAGACTCTTGTAATGTTATGACTTGAGTATGATGCTGCGTCGCTTGTGTATATCGGTTTTAGACTACTTGAAGACAGATGGAATGCCAGCCTGTTCTGCAAAATGTGATGCAGTCAGTCACAAACTGCCTTGTATGGTAAGAAGAACGTTCCCATCGGCGGCTTTTGTGTGGCTCAGCGATCTTTGAAAAAATCTTCTGCGAACGTCCATTCTCCAGGAAATTCTTCGAACGCACGTGACAAGGGACCCCTGCAAAGGACAGACGATGCAAACGAATAATTTACTTAGCTTAGCGTTACGGTTAAGACTGGAGGGGAGGAACAGAAGGACAGACGATGACGCAAGACAGACACCTATACGTCTGTACGGTAGAGCTGTCGTAGTCTACCAATGATGAAAAAACTAGGTCCGCTTCTACATTTTGACGTGCTATATAACTAAGAAATCATCCTTAGAACCGCCCGCTTAACCTACTATACTACTGAGACCATGAACGAAGAGACGACGAGGCCGAAGAGCACAAGCAGGATGCAATTACTACTTGGTGGTGCGTGCCATGGTGCTGGCTGACCACGGATTCATTGCCATGTGTTGCTGTCGAACCACTCCGCCCGAGGAAACAATGACCAAAGCGATCATTGATATCACCGCGATGAAAAATTCCCACGCGACGCTCGACTTCGACGCTTGGGTAGCCAGCGGCGGTTCATACATGATATACGACTCACTGATCTCCACTAGGCTCAGAAAAGGCTCTTTCCACGTTGTTCGCCAGCACGGCATTCGTGGAAACTTAATGTGTTTCAATAAGCAGGATGCAATTACTTGCACACGACGGATCCTTCATTGCCATGGTGTTGCTGCCTACTAATAAGCAGCACTCCGCCCGACACTATGGCCAAAGCGATCATCGAAGTCGACGCGACTAAAGACCCACGCTCGACTCCGACTGCTACTGTGTAGCAGCTGGATTAATGTGGAGAAACCACACCACGAGCACTTCTCAACTCGTGACAACTGTACCAGGTACCGGCATATATAATAATTTTCAACAGGTGGTACGAGGTACGACTAACGAGGCCCTTTCCGCGTTGTTCTTCGTGGCATTCGTGGAAACCGCATGCGGTTAAATAACGTCAAAATCGACTTTTCCCTACTGTTGTTGCGTCGCGTGGGACTTCTTTTGGCTCGAACCATAAGTATATTTATACCCGAAACTTTGCGCGCATACTCGGAGTAGGCGTTACAAGGTCATTCTGATGTATATAGAGATTTAGCTGAGCTGTCCGGGCGTTCTCACGATCCACTCTCACCTTTCATGAATTCACAAAAGCAATCTGACCGCCTCTCCCTTCCACAAAAACGTTTATCTTCGTTTTGATCCGACCTCTCCTCCACTTGCCACTACTTCTGCCAACTCGACCTCTCTGTTCCAGCACACAACAACACATCCAACACAAACACAATGCAACATTCAATCCTTTCCAACACCATCATGTCTCAAGATGCCCCTTCATCCCCTGTGCAGTCCACGCCAACATCTTTGTGGGCGTTTCCCACAGAATTCCCTCGTCCTCCAGAAAGGCGAGACATTCAGCTTTTGGGCATTACACTCCACGAAGCAAGCGATATTTGCATGCCTATGTTGAGCCCGATGGCTTGCCCCAGCTCAGAATGGGAGGAAGAATTTGAGAGCACTCCCGTTCTTAGACCCCGTCTTTCCTCCATATCTTTTGAAAGCGAGCAGCATAAATATGCCCTTTCCACACTCGCAGTATCCTCCACCGGCTACCCCTCCAGTTATCCGCTATACTATCCTTCCTCCGATACGAGCTGCCCATCAGCAGTCGCCTTGGACGACCAGAGTCTTTCCACTGTCGACAGTTCGGTGGAAGAATCATTCTCTGATCTTTACTTGACGCCCTCGGTCTCGACCGAACACCTATCCAGTGGACTCGCGAATGCAGCAGCTGATGCTTCTAGAGTTGCCATTCCACTTCCATCAATGATCGACGAAAACAAGTGCGGCTGGCTACAACCCCGTCCTATGCGACCCGACGTGCAAACCGGAGAGCGAGCCTTTCTTCCTTTGATGCCCATGAACTTTTAAGCATTGATTGCCAAGGCCCATCCAAGATTTTTGACAAGATTGTTCACTTTCCTTCACAGCCATTTTACAACTACTTATATAGCTACACGGTCGGAACCATCTATTGGTTACACTACCTGCGCACCATTCTACACGCTGAACAACTTAAACTACTATTAAATGCTTCATATGTTATCTTTCCTACTGCATTGGTCTTCGCTAGCCCACCATTGTCAGGGAAGAGCTTGCGCGAATACTTCTCGAGCGATTTCTCTTCGTTGAAGATCAGTGAAAGCCTTCGAATTTCAAAGTTCTAGAAAACCGGTTTTGGATTTAGAGAGTTTAGAGTTAGGGGTTTGGAGTGGGCAGAGTTTGGAGGTTGGCGTTTCAATTTTTTTTATTGCATTAGTTTTCGAGAGCGAAGGATAAAATGCAGAAGCCACCGCACAAAAATCAAAACGTCGCCTTGCAGCTGCTTCGACCATGGTGAACATTCGACAAGCAACGGTCGATGATCTGGTGCAGATGCAAATGACGAATCTCTGGTGTCTGCCAGAAAATTACCAGGTGTGTTTCCTGTATTTCTAGAACCGCAACTCGGGTCTATCGTCTCTCGCACTACGGACCACTCACCCCCACTCTTAACACTGTGGTATTACCACTTGTCCCACGCACAACAGATGAAATACTACTTTTATCACTTGCTAAGTTGGCCTCAGCTACTATGGGTCGCTGAAGACTTTGGCGGGAAGATTGTTGGATACGTGCTTGCCAAAATGGAAGAAGACGAGCGACAGCCAAAGCACGGCCACATTACTTCCTTGTCGGTACTTCGCACTCATCGCAAACGTGGAATTGCCACTGCCTTGATGAGACGATCACAACAGGAGATGGATGATGTATTTGAAGCTGAATATGTCAGGTATGTAGCATACGCGCTGTCGCTGTTACTGCTGCAACAACACTCCTCGCCTCGAATACTCATTCGCTCATCTTTTCTTTGTAGTCTCCACGTACGCAAATCGAATCGAGCTGCCTACCACCTCTACAACGTGACTCTGAACTACCAAATCAATGACATCGAAAAGGGATACTACGCCGATGGGGAAGATGCCTACGATATGCGCTGTTACTTTCGAAACAACCCAAAAGATGACGAGACAGCCACAAAGGAGATGGAAAAGATGCAGATTGCTGCCTAAAGTAAGGCGAGTAATCAAGAAAAGTGTACTTGTGTCTGCTCTGATCTAAATGTGCGCTATGTTGTTAGACTATCATAGTGATGGCAGAATTCGCGGAAGTCTCCAACTGCCTTTTAAAGGTATTGCGCAGACAGGCGGGGGGCTTCGACTCTCTATGCGAGATGCTCAGTAATCGTCTCGCCTGGGAACAGCTTTATTTTATTCTCTGTTAGACTGTTTATGCAAGTGCCCGATTTGATCTTTGAGTTATGTGGTCATTGCTACTTTTCTCCGGGTACAGGGCCATCACTACAGTACTACTACTAGTGGTGGTCAAGACCTCCCAGTCGCTGGTTAATGCCATTCGTTCCTTGGTCCTGCCTACCTACCTGGCAATCGTACAATACTGGTACATGTGGGAGCACGACTATGACAAGCGAGAC
>Ga0307978_1001935_pt1 | contig 14960 bp, 7 predicted proteins | sample OrgLakmetage1056_FD_203151 | JGI IMG/M metagenome (GOLD analysis project Ga0307978, IMG submission 203151) | Saline water microbial communities from Organic Lake, Antarctica - #1056 | ecosystem: Environmental > Aquatic > Non-marine Saline and Alkaline > Saline | place: Antarctica: Organic Lake...
TCGAGAAATTCTGTTCCTGTGTCAGCTGTAGTCATGGTAGTCGTTGTGCCAACACTGTTAAAGGTTCCATTTGTGTCCCATGAATTCATGCGGTTCAAGCGATCTACCTCGTTCAGTAATTGTTCATCTAATGTATCCAATGATGGCATTCTAGACATAGCATACATTTCTTCCATCAAAGCTATTTCTTCTTCGTTCATTGTCATTTTGTTTACTGCGTCAGCACATAATTCGACTGCTGATCCGATCTTTCCAACAATTGATAAAGTTGCACCACATGCAATGGCGCACGAAGAAGAGAACGTGGATGCATTCCTTTTTGGTATCACTTCTTTTGCTACCTCCTGCTCTATTGATACATTAACATCGGAAGTACTGCAAACTTGAGGGGGGTAAGCCATTAACATTGTAACAGACGAAGCGGCAACTGGTTGCACGAGACTCTGATCAGATCTAGAATCAGAACTACGTGTTTGCGAAGTTGCGGCACGATGAGACTTCTTTTTTTCTGAGCTATTATGATTCGCAGGCTCTATATCGATATCGCTATCAGAGCTTGTAACTGACGGACTTCTCCCAGGATCATTGTTGATCGCTTGAGTGAAACTGAATGCAAATGAATTTGTTTTTTGCTTTTGTGCCCTTTCGGAAGTAGGCGCCTTGTTGCTCATTGGTATATTTAACGCAAGACGAGTTCTAGATGAACTAAATATATTTGTACTGGTACCTTGTTTTTCAACAACAGATGGAATTGGCTCCGAAATTTTACCAGAATCTGAATAGAATGTTGTAATAGAATTTCGTTTGTTCATTGGGTCATCTCTACTATTCTTTCCTAAAATATTTTCCGGGCTTTCTCTTGGCCGGTTCTTTGATGCATAAGAAGGAGATCTTAACTCTTCTCCCCAGGCTAGTTGTTCTTGTTCTGCAAAGTCTCGATGACAATCGGTGATAAAGCTGAAGTCTTCTGGATCTCTGCCTTCTCCAACTGCTGTATTGATTTTTTGTTGCTTTCCCGCGTTGCGTTTTATTGGCTTCTTATTCTCCACAGCTACGGGTGAAAGAGTCTTCTTATTATCCCCAGCGACAGCCATCGTCGATCTAATGATAGTGAAGCTGAATCAAATGCAGGTTAGATTAGTAAGTAGGATGAAAGCAAATCTGTTTTTCAGCGATTGATAAATTGCGACTGAGTAGGATAATAGGCCTTTTTATATATTCAACTACAAACAGTGCGGCGGCGGTTTTAACGGTAAGTAAATATTTGCATGATCGCAACCTTCAACAACCTGCACCAACACACAAAAATAGCTCGAAGCTCGATTGTTTGTTGTTACAAGCTATAAACTCAAACGTTTCTAGAGAAATCTGACATTAATTTGTGCATTGTCATACTACCGCAGCTGGTCTATGAGAATAGTGACATGCGTACTATAAGGTGCGAAAAATGTGTTTTACAGGTACCGAGGCTTGCCACAACTAAACTTTAATAGTTTGGTTTTGGTGTTTGGGAACAACTTGCGGATCAGCCTTATTGTTTACGTCTAATCTTTTCATTAAGTATGTATGTAAAATGTAAACCATTAAATACTGGTTTGAATGCTGTTCACCCATCAGTTTCTTACCGTGGTCAGAAGATACGACATATCTTCATTAATATGCATAAAGAAGTAGTAGAAAAGGTTGGATAGTAATGAAAACTAAAAGTAGCTGTTGATAATCAAAAATCTAGATTCAAACACTATCAGTTTACCCTAGTTGTTTTACCAAAGAGAGTTCGCTTTGAGATTTCCTGTCCAGTTTCTTTCCGGGATGAGGTTGCAAGAAAAGCTGGGCTGGACAGCTTCCAAAATCTGCAATATGAAGTTCAATTTCTGTCCTATGAGATTCGTCTGCAATCTTCGCTAAATCATCGGAGTCGTAGTAAGAAAGGTGGTAAAAGACGTTGTCTGCTTTCTCTGCTTCTGGCCCCCGTTGTTTGCTAAGAAGATGTGACAAAAGTGGTTAGCATGATCACATACTGAAACTGTATCTAGATTGACAATTTGTTGGAAAATACTTACCATCCAAACACCAAATCAATCCAATTCGGTAATTGTGATGACGAGAAATCGCTTTCAAGAGCGTTACGCATAACCTCAATAAATTTTACAGGATCGTTATTTGCCCATGGTGGCAATACTACGTCGGATATGGCGGCACCGTCAGCTGTGCATGTTCCTAGGTTGAAATTGTGAATATTCTTCAAGAAGGTTGGATCAGAGTACCATTCGGGAGTCAGCTCCTTCACTTCAGTTGTAGACGATCGAGAACAGATATCCCATGTTTGAGCGACAGAACGGAAAAGGCGATCTGGAAAGTCAAATTGGCCACCCTGATGAGAAGAGAGACATAATAAAGAATGAGTGAATTGAATCCATGAGTGAAAATGTGTAAAGACTTGAAAAATTACCTGTAATTGGCGGTGAAGACCAGCAAAGGGTCTCACGCGCACAAGATAATGGAGAACAACTCCTCCTGTGTTTGAATAATGACTTCCATACATGAAAGGAGGAATGGCTGTATCCATAATGCTACAAAGACTGGCATATTTCTCTTGAAACTTTCGGAGTCTAACCGGGCAAAGCGCGCCCATTGGTTTCGTTAGATCACGATAGTTCTTATCATCGCTCAAGTCTGGAACCGAATCTGATGTGAAGTTGGATAGAACCCAAGGCATAATAGGATAGTTGCCAGGGTCGTGGAAGCTACGACCACTAATGGCGTTAAGACGAAGCAAGTAATGGAAGTTTGAAACGTGACCCTTTCTCCATGAGCGAGTCAGCGCACTTACAGTGTCTGTCTTTGGAATCTTCCTCCACTCCCATTTGCGTTGAAGCCATGGTGAACTCAGCCAATATGCGTCATTAAGTTGAATTGCATGACTCTTCAATGCTTCAAGAAACAAGTCTCTCCTCGATGTTTTTTTGCGACGGAAGCGTGATGATAATTTTAAATCAAGACCAGGAATGACAAGGTACAATGATGATCGACTTAGGGGGCCTAGAGGCACCTCAACTTCGTCAGAAGAATTGCCTCCAAGCGTTGAATTAGATGCCGTAGTTCCTTGACGAAGGGATGACGTTGTGAGCTGAGATTCGGACGGAGCAAAAATCTCTAAACCAACTTCCTTCATCATGTATCTCCTGTCAAAGACTTCAGCAAGTTTTGATAAAGGCCATCTGATTCCAATGTACTTTTGCTTTGCGTCAGCTTCATCTGAAATATATAAAGTCCTTTCTTGATCTGGGTCAATTTCCATATCTATATCACTAAAACTTGAAATATTCGTTTGATTTCGGTAAAGATCCTGAAAGTCATGATCGGAACCATTGCTGGCAACTGACAATCTATGCACAGCACTTTGTGTAGCAGTACGTTCATCTTCTTGCAGTCGCCGGTGTGCTTCCTCTTTGAAGGCGCGTAGTATACAACTATTCACCACTTCTTCGTTCGATGCCAGCCCGAATGAATTCACATTGGATGTCTTGCTTTGAGTTGTCTTTTGTGTTTCGTCATTATTGTTCATACTATCGAATGATGACGAAGTCAATGAAATAGGTGGGATTTCGTCAGGATATTTTTTCTCCTTTCGATCCTCTCTCAAACAAGTGGTGTTTTCTTCTAGCCTTTTCACTACAACCGATGTATTCAATTCATCGCCAGGTGAAAGGCTAGACCCAATTGAAGATAAAAAGCTATCTGCACATACTGAATGTTCCATCTTGTCAAAATTATGTCCTTCGTGTTCTTCCGGCATCGCGCGGATGTTAGAATAGGCGAAGCCATCCTCGAGCAAGTCCATAAAGTTTACAGTGCTGTTGTCTGAGCCAATGAGCTCGATTCCTCCACCTTCTCCTGATTCGTCAAGTGGAACGTTTATAGGGGTTGCTCCTCGAGATGAGGGTCCTTCCATATCAAGAAGAAAGCTGTCAATTTGATCTCTGTTCCATCCGTAACGTGCTAAAAGAGAATTAGACAAATCGTCTTCATAAAGAAACACAAGATGAGTAGATGTAATGCATACTCTACCGTTTCTGGCTCCCTCAGCCTTGACGTATAGACAATTATCCCATGATTGCAAAGGGGTCTGTGAAGGATGCATCGAAAAGTAAGTCGAGTCGCCAATTGGCAAGAAGGTATCTTCCATTTGACGAGGGCTGTTTGTACGAGCTCTGTTCCACAAATTGATTGGAAGTTGCATAGCGCCTTGTACTGTGATTGGCGATTTTATGCCTTCGGTATGGTCAGCATTTAGTTCTGTGGATAACGATGGTAACACTTTGCATGGCGAGTTTATGTCTAACGCAGTGCTAAAGCAATCTCCAGTTGGAGACAATGGCCCTTCTTCAGAACTTAATTGTGGTGTAAGTCCAAGAAAAAACTTTGCTGCCTTTGCAACAACATGAGTTTCTTCGACCATATCCGATACTTTAGCATCGTTCGTGTCTGCATTCTTTTTTTTCTTATCCAGTGTGCTGTTTGCTCTCTTCGGTGTCGAAATATTTTCAATATCTTTCAAATTACGGAGAGGGGACATAGGTGGCAATTTTGAAATGCATGGATGAAAAGGTGATCCCTTTGATGTACCAGTCGCCCCTGCGTTACCCTTACGTTGCGGCGAGGTTACAGGAAAAAAACCACCGCCTGGTACTGTTCGGCCTCGCCTTGATGATTTTTTTGCCGGAGAATATATGGTTTCAAGTGATTGCTCCTGATCTACCGCAAAGTCAGAAAAATGAGCGGTATTGGTGCCGACGCCCGTTTCCACGGATGTCGAAGAAAACCTCACTGGCCCGCTTGCAAATTGTTCTTTCCACTCTTTCAACCTTTGCTTGCGAGATGGATCAGAATCATATGACTCGTAGTCGTAATCTAGGCTCTTGCTCGTTGTCTCTCCAAATACTTCAACTTGAGTTGGTAGTGGCTGAAAAGATGCACCGTGATCTTCGTATTGCTTCTCCTTCCACTCTTTTAACCGATCGGTGTAATTAAAAGAATCATTTTCTGTGTCAAGAGTGTTCCTCGTTGAGATATATGGTTCAGTCAAATTATTTTCAATCTGGTTTGAATCCGTTATTCTCGATGGAGTTGGAGTTATGACTGGCGATGTTGTGTAGGAGAAGTTTCCCATTTTCGGTCGTGAGTGGTTACGTGGTCTGGTTCCAGTACTTGCAAATTTCTCAGATCTTCGGTACTGCACTTCCTGCCACTCCTTCAACTGCGCAGTGTTCAAGTTAACTTCTGAATCGCATTCTGAATCTAAGCTTCTTGGCTTCCGTATTCTACTAGGGATATCATTGTCTTCAACGATAAACTTTTGCACAAATTTTTCTTTCCACTCCCGCAGTCGTTCTTCTCTTTCTGAATCGTAATCAGAATATGATTGTCTGTTAGGATGTGAACTTGAATGACTCTGATCCATCAGCTTATCTCGGGATGTATCTTTTTCCTGCAATGGACATTTACTCCTATTTGATACCGGTCTAGCATTCAGGAGGTAGCTTCTCTGGAACCGGTTTTTCTCAGTAATACCTCCGACCACATTTAGATTTCTCGTTATGCCAGAAGTTACGCTTATCCCTCCGGTTCCTTTTTTATGAGCAAGATGCAACGCTGGCATGAAAGGAAACCCACCGGGTGTTTTTGTCAGACGTTGCCTTGTGTATAAACCAGAGGATGAGCTGCCAGCAAAAGAAGATATTGCTGATGCAGTATCACGAGCCTGATCCCATCTTGACCGCGAGAGCGGTGATGCCAGTGTAGGTTCAGACCTTACTTTGAAATCATGCGAATTTTTTCCGAAGGATGATACAGCAGTTGGATTTACTTTGTTACTTATCACACTTTTGTCAGTAATAGCACCAGCTAACCGGTCATCATATTGAGTGATAATCCATTTGTTCCCACTTCTAATCCATGTCTTTGTTCCGTCATATTCCGATACAGCATCATCCTCGACATGAGTATAATGATTTATCGATGTACGTCTATTTTTTCCTCCTTGTGGTGGTGGTGGCTTTCTACATCTTTCATCGTGTTGATTGGCATTCACAGATCGCTGCAGATAGGAGGATCCTTGAGATACGAATGCATGTTCATTAGTCCCACTGCTGCTCCACCTGCTTGCTCGCGTGCTTACCCCAGTCGCCTTTGGTGTATAATCAATCTTGTGGCTATGTGCAAGAGCCCAGATTGGAACGAGCGAGGATCCACGATCACCATCAGCCTTTCTACCTGCTTGAAGTGCTGAAGTTGAAGGCGGTGTCGACATGCTGCTGAGGCATTTGTTGCTCGTGTAAGTTTGAACTACCTGTTGTGCTCTTATCCGATTACAGTTGCTCTATGAACTTTTTTACTCAAGACATTTCGCTGTAGTTTTTATATATATTTCATGGAGCATTCAGAGAGGAGGCCTTTGTTGTGGCGGTAGCAGCACTTGCTCGTCTGCCTTTTATCAAATGCTGGTATGTGCTACACGTACATGTGGGGGTTTCGCGCGGAAGGTGTGCAAAGTAAGCCGATCTAAGGCTTTTTTTACATGAATTTAGAACAAAATTAAGTGTCCGGTTTCCTGGGTTTTAGATTTTGGTACTCCACTTTCTTGCCTTTTTGCATTGTATTACGTGTTTTCAATCGTTTTACTAATTTAGTGTGAAAGTCATTATTGGAAAGTTGAATTTCAATCGTGCGGAAGCTGTTTGAAGCGTAGCTATGAGTGTGTTTCGGGGTATCAAAGGTGGGAAGATAGGAAGAGGATAGACATCGTTGAAAAACTTCTTTCCTAGACACGCTCCGAGCTATTAGCTATGTAGAGGGCAGGTAGTGGAGCACCACAAAAACACGTTATAAGTATTTAGTCACCGCATTCACACGCATTCAAAATATTTCAAATGCCAGCAAATGCGCTAATTCGAAATATTTTCCCGCCATTTTGGATGCGGCAAATTCGCTAAATGAAAATGTTGTAAATGCGCGCATTCCAAAATTGCAAGTTCTGCCCAAATGGATTTGAATTTGTAATTGATTTCTCCATTGATTACAAATTAAAGTAAGATTCAAATTACTGTGTAACGAGATAACGTGTTCAATAGTAAGTTACTTTCATAGTTAAAAGCTCGTATTTCAACAGTTCCAAACAACTACAGTGTAGCTCGCCCTCTCTAACTAGAGATATACATAATTACATCCATGTACACCCTTGGTGAATCCACTCAGTCCCTCTTTCTAGATCAGACACTTCGTCACACGACATTGAGCAGCAAAGGAGCTGTCTACCTCCTAGCCAAGATACTTGTAATGAACTGCTGGTAAATGGCCTGTCACCAACCCAGCATCCCATACTTTGAGAGAGAATAAAATATCAAAGGCTGTTTCTCCCAAGGCATCATTTTCAAACTCTAATTCCACCTTCGACCTCAGCCTAGCCAAGTCCCATACTGCAGGGAGAAGAGAAAAGCCAGGCCACTGAGAAGACTCGGCATGTTCCAAGTACATGCTTCCAAATCTAGAAAAGAGTGAAATCATTGATAGGATAGATGAGAAGCAGAAGAAGGGCACGGTAGTGGTAAAAATAGCATGAGAACAGAAGACTTACTCGTTCTCGTTGTACTCAACCATGTGTCCTTGCCATTCCATGATCCTTTTCCATCCTCCTTGTCCACTGCAACTAGCTACGTTCAGACCAAGGGAACACGAAACCGATGACATATCGTTCAAAACGATCTGGGCAACTGTTTTAGTAGCATCGCCTTTCAATATGGCAAGGGCTTGCCTGAGATGGTAGTCGTCAGCTGAAACAGGATTCCATGCATCTGACATATATAGCAAAAAACGGGAGGAGGATAGTCTCACAATAGTGTTCAACGTTTCGACAGAACCAGTCTCATGCAACGCCTTGAACACAAATGTGAATTGTGGGTAAGTAGTAAGCATCTTGATACGTGCTTCTCTCGAAGACAAGTCATCAACAATAATCACTTGGCACACTAAATCTGAGTTGGGAAATGATTCGACGAAGTTGTAAAAGAAGTCAGGGTTGCCCGAGGTTGCAATGGCTACTGTCAACTCGCATGTGCGCATCGTGTCATTTGATTCCAATGTCGAGGTTGAAGAAGAATTAGAGTACAAGGGAGAAAGTGTCGTATGGGACCTTCTTCTCTTCACCCATTCAAGGCTGGAATGCTCAGGAACATTCTTGATCAAGTCTTGGTAAACTTCGTTTGCAGCATCAAAGGTCATTCCAGTCTTGTGCGCATAAATACGAGAGAGATTGGCGAGGTCGTCCCCAAATCGAACAATAAGTGGTGGCATCTTAGATTCATTTGTTCCGTTGATGTCGAGACGTTGTACCTCATCTTCTCCTAATCTTTTTTGACTATGCTGAAATGAACGAAGTAACCATCGGTAAGTGACGAGGTTCAGCTTATACTTCGCTTTGAGATCACTAGCGAGAGCGAATGGATCTGCTCTTTTTGTAAGGGAGACGTCGAGAGCGATCGATTCCTTTGAAACAGGGTCGACGACCTGAATAGTACTACCGAATACAACGTCGTCGTTCTGTGCATTTGAGGCGTATCTAGTACTGTAGATGAGGAAGATAACAAAGACGTGTATGAATTGAAAATGCATTGGAGATGTTGTCTGTTTGTCCAATTTCTAGATTATGATCGAATTGAAAATTGTGATGCAAATATTATTTGAAAACAATTTTTTACAAATTACATTTTTTTTATGATTGCCATTGAAACGTTGACGTTGAGCTCAAGAAACTTCTGAATCAGTATTTACACACTTTCAAATACTAATGGCGTTCCTGCAATCTCCATGATCGTTGAGTTCATATATTTTGCAGCTACTGCTAGACAATACTTGTGAGAATTTCTGTCCACAAATTGTTGCAACTCTCCAAGCTGTTTTCAACCTGTACGACACTACACTTCATGCGTTACCTGCGAGGCTAGACAGGAATAAGGCAATATATTCAAATACACTAATAGATTAAACCCTTCCACCTTCCACAATGTGATGAAGCATGACCTCTTTCTACTTTAGAAGCGATCATGGTATTTACTTTGTAAATGGTGAATGCATCGTATCAAGAATACGGTATATGTAAGTCTGGTGACTGACTTATACAATCCTACATTTTGCTTCTTTGACAGTTCTTGCGGGGTTCAACTGTCTGTCATAACAACTCTACCCAAGGCTTGTATAATCTAAAGAAACCCGATTAAATTTCGAAGATAAATTGCTTTGAGAGTAAATGAATCTATTTAAGAACTTGGAGAATAAAATCTCACAGGGGCCAGTCGTCTCTTCGTCCAAAAGCTGGTTCTTGCCATCTTAGTGCTGGATACCTAGCTATTCTTTCTTCTACACAAGTTTGTAAAGCCTGACAAGCTGCTACATCTAAGAATTCAAGAGGAACCTTGCAAACTTTCTCAAGATTATACGCAATGATGGTATCAACAAAGGCATATTTTTTTTGGCTATAGTCCTTCGACGCATCTGGATGAGATCGACCTTCAAGCGTCATTGTTCCTGTACGGAGCGAGCCATCAAAGTCAAGACCGTCTAAATAGAAGGCATTAGGGAAGTGTACATCTTTTACGGCACCTGATGCGAATGCATCGTATGCCTCCGCTAGTATATGTTGATTGTAGTAGTTCTGGAGTTGTTCAACATCTAAAAGAGATGTCGGACACATTAGGTTGCCTGGTATATTCACTGAGGATGCACAAATATCAAAGATATTGAATGGAATGAAACGCTTCTTCAAGGCTGATTCGACTTGCCATTCTTCTACAGCACTGTTCATCCCCAATAAGTCAAACCATTGCTCTTCATTGACATCACCGTGAGAAAAGAAGTATTCTCTTTGCGCGTGGTAGGTGTTTACCTCATCGAAGACCCGACCCTTGAAACTATTCTTGATGCATCTAGAATCGTAGCCATGTACGGACGAGCCTGTAAATTCTTCATAATCACTTACAAAAGGGATCATTCTATGATTTCTTGCAACAAGATCTTGGATTCCTGTGGTACGGTAATCTGAGATAGTCTTGTCTATCATTACACCATCAAATAAGTCTTCTACAAACCTCCAGAAGAAGCGCTTTGCCGATACTGGTGTTTGTGGGTACGCTGATTCACTTCTATCGCTGACGCTTCCATGTCGGCTAAACCAGATGACAACAACTTCTTCTGAATGCTGCTCCATCCACTCTCGGATGGCTTCAAGATAAACATACGCTGGGTGGTTAGAAAGCAAGCTATGTAAGCTATACCAATCTGGTTTGTTACCCTCGATTTCTTTGCTTTCGTAGGTTATTCGAAAGTCAATGAATCTAATGCCATTATTTAACTGTTGATAAATATCCAATTTTTGAGATTGTGCTTGCAGTCTAATGACTTCTTCAAGTTCGTTCGGACGCAAAATACTGAGCTCTCTCAAGATTTTTGACAGCCTGTCACGGTCATCTACACCATCTTTAGCAAGCGTAAGTGAGAGGTCGTAAGAAAGGCTGTCGTGGGTTCCAGGTAATGATAGTTCAGAAAGAGGAGTGGATGAGAACGAACTTATTTGCAATAGTGCCGACATCCAGTCTCCTAAAAATTCGGGAGGCTCAGTGGGGTAAGCCGGTTCTAGAGGACAAGTTGACTGATACTCAATATAATCATCAATCTTGCAAAGTGAAGCTGGTGGCTGCTTTTCGTTGTAGGAATGACACATATTATCAATATCACACCATTTGCAGGAATGATGGTTTCCTATCATAGTAGATAGAGTTTCTTTGGTATTACGACGATAAGATTTCATCGTTACATCCCAATTTTCATGATAATAACGAGATCCGGTACAAGATGCGCCTGCGTAAGTTTTGAAGTGAGAAAAATTTGCTGTGCATTTGGAGGAAGGCCAAGCAGTCAACAATAGATACTGTATCTGCTTCAGGAAATTGAAAAATGAAGAAGAGACACGAGGAGACACAACTCTTACACGACTCATAACTCGAGCAGGGATCATTATCTGCTGAAGCCGCGTTTACGAGGCACACGCAGCTAGTAAAAATGAGCACCTTAAAGAACTCCCTGTAACAACCCATTTGACGATCATTCCTCGAAACGTTTTTGTTGCTGTATCTTCTGTCCTCTTTGTTTTGTTGTTTCTATTTTTTTCCGGTGTCAGAGAAATAACAGAAAAAATGAGAATATAGGCCATTTGACTCGAAATAAATTATTATTGCATCTTCATCTTTAATCTAGACAACACCACCAGTTTCAATGTAAAACCTGACATAAACCAATCTATTATCATTATTTCAAATGAATTTTCGACTGGGAAGTAGGAAATGGTTATTCTCCAGTATCAGAATCAACATCAGATGAATCGATGAAAGTCAGCTCTTCGATATGTTTCCGCACATCACCTGATAGACCAAAGTGAAGCAAGGATTTCTAATCATGAGGCTCGCTTTCCTCTTTCTTGTCTCGTAATCTCTGTGGATCCGATTGACGAACATAACGTGGATGTGCGCAGAAAACGAAAATGGAGTTTCTGCACTGGGAAAACGGCATGCTCATGCGTTTTCGACACATTCACATTCGACTAAAGTGTTCAACATTAGAACTCTTTGATTCACCACTGGCAAATACTACCTATTGACTCGATGATTTAAAATTAACAGGTGCATATCTGACTATTTACTAGGGACGCTTTTAAGGCATCAATCTCCACACGGGAGAATGCAGGGAAGTCTCCACCAATGTAGGCATTTTAAGCAATCTGGTTGTTGCAACTGATGGGACTTCACTAGTATTTTTTGTACTGACTATGCTTACATCATATTAGCCTTGCCCTTTTCAATCATCTCTCCAAGCTCTCCACTTTGGTACATCTCAATCATAATGTCACTGCCCCCAATGAACTCTCCAGCTACATAGAGCTGAGGAATGGTAGGCCACTCGCTGAACTCTTTAATTCCCTGGCGAATACCCTCATCAGCCAAGACATCAACTGTATTTGCGGACATTTAGATTTTGTGTTAATGATATCCACAGATTAAGTTTGGAAGTTCTGTCGTGTTTGCTTGTATCGGTTATCATCGGCAGGCGTACTGACGTGCAAGGAGGGAAATGTTGCAACAGCTACTTACCTGAGTGGAAATCAATGTTGAAAGTATTAAGAATCTGAACAGCAGTGCTAGAAAATCCACATTGAGGGAAGATTTTGCTTCCCTTCATGAACACAACAACGGGATGTTCATCCACCAAATCCTGAATATTCTGTCTAGTTTGTTCAGGAGTTTGTTGGATAAATTCATCGTCAAATGATGACATGAGAACCGGGGCGTTGAAAGCACAGTTTGCCTTGTTGCTTACACCGAATGACAATTTCGGAGAAGCGAAACCATTTACAGTTGCAAAAGCTGTAGCAAGAAGGATGGCAATGGATGAATTGTGCATGATAGGTATTGTGTGTGGAACGTATTTTGTATGATTTATGGTAAAAAGTAGCGGTATTTGAATCATCATGATCTATCGATAATCGATACTCTCTATCTTCGTAGCTAATCTACATACCGCGGGTGGTATCGTAGCGTACGTACAAGCTGCCGATAATGATATTCTTCACCGATTTCCCCGACTGATAAGTTTCGGAGAAGAGACGAGGAAGAGAAAGAGAAGAGAGAGCGAAGAGGGGACTTGGTAGTCCGAATTTTCGACACGAAAATGAACTGCAAGCTTTCCTCATTCTTTTCTAGAACGAAAACTGAAAACAAAGCTATCAATGATATTTTATGGGACAGATCCAAAGGCGCAGCCGAAACGGATGGCACTTATAATTGATTTTGAATACAGCCAATTGGGTTTGCAGCCAAGTGGGTCTCAAAAGAGCATATTCATATTTAGATTTGAAAAGGGCATTGGTTTTGGGTGGGGACGAAGTACCAGCAAAATTAAATGGCCTCTAAACATGACAATCTGAATACAATACATAATCAGTAATTTGGAAAACCATCTTTGGGTACACCCTGGTACACCCCAAGAACCAATTTCATACATGAACTTAGTCCAATTTTGGGTGCAGTTATTACCCCTCAAAGTACGACAATGGGTGCACTTTCCGCACCCATTTTTAGAATATGTGTTTTACTAGGTTTTACTACTACGCGGTAGCAATTAGTAGAGCAAAAATATGCTCGACATATTTATTTTTGGGTGCGCTTTTCGCACCCACCTTTTATTATTGAAAATCAACGTGCGTTAAAGTCATAAAATCAAAACTAAATACAGCATTGTGAGTAATTTGCCTTTTGTATTCAATATATCTTTTGTTTTGTTACATATTGAAATGTTGTTATCTGGTACGATGAACGTTGTTGCGTTTCTATTCATTCGCGAGGAGTGGCGATTTTACGTGGGTGCGCTTTTTTTTAGTAGTGGGCGCGCTTTGCGCACCCAAACTTCATCCACGAGCACATAAGTAGGTAAAGGTGGCAATGGCTACCTTCGTACTTTGAACTTGCAGTACCAATAATAATACGATGAAACAACCTGGAAACAACAGGAAACAACAATAAAACGAAAAAACTTACATAATACTCGTTACATATCTGATTGGTATTGGACTTCAACAGTTATACCAGAGCATTAACGCAGGCCTACATACAACTACATAAATTCTGAATTACCAATTATTGCACCATGGCCGTCACGCGAAAGAGGAAAAGGAACGGTCCATCTCCAATGTGTATTGTTATCCTCACATTTATTCTGATTGGCGTTGTTTCGAATCTTGCATTCTTGAAAAACTACAACAACAGTGCACTACCATCTCCTAATGTGGGAGGATTGATCAGTGGCAACAATAATGCCGATTTTGATTTAGCCAAGAAAGAGTCCTTCGAGTTCTTCGATGACGTATCATCCGCAAATTGGAAATTACACAAAGAACGAGTCAAATGGCAAGCCCCCAATTATAATGGGTATTTTTTGCCAGTGTGGGATGAAAAAACAGGCATCCAGCGAGCTGCATTCAACCGAAAACTAGACGAGAATGGAACCGTGATCAGTTTGAGGCTTGACAACCGAAATCGAAAAGGAGGCCATTTTTACCAAAATCATTTTGAACCGGAATTTGCGTGTCAACACGAGCGTCGGATTGGATCGGTCGGTGATGGAGGAAAGTGGATTTGTGATCCTCATCGTATTGCGAACCAAATAGACAAAAAATGTTTGGTTTACAGTATTGGTTCAAATAATGATTTTACTTTCGAAATGAGTGTACAGCAAAATATTGGAGAAGATTGTGAAATCCACACATTTGATCCTGGTGAGTATCAACAGGGAGCTGATAAGGCAAAAGTGAACTATCATAAATATTTTGTGGGCTTAGATGACAAGAGGTCGAAATCGATTGCCACCATCGTGAAGGAATTGGGTCATGAGGGTAGAACAATTGACATTTTCAAAATTGATTGTGAAGGATGTGAATGGACCACGGCAAAACACTGGTTCGACGCCCCCGTAACAATTCGACAAATTCAAGTGGAGTTACACAGGCACAATATGAAAACGACACCTGAGTTCTTTGACCTCATGTGGCATAATCATTATGTTATTACTCACAAGGAGCCCAATATTGCCTATCCAGGATCGATTGAATACTCCTTCTTGAAGTTAGCGCCAGAATTTTTTGAAGGAATCGATCGGCAGAATGCGTCAATGCCTGCTGGGTTTTTTGAAAAATTCCCTAACGTTGATGTCGGCACAAAATAATAAATGGTAAATTTTGAAAGATGTGCTTGAAAATCAATCCGTTTAAAATGACATTGTATTGCCGAATCATCTATCACTTTTACGAGCTGGCTATAATTATTTGACCTCTCATCCTCTCGTGACAGGTAGGAATCGAT
>Ga0307978_1001936_pt1 | contig 14955 bp, 7 predicted proteins | sample OrgLakmetage1056_FD_203151 | JGI IMG/M metagenome (GOLD analysis project Ga0307978, IMG submission 203151) | Saline water microbial communities from Organic Lake, Antarctica - #1056 | ecosystem: Environmental > Aquatic > Non-marine Saline and Alkaline > Saline | place: Antarctica: Organic Lake...
AGGTTTGTTTGGCTTCGTACTGCGTAGAGGTAAAGGGTACGTCGAAGAATGTTATGTTTTTTATGTAAAACAACGTAGTAACATCAGCATTCTCAGCCATACTAACAGATATATTAGAACTACCGTCGTCCAACGTAATAACACCGCTGGTATAAGTATCGATGTCTTTAAAGAGTCTTTCTAGCTGCACTCTAAGATCGAAAATAGTGTAATCTTTAGGAGGTACCGTTATCGGTTTAAGACTTTCAAACTCTCCCTTCAAAGCAGTCCACTCTACCTTACCAATGTCGGAGTTAAAGGTAGGCATACCCACCACTATATCAAAACCAGAAGTCGAGATGGACGCGATCTCGTCGGTGTAGGTTAAGAGATTCTGAAAGGTGTCTTCTACGTACACTCTTATTGTTTTTTCAGTCTCGTCCGAAATGTATATATGAGTTTGGTTGATGGCAACCTGAGAACCATATCGGGTCGTTCCAGGGGCTGTGAATGTTTCTTGTAGAAACCATGACGTCGAGAACCTTTTGTATTTGTATACCCCTCCGTTACCGGCTAACCCTGGAGATCCTACAATAAGAATATCACTTTCTAATGCTAGAGAGTATCCCAGTTGACCTCCCGTAAGTGCAGGGATTTCGATAGTGTAGTACTGAATCCACTGTTCGGTATTTCTATCAAGACGCCACACCCACACAAGACCGTTTGGTAAGTTCTCTGGACCCGACGCGACTATTTGATCCTCGTAGATAGCCACCGCATGTCCTATTCTAGGGTTGCCTGAAAACCCCAAAGGAATTAACTTAGATCCCATCTGATTTCTTTCCTTGTCGTACACTGTAATAGATCCAATGCTGCTGTCATCTCCGGGGGAACCCACAACAATATAATCATCGTAGGAGTCTACGCTGAAGCCATGCTCGGCATTGTTAGTTAAATCAACACCCGCAACACTGGTTACCGTGTATCCCATACCATTTAAGTTCTTAGTAAAGATGTAGACTCTACCCTTGTCGTCGTAAGGAGCTCCTGCTACGATGTTGTTAGAAATCGGATCTATTTTCAAAGAGAATCCCAACTGGTGACCTTCCTTGACTTCAGTAGGAATAAGAATATCATCTTGAACCCAGGAGAGACCTTGCCTAACATAAGTCCATATACCCCCTGTAGATTGTTTGTTAAGAGGAGCTCCTACGATGGTGTATGTAGAATCAGTATTAATGGCGACTGAGTTACCCTGTTTAGGGATTCCTATATTACCGGTTCCTAACAATACTCCACTGTACTCAGCCTCTGCAATCTTGTAGATCAATGCTCCACCCTCAGAGTTAGCAGCGTGGTAGGGCATGCCAGACACTATGACGTTACTACCCAAATCTACTGAATAACCCTGTTGGGATGTTACTGTAGTTTCGATAAACACTTGCTGTTCGGTGAGAGGCCCGAAGGTGATAAGAAGAACCACCCCTTTTATTAGATTATGTGTAGGAATTCCTACTACCAACTTAGACTCATCATCATTGGTTGCAAGACTGGTATGATCCGCGATGGTGGGTGTAACTGAGTTGGTTTCTGTAAGAGTTGTAAGGTTGTAATATTTTACGGTAGTACCGTCGCTTGATAAAATACTGGTGTCGCTCAAAGCCAAAGCAATGGGGTTTGACGTTTCTACATAATTTGCCTGGCTCCACATTGCAGTGTTGTCATCCCAAGTAAAAATGTATATTCCACCACCCGAGAAACTAGAAGACACTGCAATTAAATCTCCCGCTTTGTTTACTTTTGCGGCATATCCAAATCCAGCAGTATTGTTAATGGGACTACCTACCAACTTGTCTTCAGTCCAAATATTATTTACACCTTTCCTGTAAGCCCACACAGCTCCCGTGTATTTGTTGGTAGAAAGAAAATCTACGAGAGAGTTGTTATCACTGGGGGCACCGGCAACCAAAACATTGCCGTCTTCGGATAGGGATACCGCCCAACCTTCCCCAGCATTTCCCACCTTATTAGATCCGGATAATTCGGCTTCGAAGTTCCAATTTACACCTATTCTTCTGTAGATAATAACCTTTCCTCTAGAGTTATCTTCGAAAGGATTTCCTACTGCCAGCGTGGAACCATCACCGGAGATAGCAACCTGTTCAAATCCTAGAATAGTTCTCTTAATAAGCTCTGCTCTCTGCACCCAGAATCCATCTATGAATAATCTGCTAAATACAAACACTCCATTCCTAGAACTACTTGCAATGTAATTATCATCAGAGCTGATAGCAACATCCCACCCCTGCTGAATACTTTGTGTTGTGTTGGTTGCTTGAGGTAAGGGAATGTTGATAATGTTTTTAGTGGTCTGATTAAAGTATACACCCAAGGAGTTGTTATTGTTGGATATGTTGAATATTTTACCCAGACTGCTAATATAACTGGTGTTAATGGAATTGGCTAGAGTGTCGGAGGATATATTGTAAATAAGAGTTGGTTGTAAAGAAGGAGCTCGATTAGTGGGAATAGATAAAGTATCCGTGTTTGAGACGGTAAATACTTGAGCTATGGTTTCTCCAAACCCTACCCCCATAACATCCACCATACTGGTGTAATCAAATTCAACACCCCAAGTGGCTACATCTACCCCGTCTAAGTACACGAGGTTAATTACTAGTCTGTTAGTTATGCTGTTGTAAGATATATCCCACGTGAGATCGAATAGAGTTGTTATATCTAGTTCTGAAAACTTCTGATTGAGAACTACAACCAACCCAGCAACATCGTAATTTCCAGACACTATGTTAAACTCGAATACTGTTCTGTCATCGTTGTAAATAAAAGCTCCTCTCAAGGAATTATTTTTAGAGGTAATGGTATTGTTGTTCTTAGGAATCACCACATTACTAATACTCAAGGAACTTATATTATTTATAGACTTCCGCAGCTGAACTTTAAAGTCTGTGGTGGAATCATTTATATTAACTCGATCTTTGGAGTTGATATAGAGTGGTATAACATTATTCTTGGTAAAAGAAGACATTCTAGTATATTAATAGTGTTTATTTTACTTTTCAAAATTAAAACATTTGAAATTATATTACATTATTATACGCCTGGAGAATGGATACCAAAACTCAATTGCGTCGCAAAATTAACACTATTAAAAAAAACTCTGATGAACTATTGAGAGTATTGGATGTAGATGTTGATAATATTGTTGCAATCTGCACAAGTCCTCCTTATCGTCTAATAACTTCTGATTATGTAGCGAAGAATAGTCATGCTTACAAAATGTGGCTTCACATTTACACAGCAGCCTGTAGTCCATTGGTTAGAAGTCCCAAGAAAGATAATATAGCCAAAAAACTACTAAGTACTAGTGCTTATGCATCTACCCTACTAAGACAATCTAGAATAGCTTATGAGATTATTAAAAAAACTATAGACGATGACACTTCGTACACCTTGTTTGAAAATCTAGCTTACAATAAGTGGGCTTTTGTGACTATTATCAACTACCTTTCTGATAATGTTATGTGGAACGAAGAGGTTATCAAACTCTGGTATATTATCCTAAACCACAATGATAACGCTTCCAAGATAATAGAAGGATTGGTCGATCACCCATACTCTAAAAATATCCATCGCCAAACCATACACTACCTAAAGACTAGTAGCGAGAGTAAGATAGCAGACCTGATGGCTTTTATTGACACTAAATCTACAGATTTCATTAACGAAGCCTCCTTCAAATTTAAGAACATTCCTGAGATTGTAGATCATAAGATATTAGACATGTCTCCTTACAATTTGGATATGGTATTAGAGTCTATTAAATCAACTTTGGATACTTCTACATTTCAGAAGTATTACAACGAAGCTAGCGGAACCGCAGACGGTGATTGGTTTAAGTTTAAAGGTAACTTTAATGTTCCGTCTAATCCAGAGGAGCATACTAAGTATTGTAGAATTATGATGCTTTGTGTAGATAACAAAAACAGTCATCACATAATAAACAAACACTTAGATTCCATTGCGGATAAATGCAGGGGTTTGTTGAGAACATTCTTATCAACTCCTAGATTTGTAGACGTTGTTAAGAATTGCTTAATTCGAGGAATACATATACCTATTGGAGATATGTATTACTATGATCATCTACTTCCACTGGTGTATCAATTTGCAGACAAATCCATATCCGACTTTCATGTAAATTGTGAAGAGCGAGACAAACTAGTTTTCCACGTTGACTCCGTGAAATTCCACTTTATGTATGAGGGTTTTATGTACGACTTTAACTACACCTGTTCAGATGAGCTTGGGTTTAACAAATTGAAGAATTTGATTTAATTCCTTAAATAATATAATTCTATAGATATAGGGATTATAATAAAATTCCACCTATTTATTATGTCTTACCATCCTAACAATCTCAATAAGATGACAAACCATGCAAATATTGTTATGGAAAAAGCTAGACAGGCTTTGCTGAGAGCTGAAAAAGCTAACAAAAAAGCTCAACATGCAACTACATCAGCCGATGATTTGATAGCAAGAAGAATGCTTATCAATGGCAAGAAATACAAAGACTCGTTAACAATTCAAAATAACTATACCCGAGCATCCGCGGATAAATACTTTACAGATGAGTTCAAATATAAAACCGAAAGATACTAATGTTCGCGATGAGTTATTTAATATTATTATAAACAAATCCTCTTTGGAAATGTAATTATTTGATTTTTTTTTATTAATATAAGCCATATTAATATACTTACCCGATGTATGCGGGTGAAATAACCTCAGCGGAGTTTTTTATTTTAAATGATGAACATCATAGGAAATTAACTAATGTTACAGTGCAGAACTCTTCTGTATTTGAACAATCTAAACCCAAAGATCAAGGATTATACGACTCTCATCTCGGCACTACAGACCCCAGTTGGGTATGTAGTACATGTACTAGCGATTCCAAATACTGTCCGGGTCACATGGGTGATATTAAGCTTAAATATCCCGTTAAAAATCCACTATTTATACCAGATATGATAAACTGGTTGCGTATTATATGTACTTACTGTGGTTCATTACTCCAACCTGATAAGGTGGATAAGTCTGCGGGTAATGTGTTTGCAAAACACATGGCTAATAGAATTAAATCCAAGACTAAGGTAGTATGCCCTTCATGTAAAGAGCCCGCGGTCTATATCGACCGGTTAAAATCCAATAAATTAATATTTGTACGAAATGAAGTACAGGTTCTTAACACAGAACTGTGGGATATAATGAATAGGATACCAGATGAGGTGTTAGACCTTTTAGAGGTTCCGCAGAAATCGCATCCTAAGAATTTTATTCTAACTAATATATGTGTACCTCCTGTAAACATAAGGCCGGATCAACCTAAAAATAATAATCTTAATGCCGCTTTTGATGCTCTTACTCTACGCCTTAAAAATATTGTAAACCTTAACAACAATAAATCCATTCCTTACCTAGAAGGGTATAAGGTAGATGATAAGTTAAGAGATCAGTATAACCTCTTTGACATATCATACTATAATTTTATAACTTCATCAGAGTCTGCATCTATTCCCAAGATAGTGTCTTCAAACAGCAATGTCTTAACTAATTTAAAGGATCGCATAACCCACAAGGAAGGACGTATCAAACATAATCTATGCGGCAAGCGTGTGGGTTACTGTGCGCGTTGTACTATTACGGGAGATCCCACCATAAAACTAGATGAACTTAGTGTTCCCTTCGTTATGGCTAAAACTCTTCAGGTCAAAGAAGTGGTGAGGGAATATAATCAAGTTAAAATGTTTACATACTACTTGAACGGGGTCAATGAATACCCTGGATGTAGCAGGATTATTAAAAAGTCTACGGGTCAAGAGTATATAGTAAACGAAAAAACCAATCGCAGTCACCGGTTAGAAATCGGAGATATTTTATACAGAGATCTTATTGATGGGGATGTGGTTATGTTTAATCGGCAGCCTACCCTAACAGAAAACTCTACAACCAGCATGAAAGTAAAGTTAACTAAAAACGTAAAATGTTTTAGCTTTAACGTTTCTATCTGCGTGTGTTTTAATGCCGATTTTGATGGAGATGAGATGAATGCCTTTCTACCTCAATCTATCGGATCTCGCTTTGAAATAGAACAACTAATCAATATTTATTCTAGAACTATTACAACCGACAATGGAATGTTCTTAATAGGATGTTTCCAAGATGCGTTGGCTAACATATTCTCTATTACCAATAAAGACGTACGAATATCTAAGAGTGACGCTATGTTCATTCTACAAGAGTTCGAAGATAATATTACCTTAGATAAACCTAGTTACACTGGGAGAGAGATTATTTCTATGCTGCTGCCTGATATCAATTACCGTGGTAAAGCCCATTACTACGATGAGATATTCGACAAGCATTTTAAATATGATCCCTCCAACACTCAAGTTGTCATCAAGAATGGTAACCTAGAGTCGGGCATCTTAGATTATAGTTCCACGGGAGAAAACAAGAAGAATACTATCTTCCACTCTATATACACTAAGTACGGTAGTAAGAAATCTTTTGATGTTCTCTACAATATTCAGCGTGCAGTGGGCAACTTTATGTACAATGAAGGGTTCACTCTGGATGGAGGTATGATCTATCTTAAACCGGATACTGTTAAACAGGTATCCAACCTAGGAGATTCCTTTATTCAAGCAGCCACCAAAAGTATTGACCAACTTAAAAAGGGGTCTCTCATTATTCCTATGCATTACACGGCCGAAGAGTTCTTTGAAGAAATTCAAATAGAACAACTACGCATCGGCGATGAAGTAATAGACTTAATCTTTTCGGATATTTCCAAAGATAAGAACCGAATGTTGGATCTTATTATGAAAGCTAAGAAGGGCTCTATGAAACATCTCGTGTCTATGATTGGAATTATAGGATCTGTCTTGATTAGTGGTAATCGAATGGAAAAGACGTTCGACTACTTTCGTACGCTACCCCACTTCTCTAGATACAACTTACATCCAGAAGCTAATGGGTTTATTAATTCGTCTCTAGTTAAAGGGTTGGGTCCTATCCATATCTTTAACATGGCTAGACAAGCAAGGATAGCGGTTATAAATTGCTCCTTGTCTACAAGCGAACCTGGTCAGGAAAGTAGAGAGTATATTAAGAACACCGAAAATCATATTGTGAACAACATGTTGCAAGTTGGTTGTGGTGATCAAGTAGTACAATTCCTCTACAATACTATTGGATTCGATGTAAAGACTCTGAAGTATGTTAAGATACAAACGAGTGTTAAGAAACTTGATATTAAATCTTTCCATAAGAAATATCAAAGCATTACTCTTAAAAACCTTCTGGATGAAGAAGAGAAGGATCTCAAAGCCGATATGAAGTGGTATGACGAAGTCTTTCACCGGTATGAAAAGATTAATTTTAACTACACCTTTAATTATGATATTCAACTGCCGGTAGACATCCAATTCTGGTTTATGAACATCAAAAAAGATTATGGGGGGTCTCTAGATCCTGTAATCGCTCTAGGTAAGGTAACTCAGTTCTTGGATAATCTTAAGTATATTTATTCCAACTACATTCAGATGGAAGCGAAAGCTACAATAGCTCCTAAGTATGAAAAGGCTATACACTTTATTAAAGTGTATGTACGATCCTGGTTAAATATATCCACTTTCATGGAGTATTCAATGAGTACTGAGAATGTAGATGATCTATGTACTTACATATACCACATGCTGAAGACCTCTCTAATATCGTCGGGGTCTCCTATCGGTATGACTACAGCTCAGTTACTTATTGCTCCAATGACTCAGTATATTATTGATGCTCATCACAGGTCTGGTACTTCCGCTAATAAAACTAAGCAGGTGGATAAGATCCAAAGGAACAGAGAATTGTTCGTAAAGCAAGATATAGAAAAGGCTAGTATTCCTATTAACACTATCTATCTTAAAGACAGCTCTAAACTAAATGAATTATCTCACACTCTACCGGAGTACAAGTTTGATGACCTTATCTCAGGATATAAAATATTCTACGAGAAGTTCACTGAACCCACTCACCCCTCGACTGTCCATGAGAAGAAAATTCTTAAGGAGTTCACTAGTGTTATTAAGTACAAGAACACTAACAGTCTCTACCCCTTTTGCATTAGGTACAGCATAGATAAATTTAAACTGCTATCTAAGCAGATATCTTTGATGGATATCGTGAATAAACTACACGCCCAATCATCCTTAGAGTATATATTCCTATACAACTCTGAGTCGAGCAATGATATCTTTATTAGATGTTATGTCTACTCCACCAGTAAAGCTAAAAAGGTAGTAGAATATATTGAAGGGGTTGCTAGCAAGTTAACTCAGGTTACTGTGCGAGGCATCACCAACATTAAGATGACCCACATCGAAAAAAATAAGTGCATAAAAGCATATGGTCTTAACTTTAAAGAGATCATTAACCATCCTGATGTAGACCCATACCTCACTCGAAGTGATGTTATTAAAGAGATCGAGATGTATTACGGCATCGAAGCTGCGCGCACACTTCTAGAGGTAGAGTACGAAAAGTCCGACAGCGGATTCTTCAACGCTCATTACCAACTCCTATCAGATATCGTTACCTTTACAGGAGAGCTTACCCCCATCAGTGAAGTAGGTCTTAAAAAGAGAGAAAGGAGTAAGATATTATCCAGAACTGCGTACCGAGCTCCCTTCAGAGTCTTAACAGAAGGTGCTGTGAATAATGTTACCGAACAGTTGCATGGAGTGTCAGATCATCTTCTGCTAGGGCAGTCTCCTCGTATAGGTACAATATACAACACTGTGCAGATCAACACCGAATTCATTCAAAAGAAAACCAAATCTATGAAGGATATCATCGATATGTTATTATAAAAAAATATAATACTGATGTAAAAAATCGACTAAAATCTACATATCGATTTTAACACACCTGTGTTAGGTTTTTACTTAAGAGTGTGAAAAAACTTCCTAAAGCCTAAAAACTTAAGAAGTGAAAGTCGTCTTTTTTTTTGTATTATCTTAACAGAATGACAAAAAATTAAAGTTTGAACACTTTATAATGTTTTTTTGGCTCCAGCTTCTATTAGAGCTGCAATTTGACCTGGCATTCTAGAGCATTGAATAGCAGATTCTCCCCACTTATTCAAGGTATTTACGTTAACTCCTGCTTTTATAAGAGCAATTGTCTGCTCCGTATCTTTGGCATTATGAAGAGGAGTTTCACCTTTTAAATCTAGGTGATTCACGTTAGAACCCGCTTCTATTAGAACATTAGTTTGTTTTACATTTTTAGCGTAATAGAGGGGTGTTCTACCGAATCTATCTATGTGGTTTACGTTAGATCCGGCTTGTATAAGAGCAGTTGCTTGACCTATCTCTAGAATATTGAATAGAGGAGTTCTACATGATTTGTTGGTAATGTGTATATTAGCTCCAGCTTTTATAAGAGCTTTTGTTTGTTCAGTTGTAAGAGATTTATGAAGAGGCGTTTCGTTTTTATTATTAATAACATTAACATTAGCATTAATTAACGCTATGGTTTGTTCTGCTGTACGGCTTTTATGAAGAGGTGTTTCGCCTCTATGATCCACAACATTAACATTAGCACCTGCATTAATTAACGCTATGGTTTGTTCTGCTGTACGGCTTTTATGAAGAGGTGTTTCGTTTTTATTATTAATAACATTAACAAAAGCCCCTGCATTTATAAGAGCTTTTGTTTGTCCGACTAAGTCAGCTCTATGAAGAGGTGTAACATTATATTTATCCTTAGAATTAACATTAGCCCCTGCTTTTATAAGTGCTTTTGTTTGTCCCAATTTACAAGCTCTATGAAGAGGTGTAACATAGTATTTATCCTTGGAATTAACATTAGCCCCTGCTTTTATAAGTGCTTTTGTTTGTCCGACTAACTCAGATTCGTGAAGGGGTGTTTCACCTAAATCATTCATAGCGTTTATATTAGCTCCCGCTTTAATTAATGCTACTGTTTGCTCTATCTTTAATGCATTGTGAAGAGGTGTTGCATCGTCTTCATCTTTGGAATCGACATCGGCGCCATGGTCTACCATTGTTTTTATAGCTTCTGCATTTGTTATAAAATGAAGAGGAGTTCTCTTACATTTATCTTTGAAGTTTACATTAGCTCCTGCTTTTATTAGATGCAAAACTTGTTTCGCTGTCTTTGCGTAATGAAGGGTTGTTTTCCATCTGATGTCCTTTATCTCATTGTATATACCAAGAGAGGCTGATACTATCATAAAATCTACTACATCGCTAGTGTATAGATAGTCGAACGAATTTACATATTTTAATTCTAGAATTTCTCTGTATTTGCTGTAATGATACATAACATAATTAATGCTATCTAACCCCTCCAGAAATGGAAGAAAGCAGTGAGTTAAGACATCTTTTGGTATTTTGTTCATTTATGAAATTGTATCTGCAGTAGTAACTGTATATATAAAAGAATACTCTATCAATTATTTAATATAAATGTTAACAATGTGATAAGAGTTTTGTTATAGCGTCTACTTTGGAGTAATTAATAGGAGTGAAATGGTTAATATCCCTCGTGTATATTTGAGCTTTATGCTGAATAAGAATTTTTACAATTTCAATCTGATCACATTGGGTTAAATTAAACTTGGGGTAAATGTGATACATATCTCTAGAATACCATAAGTTGGGATCCACATAGTAATATAAGGGAGTTCTTTTTTTTATATCTCTCACGTTTACTTTAATATCACTTTCCAATAATAGTTTCACCTTATCTACTGTGAGTCCCGGATAAGTTAACATGTTCTTCTTATACCTATCTCTTGTGTTGACATTCGCTTTAGCGTCTAGAAGACATTTAAGATGGTTTATATCCGTATGATCCCACAAAGGAGTTCTATAATCATAGTCTTTTATGTTGGGGTCTGCATTAAACTCTAATAATACTTTCGCATGTTCAGCGTTATTGGCATAATGTAATGCAGTCTTACCATTATCATCCCTATAATTGACTATACTACGATTAACTTGTAACATAATTCTTGCAATTTCTGGGGTTTTTGCGTGATGTAAAGCATGTTTCCCCCTATCGCAAGTTATAGATAAGTCTGCCTTATTTAAGATCAATTTCAAAACATTGTCTATATTTTTAGCTAGGTGTAAAGGGGTTTGATTGTCGTCGTTGAGAGCGTTTACATCTGCTTTAAAATCTATTAATAGCTGGACATTGCTAGTAGTTTGACAAGACAGATGCAGTGGGGTGTAGTAAGATCTATCCCTTACGTTTGGATTTAATCCTGATAGCATTAACAACTCCCCATCCTCAGTATAAAACTTGCTATGCAGTGGAGACATGTTCCCAGATATTACCGAATTGACATCTGCTTTAGATTCTAATAGTAGCTTAGTTTGACCTCTGCATCTGATAGAGAATAATGGACTTTTGTAGGGTATATTTATATCGGCTTTTGAGTTTATTAATATTCTAGTTTTTTCACAGTTGTTACAAGTATTAATAGGAGTATTTTTGTATATATTATAAGCGTTTACATCGGATTTGTAAGAAATTAACAACTTAATAATATCTCTATTTTGTTTGGAGTGTAACAGGGTGTTATTACCAGAATCTCTAATGTGTGGGTTTAACCCATTGTCTAAACATTTCTTAAGTTGAGTAACAGATATATTGCAAAAAGGTAAAGGTTTTTTATAGTAGCCCAGTATTAAACGGTTTAAGTCTAACTTAGATTTTATGCAGAAATCTATAAAATCATCAGAAATTATCTCTTCTCTCAATAAACAATTATTTATTATAGCATTGTAATTCAACTTTAAAATTATTTTAGTATAAAGGTAATAAAAGTAAGAGAACTCTAAACTAGTTTTCAAAGATAAATAAGGACATATTTTATACTGTAATATATCTAAAGGTATGAGATCCATTATTGGTTATCGAGAGTTTTATGTTAATATTATATCTAGGGATATAAAAAAATAGAGTCTGAAACCAAATGAATTTCTTAAGACTGATGTTAAAACCCTACTAAAATCTACATATCGATTTTAACACACCTGTGTTAGGTTTTTACTTAAGGGCAACATCAGAAACCCTCTTATTTTTTATATGTTTTTTAAGCCTGATTATGAAGTAGTTACCGACATAGGATCAGGTATTAACTTTAAAAGACCTGGATTGCAAAAAATAATAGATATTGCTATCAAAGATCAGTTAAACTCCGTTATTGTGACCTATAAAGATAGACTGTGTCGTATAGGTTACGATCTTATCGAACATATCCTATCTAAATATTCCAATGCAGCTATTATCGTAGAAAATAAAACTGTTACATCTGCACAGACAGAAATAACCGAGGATCTAATAGAAATAGTGACTGTATATGCGAGTAAAATACACGGAAAGAGATCTTACACCAAAACAGATCTTATATAAGATTTAGTAGGTTTTTTCATACTATGAATTTTTTATTTCTAGAGCTGTAACTTATAGGATTATACAAAAGAGGATTATCTTCTTGATAATAATCCCCGAAAAACTCTTGAGGTGTAATATATTTAGTGTTGTAATTTACTTTAGATATTGCACGCTCTATGAAACTATCAGGAATTATACGGTGGATGGCTTTATCTACATGCATATCTTTAAATTCTATATAAATTGAAGATGCTAAGAAGGTTGTAAATTCTTTCTTCTTAGGGTTGTACAAGTATTTAGATAGTAAATCATCTAAATTCTTGATAGAAGTTTCTGGGTTTACTTTTATATCTACATTAGATAACTCCACAAGCTTATAATTTCCATCATCATTAGTTTCAGTATAATAAAGGAAAGTGTTTAACTCTTGAACAAACTCATATATTTTTTGAGAGGATTCATTTACTTGAGGGTCTTTGCCTTCTAGATAATCCTGGTATTTTTTTTTATTATAAGACCGGTCAAATATTTCTTTAGGTAGGTATTTACTAAATCTTGTTATGATTTTGTAATCTCTATTCCAATACTTTTCTACCCTATAGCAGTAGCTAGATCCAACTTTATTCGTAAGTAGAGGTATAATTTTATTTTCTATACAAAACTCGCTTAAATCAGTTGTAATAAGTTCCTTCGTATGAAAATTATAAGCTACACAACACACCGGAATGTCGAAGCTGTTTAAAACTTCTTCTATAGAGTTAAAGTCTTTTAGAATTATCTGCAGTTTAGGACTATTATCCATTCCATAAGTCCAATCTATTAGATTATCGCGTATTTTAGTTTTAATTAGATCTATAGATCCATCATCCTTATACCACACCACATCAGACTGGCTGTTATTTATGTGAACATCTATTACAGCTTTGTTCATAATTATTAGAGTTTTGCAAGGATATTCTATATTGGATAGAAAATCACATAAATCTTTGATTATCTTAATCTTATCATCAGTCTTATAGATGAAGAGATCTATATCGTTAAACAAAGACGAGGGGTTTTTCAACCATTGAGCAAATCCACCAGCTATGCAGATTGGTAGATTATTATCGGATATGTATTTCGATAGCTTGTTTAGGAAATAGACTACATAATTCCACTCAACTGGATGTTCTACCATATTACCGAAAGAATTCGATTTCAACGTTTCCATGAGATCGAATGGGGTTTTTACAAGTTTAGAATTGTTGGGCTCTAGTAGTTTATCTAGATCCTCTTTAAAAATTGTTAACCACTCGAGTTGTTTAGATTTATAGATATTTATATTAGTTTTTTGGGTTTCTATACTATCTATGAGCTCCTTGTTTTCCGAAATTATAAGCGAGTGTTTAGAAGACTCGCCTGTTAGTTTTTCTTTTTTAAACTTTTGTAACAATAATTTGAAGAATTTATAACATTTAATGTCTTCATCTAGAGATGTAGTGTATCGATATTCGTCTATAACATACTTTAACTGAGATAAACAATATTTTAATTTTTTAATTATATATTCAATATTTTCATCATTTTGAGGAATTTCAGGTGTATTCTCATCGAAATAAGAAGACATGCTGAACACAAATAAGGTGTTGAAATTCTATAGATATATAAGTCGATTGTATAAACAATACATGTCGATTCAATTTTTCATACTATTACATTACCTATTACATTCATGATATACACTATATATATGAAGTCTAATTCATAATTTATACGTTGATTGTATCTGAAAACGTCAAAGAGTGATATGATGAAACCTAACTCCTATAGGTCTATTACATTATTTAATGCTATTCCTGTAGAGATATTAGAATGTGGTGTAATACCCTATTTATCAGACTTGGATGTTTTTAACATTATAAAACTCTGCTACAATTACTCTAGACAAGTTATTAAAACACCCTATTTTAAAAACATTAACATTGCATTAACATGTGATATTATTAATTTTGTACTCGACACCACTTCTGTATTTAATGGCTATTACAATGATGTTCAGGATGTAAATTACAACACTCTACTGCATTACTGTGAAACAGGAAAACAGACGAAGCGGTTACTAAACTCGTACACCTTAGATAAAAAAAGGTATGTTAATCTTAAAGATAGATTAAACAAGACTTGTTTACATTACGCCGAAACTGCAGAACAAACTAGAATGTTAATTGAGTCTAAAGCTGACGTTAATGTTAAGGAATACTACAATCACAACACCCCTCTCCACTATTCCAGAAGTACTCTGCAAACTAAACTGTTGGTAGAAGCCAAAGCTGATGTTAACGCAGTAGAATCTTTCGGATGCGCTACCCCCCTTCATGTTAGTTTTTCTGCAAGTCAGACTAAGATATTGCTGGATGCCAAAGCCGATGTAAATATTGTAGATGGATGGGGATCCACACCTCTTCATGAGTGTGAGAACGCAGACCAAGC
>Ga0307978_1001937_pt1 | contig 14955 bp, 8 predicted proteins | sample OrgLakmetage1056_FD_203151 | JGI IMG/M metagenome (GOLD analysis project Ga0307978, IMG submission 203151) | Saline water microbial communities from Organic Lake, Antarctica - #1056 | ecosystem: Environmental > Aquatic > Non-marine Saline and Alkaline > Saline | place: Antarctica: Organic Lake...
TATCAACACCGGCTTTTAGCAAATGTGAGGCAGTGGTATGCCTTATCACATGGGGACTTACCATTTTACCTTTTAAGGAAGGTGCTTCTTTACTGGCTCGCTCGGCGCAGCGCTTAATCATCGCATAGATACCTGATCGCGTTATTGGTTGATGGCATCTATTAAGAAATACAGCTTCACTCATTTCACGTTTCTTCACCAGTTGATGAATCAAGTCAAGTGTAGATGCCCATAGTGGGCAACGGCGTTCTTTGTTGCCTTTTCCAGTAATAAGTACACTTTTAGCGTGCCAATTAATATCGCCAATTTTAAGTTGCGCAGCTTCACTGGCCCTTGCACCAGAGTTATAGAGGAACAATAATATTGCATGCTCACGCATGCCTTGACGTGTTTGTACATTGTGGGCCGCTAGTAGCGCGTCCATCTCTTGTTTATCCAAATAAGTAATCTCTGCTTGTAGGCTTTTTTTAACGGGGATCAGGCAGATTTGAGTACACCATTCAATATACTCCGGAGAATGTTGGCCAATGAATCTAGCAAGCGAATGAATGCTGCTCAGGCGCTGATTGCGTGTCGATATAGCACATTCTCTGCCTTCTTCAAGATGAATTAGAAATTGCCGAATAAGCGATGCAGATAAATCATCGATAGTGAGACGCTCTATTTTTTTTGACAATTTGTCAGTAGCAAAAGGCAATAGTATAGTCAGCATATCGCGGTAACTTTTTTGAGTATTAGCTGATAAATTCCGTTCTGTCACTAAATGCTCAAGTAGGAAACGGCGCAACCATGGGCCTAATAGTGTTGATTTAGTCATGAGTAGACTCCTTCACAAAACCTTCAAATCGTTGACTCGCCAGTTGTAGAAGTTCCGGAGTTAACGTTAGGTAACGCTGTGAGGCGCTTAGGTTAATATGACCTAAGTAAGTGGCCAGTTTTGGTAACAGGTATTGTAGATCAGCACCTGCACGATACCAGGCAATAACGCGGTGAACGGCTCCGGCATGCCTCAAATCATGTAAACGAGGTTGGTATCTCCCACCATCTTCACGTTTAATACCTGCAATGTCGCGTATACGGTGAAAGGCATTTCTGGCAGCACTTTGAGATAGTGGTCTGCCATCCTGAAAGCAAAATAATGCTTCATTTGGCTCGCAGCAACTACCCTTATCTTTTTGCTCGATATATTCAACAAGTACCTTTTTGAGATCCTTACCAAATGGTACTAGTCGGCTTTTATAGAATTTGGTTTTTTGAATGAGTAAAGTATTTTGCCGCGTATCAACATTATCTATTGTCAGGCGCATTGCTTCTCCGACACGAAGGCAAGCACCGTAAAGCACTAAAATTAAAGTTTTGATGACAATAGGATCTATTTTGACATATACACTGCAGCTTTTAGGCGTAGCATCTAATATCGCTTTGAGCTCGCTGCGCGAGTAAATATAAGGTGTCAATGGCGGAGGGATTTGTGGCTCTTGGATAGATAGTGGTGAGATATTTAGATGATCGCGGGTCATTGCGAACCGAAACAAGCCACTCAGTGTTGTGTGCTTTCGTTGCCAAAAGCTACTAACGGGATGCTTACCACTTAAAAAGTGTTGCACCTGCTCTGTGCTGATAGATGCTAATGGAATATTACCAGCGTGTCGGCAGAAGGCTTTTAAAATAGCGGCATCGGTAATAAAACTCTGTCCAATTGATTGCTTGTAAGCAACGTACTGTGTGGTCATATCGACGATATTCATAGCAAATCTCCCATATCAAACTCTCCCACCTGCCGCAAACCGTTTAAATCGACCTTAGCGTATATCCTCGTTGTTTCTGGATTGCGATGTCCTAGCTGATCACCAATTTGTTTAAGAGAAAAACCAGTATCTAATAGATGACGAGCACAAGCATGTCGCAAGCAATGAGCGCCGCGCCGTGGTAGTTCTATTCCAAGCGCTTCAAGCCGAGAATGAACAATTGGCGCCATGCTGGCAGCAGAAAGAGAGCGAAATGGCGCACAAATGGTTAGAAATAATGAACGGCTTTTACTACATGGTCTTGCCTCATTAAGATAGCGTGCAATAGCATTTCCAACTTCTTCATTTAAGGGATATTGCTGACGACTGCGTTGCTTGAGACGGGTAATATGCAAAATATCACCCACCCAATCTATATCTTCCAAATGAAGTTGAGATACTTCGCCAGCTCTTAAACCATAAACCGCTAATAGCAAGATGATAGCGCGATCGCGAATATCGGTGACACTGTTGCTGTCGACACTGGCAATAAGTTGTTGCACTTGTTCCCAAGAAGGGCCAAATGGTAAGCCTTCTTGTGCATATAAAGGAGGGGCTTCAATCGCAGCGGCAAAGTTAGTTACCCAGCCTTGCGAATGCGCATAGTGAAAAAAGCTCCGCAAAGCGCTCGCAAGTGTGCGAAGTGATCTTCTACTCCATCCGTGACGGCCCCTATACGCAAGGTAGTTATCAATGTCCTTTATTGATATTGTGTCGAGTGCATTTTTGGTTTCCTTTACCGAATCAAAAAAAATTATCAGTGCGTCGCAGCGAAATGAGATTGTTGCCGGAGATAATCCTCGCTCATCACGCATAAATAAGACAAACGCCTCAACATAACCATCAAAAATGCTGTGCTCGTCACTTGCCTCTTGAAAGTTATGGCTGAAGCGTAACCAAGTAATGATGATACCTATAAATAGTATACGAGAACTTGCTGATGCTTTTTTCGGGTACTTATGCCGGTAGAGTTGAACTCGATTATCAACAGCGAATTCAACTTCTTCACGAGTGATCTGACCCAGTTTACGTAGGTCTTTACTCAGCGTGAAAACGAGCAACACCCATGCGATCTTTTTTAATGAAGAGCGAGGGTAGCCTTGTTCTTTGCAGTGCAACAAGTAGCTTATTCTAGATCCAACATAAGGCGCGGTGTTATGGCGTTGTAAAACGTGTGGCTTAGTAAATAAAGTGTCAAACATAATAAAATTTCCTAATGATAGTGAATCATTAGTATCTACCCAATTATTATGTTGCGCACAGTGGGACTGAAATTACGCTATGGCTTATTTTTAGCGCTTGCCAGCACATAATTCTAGCCGCAACATAATCTTTGGGTTTATATGGCCTAGCGGGCATGATGGCCGTGCCATAATGCCTCGCCATCCGCTCATAATTTTCATTGAGGATAGGTGCATAACGGTGCGCTTTAGTCACCGCCGCCTTGAGATTGTCTGGGACCAGTAACCTCGGCACGCCACCAATATAATTAAACGCTCTAACGTGCGCCATTATCCAATCTTCTTGCTTTTGGGAGCGGCCTGCTTCTATATATGTGTAGTTAGTAGCCCCTAGGGTAGCCACGAATATCTGCGCGTTGTACCTTATTTCACCGGTATCGGGGCTAATAATAGGCACGGTGGGTCCTGCGTAATCAATAAAGAGCTTATCACCCGCAATATGCACTTGGCGCATGCTGCGTTTTTGCTTCTTAAGCCATATCTGATAATGCTCGCAGAACTGCGTATAGCCATACGCAGTGGCCGCCTCTTCTTCACAATACTCTTGCCACAAGAGAAGCTTAGTCATGCCTTTGCGTCTTAACTCCAATCTTATTGTATTGCCATCCAAGGGGCGCTTCTTGCTTTTTGAGATGACGCTTGGATAGAGCTTTCCTTCAAGCTGCACATCACTATAAGCATCTGGCAGAGGCCATGATAAATCGCTGGCGGTAAAGCGAGAGAGGACTTCACTCACTGTGGCAGGGCCAATACTAAGACACTTGCTTATGTCCCTGTGGCTGAGTCCGGCATCAAACTTCAAGCGCAGGACATCTTTTACTTTTCTCATTTCAGTTCTCTTTCTAGGCATGGCAGCGTATTTCCTTAACATTGACGTTAAGTCACAGCTTACCAGTTGATTTAACTAGAAAAAGAAGGTTGTTTCGGCATTCCGATCACTGATTCCGGAAAAAGGCTAAAACTGATCGGATAGAACCGAAAACGGTGATCGCTTTAAACCGAAATCAGCGATCGAATTGAAACGAAATGGGTGATCGATTTCGACCGAAACATGCATTCTTAGATTTCATAGATTGGGTTTACCCACGCTGGAAAGCAAACCCCAATATGCATATATATCATTATGGCCATTATGAGGTCAGTGTGTGCAAGCGCTTAATGGGTCGTTATGGCTTGCGTGAATTTGAAGTGGATGACATGTTGCGCAATGGCATATTTGTTGATCTATATAAGGTCATTCAGCACGGCATAGTGTTAGGTGCGCCAAACTATTCAATTAAAAGTGCTGAGTTGTTGTTCAGAGCAAAACGCGATACTGATGTTGCATCAGGTGGCGAATCTGTGGTTGTGTATGCGCAGTGGCAAGAAACACCAGACGGTGACACATGGGAAAATTCAAAAGTACTCAACGATATCCGCGCTTACAATATTGATTATTGTGAATCAACTTGCCACTTAGCAACATGGTTACGTGGCTTGGCACTAGATAACAAAATCCACTATCAACAAGCGCTTAAAACGGATGAAAACCCAAAAGCCAACCAAGAAAAAGAAGAGTTACCATCGGCTATTTATGAAGCCAAACTTAGACGCTACATCGAGCAAACCGATTCAGCAGAAAAGCAAGTTATAGCCGCTCAGCTCGCGGATATGATGGCTTTTTTTGAACGACAGAATAAACCGATGTGGTGGAAATTCTTTGAGCGCAGAGAAATGTCATATGAAGAACTGTTTGAAGATGCTGACTGCTTAGTCGATTGCGAGCGCACATCAGCGCCTGCTGTTCAATCGGGTAAAACAGCTCGCAGTTCAGCTATTCTCGAATATCAATTTGATACTTCACAAGAATTTAGAGATCGCAGGTTTAAGTCTGCTTGCGTATTAGGCAATGGGTTTAACATTGTTGGTATTGATTCAGTTAATAGTGCAAAAGGGCTTGTGGGTATCAAGAATTCACCCAATAAGCCTCAACTGCCTGATTTTTTATCTATGGTTGCTTATGAATACGTCAACCCTGACAAAATCAAAGACGGCGTATTTTCTGTTGCTAACCAACTTGTTGAAAACGACCAAATCCCCAAACCTATTAGTGACTTTTTATTGCGTAAACCACCGAGTTTGCCGAGGGGCTTGTTACAAGAAATAAACGAAGCATCGGGCGATCAAAAACTTAGACATATTATTAGCGCTGTAGAGCAACTCGACAACTCGTTCTTATCAATTCAAGGCCCGCCCGGCACCGGAAAAACCTATACAGCATCGCACGTTATTTTGGCGTTGCTGTTAAATGAAAAGACAATAGCAGTAACATCAAACAGCCATAAAGCGATTAACAATTTAATGAGTTCAGTGGCTAGGTTGTGTGTTGAGCAGGGAATAATAGTTCCGTTATACAAAATTCAAAAAGACGATGATGAAATGTTCTCTATTTATCCAATTGAGCAACTGACATCAAAAGACACTAGTGGCGGTTTTTCATTAACGGAAGGCCTATTAGGGGCTACAGCTTGGGGAATAGCAGCGCTAGATAAAGACGTTGATTACTTGTTCATTGACGAAGCTGGCCAAGTATCTATTGCTTACTTTGTGGCAATGGCACGTAAAGCCAAAAATGTGGTGGTGATGGGCGACCAAATGCAATTACCACAACCCGTGCAGGGAACACATCCCGGTGACAGCGGCCTTTCTATATTAGATTACTCGCTTCAACAGCAAAGAACAGTGGGTGTTGACCAAGGCATATTCTTAAACCGTTCGTATCGTATGCATAAAGACGTAAATACGTTTATTTCGGAGATGGTGTATGAAGGACGTTTAATTAACGACCCAGATTGCGATAAGCAGCTCATACAGCATGCGAATGGTGCAAATGATATAGCATTAAAAACTTCAGGCATTGTTGCAATGCCAGTAAGTCATTCAGGCAATAAACAAAGCAGTGTCGAAGAGATAGAAATAATCCAAAAGTTAGTTGCACAACTTCTTACCAGCAAGTTTACGGATAAGAAGGGTATTACTAGAGATATTAGTGGCAACGATATTTTAGTTGTCGCGCCTTTTAATTATCAAGTAAACGAGTTGAAGAAAGTACTTGGTTTTGATGCTCGGGTAGGAACCGTCGATTTATTTCAAGGGCAAGAGGCGCCGATTGTGATTGTGTCGATGCCATCGAGTGTTGCAGCCGATTCGCCTCGTGGGCTTGATTTCTTGTTGAGTATTAATCGGTTGAATGTGGCCATATCGAGAGCGCAGGCGCTGGCAATAGTGGTGCATAGTGATAGCCTTTTGGATGGGGCGCCGGGTAGTATCGAAGATGTCAGGCGGTTTAATTTTTTTGAGAGTTTGTTGTTAGCAAATTCAATATAACTGTTGAGTATTAATTTAAGATGAATCCAAACTATTTAGTGAGTGTAAATAATAAGGGCAATAGCAAATGACTTTTCCTTTAGAAGTAATGTTAACAAATGGGGCTATTAGAAATGGCTACATTAAGATTGACAAAAGTGATTCGTTTTTTCCAGTAAAATACAAAGTTGAAGAGTCTCCCACTGAAGCTCAGAAGTTTCAGTTGATTCTGCCTGATGGAACAGTTAGGACGAGCTGTATAATTTTAAAGTTCAACCGTATTCAGGCTAGATTTGGTAGTTTGTTTGCAGCGATCAAGCTAAAAGCAGGTGATAAAGCGGTTATAGAAGAAGTTGAGGAAGGTAAGTATAGATTGAGTTTTGACACAACTATTTCACACGAAAATACAGTGAATCAGAATAACCCTGGTTCGAAGCAAAAGCCGACTGAGGGTAAATCCTTGCAACCATTAAATCAAATTTTCTACGGGCCTCCGGGCACGGGCAAAACTTACTATACGATTGATGCCTCAGTAAAGGCTGCTGAGCCGAATTTTAAATACCAAACCAGAACAGAACTCAAAGCAAAATATGATGAACTAGTTAAACAAGGCCGCATAAGGTTCGTTACATTCCACCAAAACTATGGATATGAAGAATTCATCGAAGGGCTAAGAGCCAGCGCTGATTCAGAAACTGGAAGTGTCAGTTATTCAGTTGAAGATGGCGTATTCAAACAAATATGCCAACAAGCGAAACAAGGTATTGAGCTTGATAGCGATCCTATTGAGAAAGCGATAGACGATTTTAAAGTTAACCTTGAAATAGACGAAAAAATTGAGCTTGCTTCTGCTACGGGCAAAAAGTTTTCTGTCAGATATCACGGAAACACAACATTCAGAGTTTTTCCAAACGAATCAAGCGTTGTAGATCTAGTCAAGGGATATAATGTTTCTATTGAAAGAATCAAGCGTGTTTATCATGGTGCTGACGTTAAAAAGGTTTACAACTCATCATATGTGAAAGCTATTTTAAAACATCTTTTAACTGAATTTAATGTTCCAAAATTTGAAGATGTTAAGCCTTCTGAGCGCAAGAATTTTGTCCTAGTGATAGATGAAATTAATCGTGGCAATATATCAAAGATATTTGGTGAGCTAATCACACTTATTGAGACTTCTAAGCGTTCAGGAGAAGACCAACCAGAAGCGCTTGAGGTTATACTGCCTAACTCTAGTGAGTCGTTCTCAGTGCCTAGCAATCTATATCTGATTGGAACAATGAATACAGCTGATAGGTCTCTAGCTTTGATGGATACTGCGCTTCGCAGACGTTTTGATTTTGTGGAAATGATGCCTGCACCTGATGTTTTTGGTGATTTGACGGTAAAAGGGATTGAGGTAAAGCAACTACTACTTAAGATGAATCAACGAATTGAAACTCTATATGACAGAGAGCATACACTGGGCCACGCCTTCTTCATTTCAGTGCTCGAAGTATTTAATAGCGAGGGTGAAGATGCCGCCTTTGTTGAGCTTAAAAGTTCATTTGTTAACAAAGTAGTGCCGTTGTTAGAAGAATACTTTTTTGATGATTGGAACAAAATAGGTCTTATTTTGGGTGACAATCAAAAATCTGAGTCTCTAAAATTTGTTCGTCAGCAAACTGTTTCTTATCAAGCCTTATTTGGTCATAATCATGGTTTAGATACATACGAAGAAGCTAGGCAAACGTATTCGTTAGCACCTTTGACTGGTGATGACTCTGTTTGGGATAACGCAGAGGCATATATCGCTATTTATACAAGCACTAACCAATAAGCATGAAGATTAAAGAAGCAATTTGCCTATTTGAATTCGACTGCGTTATGGTTAGCAAAGTTGACGAAGAAGAGGCTGGTATTCATCAAATATCCGAGAGAGCTTTCAAATATTTAAAGAAGTTATGTTTGGATGAAACTTCTGATACAAAATTTCTGAAGTTGAAAAGCTACCAAGCTAAAGAAGTTATTCAATTTCAAAACTATGCTGGCGTAATAACGACGCCAGACGGTACACAAGTCGAAGTATTACCCAAAATAGCAAAATATGGGGCTGATAAAGAAAGCTCAATTATAGAGGCTAGGAGCTCACTGTTGAACATGCTCAGTGAGTTAGGCCATTTTCGGCACATACAAACTAGTAGTTCGAACATTAAAAAACAAAAAATGCCGCTATTGGAAATATATATTGGCCAGTTTCTAAATAGCGTTGCTGAACTAATCAGACGGGGCTTAAAAAGCAGCTACTGTGCTCAATCAGGCAACTTGTTATATTTGCGCGGAAAGTTGAAAGTATCGGAACAGATCAAGCGCAATTCAGTTAACAAACATAAATTTGCGGTTGAGTATGATGAATATTTGCCAGATATATACGAAAACAGGCTCGTTAAAACTGCAATCAGTAAAGTCTTATCAATGACTCGAACAAACGAGAGTCAAAAGTTAGCGCGAGAACTACTGTTCGCTTTTGATGGCGTTTCGCTTCTAGAAATACCAAAATCGAATGCCAAGAAAATCGCTTTACAACGTGATATGGAACATTATAAAATACCGGTAATTTGGTCGAATTTAATTCTAACTGGTCACTCTCCCCTTACGATGAGTGGCGAAGCTAATGCATTTTCTTTGTTGTTCCCATTGGAAGCTGTGTTTGAAAACTACGTAGCAAAAACACTCAATAAACTAGTCAAAAGCCCATTACACTTGAAAACCCAGGCTGCAACAAAAAGCTTAGTCTCTTATAACGCTAAACCAATGTTCAGATTAAAACCTGATTTATTGATTTCATGCAATGGCGAAGACCAAATAGTGCTTGATACCAAATGGAAACTTATTGATTTGGCTAAGGACAACGGGACAGATAAGTTTCAATTGTCGCAAGCTGATTTTTATCAGATGTTTGCTTATGGGCATAAATACTTAGGCGGGGCAGGTGAGCTTATTTTGATTTATCCTAAGACTGATAGGTTTTACAAACCAGTGCCTTACAGTTTTGATTTTGACGAAGGATTAAAGCTTTGGGTTGTGCCATTTGATATAAAGGATGGAATCCGAGATTCTAATCGGTTTGACTTAAAAGTAGTTAAGTCCGTGTGGGAATTGTCATGAATCGCAGATCTTCAATTCATATGGAATTTTTCTTGGCGGTGGATAAGAAAAATAAAAACACTAACTTAGCCATCATTTTTTCGCCTTAAACAACATGTGGTACAGAAAACAGCGGTTTAGAAGGAAATTCTTTTGAAACGTTCAACTCATACACTTCTTTTAGCACCTCATGGTCATTTTATTTTCTGTGGGGTAAAAAATCACTTTGATTGTTGTTCTATCTACCCTTAACCGCTACATCCACAGTTCAACCGCGTCAATAGTCACAACCTAAACCTTAAAGTACGTCAACAATTCCTCTGGTAAGGGAGTTTGTAATTTCCAAGTTACATTCATTGGCGCCTCGCCCTGATGGTTCTGGTAATCGACTTTTCCAAGGTAGTAAAAAGGTGAAGCTGTTTTTGCGGTAAGTTTATTTTTTCTCACAAAAAGATGCACTTTATCGTCAAACTGAACTGCTTTTCCTTTGGCGCTATTTGCTTTGGTTGATGCCTGACTTTGCCAGTGGAATGTTTTATCGTCGATAAAATAGTCATTGTATTGATGCTCACTGGCTTTTCCTTGCTTGTTTAGCGTAACCAATAAAAACTGCTTGTCAGAATTTTTGGGCCTAATATGACCGGCTTCCCATAAGCCTTTATTAAATTCCAATCCGAACATCCCTGGAATATCTTGCCGCATAAACTCTTGATGACAATAAACATCAGCAGGTTCTACAATACTTTTTAAAAATGCTAAAAAAGTCATATCATTATATGACTTGATTGGTTCGTGAACAGCATTCTGCTCTATCAACTGATATTTCTGGTCGCCTAACTTTTTCACATGCTGAAGAAGGTATTGCTCATCACCATTTGCATTATTGCGTTCAATCGCAATCGTTTTATCGCTTATGCCGTCGGTATGTTCAGGTGTAAAATGTTCCAATAATAACAAGTCACCATGCTTTATTGGGTATTCCCCACCATCCATTGAATTCCCTGATGCAATGACTACAAAGTGTCGTTTGGGGTCTAAGTTGCCATAGGAGAGCGGGAGATCAATCGTTTTTGAGTATTCATGGTTTTTTGATTTGGAATGTCCGTAAGCAATTTTAAGGTCGGTAAAAAAGGGAACAGCCTGTTTTAGTGCTGAATTAATAGAAATGACGTCTGCCAATGGTTTTTCTGGATTAACGTCACTATTTGTAAGTCGATTCTCGTATTGTTGGAAGCGATAATTTACTAATTCTTGCATCATATCCGCTAAGATATCGCGCAATTTTTCCGGCACATTAAGATCGGTAGCAAAAACATTCTCATCGAGTCGAAAATGCGCCTGACTGTTTTTAGTGTTGCCCCCTATCCATGCGTTAACTGGATTGCTGCGCCAATAGTTAGTCCATTTTTCTACATCAACATTGTCATCTATAACACTGTCATAAAACGGTTTCGTTAGATCTCGTAATAGTGGCCGGTGACGTTTTAGAACCGATAACGAACGCATCGATAAAGCTTCAAGTTCAATCGGCGCGTTAAAGCCATCTAATTCTAAAAATGCCTCTATTAAAATGAGTTTAAATGATTTTTTTAAAAGAGTGATTTCTAAATACCTTAAAAATTCTCCAAATTGTTTTAAGCAATCATTTTCTTTTGCTGTTAGATCTTTTTGACTCAGTACAAATTCAAACCAACCACCATACTCTTTGCGAATTTTTTCTACCGATCCGCCGGCATGGTATAACTCCGAGAGGGTAGGCCGGCGACCAAAAGAGTCTCTGAGCCCAATGTATATATCAACTTGTTGATCCATATTGTTGGAAATAAGCTGCTGCAAAATATCAATCGCAGCAAGTTCGAAATTAACGAAACACCCTTTAGGAAGCGGCAAATTGCCACTTTTGGCATCTGATAGAAACTTTCTACGCGCACCATTAGTTACCCCAAAGGCAAACAAGGAGTCGACCTTACGGAAAAAGCTAATGTGGTTACCTATAAAGTCCAGGATCACCAAACGTTCTTTTTGGGTTGCAATGCTGGTTCGCAACCCACGGCCTAGTTGCTGCAAAAATATAATTTTTGAATCGGTAGGACGAAGCATCATGACTGTATCGATGGAGGGTAAATCGACGCCTTCGTTAAATAAGTCCACTGAAAAAATCACTTGGATGGCACCGGCTCTGAGTCCATTGAGCGCGACGTTTCTTGGCATTTTGGACTTGCTATGCACAGAAACGGCCTTAATTCCTTGTCTACTAAAGTAATCAGCCATAAAATCAGCATGTTTGGTAGAGACACAAAAAGCCAGGGTTCTGGTTAGCTTATGTTTCTGCCAATGGACCAAATTGTGCTTGGCTCTTGAAACAGTCGCTAATCTATTTTCAAGTTGTTCTGGGTCAAATTTACCGTTACGCCAGCTTATCTCATTATAGTCGACAGTATCAGCTATGCCTTGGTAGTCAAAGGGACATAAAACGCCAGACTTAATGCCATCAAACAAACCAAAATCAAATACAAGATTATCGTCGCAAAGTGACAAGATGTCTGATTGATCGGTACGCTCTGGTGTAGCGGTTAATCCCAGCATAAACCTAGGCGTAAAATAGGCTATTAGCTTTTGATAACTTGCGGCTGCAGCATGATGAAACTCATCCACTATAATATAATCAAAATGTAAGGGCGAAAATTTGGCTAGATGTTGCTGTTTACCAATTGTTTGGATTGATGCAAATAACAAATCAACATCCTGCTGTTTCGTTTTGCCTGAATAGCGCCCGATACGTGTGTTTGGGTGGATCCTAACAAACGTCTGCTCTGCTTGATCAAGGATCTCTTCCCTGTGAGCCAGAAATAATATCTTCTTGGCAGTCACATTTTTTGAATCAAAGGCGGCAAGCCATGTTTTACCTGTGCCGGTCGCCATGACTACCAAGCCGCGCTGATACCCGCTTATTCGGGTTTGATGCAATGCAGTTAGTGCCTGTTTTTGAATGATATTAGGCTCAGGCAAAGGCTCAAAATCGTCGTCATCTGTATTGGATGCTAATTTAAGAGGTGATGACTTGGGGATCCTCTTTTCATATTCATCTATCCAATCATGGTTTAATGGGACACACCTTGGATCGACATAAAGCTCTTCGTATTTTAAGCGAACCGTATTAAATTTGTCGGGTTCAGTTTTTAGATCAACACTCACATTCCACTCGAGCCCGCCCTGCAAAGCGGACTTAGAAATATTACTAGAGCCAATAAAAGCGCAGCCTTCTAATGCATTTTGCTGCGAGCCTTCGATGAATACATAAGCTTTCATATGAAAACTTTGATATCCCTTCGATTCAAATACTTTTATTTCAGCACCTCTTGATTGCATTAAAATCAATTGGCGTAAAGCTACTGGCTCTGTTATGCCCATATAATCGCCAGTTAAAATTCTTACCGTAGCGCCGCGTAAAAGGGCGTCTTCCAACGCTGGAAAAATTAAATTAAGGCCGGTTTTCCGAATAAAAGCCGCTGCGATACTGATTGAAGTCGCATAGTTTATTGCCTGCAGTAAATTAGGCAAAAATGGGTCAGTTCCACCAACGGTGAGATGCTGAGATGGGAAGGCCTTCACTTTCCGGGCCCTGTCTTTCTAACTAATATGTTGACCCACTTCTGTGTGGTGTCTCGCAATGGTTTTGTTTCTTCCCAGCACTCAATGATGTCAAAACCGCCAATATTGTTTAATAAAGCCTGCAGTTGCTCACCGGTATAATTATTAAAGAAACGACCTAATGTGTCACAAGATTCACCGTCACCCCACTTAAATGAGGCATAAAAAACACCGTCTTTTTTCAAGGCTTTATTTACCCGAGATAGTACAGATAATATTTGATCCTCAGGGCAATGTAATAGACTGGCGCATGCCCATATAGCGTCAAACTCATTATCAAATAACATGTCTTGATATAGGCCTACATGAACTGGTCGCTTTATAAGATTTTCGGCGATTTTAGCTAACTCTGAGCTACCATCTAAGGCCGTGACTTCAAAACCGTGGTTTAAAAAATAACGGGAGTCACGGCCTGAGCCGCAACCAAGATCTAAAATATGTGAGTTTGGTTGAAGATGTTGTAAAAACCGAAGATATAGAGACTCTAAGTCAACACCAGTCGTTTCTTGGGCGTAGCTGGTGGCTTTTTTTTGATAGAAGCACGTTAAACTAACCTTGGATTTGAACTGACTAATTAACGGGATATCTGCTTCTGCCCATACTAAGGAATCTAGTTCTGGTATTGCGACCCATTGAATTTTATCATGATCACGCAGTTGGAAATCACCGCTTAAGTGCTCGACTTGATAAGCAATTAGGCGAATAGTTTTATCGTCATAAGAATGTATATTTTCGCCAACGTAATCGATAACTTGAGTTTCAATCCCAAACTCTTCTCGCAATTCACGCTCTAAACATTGCTCAGGGGATTCACCTTGTTCTATTTTCCCGCCAGGAAATTCCCAAAAACCGGCAAGGTGCAGTCCAGGTTTTCTGCGTGCAGCAAGGACCTTATTATTTTCAACAATGATGCCAGCGGCAACATTTATAATTGACGACATAGAATTGGGTACTTCCTTTTAATGCGATGCTCTCCCTGCTGCCAGGTTAACTTAATTTAGAAATGGTTGCGAGCGATAGCAAGCGCATTCTAATGTTGAAAATAAAATCAAAAGATAAGTACACGACGCCTTAAAGTATGGTGTTTCAACGTTAACTTCGTTTTTAGTGAAACGTATTCAGATTCGCAAGCCGCTCTTGATAAATTATCTACTACTTAATACAACGAAAAGAGGAAAGAGTACTGCAACCCAAAAATGTTTAATTTTTATTCGATATTCCGGATCTGCCTATTTTATATAGATATAACTACATGATTGTAATGTATTTAATTGTTAATTGGCACTTGCCTGTCACACTTTCTGTCATACTATTTGCTACAGTATAACTCTTTTATTAGTTGGCCGACCCGTTGTTTGCTGAGGTTAAGATCTTTAGCAATGACACTTTGATTCGGCTTTTTATTATTACTCTTAGCTAGTTCGAGCTCTTTTTTAATAACTGGGCGTAATTCTTGGTTTTTATCCCTTCTCACGCTTCTTGATGACGCTTGGGCTGTAATTGTGCTCAATGCTTCAAATCTCGCTATCGTAAATTATAACTGAGTAAACCATATATGACTGTCTTTTTTTATATCATATGCGCTTACCTCGCTTTCTAATTGATTGACATTTTTTGTGCCTAAAGCAAAGTGCGTTGCTATAAGAACTTTGTAAGCGTACGCCCATTACATATTGCTGAATCTTATTTATAGTGTCCACTTATTTTTAAGTGGACACTAATTTTAGAGGGCGTCGGTGTCAGCCGTTTTTGCGAGGTCGATGTTCCATGGCAATAAGTCATCAATTTGGTTGATGGGATGCTGT
>Ga0307978_1001940_pt1 | contig 14938 bp, 14 predicted proteins | sample OrgLakmetage1056_FD_203151 | JGI IMG/M metagenome (GOLD analysis project Ga0307978, IMG submission 203151) | Saline water microbial communities from Organic Lake, Antarctica - #1056 | ecosystem: Environmental > Aquatic > Non-marine Saline and Alkaline > Saline | place: Antarctica: Organic Lake...
TGCGACGCATCCAAGCAGCACGGTAAGAACCTCCAATGATACCATTGGCACGGTGTCCGCTCTTGCGCAAACCACGTCCCTTTCGGCCGGCCGAAGTAAGACCACGCATCTCGCGATGCTTGTGGACAGGGTTGACGATCCAGTTGACACGGGTGTCGTTACGGATCTTGGGGTGGGCCGGGTCTACAAGAATTATTTCGTAGTACTTCATGGTGGCGTCCTGGTTGACCCAGTAAGAGTTCAATACACGCAAGTTGGCGTACTGGCGGCCGACCTTTTCTTCGGCAACACTCTGCAAGTTACGCTCGAACTTGAGCTGGTTGATACCATGATGCCTGAAGAGGAGAGAGTGGAGGTAAAGAAAGAAACGAGTTGAGTACCATGCTTGTCTTAAGGAACATTATAACCAACAGCACCCAATCAACACTAAATCTTCTACTTACTTGGGTTTACCAAAGACCATACCACGATGGTTCTGACGCTTACGGCCACCACGACGGACTCCGGCACGCACAATAACGTATCCCTGCTTGGCCTTGTATCCCAAGCGGTGGGCCTTGTCGGTACGCGACGGGCGGTTGCATGTCAAGATGTTGGGGCGCTGACGGTATTCCCAAGCACGGACGCGCATCAAGAATCGGAGGGCGTCCGACTGCTTGTGACGCCAAAGCTCTTCCATATACTTGTAGGCACCCATGGTTGATGTTGTTTGTTGGTTCTATTTTGATAAGGACAGGAGCAACAAGAGTTTGGTTGACGAATGTCTCCACACGAATTGCGGCGTTGGAAAGAGCCGCGTAGAGTTTACGTGGCTCTGGTACATTTTTTCACTACCGGTTACCTGGCTACTAAAATCCCAAAAATCCCTCAACACGACGAAACAGGCGAAAATCGATCGGCTCTGGTTATCGTCGCGGTTCAACCTCATCGATAGACGAGCATTAACAACAAACGAATTCGAAATGGTGGCTATTCCGGATCAACTCACGTGGGAACTCGTCAAGGGCCACAACTCTTTCCACAGAATGAAGAATGGTACCAGCAAGCGACAGGGATCCATTACATTCAGTGCCGAAAAGGGCAACCTGAAATCCATCAACATGTTCAAGTTCTCTGGAATTGCCAACTCCAAGGCTGTCGATGTTGTCTGCACTCCTGAGCACCGCGCCCAGCTTATTACCAAGACCGCTAGCAAGGCCGGAACTTGCCCAAAGAAGACCACCGTCGCGATCAACGTCAACAAGGACTTTCGCCGGGCGGAATCCGTCATTGTGAAGCAAACTTCGGACGTCTTTTACCGTCGTGATTTGAAGGCTGCCTCTCTTGCCAAGTATACCAAGGTCTACCAGGCCAACAGACGTGCCAAGGGAATCACGAAACCGGTCCCTGTAAAGAAAGGACGTTGCGTTCTCTAAACAAACTCACAGTCTTCTACTCTAGTCTAAGTTTGCTGGAAACTACCAAAACGGTTCTTTCGTCCTCTTTGTAGTTTGTCGTTGCGTTTTGCACGTATGTTACAGTGGTTCTGTGCCATTCCTTTGATGTCGAATGCATTTTTGGCTTGTATGCAGACTGGCAATGTTAGTAGAAGCCAGCTAGGTGACAAGTGCATCAATAGCTACTAGTAGCTACTAGTAGATGTTTGGACTATTGGAAAGACAGACGTATGTAAAGCACACACTCACTAGCAAGTCTAGTAGTAAAAGGCAACTACTATCATCCTACTGCTCACATGTCCAACTAAAGCTCGTCTGGCTTTGCCGGTGCCTCATTCATGGGACTGTCGGTGGACTAGGTTCTAGAGGGTAGACTGCCGCTATCGTATGAGCATGAAACATGCCAAAAGCCTGTTTGGGCGCGAGCTGCTTCTTGGCGGCACTACTAAGGTAGCTTGGGTACGCCACCTAAGGTTTGACTGCCAGTCGTCGCTCACAGTAGTCTAGCTTCTCGCACATACTAGTGGTCCATACGTTCCGGCTAGAGTTTACCAGTCACCGGAACTCGAAAATGGAAGGAGAGCGGCGACATCCATGATGGTGCCGGTACTGAATACGCCATCCTCGCACACTCGTTAGCTGCAATAGGTTTGACAAAATGCTCAAGATTGTATGGACTAAGTTGAAGGAGGCAGTGGCAACAGTATACGGTACAGTATGTTGGAAAGTCCAACGACAACTCTCCAAAGTTAACGGTAGACTAGCTAGCTACTCGTACCGGTAGAGACTAGACAAATCTTGGTGAACAAAACAGTTTTCTTTCCTCGTACTAAAATCCAAAAATGAGACTAGACTATCGGTACCTAGACTTGTCCTGCTTCGTTGGAAAGTCTTTGATCGACTTGAAATGACACTTCAGAACGAGTAGCTAACCTCTCGTCATTAAATGGATACGTAGGACTCGTGACTCAGAAACCGCAGCTAAAAAAGTCGACACTGGCAGGACTCGAACCTACGCGGTAGTACACCAATCGATTTCTAGTCGGTCGCCTTAACCACTCGGCCACAGTGTCGTCACCATATCCTAAGCGTGATACTATTAGAATATAAATTTTGTTTTGATAAATTTATGTCACCGGTACATGGCACGGTACCTGGTAGTGTACATAGTCTACGGTAGAAGCTACCGCAGCAAGTGCAGCTTTTAGTAAATCGTAGTCAAGAGGAAGATGATGATGCCACGTGCTGCTAGCACCTGATTATTGCTAGATTCTCAAGAGGAGATACTGTTCTTGGAAATCATGCGTACTTGTCTACAGTACAGTTATAAAAAACTAGAGCGACTTGGGGGGGCGGTGGTATGAAATGTCTCACTGGTATGCGTCGTCCATACACTATATCCAAGCAAGACACTAACCACAACAACGGTACAGACTGTCAAGTGTCAATCATGGTAAGGACCGACGATACGGCCAGTGTTCTTGGATCGATTCATTGTCACCTGCTCACACTCACGCACCCTACATGATTCCAGACGATTAGGCCGACAAAATGTTCGACTCGTGACTCAAAAACTGGAAATAAAAAGGCCGACACTGGCAGGACTCGAACCTACGCGGTAGTACACCAATCGATTTCTAGTCGGTCGCCTTAACCACTCGGCCACAGTGTCGTGACAAGTACTTCATGTGTTTGCATAACTAATCTCAAAAGAGTCTTGAGCTAGGAGGAAAGCTATAGCAGAAATCACGTTTACCGAGGTGTACTTCAAGGCCGAAGAATCTTGAACTCTTTTGCAATCAATCCAGATCCATCGATCAACTCTTGTCGGGCCAAGATGATAACCGCCGTATCATCTGACTTTAGTAACATGCGGTTGCTTGCATGTAAAATCCATTGAGAGAAATCGGGGCCGTTCTCTCCTCGGACAAATGCTGATACAAACGAAAACTTCTCGATAGCGCATACTGTAGGCCTCCTGACTCCTGAATATGTAGTCGACAACCTCTGCTATCTAGACTAGTATTGTAACAGTTCGAAAGGCAGCCGCAAAAAGCACGACCGCTGCAACGGCGTTGGCGGAGCTATCGGCTTCTTTCGAATCGACTTTCACTCCCGGCATGGGAGTCTTTGGGTTTTGGTTAACCTCGCAAGGTGAATGTGCGCGCGCCTTCATTGTCAAGATTCATGAATGGGGCTGGCGCAAGCTTTGGTGCCGCCCTGGGAATCCTTGATTTCGTTGGTTTCGACATGACAAGAACCGCACTGTACACTGTACACTAGATCTACGTTGCAACTTATGTACGCTGCAAGCGCGACCGCTACGATGGCGTTGACGGAGCTATTGGCTTCTTTCGAATCAAATGTCACTCCCGGCGTGGGAGTTTAGGTTACCGTACGGTTAACCCTGAAAGGTGAATATGCGCGCGCCTTTATCATGAAGATTCATGAATGGGTTAGCGCAAGCTTTGGTTTCGCCGTGGGAGTCCTTGGGTACACTACTCTACGTTGTGGTTGTGACTTGATCCTGTATTAAAATGGAAAATACCAAGTTAACCCCAACCCAAAGACACCCACGGCGACCAGCGTTTGTGGGAACTGTAAACCACCACAGCTCACAATCATTGTTCGAGTGTCAAAAAAGGTAAGAACGGCTCTAGAGCGATCAGTGTTGTCTTGTGTTGTTGTAGACTATCGAGATCATGAGCGCAACCACTGCGAATGAATGCACGGCTCTCGCAGTTGTTGGACACTTGTTGTTGTCTCGTGGAGCGGCTCGTCTAGGAAAAAGGTCCGCGCGAATGGATTGTTCTTGAGCCTCTTGCACTAACACATTCTTCTCTTCTTTGCACAGATTCTCAGTTTCCAGCTTTTTTTCTATCATGCATCTGTCCAGGGCAGCCATTGTTCTCCTTGGGGGACTCTCGCAGGTCTATTCCCATGGAACCGAGGTTTGGCATTGTCTCACCCCAGAAGGCAACCTCCAAATCTTTGTGGAACATTGACATGGTGATGTTCTTCATGGTTACGGTTTTGGGGGACGTCCGTAATGCGGGAACGATGACTATGAGTCAAAATCATCTTCCTGGATCGCTGACTACTACACTCTCCCCGGATGGTCATGTTGCGAACAGGCAGCCTGGATCCCTCCCCGGTTGTGTTGGCGCAGATGTCCTTGACAAGAGTTGTGGTTCTACCTCTCGCTGGAGCTACAATGACTGGGTTTGGTACAACTTCCCTACCACTTGCAACGCCGCCGTGGATTACACCTTCCTCTCTGGTAACACAAACGTTTTGAGAACCGGTTGTGGTGGTAACCTCTATCCGGTTAGCATTAAGGCAACCTTTGGTGACACGGCACCCCCTTCTATCAAGATCAACGGGGATACCTGCCAAGGCCACACTGTTGCTGCTCAAACGTACGATCCCTGCGCTGACAAGGGCATGGCCACATGGGTAACTTTAGTACAAGACGACTGCAACTCCAGCCCTTCTCTGGTATCGTCGACCCACAATAGTGGTGACAAGTTTGCTCTCGGGGACACGGCTGTCACCGTTCAGTATGAGGACAACCAGAACCAGGTTGCCACCTGCACCTTCACAGTCACAATGACAACAGGCGATAGAAAGTGTGCGGCTTTACCCAGTGCTGGACCCAGCTCCCCCCCAAGTGCGACGCCTTCTCTTTCGCCTAGTGCGTCCCCGAGTCGTGAGCCCAGCGCAACCCCCAGTGCGACGCCCTCTATCTCACCAATTGCGTTTCCAAGTAGCGTACCGAGCACCTTATCCAGTGCTGGCCCTTCCACTGTCCCGAGTGCCTCGCCAAGTGCTGTACCCAGCGCCCCCCCCAAGCGTCTCGCCGAGTGAGGGGCCGTCGGCGTCCCCGAGTGCTTCTCCTAGCGCTTCCCAATCCCCGAGTGCTAGACCCTCGGCTTCCTGAAGTAGGTATCCCAGCGCCGGTCCCAGCGTGTCACCTAGCGCCTCCCCAAGTGCCACCCCGGTGGATTGTGTGGACCTCGGCACAGCTGTCGAATTCGCCATCTTGTCCAAATCGGCCGTAACGACCACGCCGGGTTCTGTTGTGACGGGCAACATGGGAACGAGCCCCATTGCCGTGACTGCTATCACAGGCTTTGGGCTGGCTCTGGACTCATCAGGCACGTACTCGACAACCTCGGGATCCTCGAAGGTGAAGGACGGTAGAGTGTACGGCGCCTCCCATACAGCCCCTACCCCTGGCGACCTGACTATCGCGGTCGGAGACATGGGGACCGCGTTCACGGATGCTGCCGGTCGTGTCAACCCTTCCTACGTGGATCTTGGTACTGGTGACATTGACGGTCTGACGCTCGAGCCTGCTCTATACAAATGGAGTATCTGGGTTGGTTGATGTTGGTACCACTGCCCATCTCGAGGGTGTCTTCTCGTCAAGACGATGATGGCCTTCAAGACCGGAAGCAGCCTGAATGGGGCCGCACTTGCACAGACAGCTGTGACGCTGCAGTCTACCAAGATTGTCAAGTGATCTACGTTAACCGATAAGCAGCAGTTGATCCCTGGCGGTCGGGTCCGTTACCTCCATTAGTAAAGATGGAGTGATTCCTCTTTGCTTTATATGTCCACAACGAAAAACAAAAACAAAACAAAACAAGTGATAGCCGATCCTCCATCAAGCGTGAAGATAATCGATACGCGCAACCCAAGACACTCGCTTGATTAAGTAACCAGTGTTGCATCGGAATCTCTTCTTTCTGTATCATTACTGTCGAATATATGCCGACGGTATGTTCGTGTCTAGCATACTTGTAGGAGAGCGTCGAGTCGAGTCGTCGCTTATGCTATGGTTACGGCACTGTACTTGCAGCATAGCGTCGAATCGTCGGCGTCGTCACCGATGCTAGGGCTACTGTACTGTATGGTATGTAGATAGGTGGGCATCATGATATCGCCTTGTCTCGCAGCAAGGTCACTGCGACCTGCCTCCTCGGGTCTTGGGCATCAAGCACGAAGCGCTATTCCCACACGCGCTGTACTGACTGTTACAATAGCTTACTCTCTGTCGTCAAATAAATGCTGCTCATGCCTCATGCATGGGCTGTGGTCATGCGACGAAAGAGTGTGAGAGCGGTCTTTCAACGGGGAGTGATGAGACGATTTCAACGGGGAGTGATGAGACGAGTGATGAGTGATGCAGTCAACGAAACGCAAAAAGGTTCAAGGTTTCGGTGATTCGATCCTCATTCAAGGAATCCCGGTCGCGCATGTCGCGCATTGAACGACGTACCAACCAAAAACCAAAATGAACCGTCCTCCCTGCGACCATAATCACATCTCAGCAGACGAACCATGGCACGAAACCTCCCTGCGCGTTATCCATAGTCTTATCATTCATCACAAACACTACCCATCATGCCCGCCCGAGTCAAGTCCGAACCTTTTCCCGAAGAAATGGAGGTAGTACCGTCTACAGAAGACGAAATCGTTCGAGAGATTGACGTTTACCTCTCTCCAGCCCTGGCATCGCAAATCCATCTGTTGCAGTATCCTTTGCAGCACTCGCAAGTCGCTCAGCCGACTCAGGTTAGAATTAAGCCAAGGCATGGGATGCTTGAGTTGGATCAGCCACTTTCTAGTGCCATTAATAGAGAAGGCATACATGATCTGACGCAAAGAACATTTCAGAGTTCCATCATTCCGGTGCAAACGCACATGTGTCTAGGGCGTATGCAAGCATCAACAGACGGCAGCACCGCCATGCATCTCGTACCATTACAGCATATAAGTCAAATGCGCCCAAGCTTTCGTCACGTGGACGAAGCTGCTCCTGGGGGTAGCGGAGCTGACGACGATGGCGCCGACATGATGGAAGAAGATAAGCCCGTTGAAAAGAAACCACTCATCTTTCATCGCAAGGAATCGGAACGAGCTGCCACGGCACGAAAGTCGAGTTATGCTTACAAGAAAGCGAGTGAAGATTCGGAAGAATGGAAGGTCATGTCAGTTCACGGCACGAATTCTGTCGAGCACGGGCAATTCATGCGACAAACAGTGTGCCCGACTCCCAAACAAACTGTCTGGGAGGCTGCACAAGGGGATCCCAGCTCTGCGTATGTACAGAGTCTCAACTATCTTCCGGTTGAAGCGGATCAAGTGAAAGCCGAGGTGGCACCCGGCAGAGAACTCGCTACAACAGTGGCGCGATTGACGACACTCCTGATGCGTGGGTGGCCTATTCCGTTTTCCATTCTTCGATCGCACTTTACTCCGGACGTTTCCAACAGAGACTTGTTGACGGCCTTGTCGGTCTGCGCCGTCTTGATTCGGGGAAACTTTACGTTGCACTCCAAATATCTATCACTACCCAAGGTGCTACAAAAGGCACGCACCTTCATGTTGGTTGTCTTGCAGACACAGGGCGCGATTCATCGCAGTCGTCTCGACGCCGTGTACGAGTCAGACACAAGAGTTACATCGGAACGACTGTTGACGATACTCGAGCAGTTGTGTCAGCGTACTCCTGCTGGCTGGAACCTCAAAATAGAAGACGACTTGTCCTTCTTGACGATATTTCCAGAGCAAGCCACTTTGCATCAGCAATACTGGGAACGGCAAGGCCCACGGTTCGAAAGCCACTTGGAAGTGTATCAATCGCAACGATGAAGAGCTTGTACTTGTTATGAGGGAAACTGTCTATTCTAAACTACCACGTGTCAGCTTTGAGTTACAACAACATAATCTACCTTTGTACGACGTACTGTATAGTTTGTGTCTCTTACGATACTCCAAATCGACTTTTGTGTGAACCCGCCCTTACTACTTTGCCTTGCGCTTGCGCCTCGCGAAAGTCGAAAATCCAAAAGATACCAATTTTGCAACTTCGGTTACCCCTCTCTAATAAAGCCATTAGTAGACTAGTAGTGCCGACACAAATATCGCAAAATAAGATGGAAGGACCGACCCCGCCCTGGAGGCCCACCAGCAAACAAGTGCACTGGACAGTACCGTGCGTACCCGTACCGGCAGAGGACTCAAGGCTCAAGGTTCCCCGAAAGAATGGCTGCTTATATGCATATATTAGACTACAGTAGCGACTATTTATGCTTGGCGCCGCCGGCGCCGGAAGGTTCCGTCTCGTGCGTTCCCATGTACGTGCTCGGCGTCAAAGGGCGCGAAACAATACTTCCGTCTCGGATCACAGAAGATTTGAAGTTGCAAGCGTTGTGGTTCAGTGCGAAGATCAAGTTCATTTCAGCTATCGGTCAATATACCCAACGACGAAAAGGGCCAGAGGGTGAAAGACGACCTGCTCCGTGTCTCAACATCATGATAATCAAGCCCTTTTTCTCCATTTGGTTGCAGATCAGCAGCTTTTCTTTCTTTTGCGCTGGTAACTTTTCGGATCTTTTGATTATCCGTATCTGCTTGAGTTCGGCCTACGTCTTTCTGTTTCTCAATAGTGCCTTGGGCGCTCCCTTGTGGCCTCTGCTTGACTTGCCTGATAAGATTCAAATAGATGGCGTCGCCTGGGCTGTCTTGAACCTCTACGTGCATTTGACGACGATATATCGACTGTTGCGCGATGAATTTCCCGTCAAGTTGAGTCCTGATAAGGAGGCGTTGTGGAGAATGTTCTATCGAACGGGAGGTCTCTCCAAGACTATCTTTCAAAAGACGGTCGGTGACTATTGTACAGTCGTAACTCTCAAAGAAGGAGATGACCTATCCACGGACCAGTACTTTTACATTGTGTATACGGGAACTGTAAAGATCACAGTGACTGACGACAATGGGGCTACTGTAAGCTCGCGTCAAGCTCAATCAGGTCAACTCTTTGACTTTCGTGCTTTGGGCTTGCTGCAGGATCACCATAGTCTCGCCAAGCACCGATTGAAGGCCGTCGTGGCAGTGTCCAACGTGACGCTCTTTAGCTTTCCCCGGGACAAGATAGCTTCGATTGCCAGCCATCCCAGCACCAGGCTCATGTGGAAAGAGATTCTCATGGAAAACCTTCTTCGAATCGTCCAGCGTTACTTTGACAAGCGGGTGAAACGAGGAACACCCGATGGTCACGAGTACCTCAACCCCATCTTTTTGCCCTTGGAGCGATGGGAGCAGCCAGATCCTCTGCGCGCAGGCTCGGAGAGTGCCATGAAGACGCCATTTGCGCATATTTTCGCGAGTGCACAGTGGTCGTTTGCACCTCCATGGCCTTTCAAGGGTCCTCCTATGGGATTGCGGCACACGCAGCTACTGGCGCCCGGCAGAGTCCAAAACATGCCTCCGAAAAATCTGCTTGCTTCCAGCGAAAGTCAGTCTTTCGTGCGTTATGGTAGTAGCGATGCTTCCACCACCGACACGTCCTACCAAAGCATCAACGAGGACGAGAGTTTTCTGGAGTACTTGCACGAGATTGACGAAGAAATTGGCGGCATGGATATCGTTGGCTTCAAGACCGCCGTGTCTTTCAAGGCACCATAGTCGGTGTAGTTTTGTTTGTGGCTACAAGGAATACTAGCTAGTGGCTAATAGTAGAGTTTTTTTTTAATAGTTTTCAGCACCCAATTCCGAACTTGACAACTGTTGCTCACTCGTCAGCATGATGAATTAGCTTGCGTCTTTCTCTGTTGTCTTTTTTGCTTCTTTGAGGGATTCAACTCATCTGTTCGAATGCATGTTCGAGCATAATGAGAGGGAAGATGCACTTTGCTATGCATCGTACACGCGCGTCCAATTCCCGCAAATTGTGAGGCAGTCGTTTTCAGTTCTTGCTCGTCGTGCTCGCTCTGTATGCGCGAAGTCGCGCGCGAACCGGTAACACGATTGATTCATTTTGATTCATGGAACGACATTTTGCGATCTCCAATCAGCGAAGATACCTTCGCGAAAAAACGGATCAACGGATCAACAACGATACCCAGCAAACTAACACGTTGTGGGTTGTGGGCGATTCTTCATTCATGTGTTGACCCGCAGTGTTAACAAAGGAGTCCACTGATACTTTTCACAGGCGAGTCGATGGCATTTCAGGATACTATCGAAGTCGTGTTTATGGATGCTATTTCCGATGACGAGGAGCTCACGACGGACGGATTCTTTGAGGTGCGAGAAACGGACGCCGTTTCAACTCTACAGCCTACTGTCAGCGAAGACAGTGAAGAAATTTCGCTTTCGTACCTCAGTGTGACCCATGGTGATGCTGAGTCCTTTCTAGGGGTACCTACTAGCAATCGCGCCGTGACTCCGTCTCCACCTCCTGCTCGACCCTCCGCTTATGTTGTGCCAGATGTGGAACGGTCTCCCCGTACGGTCGCTTCTCTACCGCAGAATGCAACTACCAACTTTGTCCCTGGCGAGCGTGTTCTTATCATCGGAGGCAAATACACCAACAAGAGTGGCACTGTGGTCAAACCGACAAAGGTCAACGTTTGAATTCGGCTGGACGATCCTTCCGCCGAGAAGGATGTAAGCCTCAAGCAGCTCTTTGTCCGTCGTGAGCAAGACTCGAGACCCGTGAGAATTCCCACCGTCGAGTCTCCTCCGCCTTCTCAGCGATCTGTTGATGATTCCAACGAGCTGCAAACACCTGAGCGAATCGTGTCCACGCCCTCCCGTAGTAGGCGAGTCCAAGAAGTCTCCAATCGTTCGCCACAGGTTATTGACTCCACGTTACACAGCAGTTTGGGTCTACGCGAAGACTATCGTCATCTAATATCGACAAATGGAAAGTCCGAGATGCAGTCAACCTTTGCCTTTCAATTATTTAGGAATCGCATGATGAGCTTTAAAGTTGATCCAGCCATTGGTGAGCTTCCTCGGGAGCATTTGGAAGACCGCGGTGGCAAACGTCGCTACCAGTTGCTAGCAACAAAGCTGAATACTCCCAAGAATTCAAAGCACACGATGTTCAAAAGACCTGAAATCACTGCACACTACGTGCTAGTAGAAGGTGGAGGTGTCCCTTCTATTGACTTACAGCAAGAGCTCGAAAAGGTAGCTGCCTTTGGCAGACTTGTTCCCAAGAAGATAGCAGCTCGGTTGGAACTGTTTCAGAGCACGGCTACAAAGAGCAACTCGAATAAGCGAGACTATTTCGTTTTTTTGACGACTTGACTTCGTTAGACTTTGAAACAATTCCCGAGATTGCAAACGAGGGATGTGGCTTCATTCCGCGAGATTTCATTAGACACTTCCTCGGAAACGGGAAAGTCGGTCAGCGAACGTGTGTTTTGCAGGTGCGAATCTTTGTACCCACGCTTGGGATTTTCAAGGGCGTACTATTTGAGAAACCTGCGATTAGCAAAATTCAGTTGCCGCCTTCTATGGAGAAGGTGGGTCCTTCTGTGATCGAAGATGCTTCGGACAAAGCCTGCTTGTTGATTACTGGAACATTTCCAAGTTCTACGAACGTGCATGTCGCCTCCCTTCTGAATGGACAACAACCGCCAAAGTCATTTCACGTCAAGAAGATCAGCAATATGATACTGTCTGTGATGAAAGCGTTGTCAGTGCCCAGAAATGTGCTTTCTGAGTACGCTGACGCGAGTCAGGCAAGTCGAGGACGCGGGCTGGAACATTCATTCTGTGTTGGTGTCGCCGACCCAACAAACTCGATTCCTCCAGGCCATATATTTGTAACTGGCGTTCGTAGTACAGCTGCTTCACAAGAGAATCTTTTCGTCTCACGATTTCCGTGTACAGAAGCCGCCGATGGAAGGATGCTGCCAATGGTGCGAACAAAGCCAGCATCGATGGCAGAAAGTGATTGGCTGTGGATGAATGACCTTCATTTTGGTGTCGTAGTCTTTGGCAACCCGTTGCTCGGCTGCATCCCACTTCCTCAAACGATTGCCGGTGGCGACTTGGATGGCGATCTGTATTTTATCTGTTGGAACAAGGCTATTCTCATATCGATTGACAACTCCTTTCTTGAAGAAGACATGGTGATCGACGAGGACAAGCCCTCAAAATTCCCAGAGTGGAACGAAAGTTGGCTGCAAGATGGACAGGATGTCATGCGCAACGTCAAAGTCATGTATGAGCATCATGCCTTGATTGGAAAGCTGTATAACTGTATGCAAAAAGCGAAAACTAGCGAAGACGCCCTTTGCTTCGGGCGCGCTTACAAGGAAGCGATCGATATCGGCAAGCACGGTGGGAGCGTCAAACTGCCAGCTCGTCTCAGGGAAGCGCTTTCAGAACGCTTTCATCCGTATCTGTGCTCTAAATAGAAACTACTGTGAGCTTGAGCATATGCCGTGGCCAGCTAGAGAAATCTACCGCAATCGTATGAGTTAGACGATGTAGCGTCAACCTTCGTCCTATCATAGCTTTATTTGAAGCACAAGCGCCATGCTTAAAAAAGATCGAGCCAATCATTTGAAATTGAAAATGCGAACCCCTTCCAAAATCACAAATCCAAAGATCCAACTCAACACGATCAAAAGGAAGCGAGGTCACCATGATGATCCTGTAACGTGGTGCCCTTTCACTCGATGATTGCGTCAAAAGGAGTGTTTATAATGGAAGAGAAATCAGCATGCGTTCGCAAATTGATGGAAAGCTGTCAGTGCACTTTCATTCGGGAAAAGCGAACAGTTTCGCGCTAGAGAACTCACCGTTGACACCCTTTGAATCAGTCACGTCTCTCATTAAAAACAAAAGCAGTGACTTTCCAACAATGCCAGCTACACTTCATACAATGGTGCTTCGAGCGCTTGGTTTTATCATTCTGTTGGTGATTCTTGAAACTGCGCAATGCTACCTGGACTCAAGTGGACATGTGCGCAGATTCCCGAGTACGTTTTCCGTGGAGGACAAGAATTGGAGGCGACCCGAGGAATCCCAAGTCCGTCGGGTAGATTTTTTTGATGCTTCGCATTTGGACCCCGCTCTTCTTTGGAAATTCCCGATAACAATTGCCCCAAGCAACACGCCCCGCCAGCCGTACACGGATACGGAAAAAGCTTGGCGAACCGGTATCCCCAAAGCCTTTCAAGTGCTTCCTCGTAGAGTCGACCCAAAACCGTTTTTGGCGGATGAGCGTACCTGGAGGTTCCCCAGTAGGCATCAGACTTCTGCATCTAATCTGGAGAACGAAGTGTACTCCGGAGCTGACCGAACCTGGCGCTTCCCCGAAGCATCTCGAGTGTTGCATCACAGCAAGCCGTCGGAGTATGGACCCAACGAGAGAGCATGGAGGTTCCCAAGAGAGTCGCAATTGCGCCACATTGACGACTTTGCTAATTATTTAGACGAAGAGCGTACTTGGAGATTCCCGAGCAAGGAGAAGGCACTTCGTTCTTCGGATGTGAATGCCAGGTACTCGGAATTGGATCGGAGTTGGTGCTTCCCAGACCCAACACAAGTCCTTTGCGAACCTGAGGACCACCCCCACAAGTACACCTCTCAGGAGAGAACGTGGAGATTCCCGAAGACTGCTCAGATTCGTCATGCTGGCATTATCGGTGACTACTCGAATTCGGATCGTACGTGGCGTTTCCCAGACAAGACTGTCGCCCCTGGCAACCTACAGCAGAACGAAGAGGAGATGGGTGGGCCCAGGGGCAAACCCGACCCGTCTGTTGTGCTTCTCCGTTTCCCTGATCCCTCCCGAGTGGTTCTCACGCACAAGCCAATTGCGCTGAAAGCGGAAGCACCTGACAACTGGACCTGGTTCCCCACAGGCTAGCAGGCACTTGCAGTCTCCTTTCGGTTATCTTACATGAGGCCAATACTAGCCTATCCTGTTCTTGGGTAGTAGAAGCGTATCCGTTAAAGTTACAAGCTAGGGCATAACCTAAAACAAATCACCTCTACTAGGTTTAGATGCAATCCAGTGCCGTTCATTGACGACCTCCCCGCACCCACTTCCGTACGCTTAGACTTGCGAAGTCGGCCACATAATGTTCTTCTCGAGCAACTTATTGAAGAGTCGACCAGCATTTCGCGTCACGGCGGGGCGGGGGTAGTAGTCTTCTGTTTTTCAGCTGTTCCCACTGGTCAGGGTATAGTTCTATCGCCTTGCAACAATTAGGTCGATCAAGCTCATCGGTGATACGACAGTAGTGCGCAAGGGCCGTTGTCGTGAAGAAGAGATCCGCCATGGGACATAGGGTAACAGTATTGTGGCGAGAAAGAGATGGCCAAATGCCGCCGGGACCGACGGAAAAGGGCGCGAGCGAACATACTGTTCGCGCCAAATCCAGACGCTCCTTTTTTTGGTTTACTCTTTGTCAACCTGCCGATCTCACATTTTTGGAAATCCAATAGAAAAGAGAATGACCATGACCGATGGGCAAGATTGGACCACGACCATGACTCTTAGTAGATCGTCAACCTTTATAATGTTAGCTCTCTTGTCGCTACTAGGATGGGCATCGTCACAGCAAGATGGGCCTCCGCAAGCGTGTGCCGAATGGACCGGAGCCCAGTGCGCTTGGGAACCCGAGTAAGTACAAGATATGTAACAATTTCTCATACGCTTATCATGCTTATCTAGCGTC
>Ga0307978_1001941_pt1 | contig 14928 bp, 12 predicted proteins | sample OrgLakmetage1056_FD_203151 | JGI IMG/M metagenome (GOLD analysis project Ga0307978, IMG submission 203151) | Saline water microbial communities from Organic Lake, Antarctica - #1056 | ecosystem: Environmental > Aquatic > Non-marine Saline and Alkaline > Saline | place: Antarctica: Organic Lake...
TCCAGTTTGAACTGTAAAATTTCAAGGGCGCGGGCCTGCTCGGCAGCGCTGGTGAAATACTCCAGCGTAATCGCCAGGCCATGTTCCACATCGCGGCGGGCTTCTGACAGGCGCTTACGGAAGTAGCCGCAGCCGGCCTCGTCAATCCACGGATAATGCTCTGGCCAGCTGTCCAGACGAGACTGGTGGATTTCGGGCGCAAACAGTTCGGTCAGTGAAGAGCAGTCCGCTTCTTGCCAGGTCGCGCGGCGCGCAAAGCTCAAGTAGGCGTCCACCGCAAAGCGTACGCCAGGCAGCACGTGGCGCTGGTCAACCACTTCTTCCCGCGTCAGCCCTACGGCCTCCGCCAGACGCAGCCAGGCTTCAATGCCACCCACATCAGCGTCGTGACCGTCGTGGTCAAGAATGCGCTGCAACCCTTGCCTACGCACGCTGGCGTCGAGGCAATTGGTCATAATGGCCGCGTCTTTACGCGGGATCATCACTTGATAGTAATAGCGGTTGGCCACCCAGCCGCGAATTTGCTCAGGGCTGCACTGGCCGCCATACATGGCCTGATGATACGGATAATGAATGTGATAGAGCCGGCCCTTATTACGCAGCGCCTGTTCAAAGTCCGCGCGATTCAGGGTGGTGTTCACGATGGCGTTCATGACGTCCCCGACAGATCTATGTGCATTCCGTCCCAGGCCACCTCGATTCCGTGCTGCGCCAGCTGCGCGCGCTCGGCGGAGTCCTCGTTCAGAATCGGATTGGTGTTGTTGATGTGTATCAGGATTTTGCGCTTGGCCCGCATAGTGTCCAGCAGTTCCAGCATCGGGAACAGCGGAAAGCCCGAGCTAAGGTCTTCGTGCACCTGTGCGGTACACCAGACGTCCAAGAATGCAGCGCAGAAAAACTCAAAAAAGACCCGCGAAGAGCCAAAAAAGAACGGCACATAACGGCCCTTCAAAAGAGAAAGCCCCGGCGAACGCCGGGGGGAATTCGCACACTCAGCGCGCAAGCCTGTGTTTAGAAAAAGCCCAACGGGTTTACGTCGTAGCTGGTCAACATACACTTGGTCTGCTGGTAATGATCCAACGCCAATTTGTGGGTTTCGCGACCAATACCGGACTTCTTATAACCACCAAAAGCGGCGTGGGCGGGATACGCGTGGAAGCAGTTCATCCAAACCCGACCGGCCTGAATGTTACGACCCATGCGGTAAGCCACGTTAGTGTCACGGGACCAGACACCAGCGCCCAAGCCAAACTGGGTATCGTTGGCGATGGCCAGCGCTTCTTCCTCGGTTTTGAAGGTCGTTACCCCCACAACCGGTCCGAAGATCTCTTCCTGGAACACCCGCATCTTGTTATGGCCTTTGAACAGCGTGGGCTGAATATAGAAGCCGTTGGCAAACTCGCCTTCCAGATGCTCGCGGCCGCCGCCGGTAAGTACTTCAGCGCCTTCTTGCTTGCCAATTTCAAGATACGACAGAATTTTGTCGAATTGTTCTTTGCTGGCCTGAGCGCCTACCTGAACGTCAGTGTCCAGCGGATTGCCGCGCTTAATTGACTTAGTACGGGCAACCACTTTTTCCATAAACTCGTCGTACATGTCTTCCTGCACCAAAGCGCGGGACGGACAGGTACACACTTCGCCCTGGTTAAAGAACGCCAGAACCAGGCCTTCAATGCACTTGTCGATGAATTCAGGCTCGGCTTTCATCACATCTGCAAAATAAATGTTGGGTGATTTGCCACCCAGTTCCACGGTGGACGGAATAAGGTTTTCAGCGGCGCATTTCAAAACGTGCGTGCCTACCGGTGTAGAGCCGGTAAAGGCAATTTTAGCAATACGCTTGCTGGTTGCCAGAGCCTGGCCGGCTTCAATACCGTAACCGTTGACCACGTTAAGCACGCCCGGCGGCAATAGATCGCCAATGAGCTCCATCAGCACCAGTATGCTCGCAGGTGTCTGCTCAGCCGGCTTTAATACGGTGCAGTTACCGGCCGCCAGGCAAGGGCCCAGCTTCCAGGCCGCCATGAGAATCGGGAAGTTCCAAGGGATGATTTGTCCCACCACACCCAGCGGCTCATGGAAGTGATAAGCCACTGTATTATGGTCGATTTCACCCATATGACCTTCTTGGGCACGGATACAGCCGGCGAAGTAGCGGAAGTGATCAGCGGCCAGTGGAATATCAGCGTTCAGGGTTTCACGAATGGCTTTGCCGTTATCCCAGGTCTCTGCAACCGCCAGCAACTCCAGGTTTTCTTCTATGCGGTCCGCTATTTTCAGCAAAATACGAGACCGCTCCTGCACCGACGTTCGGCCCCAGGCCGGCGCCGCCTTGTGCGCAGCGTCCAGTGCCAGCTCAATGTCTTCGGCTGTGGAACGGGGAATCTCACAAATCGCATCACCGGTAATCGGCGTAATGTTGTCAAAATACTGCCCTTTTACCGGGGCAACCCACTCGCCGCCAATGTAATTTCCATAACGCGCTTTGAAAGAAACAACCGAGCCGTCTTTTCCTGGTGGTGCATAAATCATGGTTTCGACCTCTTTTTGTGTTTGTTGCTCAACAACGTGGGCTTTCGTATTCACCTGCCCAGTATAGATTCTAAACCTTTATCGTTGAATAATGCGATAGGGACGAAAAACTCATCCCTTAGACAAACGGGTTGCAAATAAACGAGGTATTCGCAGGGGGGAGTCGGTTTCATGCTTATTTGGGAGGGATTAGAAGACTGCACATTGGAATAAGAGCATTTTGACCACTGTGCGCAAACGCCAAAACAAAAAAAGCCCCCGAAGGGGCAACTTGCTAAACCGCATCAACAGCTATTGATCAGTGGCTGATCATCCAAGGCCGCATGGAAGGAAACATTTTCTTCCCGTCAGCGGTGTAAAACAGTAGGGACTTCCCAGGTTTGGGTGAGCCACAGCCGCAACTGCGGCTGTGTTCTTTGTCGTTACCCCGACGATCGGCGGTTGAAAACACAGGCTCATGGCGAGAACGCTCATTCCGTTCCATCGCCACCCGCTTCGTGGCATCCATGTTTGCAATGTGCGGAGCTAACACAATCACTCTGGGCGATAGCACGTCGCAGTTAGGGCATTCCGCCGGTTTGGCAGTGTCTGCCATAGTCGCCAAAGTGTTAAATAGACCGTGCTCCCGACACTTATAGTCATACACAGGCATGGCACTTACTCCTTGTCTTTTGACAGCGGTAAATCTATTCCGCCAGTGACCATTTTCTTCGGCCCTTCAGCGCACGGGTTGATATCGAAGTCAAAGATGCCGGTTGGCAGCCAGAGCGTGGCACAGGCGTTCGGGATATCCACCACGCCGCTGATATGGCCCTCTACCGGCGCGCAGCCAAGGATGGCGTACGCCTGGGCTTTGGTATAACCGAATTTGGTCATGTATTCGATGGCGTTCAGGCAAGCCTGGCGATAGGCCACGTGCACGTCCAGGTAGTGCTGACCACCCTGCTCGTCTACCGAGATACCTTCAAAGATCACATAATCATCGTAACGTGGCTTGATCGGGCTGGGCTTGAAAATCGGGTTTTTGATGCCGTACTTTTTAATGCCGTCTTTTATCAGATTCACGCGGATGTGGATCCACCCGGCCATTTCAATGGCGCCGCAGAAGGTGATTTCGCCGTCGCCCTGGCTGAAGTGCAGGTCGCCGACTGACAGGCCAGCACCGTCCACATAGACCGGGAAATACACCTTGGAACCGCGGGACAGATCTTTTATATCGCAGTTACCACCATGCTCACGGGGTGGCACGGTACGGGCGGCTTCAGCACCGGCTTTTTTGGCTTCGTCCGGCTTCATTCGGCCCATGTGAGCCGTATCGCCGTTCGGCAGTGCGGCCAGTTCCGGAACTCGGTCTGGATCCGTCGCCACCAGTCCGGCCTCACGGGTGTTCCAGGTTTCCAGCAAGTCTTTGGAGGGCAGGCAGCCAATCAGGCCCGGGTGAATCAGGCCGGCAAATTCCACGTTGGGAATATGGCGGGATTTGGTGAACATGCCGTTGAAGTCCCAGATGGATTTCTGGGCTTCCGGGAAGTGTTCGGTCAGAAATCCGCCGCCATTTTTCTTGGAGAAGAAGCCATTAAAACCCCACTGGCTTTCTTTAAAGGTACCGATATCCAGAATATCCACTTCCAGCAGATCGCCGGGCTCAGCGCCTTCCACAGCAATCGGGCCAGACAAGAAGTGCACCTGGCTGAGATCCACATCGCGCACGTCGTCGGCGTTGTCGTTGTTCTCGATCTGTCCGCCAGTCCAGTCGTAGCACTCTACGATGAAGTCATCGCCGGGCTTAACGGTGGCTACCATGGGAATGTCCGGATGCCAGCGGTTGTGGATTTTGTCGTTGTCATAAGCGGACTTGTTCAGATCGATCTTGATAATGGTTTCGGCCATAACGGGCGCTCCTTGGTATTGTTGACGTACACGTTTAAGTCACCGTTGTACTATCCGAAATCCCGCTCCGGGGGTGTATTCGCGAAATGCCCCCGGTACCTACGTCATTCGACGTATTGGTGCACGCTCACCTTTCTGTTTTTCACGCTGGCATCAAACCGGTGGCAGTCTGGATACGCCAGCAGCGCACGTGCAACGGCCGGTTCCAGCCGCTGACGAAAAGCCCGCAGCATTTCCCGGGCACCATAGCGGGCGTCGTAGCCACGGCACAGTTCCGCGCGCAGCTCAGGCGACACAGACAGCGTGGCGTGCTTTTTGGATAACCGGCGATTGAGGTCTGCCAACTCGATATCCAGCAGGGCATCCAGCCAACTGTCAGTAAGGCGGTTGAAAGTGAGTATCTGGTCGATTCGGTTGAGGAATTCAGGGTCAAAATGCCGGCGCAAGGCGGTATCGCGGATGGCCTCGCCATTGTCGGGCGTGAACCCGAGCCAGTGCCGCCAACCTCTTTGGTAATGCTGCTCGCGCGCCTCGACCTCCAGTGCCCCGGCGTTGCTGGTCATGAAGATCAGGGTGTTGCAGAAGTCGATCTCCCGGTTGCCGGAGGGGAACACCAGCCGGCCGGTGTCCAGCACGTTCAACAGGGTACGAACCACTTCCTTGCTGGCTTTTTCGATTTCGTCGAACAGCACAATGCCGGGCTTACTGAACGAGCCCTGTACCTTGTCCAGATCAAACAGGCTGTACCCTTCCTTGCTACCGACGTAGCCTGGCGGTGCCCCGGTAAGCGCGGCAGCGTAGTGCTCCTGTGCCAGAGTGTTCATATCGATGCGGCACAGGCCATCCCGGTTGCCGTGGATGGCTTCCGAGATCAGGCGTACGGTTTCTGTTTTACCCACCCCGGTGGGACCCAGGAACAGGTGCACCGCCAGCGGCCGGTTTTCTTCGCCGATGTCGGCTTTTACCCGCACCAGCATCGCTTCCATGGCCGCCAGGGCGTCGTCCTGGCCAACAATGTTTTCCCGCAGGCGGGACATCACGGCGTCTGGCTCAAAGCGGAACCGGGAAGCCCGAACCGGGCCTGACGCGGCCCGGTCCTTTTCAATGGATTCCCGGTTGGCTTCCAGCCGTTCGTTGATAAACGGCACTGGCGCCTCCCGGCTTTAAGCCCCTGCGGATTTTTCCTTGCCGTCAAAGGGCAGATTACCCACCGGGCATTCGGCGGTGCCTACGGTTTTACGGGTCATGGCCTCGACGTTTTCCTGCGCCTTCTGGGCATCCATCACCCAGGTGCGGTAGAACTCGAACGGGCAATCAGCCACACCCTTGTCACCATCGCCGGAGGCATGAATGCCGGTATAACCACGGTGCAGCAGCTTGAACAAATGGTTCTGAGACTGGTCGTTCTTGCGGGCATCGCGGATCTGGCTGACAGAAAGCTGGGCGTACTGAATGCCCATGTCTTCTTCACCACACTCACCCAGCGTGCGGCCATCGAAGCCAATGATCGCGGAATGGCCGAAGTAGGAATAAACCCCGTCAAAGCCGGAAGCATTGGACACGGCCACGTAGCAGTTGTTCGCCCAGGCCATGCTCTTGGACATCATGATCTGTTGTTCCTTGGCCGGGTACATGTAGCCCTGACAGCGCACAATCAGCTCGGCGCCTTTCATGGCGCAGTCTCGCCAGATTTCTGGGTAATTGCCATCGTCGCAGATGATCAGGCTGATCTTCATGCCCTTTGGGCCTTCGCTGACGTAAGTGGTATCGCCGGGATACCAGCCTTCGATGGGGCACCAGGGAACACACTTGCGGTACTTCTGAACAATTTCACCGTCACTGTTGATCAGAATCAGAGTGTTGTAAGGCGCCTTGTTGGGGTGATCCTCGTGGCGCTCGCCCGTCAGCGAAAAAATGCCCCAGGTATTGGCCTCGCGGCAGGCGGCGGAGAAGATAGCCGTTTCGTCACCGGGAACGGTGGCGGCGGTTTCCATCATCTCGTCGTTGTCGTACATGATCCCCATGGTGCTGTATTCCGGGAACACCACCAGGTCCATACCCGGCAAGCCCACTTTCATACCCTTGATCATATCGGCAATCTTGCGGGCGTTGTCCAACACCTCGGATTTGGTATGCAGCCGGGGCATTTTGTAGTTCACCACTGCCACACCAACGGTATCGTTACTGCTGGAAATATCACCGTGTCTCATAGGTTACTCTCCTGAAAATCCCACTCAAAATTTTGGGCCGCTGTGGCGGGGACCCCATTAAACAGCCAGGTAACTGGCAATCTTGTCCTGGTCCGCATCGGCACGATTTTCCTCATGGACGATGGCGCCCTTTTCGATCACCAGAATCCGGTCCGCTGCATCCATTACAAAGCTCAGCACCTGCTCCGACACCACAATCGATAAGCCACGCTCATCGCGAATTTTTCGCAACGTCTTGGCGATTTCCTTGATGATATTGGGCTGGATGCCTTCGGTGGGTTCATCGAGCAGCAGCACTTTGGGCCGGGTAGCCAACGCCCGGGCAATGGCTAGCTGTTGTTGCTGGCCGCCAGACAGGTTGCCACCTCGCCGGTTCTGCATTTCCTTCAGCACCGGGAACAACTCATACAGGTCCTCTGGCACCTTCTTCTCGCCCACCGCAGCGAGGGCTGTTTCGATATTTTCCCGCACCGTCAGGGTGGGAAATATCATCCGCCCCTGAGGGACAAAACCAATGCCCGCGCGGATGCGCTGGAAACTTTTGAGGTGAGTAAGGTCGATGCCGTCCAGGCTGACCTCGCCGCTTTTGGTAGGCGTCATCCCAACCAGGGATTTCATCAATGTGGTCTTGCCCATGCCGTTACGGCCGACCACGGCCACGATCTCGTTCTTTTCGATATCAAGGTTCAGATCATCGATGATGGTGCTTTGGCCATAGGCCACCGAATGATGTTTTACGCTTAACATGATCAATGCCCCAGGTAGACTTCGATGACTTTCGGATCCGACTTCACGTGTTCAATGGACCCTTCCGAGAGAACCTTGCCCTGATGCATAACCGTGACTCGGTCGGCAATATCGCCGACAAACTGCATGTCATGCTCAATCACCAGAACGGTGTGATCCTTGGTGATTACCCGAAGCAGTTCCGCGGTTTTCTTGCGTTCCGCCACCGACATACCAGCCACCGGCTCATCCAACATCAGTAAGGCCGGTTTCTGAATCAGCAGCATGCCGATCTCGAGCCATTGCTTCTGACCGTGGCTGAGTGATGCCGCTGATTTGTTCAGGGCATCCGTTAGGAAGATCGTCTTCGCCACTTCCTCGACTGCCGCTACCACCTCCGCGTCGCGCTTGAATGCCAGTGCCCCCATCACGCTATGACCCTTTGGATAGGACACTTCGAGGTTTTCAAACACCGTCAGATCCTCAAAAACAGAAGGCGTCTGGAACTTCCGACCCACGCCCGAGTGGACGATCTGATGTTCCTTGAGCTTGGTTAGCTCTTTGCCGTCAAACTTGATAGATCCGGAGCTCGCCTTGGTTTTGCCGCAGATCAGGTCCAGAACCGTGGTTTTACCAGCGCCGTTAGGGCCGATGATGACCCGGATTTCCTTGGGATCGAGGTAGAAAGACAGGTCATCCACCGCCTTGAAGCCGTCGAATGACACGGTCAGGCCCTCGACCGCCAGCAGGAAATCCTTGTCTTTGCTGTTAGCTGCGCTCATCAGGATTTCTCCGGGCTGTAGTTGCCAGTCATCGGATCGTAATCATCGCTCTTTTCAGTGGTCGGCTTTGGCGCCGCAGGTTTGGCCTCGCCCTTGTTACGCTTGAAGATCTTGTCTTCCAGGGGCATGACATAGCTCTTATAGAGCCCCGCCATGCCATTCGGGAAGGCCAGGACCACGCCGATGAACAGGGCACCCATGGCAAAAGGCCAGAGTTCCGGAAAGGATTCCGAGAACCCGCTCTTGGCCACATTCACCAGCAACGCGCCGTAGACCGCACCAAGAATGGACAACCGGCCACCCAGGGCACAGAAGATGACCATCTCGATGGAGGCGACGATGCCGATGAACGACGGCGACATGAAACCAACCAGCAGGGTGAACAGGGCGCCACCAATGCCGGCAAAGGCTGCGGCCAAACAGAACACGAAGATCTTGAAGGCGGCAACGTCATAACCGGAAAATCGTACCCGCATTTCCTGGGCGTTCATCGCCACCAGGATCCGGCCCAGCTTGCTGTCCTGGACAAAACGCGCCACGAACAAGACCAGGAACAACATGCCAACGCAGATAAAATACAGAGTGGTCCTGGCCTCATCGCTGCGAATGTCCCAACCCTTCAGGGTTTGCAGATCAGTAATGCCGTTGATGCCACCGGTGAAGCCCTGCTGACCGACGATCAGGATGGTCAGGATGGCCGCGATGGCCTGGGTGATGATGGCGAAGTACACGCCACCCACTCGCCGGGTGAACATGGCCAGGCCGATGATGAATGCCAGCAGCATCGGCACACCAATCACCGCAAACAGGGTGAAGGCAAAGCTGTGGAACGGTTCCCAGAACCAGGGCAGCTCGGTGATCTGGTTCCAATCCATGAAGTCCGGGATACCGGGGGTGGACTGGATAGCGGTAGCCTCCAGCGTGGAGGCCTCCAGTTTCAGGAACATCGCCATGCAATAGCCGCCCAGGCCAAAGAAAATGCCCTGGCCCAGGCTGAGGATGCCAGCCTTACCCCAACACATCACCAGGCCAACGGCGACGAAGGCGTAGGTCAGGTACTTGCCCACCATGTTCAAGCGGAACGAGTCCAGGAACATCGGCAGGATGATGACCAGAAGCGCCGCCAGTCCCAGGTAATACAGTCCCTCACGGGAGGCAAACCATTTCATTAGGGATGAAGTTTTCATCACAATCTCCTAGCGACGGACCTTGACGGCCATGAGTCCTTCCGGACGTATCATCAGAATGCCGACGACGACCAGCAGGGTGAGCACCTTGGCCATGGAGCCACTGAGGAAGAACTCCATAGTGGACTGGGCCTGGGAGATGCCAAAGGCAGACACAATGGTGCCCAACACGCTTTGGGCACCGCCAAACACCACCACCAGGAAGGTATCAACGATGTAGGCCTGGCCCGATGAGGGGCCGGTCGACCCGATCATGGTGAACGCAGCGCCTGCAATACCGGCGATGCCACACCCGAGGGCAAACGTTGCCCGGTCGATACCAGCACTGTTGATCCCCACCGCTTCCGCCATGGGGCGGTTCTGCACCACAGCGCGCACTTTCTTACCGTAGCCGGAGCGGTACATGAGCAGGTAAAGCCCAACGGCAATCGCGAGCGCAATGATCATGACGAACAGGCCGTTGATGGGCAGTTCCACCATGTCAGTCACCTGAAAGGCGCCCATCATCCAATCCGGTAGGTCGACGCCCACTTCCCGAGCGCCAAAGATGGAACGGTAGGCCTGCTGCATGATCAGGCTCAAGCCCCAGGTCGCCAGCAAGGTATCAAGAGGTCGGTGATAGAGGTGCCGTATCATGAGCCACTCAACGAGTGCCCCTAATGCAGCACAGACCAGGAAGGCCAGAATGATAGCGACAAAGAAGTACCCGCCAAACAGTCCTGGCAGGTATGACTGGAAAAATCCCGAGGTCAGATAGGTGGTGTAGGCACCGAGGATCATGAACTCCCCGTGGGCCATGTTAATCACACCCATCTGGCCAAAAATGATGGTCAGGCCTAGCGCCATCAGTACGAACACTGAAAACAGGGAGAGCCCGGCAAACCCCTGCATGGCAAATATCGACATCAATTCACTGCTGGTGTAGCCATCAAACATGACCCTATCTCCCGTTCAAACCAACATGCTTCGCGTTTTGGCAGCAATGGACGTCGGCGCCCGAAGGCGCCGACTGTCCGGCCTTACTGGTAACCTTCTGGGAAAGGATCTGGCTCCATCAGTTCTTCGGTCTCGAACACAACTTTGTACTGGCCATCCAGCTGAGCCTGGCCGATACGGGTCTTGGACCACAGGTGATGGTTCTCGTGGATGCGCACATAACCTTCTGGTGCCTTCTCGAACTCAATGCCTGCGAACTCTTCGCGGATCTCGTCGATATCGAAGGAGCCGGCTTTTTCAACCGCTTTTTTCCACAGCCACGGACCGAGGTAAGCCGCCTGGGTGACATCACCAATAACCATGTCATCGCCGTAAGCTTCCTTGAATGCCGCTACGAATTCCTTGTTGTTGGCATTGTCCAGGCTCTGGAAGTACTTCATGGAAGCGTAAATGCCTTCCACGTTCTCACCGCCGATACCGCGGATTTCATCCTCGGTCACAGAGATGGTCAGCAGCAATGGATCTTCTTCGGTGAAATCAACACCAGCCGCTTTCATCTGCTTGTAGAAGGCCACGTTGGATCCGCCTACAACCGAGGCAAAAATGACGTCTGGCTTCTTCAGCTTGATCTTGTTGATCGCCGTATTGAACTGGGTGTGGCCCAGTGGGTAGTAGTCTTCACCCACAACCCTGAGGCCCATCATATCCTCGATGTGCTTACGGGCGATTTTGTTGGAGGTACGCGGCCAGATGTAGTCAGAGCCGAGCAGATAGAAGGTTTTTGCGCCTTTCGTCTCTGCGGCCCAGTCAAGACTGGCAAGGATCTGCTGAGTCGCTTCCTGACCGGTGTAGACCACGTTCGGAGACTGCTCAAGACCCTCATAGAAGGTGGGGTAGTACAGCATGCCGTTGTACTGCTCCATCACCGGCAGGATCGCCTTCCGAGAAGCCGAGGTCCATGCCCCGAAAATGGCAGCGACGTTGTCCTGGCGCAACAACTTACGGGCTTTTTCAGCGAAGGTCGGCCAGTCACTGGCACCATCTTCCTGAACAAAATCGATCTGGCGCCCGAGTACGCCGCCCGAGGCGTTGATCTGATCAATGGCGAGTTTTTCCGCCTGCACCGAACCGATCTCACTGATTGCCATTGTGCCGGTGATGGAGTGCAGGATGCCAACCGTAACGGTGTCGTCGGTCACCGCCAACCCTGTGGTGTTAACCTCAGCCGTGCTCGGCGTCGCCGCTTGCACGGCAGACGCCAGCATGAAGGACGCCGCCAGAGCCATCAGGCTCTTTCGAAAATTCAACCCCTTTTCAAACGACCGCTCGATGGCGATTATATCTGTCGTACCCATGGTCATTCCTCGCAGTATTTGAAAGCCGGTACTGCGCTTCTTTCCGAAAGCACAGCCCCTACGTCAAATAGCTTGCTTGATCTGCCCTTGGGCGCCCATTCGGCAATCACCCCAGCGGACTACGTCATTTGACGCATTCCTGTTAACGCGTCGGCACGCTATGATCACACTTTTAAAAACAACCGCGCCTTGTTTTCTGCTTCCTCTGATAATGTCACTAAACTTGTGTGATATTTGTTAATAGTGCTTGGCTTAGCTGAAATACACTCGAAACCGCACCAAAACCGGGCGTTTCCCAGGTGATACGGGCAACACAAAGATGGCCGCACGACAAAACATTTTCCGGGTTAGGCGTCGCTACAACCAATGGGTCGCTAATCAAACGCTTGAGGATTACGCCCTGCGTTTTACCGCCAAGAGCTCACGGCGCTGGTCTGCGGCGAGAGTCAGCAACACCGCCCTGGGTGCAATCTCATTTCTCGCGCTGGAAGCCATTGGCGGCTCCATCACCCTGTACTACGGCTTTGATAACGCGGTGGCGGCCATTCTGGCGGTCAGCCTGGTGATCTTGCTGACCGCCATCCCCATCAGCTACTACGCCGCCCGCTATGGCGTGGATATAGATCTGCTCACCCGGGGGGCCGGCTTCGGCTATATCGGTTCAACTATTACCTCGCTGATTTATGCCAGCTTTACATTCATTTTCTTCGCCATCGAAGCAGCGATCATGGCGATGGCCCTGGAAATGCTGTTCGATATCCCTCTGGTTTTTGGCTATCTGATCTGCGCGGTGGCAATCATTCCCTTGGTAATACACGGTATTACCACCATCAGCCGGTTTCAGGTCTGGACTCAACCGGTATGGGTGTTGTTGCAACTGGCGCCCTTCGTATTCATCATTTATGCTGACGCCTCCGCGGTGAGCGACTGGACCGAATTTGAAGGGCTGGGTAGCACGGCCGGGCAAGGGCTTAATGTGGTGGCGTTCGGTGCCGCCGCCGCGGTGGTGTTTTCGCTGATCGCTCAAATTGGCGAACAGGTGGATTTTCTGCGCTTCATTCCAGAGCCGCAGAGCCGGAAAGAAAAGCGGCACTGGTGGGTCGCCGTTATGGCCGGCGGGCCAGGCTGGATTGTTATCGGCGCACTAAAGATTCTGGCCGGGTCTTTTCTGGCCGTGCTGGCACTGAATCACGGTATTGCCGCAAGCGAAGCCGCTGACCCAACGCAGATGTATCTGGTCGCGTTCAATTACACTACCCATTCGCCGGAACTTGCCCTGGCCATGGCAGGTATCTTTGTGATTTTGTGCCAGCTCAAGATCAACGTCACCAACGCCTATGCCGGCTCCATAGCCTGGTCAAACTTTTTCTCCCGCCTTACCCACAGCCACCCGGGGCGCGTGGTGTGGCTGTTTTTCAACGTCGGCATTGCGCTTCTGGTGATGGAACTGGGCGTATACCGCGCCCTGGAAGAGACCCTCGGGTTTTACGGCATTATCGCCGTTGCCTGGATCGGCGCCCTGGTCGCAGATCTGGTAATCAACAAACCACTCGGGCTCAGCCCCAAGCACATTGAATTCAAACGCGCCCACCTTTACGACATCAACCCGGTCGGTGTTGGCGCCATGCTGGCCGCTTCCGTGGTCGGTATTATCTGCCATACCGGCGCTCTGGGCCAAATCGCCCAGGCGCTGTCCCATTTCATCGCCATCGCCGTAGCGTTAATCACCGCGCCCCTGATTGCGTGGAAGACAGCAGGGCGCTTCTACATTGCCCGGCCGCCAGAAATCCTCGCGACAGATCGCGAGCTGGTTCAATGCACCATTTGTGAGCACAAGTTTGAGCCGGAAGACATCACCACCTGCCCTGCGTACGCCGGTATCATCTGTTCACTGTGCTGCTCCCTGGATGCCCGCTGCGGCGACGCCTGCAAGCCGGGTGCCGGTTATAGAGACCAGCTTCAGCGATTTTTTGGCAAGCTATTGCACCCAGCCATCGTGAGCCGCCTGCACTCTCGCCTTGGCCATTTCCTGACGCTCTTATGCCTGATCAACGGACTGTCAGGCCTGCTGTTGTCGCTGATCCACTACAAAACACCCGTCACATCAGCAACAGAAGCTTTGCTATTATCTACCACCCTTTGGAAAGTGTTTTTTATCCTTTTAATTGTCACTGGGATCATCTGCTGGCTGTTTGTGCTAGCTCATGGCAGCCGGGTTGTGGCGGAAGAGGAATCCGATCGGCAAACCCGACTGTTAATGGAAGAAATTGTTGCCCACGAGCGCACCGACCAGGCGCTGCAGCAAGCCAAGGAACACGCAGAAGCCGCTAACGGGGCAAAAAGTCGCTATCTGACCGGGATCAGTCACGAGCTCCGGTCGCCGCTCAACGCCATTCTGGGCTACGCCCAACTTCTGGAAAACGACGAATCGGTGCCAGCCCATCGCAAGGAAGCTCTGGGGGTAATCCGCCGCAGCAGTGAATATCTCGCCGACCTGATAGAAGGGCTGTTAGACATTTCCAAAATCGAAGCCGGCCGGCTTGATCTGCACAGAGACCAGGTTCGCATTGATTTACTGATGGAACAGCTGGTCACCATGTTCCGTTTACAGGCAGAAGAGAGAGGCCTGGTGTTTACCTATCACTGCCCGCTCCCCCTGCCCGAAAGGGTGACAACGGACGAAAAACGCCTACGCCAGATTCTGATCAATCTGCTCTCTAACGCTATTAAGTACACCGATCGCGGAAGCGTTTCTCTGACCCTACGTTACCGCAGCCAGGTGGCGGAATTTACCGTGCGGGACACCGGTGAAGGCATTGCCCTGAACAACATCGAACGCATTTTTCGACCCTTCGAACGTATCCGCACACCGGGCCAAAGCCGCACCGGGACGGGCCTGGGCCTGACCATCACCCGCCTGCTGACGGAAATGATGGGCGGCGATATCGCCGTTGAAAGTGAGCTCGGCCAAGGCAGTGTGTTCAAAGTGAGCCTGATGCTGTCGAGCCTGCACAGCGCCAGCCCCCACTCCATCATGGCGCCTGCCCGCCGGATTTATGGCTATCACGGCACCCGACGCAAGGTATTACTGGTCGACGACGACGCCTCCCATTGCCAGGTTATCCGCGCCATGCTGTCCCCCCTGGGATTTGAAGTCCGCGATATCAGCAACGCCCTGCACGTACTAGGGGCTGTTGACGTTTCATTACATCGGCAGCCATAAAAAACCACAAGCCATGGCGACGACGCTCTCATAGTTGCGCTTCAATTTGTCATAGCGTGTCGCCAGTCCACGAAAATGTTTCAAGCG
>Ga0307978_1001951_pt1 | contig 14912 bp, 13 predicted proteins | sample OrgLakmetage1056_FD_203151 | JGI IMG/M metagenome (GOLD analysis project Ga0307978, IMG submission 203151) | Saline water microbial communities from Organic Lake, Antarctica - #1056 | ecosystem: Environmental > Aquatic > Non-marine Saline and Alkaline > Saline | place: Antarctica: Organic Lake...
CTAGGTGCGACAGGTAACGAGCGACCGGAATGAAACCTTTTGTAACAGCAACATGAAAAGGACTACTACCGTGCAGATTCAAACGACAACGATCACTATCATACAAACCAGATTCGTTCACAACTCTCAATACAGGCAAGTAGCCCTGTATACTCGCCATCATCACCGGATTCATCTCTGGCTCGATCACACCATATTCTTGTGGACCCAACTCCATCAAAAATCGTAATAATGAAATATTGCGTGTAGCAATGACCAACAATGTGATCGACGTACCGTTCGCACTCACATGATTGCATTTGGCACCCATCTCTTCAACCAACATCTTCGCCATCAGAACTTGATGATTCTCAATCGCAGCAAATAAAACAGAACGACCATCATTCTGGCACTGATGAATGTTGGCACCAGTCTGTGTTAGAAACCGGACCATCTCCATGTTCCCATATGCTGCAGCGAAAAATAGACAAGTCATACCGTCTTCTCTAGCGGCGTGAACACTGGCACCATAGTGGACTAAGTGCTCTGCGATCTGTAGATAATTTTTTTGTGCGGCCGAAAAAATTGGTGAACATCCATCATCTCGGGCTGCATTGGCATCGGCCCGGTTTTCCAGCAAAAAATCAACTATGTCCAGAGATCCTCGTTGGACCGCATGGTATAAACAGGTGCTTCCGTCCGGTGTCGTGGAATTCACATCAGCGCCCAGCTCGGCTACAAAATATGCAAGCATACTGAGGTTGCGAGTAATTGTTGCCAATACCACGAGCGAATAGCCAGACATGTCCACTCCGTCAATATGCACATCAAACTCTCGTACTAACAATCGAACAATATCAATGTGGCCCAGCTTGGCAGCCAGATATATCAATTTACAATCATTTTCCGCTACACGGTTCACGTCTGCACCAACACTTGCCAAATATTGCACAATATTGACGTGGTTCTTTCGACATGCACAGAATAATGGCGTAAAACCTTGTAAAGTAGTCGCGTCCGGATCTGCCTTCAATTCCACCATACACTTTACAACGGCAAGCGACCCTTGTTCAGCAGCAAAAAACAGTGGAGTACAACTAGTAAGTGCACTGCCATTGAACGACTTGAACGGAGCACCATTCATACATGCTAGACGTACATCAAAGACATTTCCCCTGCGAATCGCATCTACCAAGTCCAGGTATACTCCTGATTGATTGACGTCATGTCCATCTCGATAACCTTTGGTGCCTTTGGAGTCTTTGGAGTCTTTGGATTCTTTGGAGTCTTTGGAGTCTTTGGAGTCTTTGGAGTCTATTTTCTTCAATTTTTTCAACAATCGTAGGCGCGTCTCGTTCTTTCGTCCGGGCATGTCTGTACGAATGACACAAATAATGAATACACATACTTCAAATTGTCAAACTCCTGGATCGGAAGATCGGAAAAAGTCGGCACAAGATCGCAATGTTTTTAATTTACATCCGTCTTAATAAATTGACCGATTATGGCTTTTTTTGATGATGAACATCCCCCTTTCAGACCACAGGTTCGCCGAAATGTGAAAAAGGACGCACTCTCATCGACAACTGAGTCTTCGAACCGAAGTTGTCGACAGGACGCACGTGGTCGAAGCAAATCGTTACTAGACACAAGTATCGCAACAGGTTGTAAGAAAAACCTAAAACAAGCAATAATAGAAGAAAACAACAAACTTGAACGTTATTGGAACTATGCCACAAAAAATACAATCTCAAAGTACCCTGCCGAACAAGAGAATTATGAATTATTCATGGATAAAGTTTTCCCAATAACTCCCCTACACAATGAAACCACCACCAAACATACAACTACAGTACCTGTAAACCAGCATCCCGCAGTCAACCTCACAATCAAGTCAAGCAAAAAAAACAGACAGACACCCGCTGAAAGCCAATCCAAAACATCACCCTCGAACAAAACCAAAAAACAGAGTTCATCGATAAAGACAACAACCGTCAAGGCTCAAACATCGAGAAAATCCATTGATACACACGAAAAATTTTGGAATCGTTTCACACCAAGCAACAAAATACCTGAACAATCCAAGAAAAGCTTCAAAAACAAACTAGAACTCAAGAAAAACTCCAAGAACAAATTAGAACCCAAGAACAAAGTAGAATCCAAAAAAAGCTCGAAAAACAAAGTAGAATCCAAGAAAAACTCCAAAAACAAACTAGAATCCAAGAAAAACTCCAAGAACAAATTAGAATCCAAAAAAGGCTCCAACAACGAATCAAAACCCAGAAAACAATTAGAATCCAAAAAAAGCTCTAAGAACAAACTAGAATCCAAGAAAAGCTCCAAGAACAAATCCGCAGCCTTGAAAAAATCCATTGACATAGTGCCTCAAAAAGCACCTGGAGACAACAATTTTTGGTCTCGTTTCGAACCCAGGAAAACCTCCAAGAAAATCTCCAAAAACAACCGAAAGACTAAGTCAGAAAATGAAAACGTTCCCGAGAAACAGAACCGTAAAAAAAGCTCCCATTACAAGGCCAGTATAAACAATGAAGACGCCATGATCAAAAATAAAGACGCGGCCTTCAAACTACGAATTCTAAAAATCAAAGAAAAAATCGATAAAAAACGTCCGGATGACATGATGAAAATGGTTATAAAAGCAGCAGTATATTGCAATTACACTCCAGATTACGTAGAGCTGAAAAATTTGGCAACAATTATGGTTGAACCAAAAGCTGTTGATGAATTTATAGCAGAAGTTTCTACAGAAATTGCAGCGCACAAGAAGAAAATTGTCAGACAGGAAATGCAATCTAGATTGAACAAACTAGTACGAATCGAACGGGAACAAATAAAGCAAAAATCCAGTAAAAAACTCAAGAAATCTACAAAGTCTAGAAAGTAAACAAATAAAATAAAATTATAATATCAATATTTGTTGCCATTCGAGGATCCTGCTATTTAGGATCCTCAATATAATGCAAGGATCATAAGATCTTATAGTATTTATTGAAAACTCACACCTACAACATCAACAATCCAACATCAAATGAACACACGACTCACAGCCAGAGCGATGAATACACGAAGTGGGGGACAGATGCAATATGCCAAGGTAATCAATCTCTCTCTTTTTCGAGCACATCGAGCACATCGACCACATCGACCATATCGACCACATCGACCAAAACCCAATCCTGACATCATGTAGATTTTGAAGCGGAAGCGCTCAGAACACAAGCAACCTATGCTCAAGAAAAAAGCAATCGATACAGATGAGAATGAAGATGAGAAGGAGGCGGAGTCTGCGCGAAAATCGGCATATGATGCTCTTGATTTTTCCACACAAGCAAGACAAGCAGCACAACAAGCAACAGACATCGCAAACCAACTCGCTACGCAAGCAAATGTACAGGAAGCAACGCTCGGCATTCATGAAGAAGTCAGTCAATTGAGACAAGAAGTTTTCCACCTACAAAACCAAACCGACACTCTTCAGGCCGACAAGATGAGCAACAACAACAAACACGCAATCGAACATGAAAATAACCTAAATCTGACAGCCAAATTGACAACCAAATTACAAGCTGTCACAAACGAACTTACAGCCAGCAACCAACGAGAACAAAACACCAAAGCAAACATTGAAGAAGCAATGAAAACAATACAAGCTCTCAGAAACGAACTTACAGACAGCAAACAACAAGAACAAAACACCAAAGCAAGCATTGAAGAAGCAATGAACACAATACAAGCTCTCAGAAACGAACTCACAGACAGCAAACAACAAGAACAAAACACCAAAGCAACCATATACGACTCGATGAAGCAAATAAACACGCTCACCAAGCGACTCGCAGACAACAAACAACAAAACAAAAACAATCAAAACCAAAAGACACAAAAGACACAAAAGACACAAAAGACACAAAAGACACTGAAACAACCTACAGCTAAACAAGTGAAACAGGCCGCCATCGATGAAGCCAAAAAGCTGATGCACACATTTCTACAACGCTTGATGGAGGCTCCCTCCCAAGTCTACCAAGATCCCGCCGCAGTCAGCACGGAAGGAATTCGCACCGTCCAAGAATCATGCCGCATCCTCTTGTCACACTCCGAGGCAACCAAACACCCACACATCAATCTCAACAAATATAATTCGTTGATTCGCACAAACTGGGACAAAGGCACGGAGTATCTTGCACGCAACAAATATGGCGTCTGCCCAACCCAAACCACTCCCAAAAAGGTATGTGACATCATGTGTTACATTAATGACGAACAGCGTGGACTTTGCCTCAGAGTGCGCACATACAATTACTTCAACGGCGCATGGATGGGAGATCTTACTGCAGAAGAGCTCGAACTCTTTCAGACCAGTACCGACTACGGCGAATGCATCATGATCGAGAAACTCGCAGAGGTACATCTCTTACACCTTTTTACATCATCTTAAGCTTCTCTTAACACATATTCATAATTATACATATTCCCACAGGAGCAAACCGGACCTGATTTTCGTATTCTTTTGGACACCTTCTCGAAGAACATTATCAGCCAAGCAGTGGCTTTGCGGAACGACAAGGAATTCAAAAGAATGATGGATAAGGATAGTGGCAGCGAAGGTTACACGACCACTACAACCAGCACAACCACTACAACCACTACAACCAGCGCAACTAACAGCACAACCAGCAACACAAACCAGCACACAACCAATACAACCAATACAACCAATACAACCAATACAACCAATACAACCAATACAACCAATACAACCACTACAACCAGCGCAACTAACAGTACAACCAGCAACACAAACCAGCACACAAACAGCACAACCAATACAACCAGCACAACCAGCACAAACAGCACAAACAGCACAAACAGCACAACCAGCACAAACAGCACAAACAGCACAAACAGCACAAACAGCATAAACAGTACAAACAGTACAAACAGTACAAACATTGAGACCGAGGAAACAAGTGACGACAGTGACGACAGTGACGACAGTGACGAATATGAAGATGCGTAAATAGATATTGGGTTCCCACCTTGGATTCCAAGAAATTGTCAACTGCCATTGTAAGAAAATCGTGAATATCCCAGGTATATCCATAGTCACAAACGATTATTTCACCACCCGTTCATTTGAACTTGTTACAAATTCCAATCTAGATCACTGAGTATTCCATTCTCAGTTTCAAAGTGACTAGTGACTAATTAGGATTCAACACCCACCCACCCCCCCCTCTTAATTAGTCAATACATACTTGGAACCTGCGAATAAACTACTGTCAATTTGCGGATAGTGGTCGTAAAAAAACATTTCGCTGATGACAAACCATGTTTCAACATTATATTATATGGTCTGACGTTCGGATCCGAATTTTGGACCAATGTATATTTTGTCGACAGCGATTGTAACAGTTTTTATTTTGAAGTTGGTGTTATCTTGATTTGTTGGTTGACAAATAGCGAGAAGCTGAACGAAAACAACTGATTTTTTTACACTACTCGCAAGTTTTCATTGACAAATTGGACAAAATAAGTATCGATCGTGTTACCTGCTTCAATTTCCATATGATACAATGCTATACTTATATAATATCGTTTCTGTGAGACATGTATTAGTTGACAAAATGGTGACTTACTGATCACGTGTTCACAGAAACGTATATGTGTTGCGTTCATAGGAAAAATGAAAAACCTCTGAATCAATTTGAACCCAGCAAATTCATCGTCTGTGTCATACAACAAAGTATAATGAAAGCACTCGAAGGCAACAGTTGGATGGTTCGAAATAAGCTCAAGACATGTATGATACATCCTGCGTATTGTGCAGTATTTCTCAAATATCTCGGGAATCTTGTAATTGAGCACAATTAAGGAACTCAGATTATGTTCACGAATCATATTATTCCATAGCATTGGAGTACTTACTACATCCCTACCATGTATGGACGTTTGATAATATGCAACGATTGATGCATAGTCCATCGCTGCCATTATATGTAAACAAACATCAGTTGGAACAAGTGATAATACATCTAAACCACTAGTTAAGTCGGACATTTATTTTACCTTTTGTTTTATATATCGATCATGATAGTCACGATTTTACTATATTCAAACAGAGCTTAGGTATCAGTATATCCAAACTATAGTTCATATTCTTATGAAATATTTTGTATTATATAGTTTGTCGACAGCGATTGTAAAAAAACATTTTGCTGTCGACAGACCATTTTCAAAATTAGATTATATAGTGTGAAGTTTTGATCCCAAATTTGTATCACTATATGCTAACTATAGGTCATATTCTTATGAAATACAGTGAAATATATAGTTTATCGACAGCGATTGTAAAAAAACATTTTGCTGTCGACAAACCATTTATAAAATTAGATTATATAGTCTGAAGTTTTGATCCAAAGTCTGGATCAGTATATCCTAACTATATGTCATATTCTTATGAAATACAGTGAAATATATAGTTTGTCGACAGCGATTGTAAAAAAACATTTTGCTGTCGACAAACCATTTTCAAAATTAGATTATATAGTTCTGAAATACTGATCTAAAATTTGGATAATTTTGAAAATGGTTTGTCATATTCGTATATACTGATCCAAGTTTTGGATCAAAACTTCAGACTATATAATCTAATTTTGAAAATGGTTTGTCGACAGCAAAATGTTTTTTTACAATCGCTGTCGACAAACCATTATATACAAATATATCAACAGTGCATCCTACAACAAATTCAGAGTACATTGACATTGTAACACAAGGTAGTTCCTTTGATAAGTCTAGCCGGTGAGCCATTTTTTAACCGCTTTGAATTTTACAATCTCGGTACACATTATTCTGTTCATGCTTCAGCGCTCATACCCACGGTTTTTCCGCACCTCTTTACACGCTTTCTTATGAAATTTCGTCCAGTGCTTTGTCTGACACTCCCGACAACAATAGGGAGTCTCGCATCGGGCACAACTCTTTCCAGTCTGAGCACCACATGCTGCACAAATGTCCTCGGGTAGTTGTAGTACCCGAGTGGACTCAGGGTGTAGGTAAAGCGAAAGCGGAGATCGTAGAAACTGTTGTTCATTGGTGCATACTCGAACGCGATGGTCCATCCATAGCATACGAACGAGATAACAAGGAAAGGGCAACCAACCGTCGTCCTCGTCTGACGACACCAGGACTGCACCGTAGAATAACCATTGAGTAGTGAGAAACGGGTTGGTCTTCTGCTGTCCCTGCGAATTGTCAGCATAGTGCAACACAACCGTCTTACCGCACCCGGCAACAGTCATGTTACACATTGCGGGATACAGTGCAGGTGTTGTGTCTGTGTTCCACCAAAACAGTTTGGTACCTATCTTGGCCGGCAACACCATGTAAGACTTTTGGCCATCCAAAAGAGCCTTCTTCGCTTCTGCCCATGATACAAACCGCTTCTTGGGTGATGGATAGCTTGGACTAACTGCTTTTCCAGTATTAGACAATGGGTTGACATGGCTGACCCGATGATGACCAACCACATACTCGGTGATGTTCTCTGTACCAGGAACCGCACGGAACAACACGCCGTTCACATCCGTTTCTCGAGGATTCACTGCAAAGATGATGTTGTTTCTCTTGCCAAACCGAATGAAAAGAAACCCTTTAGAAGAATGGAAAACTTCCTTTGACTCAAGCAGACCCTTCAGCAAAGCTCGTTCATACTGCTCTTGCACTGTCACTCGATGATCTCCTGCGAGAGAGACCATTGTCTGCTGACCGCTACTCTCAAAAAACGGGGCCATCAGACCTTTGAGGTGCAGCGTGCTCTCTGAAAGAGGTTTTCGGGCCTGTTTACCGTCATCATGGCAAATCTGTACTTTCTTGGCGGTTATCATTAGCCCTGATATGATTAATTGTGTCGTACACATTCAAGTTCTACCATTTTCGAATGGATCACCTGACAGGATCTCCTGACAGGATCTCCTGACAAGATCTCCTGCAATTTTTAAAGGTTGGTCTATTGTGCGCTACATTTTACATCGCTATTATAACGCACGCTACACACACGCACACACATACACACATACACACACACACACTCAAAGAGCAAAAACAGCTATTAAGGGGTCAGTGGGTATTCCATTCACAGTTTCACAGTGATTGGTGACTAATCATAGTGGGAATATTAGGAATGGTGAGAGTTTTGATTCACAGGTTCCAAGTGTGTATTGACTGATTAAGAGGGGGATGAGTGGGTCTTGAATCCTAATGAGTCACTAATCACTTTTAAACTGCGAATGAAATACTCACTGATCTAGTCCAAATTACTCCTAATACCAAATGTGTAGAGGGCGTCATTTTTATCAAGAATCAAACAACAAATTCAATTTGAATTTTTTTCAACACATAGTTCTGTCCTGTCCAGTATCGCCGATACCAACAATTGATCAAATTCAACAACGTGTACATAGTGTGACAACCTCGATCGAAGCAAAGGATCGCACAGAACTGCTACTTCACACGGACGGTCTGTACTTCGTCCGAATGAATCAATAACTATAAGATCGGTCAACCCAGGATGGGTCATCATCTCGATACTGGTTGCACCCAGAGCTAATTGCACCTTGACAGCATCGACCACATCGCTAACAGTATACACATCGTTACAGAAGGTTAAACCAACAAAAGCGTCTAGACATCGCAACCCGCATGCCCGGAAATACACCTGTGCGGCTGCAGCGTACCTAGAGATCACAGCACATGAAACGCATTTGGCATCAGCTTGAAGCACATGTTGCACCGGTGCGCGTACAAAGGTGACACCATGCTGTTGCAATAATTTACCTATCGTCGGTACCAATGGTGGTAAAATATGCACATGTTGGTGCGCATCGACATGTTGCGGGTATTGCCCAACGTATTCACGAAACAATGTTAGTTGAGCCGTGACCTCTTTGTAAACATCATCCACATCAATTTTACCAGATATACACTTCGTACGGAACACATCTTTACCAAGAAACTCATGCATTGTACCCATAACCAAACTCGGGACAGAACCGGTCGGAGACAAAGGTACACCCTCGGTCAGGTTCAGGTGCAGACCGACTCGTCCCAGCAAACCATGATGACGTAACAATTTCACAGCATATCTGCTATGAGGCATGTTCACCATTAGCGACGTGTGGCTCAACAATCCGTGTAACATGGCATGCACAATGCCTTCTGTTCGCGCCAGAGAAATCCCGCAATCGTCGGCCACGATGACTAGAGATACCATGTTTCATTTATATCAAATTAAAGAATAAGTACATTCAAAAGTGATCAGAGTCGACATGTGATGCTCTTGACGGTCTGCATAATGAACTTATTAAACTCAGACAACAAATTTCGGAAATCGACGCCTTTCTAAAAGGTGTCATTCTTGGTTCAGGTTGTTTGTGGTTGTCGCTAATCGAATTCAACCATGTCGCCGTTAATTTCCAAGTACGCGAACAGTATCTGTTGTCAGGATCCCCACGGAATGCTTCACCCACTCAATCGAGTCATCCAGAGTGGCGATGGGGTAATCCATAGCGAAGTCACCAAACACAACGTAGTAATTTTTTTTTATATACATAATTCATAAAAATTTTTATTAAATATTCTCCATATGCCCTCGAACAATACGACAACCTCGTTCTGTTTTTTCTTCGCAGACAGTTTCTTGTGTTGCACAGAATCGCATGTTCTACACATTTCTATGTACGTTTCATAAGCATCTATCTCGCGAAATTCGTAAAATTTCTTACAAAACAGACATCGTTTGGTATAAATTTCAAATTCGCTGTAATTACCTGAAATAAATTTTGCATCAAATTTGTTGGACATGATTCGTTTTTTTTTGCTGTTTGCGTTGAAGATTTTTGAATTATGACGATAAAAACAATTGCTTTTTTAAATCAATTTTTTTTGATCCATTCATTTTTTTTCTGTCGTGTTTTTGATTTAGTTTTATAAAGCTATAAATCACTCTGTTATTCCATATTTTCAAGATTGCATATTTTATACTGTCAGTATTTTTTTCTCCCGTATAGTCCAAGCCTGCACTTTGTATAAAATAGTTTTTATACTCCATCATACATCTCTCTTCTATCGTTGTAGCTGACTTTACGGGATCAGGTACAGCGTGTAAAACTGTTTTCTTGTCGATTGTATTTTGTATTCCGATCATCGTGTCACTACCCAAAATGTGAATATTACGTGGACCCACCAGCGAGTTGAAAAATAAGCTCTTGCTGTCGTTTGTGAGCATATGATCATATAACATTATGACATGCTGGAAGTCGTCGTTCGCACGTATGAATATTTTTGGTGCCATTTTCAGATTGTACTTATAGATTTGGTTGTCAGAAAATGTTAGATATTTGTCTTCATGTGTTGAACAAAAATACCCTCCTTTTCGACTGCTTAATTCGAACACAGCACCTGTTGGCGAATACATTTCGCGTAGCATTGTGTACGATTTGGTCCTTTACTAGTCCCGACTGACTCATCGCATCCTGACTCTTTCTCGTCATACGAACTTTTCTGGCGTTTGGACATTTCTCAGTTTCTTGTAGACTAATATATATTTTGCATATCTTCCAATTGATTGGAGTTCGAATAATTCTAATCACAAAGTGTGAATGGAAAACTCACTTATCCCTTAATAAATGGAGATCCCACGCTCAGGGGCATACGTCCAGATGGCAGCCATCATACGCTGGTAGGCGTCCTCGTTGCGTATACCTACATAAAGAACAATATCCCACATAATGTGATCGCAGACTGTGAGTGCCAAGGAACGGCCCTGGTGCCCTCCTTTTGGTAAAGTTTCATCGAAAATCTGCTGACTTAGTTGACGGAGCCCAGTTGCACGGCGCTTCATGTCCGTAAAGGCAATCAGTGCCCCGGATTTGAGGGCGATGACAGGTATTTTTCCTTGTGTAATGACTCGACGTACCATTGACGTGAATTCCTCCATCAAGGAGCAACCGTTGGATGCTTTCCATTCCGATACTCCTGTCCACAACATATCCGTCGCCAAATCTGGATTTTGCATTCCTTGCGTGGGTAAGGTGGCGACAGAAACCTGATCTTCACATGTCCGGAACGGTAACTGTGTGCTGCCTCTGCCGATACCGATCCCAAGTAATAAACACATCGGTTCCTGGGCGCTTTCCGCAGAGACCATAGCCGTTAGCGCTTCAAATTCATACAGACCCTCTGTGCTTTGTGTAAGAAAAAAAGATGCGGTCCCGGAGGCTGGTAGAATTTGTGGACAAACAGCCTGGAGAGTGATGGAAATGGTTCTATCTAAGAAGTGTTGAGCAATTGGTCCGGATTGTTCCCAGAACGCCCGTATGGAACCGGTCACCAATGCTGTTATGGCAATATTATCGATACCCTGGGTATGCAAGAATGATACGAACTCTGTCAACCAGAGTGTAGTTGTAGCGATAAACACTTTCGATGATAATAGATGCTGTTTGGTGGGTTGGTACGCCCCCACCTGCAGTCCGGACAATGACGTAAGGGGGCCTGTCTGGGTCTCACTGGGCTTAAACTCATATACTGGACGGACTATCATGGAATGATCTCGACCATAAACTTGAAACTTCACAGTGCCCGTTCCACAGTTCATAATCAAGACATGTGTATGACTAGGATGGCTTTCGAGGAACGTGACAGCCGCTCCAAATGTCACAGAGGTGTTAATTTTTACAGTCTGGACCTGCTCGAGGGTGGTTTTCAAAAAGGGTGTAGCAACATCTTTGATAGTACACACCCGGATTGTCGCGCACTCAGCCGGAGTGAGCGCTGAGCTTGTTCGTAAGCGTTCTAAAAAATCCTGTGTCGCGCACAATGCCCGATATGGACCCCTCGTAGCAGGGTGACTCCTTTCGTCATCGGTGTACATCTTTCTGACCATGGTCATCCGGTTACACAAAACACCCACTGATGGAAACGACAGAGAATGTGGCTGCCCCACTGCTGAACACGATAGTGAAGGCCGAGTACAGGGCTTCATTCTAAATGTGGGAATTGGAAATTTGTAAATGTGATGGTGAATGAATCGCAAATAAATGGACCGCATATAAATAGATCACAGATAAATGGATCATAGATAAATGGTCCTTTGAATCGATCCTTCTGCTTCTAAATTAGATTATATGTTCCGAAGTTTTGATCCAATTATTCTGAAGTATTATATATTTTGAAGTCTGTATAGTGTATTATACAGTTTGTCAACAACGATCACTATATAGCCGAACTATAGGTGACATTATTATATAGTTTGTCGACAGCGATTGTAAAAAAACATTTTGCTGTTGACAAACCATTTTCAAATTAGATTATATGGTCTGAAGTTTTGATTCAAAGTTTGGATCAGTATGTCCAAACTATAGGTCATATTCTTATGAAATATAGTGTATTATATAGTTTGTCGACAGCGATTGTAAAAAAACATTTTACTGTTGACAAACCATTTTCAAAGTTAGATTATATAGTCTGAAGTTTTGATCCAAAGTTTGGATCAGTATGTCCAAACTATAGGTCATATTCTTTTACAATATAGTGTATTATATAGTTTTTCGGCAGCGATTTCATAATGGGTGCGCAGGGCACAGTTCCCTCAATGGGTACGGTATAGTTTTGGTTGATTTATAAAATATCTTGAGGTAGAGTATAGTCGGGTGTATTGCATTTTTTTTTGAAAGGCTCGCAGAAAAAAAACCATGGTTGGGAAAAATAGGATTTATAGTGATTCACCGTCTTATAGGTAACTTATTAGGTAGTACGTGATTAATTACTTTATATAGGTAAGTAATTAGGTAGTTAATTAGATAGCGATCGGAAATTTTTCATTCTGTCGCATCGGGACATGTCGACGGGTGCTGTCATGAATTTAACAACGATCGTATCGTCCGGACTGTTTTGCTTGGTGAAACCAAACACGTGGTGAAATTAAACACGACCCCCGCCCAACTTGTTGTTCGTATTGGTAGATGTGTCCATTGTATTGTAAATGTATTAATGAGAGACCATTTGCGGAAGAATGTTTAGTTCCCATTTTATTTCTATGTCGGACAAATATTATAATTGTTTGGTAGAATAGCGTTCAATATATTAATAAATAACATCAGATGATGTTATATAAAGATGTCGCTGTGGTATAGATTGAAGACGTCTGTTGTAAGTGTCTGGCGTTTGTTTCAATTGACGAGCGATGACAAAAAAGATTTCATAGACTCGTTCGAATTTTTCCAAGAGATGCAATGTGGTGCCGTCACTGAAACAGCGGAAGAGACAAAAAAGGTCGCAGCGTATTATAAGGTGCTGAACAATCTACTAGCCGTATTTGATATCGAGAAGCTATACATCCCACCTCAACTTGATGCGTCAAAAGGGTTATACGGGAATCAGCTGCTCTGTGAAAAAGACTTGTTGAAAGAATTGAAACTCGACAACCCGCAGGAGTCGCACCTTTTGGATATGGGATGTGGGAGAGGCCGAGTGGCGCACCATTTTGCTCGAAGTACTGGTGGACAAGTCTCAGGTTATAATATTGACTCAAATCAAATTGAGAATGCCGTCACTTGGGCAGAGCATGAGCATATGGGTGAACGGTTGCACTTTCAAACAGGAAATCATCATGAATCATTCAAATATGATAACGATTCATTCGATGGTTGTTACTCTGTTCAAGCAGTTTGGCCATTTACGAAGAAAGACGAAATACGTCATGTAGCAGACGAAATGTTTCGAGTTTTGAAGCCAGGGGCACATTACGCGTGTACGGAATACTTGTTAACACCCTTTTTTGATTGGGATAACTATGAACATGTAGCGCTTCAGAAGAAATATATGCCGACATTAGCTGCGACGCATTCTATGTATGAAGGTGATGTTTGCGCTGCATTGAAAGAAGCTGGGTTCGAAATCTGTTTATCTGCACCGTCTAAAAGTGTAGCATGGCCGGTGGTGAATCAGAAACGTGATTTGATTCTAGCTGCACGTAAATTAATATGGGTTCTTGAGGCTCTGTATCTTTCACCAAAATGGCTTGGTAAGGGTTTGGAATTGCTTCAGAGCGGTGGTGAAGCATGGACTACAGCCGAGAAGGCCAAGATATCTGACTTCAACTGGCGGATCGTAGCCAAAAAGCCATGTGTATAAATTTAAAAATAAATTCTATGTTATCACTTCGTACACCAAGAATCCTTCATAGTCTAATCCAAAGATTACTTTGTCGGCTTGTCCTCGCTGGCGCTCTTTGGGGGAACACGTCTTACCTGTGCAAAGACTATTCAGCGTGCAAAAGAACTCACGACGCATGTTGTACTCATATAGAGACGTACCATGTTGATGTAACTCGAAATCTCGCGGCCGAGCTCGAAGAGCAGCGATGTCACGTGTTAAGATCTAAGGTGAAATAGCACATCGTCGAGGCACTTCGCGTTCGCCAGATTACTTTGGAGAGTCATATCGGTTTTTCACGGTGGATGCACCGGGTACAAGACACACACAGTGCATGTTGTCGAATGGGCCCATGTACGTTCTCTCTGTACACGTTGGCATACCTACCATATTCTATGTGATCATGAGATGAATCATAAACTTGGTATATCTGACATAACCCAGACTGATATATCAAACATGGATCATATTATTATAGGATCAGGATCCTATTATTTTAATGATTCTGACATTTTGATGATGATTTTTCCGATAAAATTGTATCTGAATGAAATTTTGTTGATTGATGAAGGCAAATATCGGATCAGTATATCCGGACTATAGTTCATATTCTTATGAAATATAGTGTATTATATAGTTTGTCGACAGCGATTGTAAAAAAACATTTTGCTGTCGACAAACCATTTTCAAATTAG
>Ga0307978_1001953_pt1 | contig 14908 bp, 13 predicted proteins | sample OrgLakmetage1056_FD_203151 | JGI IMG/M metagenome (GOLD analysis project Ga0307978, IMG submission 203151) | Saline water microbial communities from Organic Lake, Antarctica - #1056 | ecosystem: Environmental > Aquatic > Non-marine Saline and Alkaline > Saline | place: Antarctica: Organic Lake...
AAGAAAAAGCGAGCCTGAACGGCTCTTTTTATAACAGGGCGGGTTGGCAGAGGGCTGGAAAAAAAATTCCCCTAAACTCCGCACGTCCAAAGTCTAGTTCCTCTAAGGGTTCAGCGAAAAATAAGGTCTTCATTTCAGGCGAGCTATTTTTTGCACCAGGCAAGGCGCGAAGAACGAGCATAGCCTAGCTACGTAAGTGACACTGCCCGTGTCTCGTCGCCTGTGGGCTTTGGCCACCGGAGACCGTACTTAGGTACTAAGGCAGGCGGTGTAAGCAACGAAGGCTGGGGTAAAAAGAGCCGTATCAAATGGGGAAGTTATTCTTCGCTGGACCCTAAGGTAGAATCCGCAAATATCAGTGTCAATCAAATATTTCATAGGCGTTATTAGGAGTCCAGGTTAATTTCCCGATCTGATATAGTTCTGCTTTCGAGAATGCTATTAAAAACATCTTCGTCGATATCTTTCCAGGCGCCATATAAGCGGTCTACCAACATTGATTTCTTATTATTGTCGCTTTGAGGTGGTATATCTGCCTTAATTTCGTTTGAAAGCCTGCTCATGACTTCTAACTTGCCTTCCAAACTCAATGTATGGATAAGCTTCATAATGCTGTTAATCTCTAACTTACCTTCCATGGCTTGTATTTTTTGAGCAAACAAAACTACTCTAAAGTTGGTTTCCACCCCCGCTTGTTCAGCTGGCTTTCAATGAAGGGGGCATGTTATCATTATGAACTGCTTTTACTACATTTGCTAAAAAGCAAACTCCCGCATGTCAGACCCTTCCATCAGCCTCAACAAATTCATCAGTTCCACTGGTATCTGCTCCCGGCGGGAGGCGGACCGTATGATCGAAGCCGGGCGGGTACAGCTGAACGGCATTACTGCCAAAAAGGGCAACCGCGTCAATCCCGGCGATGAGGTCCTACTGGACGGGCAGCCCCTGAAAGCTAAGCCCAAAGCGGTCTACCTCGCCCTCCACAAGCCTCCTGGCATTACCTGCACCACTGATCGCAAGGACAAGGACAACATCATCGACTTCCTGAACTACCCGGAGCGCATCTTCCACATCGGCCGCCTCGACAAAGCCTCCACCGGGCTGATTTTTCTGACCAATGATGGCGATATCGTCAATGAAATCCTGCGCGAGCAGAACGAGCATGAAAAAGAGTATATCGTCACCGTCAATAAGCCTATCAATGCTTCTTTTGTCAAGCGCATGAGCCAGGGCATCCCCATTTTGGGCACCGTGACTAAAAAATGCCGGGTGGAAAAAATCGGCCGGCAGGCTTTCCGCATCGTGCTCACCCAGGGCCTCAACCGCCAAATCCGCCGCATGTGCGACTACCTGGGCTACGACGTGGTCACCCTCAAGCGAGACCGCATTATGAATGTCCACCTCGGCGGGCTCAAGCCCGGGCAGTGGCGGTATTTGACGGAGGGGGAATTGGAAGAGCTTAGGCAGCATCTGGGGTAAGGAGTAAAACTTAAAATCTCTTCGTCGATAAACTGCCGTCAAATGCCTGTGCAATTAGGAATAACGATAGCTCTTCCCCACCTTTACGCGCATCCGCAGTGCTGCGGGGCAGGCTTTGGCTAAAGAAAAAATCACTACCCTAGCCAAACTCGACACGTATTAGACGCGCGTCGCTTAAAGATGGGCATCAACTATTTTGAGGCATGCATTTTGGAGGTAGAAAGATTATACGGGGATGTACTTACCTTAGAGGAAACGGCGGAAGCAGGGTAGGGGACCTACCAAAACCGGAATGCTGATTTTCCTGACGAATTGAACCTCAATAAAGCCTCGAATAAACTCTAATACCTCTTCCGATCAGAAAATATTGGATAACCTTATCTTTTGATAGCCTTGCTATGGGAAAGATGCAGGCAAGGTTTGATGATAGGCTTCACGTCTATCTTTTTCCGTATTATTAGGCAACCCAAACCTGAGGACCATGCAAAAAGCCTCCTTGTATGAGCAATCATTTTACCTACTGCTAATCTGTACCCTTTTCATCTTCGGCTGCAAAGTGAAGAAATTGGAAAAGCACGGGCAGCACTACCAGCAGCATCAAGACTACGAAAGCCTGAAAAAGGCGGTTGATCTCATCCCGCTGGGAGAAGATACTGCCTATGTACGTTCCATCCTGGGCGCCCCCATTGATATGGGGTTTGATTTTCGTTATTTGCTAGATTCGGTGGGGCCGAAGGGCTGCGCCTTTGGGGCGGTATTCCACATCGGGAAGGGCGGTAATGTGGATCAAAAATGGATTGGGGAAATTTGTGAATAAGATTTTACTGATCCTCCGCCACCTTTCTTCTATCACTGCCTTGACAAGCACCGTACCCCTCATCGCTCCAGTCCCCGCGTCATATCCTCCAGCTGTTTTTGCAATTCCTGGACATGCTCCAGCGAGAGGTTGTCCGGTACCTTTAGCGACAGCTCATCAATGGTGTCCAGGTAGAGGGTTTCCAGTTCCATATCGGAGCGCAGGGCTTCCATATCTGCCAGGTCCTCGTAGTGGTGCTCTTTGAGGCGGCGCAATTCCGCTTCCTTATCCGCCAGGGACAGGGACAACTGATGGTTGTGCAGGAGGCGGTTGAGCTTGTGCTGAACCGTTTTGTAAAACGATGATTTGGCCCGCCGAAGTTCCAGTTCGGCTTCAAACTCCCGGATAAGGTAATTGGCATCTGTCCGGTTTTTGGTATTCAGCACGTCTTCATCGCGCATTTCCCGCTGAAGCTCCCGCAGGTTCTTCCGTATAGATCGTATTTCCTTTTCATTCCGGGCCAGTTGGTCTTCAACTTGCTCCATGCGAGCCCCCACACCGGCCGGCACACTGCCCCGGTTGCGGTAACTATTGTTCTGCTGCCGGATGTATTCGTAAACCAGGTATCCCAAAAAGCCGATACCGCTTAGTATGGTCAGCGTAAGAATCATAAACCGTAAGGGCCCTGCAAAGCGGAGCAACAGAATGATTCCTGCGACAATCAGGATTATACGGAACGGATTAAGCCAATTGTTTTTTTGCTGCGGCATGAAATTTTTTTTGTGTTTTGTTGAACCCTTTTTTATTCGTTCTGTTACGCTCACAGTTTTATGAATCGCTAATGTTTTTTGTTTGTTTATAGTTTATGCAGGTACTCCGTCAGGAGTACCTTTTTTTTTGTTATACACACCTTTATTGAGTGTATACCTGATGCTTCCCGAAAAACCAATATCTTTGTTCCTTCATTGGTCAAAATCGATTTATGGACCTGATTCAGAAATTACAGGAACAATATATACAGGAATTTTCGAATAACGTACCGTTGGATGAATTCCTGCTCAATGTAATCGTCACGGCGGTTCTCGTCGCCTTGTTAAGGCTGTTCTATATTCACTTCGGCAATGCGATCTCCAACCGCCGCCGGTTCGCCAACAACTTTCTGCCCCTGGCGCTGGGCACTTTGCTCATCATTATGATCGTAAAGTCCTCTATTGCGCTCTCTTTGGGCCTGGTGGGGGCGCTGTCCATCGTGCGTTACCGCGCTGCCATCAAAGACCCGGAGGAACTAACCTACCTGTTCATCGTCATCGCGCTGGGCCTGGCAGGTGGTGCCAATCAGCCCATCCTGGCCATCGTGGCCTTTGCCGTCATTCTTGGCATTCTCTACCTTAGTAAACTACTTGGGCGGCAGCAAGTGTTTCGTCAGGAAAATCGTTTGTTTGTCAATATTCAGACCGATCAGGAAGATGTGGAGGCCATTGCGGGCATCCTTGCCCGGCATTTGCTCTACGTTGAGCTCAAACGCATGGATACCCTGGAGCAGGGCATGGACCTGTCCTTTGTCTGTCGCGCAAAGGAATTAGGGGATATTGCGCGTTTGAAAACCGCGATGCAGGAGTTGTCTCCCGCCACCCGCCTTTCGGTCATTGACCAGCCAGATTTGATTGTTTGATATGATCATCAAAGACCAGGAAAAGCAACATCGGAAAAATGCTGGCCGGTTACTGTTTGGAGTACTGGGTGGTGCCCTCTTGCTGATCCTGAGTGTCAGTCTTTGGCCGCAGCCTTCGCCTTACGATGATTTACCGGCCGATCAGGTGTACTGCGGGGCTGAAAAAGTACGGGGTGCAACCTTTGTACACCAAGGCATTACTTTCAAGGGTGGGGCTACACAGTCTGACCAATATGCCCGCCACGGAAAGTACAGTTGCCATTTACCTCAGGCATCTGAGCCACAGTATGGACTGGAATTTCAGCTGGATAGCCCTCAGCCAGGCTCCGCATATCGGGCGAGCGTCTGGCGGCGGCAGACCGGTCAGCAGCAATCCTTCCTGGCAATCAGTGTGGAAGGCCCCGAGAAGCGCTACCATCAGGAAAATATTGCTGTTGAAGCAGACACGCTGGGGTGGGAAAAGCTGGAGCTGCACTTCAGCGTGCCCTTTAGCGCACCAAGCGAACACTTTAAAGTCTATGTGTACAGCACTGGTCAGGATCCGGTTTGGTTCGACGATCTGCTCATAGAACCTCTGCGTACTGATAGCGCTTTTGTGCCGGAGGTTGTCCAACTGGAAATTAAGCCCCGGTACCTGCAGCAACTGCAAGCCAAGCGGCAGGAAGCCCTGCGCTCCGGTATTCTGGAAACCAGCGGTGCCGATTGGGTGCCGGCTAAGTTTAACAGCACCGCACATAGCGATCCTATCCCCATCGAAATTCGCCTGAAAGGAGACTGGCTGGACCACCTCACTGGCGACAAGTGGTCGTTCAGGGTCAAAATTAAGGGTGCCTATGCCTGGCGGCACATGCGGGTCTTTTCCCTGCACACGCCCCGCGCCCGCCACTTTCTGCACGAATGGCTCCTGCATCAGTTTTGGGAGCGGGAGGACGTGCTCACCACCCGCTACGATTTTATAGAGCTGCAGCTCAATGGCGAAAGCCTGGGCGTGTACGCCTACGAAGAGCATTTTGAGAAGCAGCTGGTCGAGTCCCGTCGCCGGCGGGAAGGGCCAATTATGAAATTCTCGGAAGATGGCTACTGGAAGACCATCAAACGGCAGCTACAGTCGCATGGCTATGTGAAGCCCAACGCCCGCTATGGCGCCGCCGAGCTGGAAAGTGCCCCTATCGAAGCTTTTGATGATCAGCCGACCGAAGAGAACCCGGCAATGGCCGCCCAAATCAAAGCGGCTCGCCAACTGATGCAGCAGTACCGCGATGGGCTGCAGCCTGCCGCCAGGGTTTTTGACCTGGAACGCATGGCGAGCTACCTGGCGCTTTGCGATGTGTTCAACGGCTATCACGGCATCGTCTGGCACAATCAACGGTTTTACTACAACCCCATCACCGGAAAGCTGGAGCCCATAGGTTTCGATGGCTTTGGCGGCCCTCCGGCGAACCAGTACGAAGTGTTGGGCAGTGGGGCGCTCAATCCGTATGCAGAAAGTTACCACCCTTTGTTGGGTAGTTTATTTATGGAGGAAGATTTTGTCCGGCTGTATCATAAAGCGCTTTATCGCTATAGTAGTCGGGCGTACCTTCTGCCGGCGCTGGATAGCTTAGCACCTGCCTGGTACGCCCGGCTGGAGTACCTACAGCGGGAATTCCCCAATTACCAGCCTAAGCTGGACGACTTTGTTCGTAATGCCCAATACGTACATTCCCTCCTCCTGCCTTTTGATCAATACAGCCTAACGGCATATACCACTCAAAAGCGCGGGCCCGAGCAACAATTGGAATTGGTCAACCGCCATCATTTGCCCCTGCGTATCAGAGGCTATGGCCGCAACCGGAAAAAAATGCAGGGTGGATTGGAAACCCCGGTTATGCTGCCCGCCCGCATACCCAGAGTGTACGGGATGCGCCTTCGGCGGGACTCCGCGCTGCAGAACCCCGGCTTTCTGGAACAACGGGCGATGGCAGTGCAGGCTCCGCCGGGCAGTTCCACCTGTACCGTAAGTACCGCAGCGGAATACCTGTTCTACGAAGTACTTGGTATTGACAGCTTATTTGTCACTCCTGTTTTGGCCCAGTCACCGCCCGGGCATCTGACGGCGCGGCAATTGCTGGCAGAGCAGGCGGTGCTGGAAAACAACAGTACCTATCAGGTATCGGCGGATGCGGTGGTCTTTCCGCCCGGGGTGCACGAAATACGAAAGACCCTGATCGTCCCGGCGGGGAGATCGTTGATCCTGGAAGCGGGTGCGGATATCCGTTTGTACGATGGGGCAAGCCTGCTGAGTTATAGTGCTCTGCAAGCTCTGGGCACAGAAGAAGCTCCTGTCCGTATCAGCGCGCCCAACCGCGATGGGGGAGGAATAGCTGTTTTTGATGCGCCTCTGCCATCCTCTGTCGCCTTTTTGGTGGCCGAAGGGCTGGATGCGCCCCAATACCAGGGCTGGTCGCTGACTGGTGCCGTCAATTTCTACGAGTCGGAAGTTCGGATGCATAACAGCGCCATTTTACAAAACCGGAGCGAAGATGCCCTGAACATCATCCGTTCTGACTTCAAACTGGAGCGCTGCTATATTGGCGAGACCTTTTCCGATGGCTTCGATGCCGACTTCTGCAAAGGGGAGGTCATCAATTGCCGGATTGAAAATACGGGTAACGATGGGCTGGACTTTTCTGGCAGTATCATCACCGTTCGCGGCTGTCGCCTCAGGGGTAATGGTGATAAGGGCATCAGTGTAGGGGAGGAGAGCGATGTGACGGTCTTCAACACCAGCATAAAAGATGCGCCTATCGGTTTGGCCAGCAAAGACCTGTCTGTGCTGCGGGTGCGCGACATTACCCTTATTGACTGCCGGCAGGGGTTTGTGGCTTTCCAGAAAAAGCCCGAATTTGGCCCGGCGACTATAATCGTGGAATCCTATCAAGCGGAGGGCGTAGACCGCCTGACCAATATTGCAGAAGGAAACACATTGCTAGGTTTGTAAAAAGTAGACTATGGCGTATCGTTGTTTAGTATTCTTGTTGTTGATTGCAGGTGGGCTCGGTGCCCAGGAATTGCCCGAAGATTTTTACGATATCACCTACCTCACGGAGCTGGACAACCCGATGGGCCTGACCTTCGATGAAAATGGCCGGATGTACGTCTGGGAAAAAAAAGGTGTAGTACGTGTGGCAGACACGGCTGGGAATGTCTACCCCGAGCCCTTGTCTATCAATCTGTACCCGAACCCGGTCCGGGACGCTTTTACGCTGGAATTGCTGGAAGTACAGGCCGGAGAGGTCCGGCTGGAGTTGCTGGATGAGACCGGGCGGACGGTTTTGGAAAAGGTTTGGGAGACGACAGTGGGCCAGCCCTTCAATGACCGCGTATTGCCCGGGCAGTTGCCTAACGGTGCCTATTTTTACCGGTTGACAAACGGCGAGCAACGGCACTACGGGCAGCTCATTCTGCTAAAGTAAACGAATAGCCTGAAAGCAACTAACAATGAAAAACCTGCTGAACAGCATTGGGCGCTTTTGGCTGCGGTACTACCTGCTGGTTTTACTGATATTTGCCGGCTACCGGGCAAGTGAGCTGGCGGGCCGCTTCTACAACGGCATGATTTGGTCAGATGCCGAAGGGTACTACCTGTACCTGCCCGCGCTGTTCATTAATGGAGGGTTTGAAGACTTTGAGGTCAGGACCAAGGCACAGTTCAAACCTTTTGAAGGCACCCAAAAGACCTTTACCAAGTATACTTGTGGTGTAGCTATTATGCAGGCTCCCTTTTTTCTGGGGGCACATGCTTTTACGCTGGCAACCGGTGGACAGGCAGACGGGTATAGCGATTATTACATCCGGGCACTACAGCTGGCGGGCCTGTTTTACGGCTTTTTGGGTCTGCTGCTGCTAAAGAAAATCCTGTCACGGCATTTCAAGCCGGTAGTGGTCATGATGACGGTAACCGGGTTTTTTCTGGGCACCAACCTGTTGCATTATATCTTACAGGAACCAGGTATGTCGCATGTGTACTCCTTCTTTTTATTTGGATGGTTTGTTTGGCTGGCGCCCCGGTTTTACGACCAGCCTGGCTGGAAAATCTTTGGAGTGATGGGGTTGCTGGCGGGTTTGATCGTGCTCATCCGGCCTACCAATATACTCCTGTTGCTATACCTGCTGCTCTTTCGGGTGCGGATCTGGGAAGAGGCTAAAAACCGCTTGCTGTTCTTTCGGAGGCACCTTGGGCCTCTGCTGCTTGCGCCGGTGGCGAGCTTCCTGGTTTTTGTGCCGCAATTTCTATACTGGAAGTATATCTCTGGCGACTGGCTGATCTATTCCTACGGCGAAGAAGGTTTCAACTGGCTGGAGCCACGTATTGATATGGTGCTTTTTCATATTAAGAACGGCTGGCTGTTGTTCAGCCCGATGGCAGGCCTGGCTGTTGTCGGCAGCCTGATTGGGATGTGGAAAAACAAGTACGATATTGCTCCTGTCTTCCTCATTTGGTTATTGCTGCTCTACATCACCTCCTGTTGGTGGTGCTGGTGGTTTGGCGGCGCATTCGGGCACCGGCAGTTTGTGGAGTTTTACGTACTACTGGCTATTCCCTACGCCTGGCTCTTTACGCAGGTGCTGGAAGGTAAAATACTGGTGCTGAAGATCTTGCTCATTGTGGTTTGGATACTTCTGGGATACTATGGTTATATGCTCGCTGTGCACTTTCGGGGGCCGCATTACGAGTGGTGGAGCTGGAAAGAAGTGGTGGAATATATGTGGCAATTCAAGTTTGATAAGAAATACTGACAGACGCGTTTTCGTATTACTGCATTACCGAAAAACACCACTGCCCTATGCCCATTCTTGCTACCGTTCTCAGTATTCTACTCCTGTTATTGCTCATTTTAAAATGGCGGATTCCCGCTTTCCTGGCACTGCTAATCGCGGCAATTTTGGCAGGTCTGGGCAGTGGACTGGAAGGGAGCGCGGTCATTGCAGCCATCCAAAGCGGTATGGGCGGCACCCTGGGCTTTGTGGCAATCGTAGTAGGGCTGGGCGCTATGTTTGGCGCGCTATTAGAAAATGCCGGCGGGGCGCAGGCTATTGCGCAGTACCTCATCCGAAAGCAAGGTGTGGAGCGGGCACCAGCCGCCATGGCGCTCACAGGTTTTCTGATTGCGATACCGGTATTTTTTGACGTCGCCTTTATCATTTTGATCCCCGTCCTTTATGCTTTAAAAGCGCGTACCGGAGCCTCTCTGTTGAAATTCGCACTGCCCCTACTGGCCGGGTTGGCGGCTACCCACGCTTTTATTCCGCCTACGCCGGGCCCTATTGCGGTTGCCGAAATTGTTGGTGCAGACCTGGGGTGGGTGATTTTGCTGGGCGCTGTTGCGGGCATACCCGCCGTAATGGTCAGTGGGCTGTGGTTTGGTCAGTGGGCCGCTCGCGGTATCGATCCCGAACCGCCGGCTTTTTCAGAAACGAAAGCCCCGGACGTCTTGCCACCGGTTGGCCTTATCCTGTTTATCATTGGTATGCCTATTGTACTGATCGTACTGAGCACGCTGAGTGAAGCAGGGACCCTGCCGGTGCCGGATGCCGCCCTGCCTGTAATTCAATTTTTAGGACACCCCTTTACCGCACTTTTGCTTGCCAATTTGCTCATCTGGTACCTGCTCGGCCTACGGCGTGGCTACAGCTCGGAAGTGTTGCTCAAAGCATCTACAGACTCCATGTCTACAGCTGGTAGTATTTTATTGCTTACCGGTGCAGGCGGCGTATTTAAGCAAATGCTGGTCGATACCGGTGCGGGTCAGCAGATTGCTTCCTCAATGACCGAGGCGGGGCTACCTGTAATTGTTTTTGCCTTTGTTGCTGCTGCCCTGATCCGGGTGGCCCAGGGCTCTGCAACTGTTGCTATGATTACCGGGGCCAGCCTGACTGCCCCGCTGCTGAGTAACGGGGCTTCTTTTAGTGCGGGCCAGCTGGGCGCAATTGTTATCGCAATTGCCGCTGGTGGTACAGTGCTTTCCCATGTCAATGACAGTGGCTTCTGGCTGGTGAAATCCTACCTGGGCATGAGTGAAAAAGAAACGTTCCGTTCCTGGACTGTACTCACTGCTATATTGGGAGTAGCTGGTTTTTGCATCAGCGCATTGCTTTTTTACCTGCTCTAGCTTTTTTTCCTAAAATGGGAATTGTGTCTATCTGTTAGATTGATTTATACTTTTGGTTACGTTTAAAGTATTGAAAATCAATTGCTTTGATTTTTTGGCACGGCTTTGGCATAGGTATGAATGTAACTTAGAATCAAAAGCTTAACCCGATGAAATATGCACTAACAACGATTCTGGGAATTTTGATGATTGCTTTTGTTACTACAAGCAATCATGAGGGGTCTAACCAAACACACTACATCTACGAGACTAAGAACATTGAGGAGCACAACACTACAACTGTAGATTCGGACGAAATTTATAAAGTTGACAACCACCTCAAGGAAGACATTATGCTATAAGCATTAGAGTTTTTTAAATGATTAATGGATTGTTTTGGGTATAGCAGCAGCCTTCGGGCTGCTTTTTTTGTCTTTAGCCTTGTGCAGTTTCCAAAATAAATTTACCTTTGCAATCGCTTAAGAAAAATCAACCGGAGGAGTGGCAGAGCGGTTGAATGCACCGGTCTTGAAAACCGGCATGGGTCAAACCATCGGGGGTTCGAATCCCTCCTCCTCCGCCTCCGCCCGACGAAGCTTTATGCGAAGTCGGGCTTTTTTATGCCCAAAATTGATCTCTCCGGAAAAGAAACGCATTAACCCCGTCGGGCTACGGCGGACAGCGTCCGCAACCGCGCTCCAATCAAAAAATTATGGAAAGGCAACAATTCTTTGTCTACACGCTTCGATGCAGTGATGGCAAGTACTATGTCGGCCGTACAAAAGATTTAGAAGATCGTTTATCGCGGCACCGGAAAAAGCAAGTTTCCTATACCGCGCCCCGCTTGCCCGTCGAGTTGGTAACTTATCGAGTGTTTTTTGATGAATACAAGGCAGTGCTTTTCGAACAGTACCTGAAAACCGGCTCTGGGGGCGCCTTTGCTAAGCGGCATTACTATTAAAAAATGCTTTTCCCTTCAGCTTTTGTAGCCTTTCCCCCAAGGGAAGGGCGAAGGTTCTGTGGGTGACAGCTGGCCGGGGGCCACCCTGTTGCCTGCTGCTCAGAGGGCTTCGGCCCTGTCCTGAGGCTATGCTTTTATGCTCTAATGTGAGTGTTTGGCTTGAAAAACAGGGAAGAAACGGCTAAATTTAACCTTCGGTTGCTGGCCAGGGCCGCCTACAGGGAGGTATCAGAGAAAAACGGCTAGCTGAAAGGCCTCAGAGGGGCAGGAAAGGCAGATATAATACCCATAGAGACGGCTGCTCTAAGTACACTGTAATCTAAGTTCTTTACTGTTTTTGGGATGGGCATTTTGGTGAAAGGCAAGGCATGAGGAGGGAGGATAGCCGTAGCTACCTGACCGATCGATCAACGCAGTATTTCGCCAAAAGGCACTGCCAAAATGGGAAGTTACTTAGATTACAGTGTACTAAGCGGCTTCGTCCAACTGCATTGTATCTGACAGCACCGCTGCGCGGAGCCGGCAGATACAATGCTTAGAGTTAGCTCTCATGATAAAACTCAGAAATCGAAACCAATTGTTTTTAAAAATAAATTCTGTATGAAAAATGATTTTGTAGAAAGGATAAAAATTTTAGAATATTATGACATATTATCGATATATAAAAATCATAGACTCGTTGAGTTAAATAATGTTATAGAAGGATTCAAATCAAATTTTTTCACGATTGTTTTTCAAGAAGAAAATAATATAGATGAATATTCATTGATTTATATAGGGAATTATGACAAATTAAAAGGTCTAGTTCTTAAATCGGGAAGGAAATCAACAGATAGAGATCTTGCGACTTTTGCTTTCTCAAAAGCTGTAGAGGATGAATTTCCAGAAATGAACTCAATTACTGTTTTTAATACTTTTCAAAGTATGGTGAAACAAACATTTGAGAGTTTTGGGATTTTATGTATTCCAGAATATTTGGCAAATTTTAGTGGAGAAATGACTTTTATTCTACCAAATAAACCAAAGTCAGACGTTGATTACATTTTGGAAATTGATCCTATACAATTTTATAGGTCCTTTTTTGATGGACACATAAAACTCTCAGATGAAAATGGGATTTCTAAAGTGTACTTAATGGTCGAAGGTAAAGAAGGCTTTATAAAAATTGGTGAAACTCAAAAAAAGTTAAATCTAAGAAGGAGAGGAGTAGCTGAACCAACATTGATGGCAACTGAACCAATTATTAAAGTCATTTCGGCATGGAAAGCCCCAAAAGAAATTGAAAGGGAATTACATTTGAAATACCGTTTGAAAAGAAAAAGAGGAGAGTGGTTTGATTTAAGATTGAACGATTTAATAGAGATAAACGAATTCATGTCAACTTATGGGATAATTGAAATAGAAAGTCACAAGAACTAACATCGGAGACAATGGTGATGTCGCACGCCGCATCTCCGTACCGTTGTAGCTAATATAAAAACAGACAGAAAATCTAAACAGGAAAAGATGCGAAAAATAATCTATTACGTAGCGAGTTCGTTAGACGGATACATCGCAGGAAAAAATGACGATATCAGTAAATTTGTTTTGCAGGGGGAAGGAGTTGAAAAGTACCAATCAGACCTTGCGAGTTTTGAGACTGTTATTATGGGAAGAAAAACTTATGAATTCGGATTTCAATTTGGACTTGAACCAGGACAGCCAGCTTATCCACATATGAAGCACCACATCTTTTCGAATTCGCTGAAAATTGATAATCTATCAGAATCAGTTAAAATCGAAAAGCTGAGTGTGGATAAAGTGAATGAAATTCTACAAAACGCCAAGACTGACATTTATCTATGTGGTGGCGGACAGTTTGCAGGTTGGTTATTGGAAAACGGACTGATTGACCAATTGATAGTTCACCAAGGCAGGATTTGTGATTTTTCAAATCGCTGGAAAAGTGGATTTAATAAAGTCCACAATTTTTCTTGATGAGAACTGTGATTTAAATTTTCGAGAAGCTCAATGATAGATTTTTCAAAAGTCCCTTTGCAAGTGTAGTAAGACTTGGCCAGTATTTGCTTCATGTATTTCCATAGCCGTTCGATCAGGTTCAGGTTAGGTGAATATCCGGGCAGGAATTCTAAGACGATATTTAGATCACCAGCGCATTCCTTAACGTAGTTGCAATGCTGATATCGGGCATTGTCTAATACGATATGTAAGGGGCGTTGTTGGTTTTGATAAATATTTTCACGTAACCACTCAAAGTATTCGACCATAAAATTAGCGTCAATATAGCCCTCATTATACATCGAATAAACCTCATTTGCTATTACGTCATAAACACCGTAAACATTGATTCTGTGCCGCCCATGGCCGCTTGGGCTGTAGCGTACCTTTTTACCCCAAGAGTAGCTACTGAATTTCCCGTAAACAAAATGAGCGGCATCCCCAAAGACTAGATCAAGTTCATCATTATGAGCTTGTCCTATCAAGTTATCCAATTTTTCGATAAAACTATCTTGCTTAGTTTGCCACTTCTCAAAATCATCAATTTTACCTGGGAAAGTACCCGTTTTTCTACGTTTAAAGCCGAGTTGGTGAAGCAACTGGCGTACAGCTTCGATACTGCGTTCATAGGCAAAACGTGTTCTAAGGATTTCACGGGCATCACTGACTGTACTACAATCCGATTGCTCTAATACTTCCTCCACCTGAGCATATACGGGGGCAAGCTCGTGGCGAGTAAAACAATAATTGAGCTGTCTGACTGCATCAAGGCCGCCTCCAAGGTACATCTTAAGATAATTCGTTACTGAATTGGGGTGGCAACCCACTATTCTGGCACATTCTACTTTCTTATAGCCTAAATGTAGAAGGTACAAAACATACATTCGGTCTCGAATTAAAGGGTTCAAGTGCGTTTTTCTTTCGATATTTACGCAATCGGCATCGGCTTGACTGAGGCTGAAGGGGAGCATAGGCTTTGTAGTGTGAGAACCACAAAGATAATGCTCTCCAATTTCTCACAAATCCTGCCTTGGATGACTAGAAACTCAAATTGAATCCGATAATACTGGGAGACGGAATACCTCTTTTTGGAAATTCCAAAACCTCATTGGTTGGAAAATTGATTGAAAAAGAATCGTTTGATCATGGATTACAATTCTTAACCTACGATTTGAAATAATAAAACACTAGCCACAATAATTAAGAGCGAAAATCGGCTGGTCCCGACTGCGGTCGGGAAGACTTTCCGCTCTGGTGTTGCACAAGCCGGAGCCATGCGTTGGAAGGCTGCACTATGGGGTAAGCAATAGGCCTTTTGTGGCCCAGGCGGTCCCACTGGGTGGCCATCAGCAACCACCGCATTGTGTCCCTGGCAAAGATACGGTCTGCTTCCGCTGGCGGGATTATGCCGGCGGCAACCTGCAGGAGGTAATTCGCCTGGGGCATGAGGAGTTTATCTGGCGTTTTTTGCAGCATGTCTTGCCAGCGGGCTTCTGTAAAATACGCTACTACGGGATCTAGTCCAACCGTCTGCGAAAGCAGGCATTGGCCCTTTGCCGGCGGGCATTAGGTGTTAAGCCGCCGCCTAAGCTCCCAACCCTGTCTTGGCGGGAGCGCTACCGGCAGGCTACGGGCGTGGATTGGGATGCTTGCCCGGTGTGCGGCAAGGGGCGCATGTTGACGGTTCTGTGGGTGACAGCTGGCCGGGGGCCACCTTGTTGCTTCACGGATGAGGCGTTTCACTGGGATTTTAATTATTGTTCTCTTTGTAATTGTTTTTATTGATACCATGAAAATGAAAAGAATGAGAGACGATTTTCCAAAATCAATTGATAGTAACTCAGTAAAATAAGTAATTTGGACGATTTCGA
>Ga0307978_1001956_pt1 | contig 14893 bp, 7 predicted proteins | sample OrgLakmetage1056_FD_203151 | JGI IMG/M metagenome (GOLD analysis project Ga0307978, IMG submission 203151) | Saline water microbial communities from Organic Lake, Antarctica - #1056 | ecosystem: Environmental > Aquatic > Non-marine Saline and Alkaline > Saline | place: Antarctica: Organic Lake...
GAGCAAACTGGGACGCGACCTAGAGGGCAACGAAATTCTCTACAACTTTTGGAAGGACCAGACCAATCCCAAGGGTCTCTGGCGCAAAACCTCCTTGGAATCCTACCAAAAGGCCAAACCCGACTGGACCACCGTCTTGGACGTTGACGCCTTGGCCGAAGCAGACGGCATTAGCTGGGTCTGGAAGGGCAGTCGCCCCTTGCCGCGATCGCGCGATCCCATGTCGGACAATGGACGCGTCGTGACGCGCGCGTTGCTTTCGTTGAGTCGCGGCGGATCCGATGCCGTGCACATTAAAGAGTTTGACTTGGTGGACGGCGCCTTTGTCACGGATCGACCCTTTATTCTGGGAGAAGCCAAGACGAGAGCCAGTTACAAGAGTCGCGATGTTTTGCTGGTGGGGTCCGACTTTGGACCCGACTCGCTGACCGACTCTGGTTATCCCCGGACCGTCAAGGAATGGGTCCGCGGCACTGATATTGCCGATGCGCCCGTTATTTTCAAGGGCGAAAAGAAGGACGTGTCGGTTTCGGCCTTTATTTCAGACGAGCGCTTGTGGGATGGGGGCATTTACGAAGTGCGCAGCCGTTCCATGACCTTTTACACTTCGAAATTTTGGATGCGCAAGGTGCAGTACGAGCAACTGCTGGCGCCCGACGATCCGGCGCGGGTCGGTGTCGCGCCACCGGGTGAATTTGTTGAAGTCCAGGTGCAAGAGGATGCCGAAATCAATTTCATGGGCAAGCTCTTGATGATTTCGTTGCGTTCCGACTGGGAACCAAAGCCTGGAGAGACCACCTACAAGACTGGATCCGTCATTTATACCGATCTGGATACGTTTCTCGAACAAGGCCCGGCCGCGTGCGACTACGAGGTGTTTTTTGAACCTACGGAACGAACGGCGTACGAGTACTTCACCGTTACCAAAAATTACCTTGTCATGGCGACCATGGACAATGTGAAATCGAAACTCCAATTCTACAAGATTGGAAACAAGGGGTCCACGCTCACGCCAGTGGGAGGAGACACGGAGGCGCAAATTCGCGACTGCAACGTCCGTCCACTCGATCCGTACGACGGCAACGACCAGTTTTGGTTCACGACAAATGACTTTACGACACCCAGCACGCTCTTTTTAGCGGACGCGGCCAAGGTGGAGGAAGTCAGCGACATGCCCGATTCGTTTATTGTCAGCAAGGTCAAGTCCTTGCCTCCGCAGTACGACTCGTCCAATTTGGCTGTCTCTCAGCTAATTGCCATTAGCAAGGATGGTACCGAGATTCCGTACTTTATTGTCAAAAAGAAGGATGCTGTCATGGACGGAAAGAATCCAACGTTGTTGTACGGATATGGTGGCTTTGAGGTGTCGCTGGGACCGCATTACATTGCGACGGCTGGTTTGGCTTGGTTGGAGCGAGGCGGTGTATATGTGGAAGCAAATATTCGTGGCGGTGGCGAGTTTGGTCCTTCGTGGCATCAAGCTGCGCTCAAGGCAAACCGCAACAAGGCGTACGAAGACTTTATCGCTGTTGGTGAACATCTAATCTCGACTGGCGTTTGCAAGCCAAAGTCTTTGGCGATTCGCGGTGGCTCGAATGGTAAGTGCATGTATGCGCACAAGTCGCCGCTCGCCGTTTATGATTGCTGCATCCTCTAACCTTTGAACTCGCTTTGCGATATGCAGGTGGCTTGTTGATGGGCAACATGTATACGATGCGGCCTGATCTTTGGGGTGCAATCCATTGTGCCGTGCCTCTCCTGGACATGAAGCGATACCATACTCTGTAAGTGAACGAATCGTACTCATACGGATATACCGAATGACCATGCTGAATACTTCTAACGTTGATAATCTCCTTCCCTTTTAGTTTGGCGGGTGCGAGCTGGATGGCAGAATATGGCGATCCCGATACCGACGGTAAGCAGTATTCAAGCGCCACTGAGAAGTGGATGATGACCTTCTCTTTGGCTTCGTCTCACACCTTATATTTTCTTTGCATTTGACAGATTGGGACTTTTTGCAAACGTACAGTCCCTATCACAATATCGACGAGACTGCTGACTACCCACCCATGCTGATTACGACATCGACTCGTGACGATCGCGTCCATCCAGCCCATGCTCGCAAAATGACCAAAAAGCTCTGGGACATGGGCAAGAAGAAGGACTGGAAGGTTCATTATTACGAAAACATTGAAGGTGGACACGGAGGAGCAGCGGATGCCAAGCAATCTGCATTCATGACGGCGTTGGCGTACGATTTCATGTTTGACACGCTGACCAAGAATATTCAAGCCGAAGAATAGGACACTGGAGCGATTAAGTTGCTACTTAGAGCTTGCTTTGCGTTCTAATAGGGTAGCTATCCCCAATTACCATTCTATATGCGCGCTGTTTGCTCTTCTACCATTTAAAAAGGCCAATGATTGCGACCATAGTCTCTAGCTAGACCATAATTGGGTTGAAAACAGAGTGGATGTAAGGGCAAAAAGAAGAAGACCTGGCACGACAATGCTGCATATTGACGGTAGTCAAGGTGCAGCGCAGTGGATAGGGTTCGACCATTGAAAACATCGAAAACACCACGGAGAAAGAAGACAAGTGACAGGCAGCCTCAGTCTTATCGTAGGTGTCTGCGAACTCTTCTAGTTGCTGGAAGGCTTCCACGTACGATTTGATGGCCGAAAGAAACAAAAAACGTGAGCGTGTTGTTAGTTTCCGCGCGCAACGCCCGTCACATTATAACAGGGCGCATGTCCCCAATCTTTGTTATATTAACGAGAAGCCTAGGATTGATATAGCATGGTCTCGTGGAGGCCGGGCTTCGATTTCGTTGAATACCGGTAAGCAGAACCCTTTCACCGGTGGTCACAGTGAGACCACAATGCATATTGCTGCTAGTTACACCCAAGCGTAGTACTCTTCGAAGGACAAGCCTTTCGAGAGGACCCCCAAGAAGATTATACGCCACTGCAGCAGCCAGAAGAAAACAAGATCCTTGGCTGCAATCTCGCTGTCCAGTTCAAGCCGCTTGAGTCTACGATTCCCGTGGAGTGCCTTCACGAGCAGCCGAGCACTTCCATGGTGAAGGATGCAACGGCGGCGCGAGAAGAGACCGCCATGGTGCGATGCGTCGCTCGCCTTCTCGCGAAAAATGCGAATCAGAATAAACCTAAAGCTGCATCGGGGTAGGTGTGTCTTGTACGACACTAGTACGACATCAAAACAGGCCGACTTCGACCTCAAAAGCACAAAATTGGAAACCGTCGACCATGACGATGACGATGATGCTGCTGCAGACTCGGGTCGCCCAAGGCGTACTCTCTCGTTCACCTGCGCTGAGCTGTACGCAAAGATACTTCTCATCAAAAGAACGGACCAACTTGGAAGGATACTCGCTCAGTGTGCCTGCTTGCAATGTCACGTCCAACATTGCCAGCCGCATCGGTGCCAATCTGCATCGACGACCTCTGCATCCCCTGGCTACCATTCACGGCAAGATATGTAGATATTGGGGCGACAACTTTGAGGTTCACGACGATCTCTCTCCAGTAGTCTCCACGAGAAACAACTTTGATGTGTTGCGCATCCCACCGGACCACGTGAGTCGATCCGTTTCCGACACATACTACCTCGACACAGAGACTGTGTTGCGGACCCACACGTCGGCGCATCAAGTGGATCTACTGCAAACAGGATTGGCCAAATTTCTTGTGACGGGCGATGTATATCGTCGCGACGAGATTGACCGCTCCCACTATCCCGTCTTTCACCAGACCGAAGGCGTCAAAATGTTTTCCGCTGCCGAATTGGCCGGCAAGAACGCAGCGGAATGTACCGCCTACATGGAAGCTGATTTGAAAGAGCAACTGGAAGGGCTAGCAGCTGCCTTATTTGGACCGACTGAATACCGATGGGTGGATGCTTACTTTCCCTTTACCCATCCTTCTTACGAACTTGAGATTTACTTTCAAGGCGAATGGCTGGAAGTGTTGGGATGTGGAGTTATTCATCCTGATATTCTCGAGAATGCTGGTCGAGGCGGAGAGCAAGGGTGGGCGTTTGGGCTTGGTCTGGAACGGTTGGCCATGGTGCTGTTCGACATACCAGATATTCGGCTCTTTTGGACGGACGATGAGCGCTTTCATGAACAGTTTCAGTCGGGCAAGATTATTAAGTTCCAACCCTACTCCAAGTTTCCACCATGCTTCAAGGATGTCAGCTTTTGGCTGGCAGAGGACTTCCACGTCAATGACTTGAATGAGGTTATAAGAGATGTTGCTGGTGATTTGGTGGAGCAAGTGGTACGTACCCGATATTTCGAGGTGTCAAAGTATTCGTTTTTCCATTAGCGCGTGCAGCTGGAGTCTCTACATGAACGTCGCTCACACTTACTTTCCTCACTGCATCGTATACGTAACAGGAGCTGATTGACGACTTTACTCATCCCAAGACGGGAAAAACTTCACATTGCTATCGGATTTCGTATCGATCGATGGATCGTAGTTTGACCAACGAAGAGATTGATGCTTTGCAAGAGCAGGTACGAGATCTGACCGTGCAGAAACTTGGTGTCGAGTTGCGATAGAAACGATTAAGTTGTCTAAAGATCTATTTTAGAAGAATCAAGTTATATTAGATGGCCAAAGACGCAGCGAAAGCCCAAGGCAACTTCCGAGACATCATGGATAGGAGCAAGTTCCTTTCCGTTGTTCAGTCGCTGGATACCGTCGCGCACGAGGCGATCAAACATTGGGAAGGGCGTTCCGATTGCGCACCAGAAATGGTATCCCTTGCATGACTTGGCCGTCGCAGGGAAGAAAGCGTGGAAAGCGGTTGTGCACTGATATTTGGCCAGATAGAGAAGCGTTCGATAGACATCCAGCTCTATAGATGGTGTCGGCGCGCCTACTTCCGAGACAGGAGGGACAGGGACACCAATTTCGCTAACCGAGTCGCTCGCCAACGACCCATACTCCTCTGTCCTTCGACGATTGCTTCGAAGAATACATTCGATAACTGGCTTGAAATCGCGTTTGTCGCAAGCTTCGACCAAATGCACAAGAATGGGGGATAGATCTGGATGATCCCAGACAGTGGACCTGAAAATTGAGATATTGGAGAAATGAGCCAGAGTGTGCGAGTTAGAGAGGGTGGATAGTGTTATGCCTAGGGCTTCTTCTTCGATATAATACTTACCAGTAGCTTTGTAGGTTGAACCGTGACAGGAACGGCAAGTCTTCAAACATCCCAAAAGATTCATCACTGGTGGCACCTGTGCTATCGGTGAAATAGTCATTCGAATCAACCAGCGATGAAATCGATTTGGCTGCACTGAAACAGCCTCGCTCGGCTGCACTCCGGTCCCAGCCAGCAAAGGCGATGTAGCTTGATGCCCCGCGGTCGGTAGTTATGACAATAGGGAGAGGCAATGGTAGTGAGAAGCGAGAGCAATACCACCAGAAATTGTAAAATACTTCAGGGTCGAGTTCTCTCATTCTCTCTCGAGCAAGGACTTCTTCACCGTAGTCTTCAACATATCGTTCCAGTGCTATTCGAAGGCTTGCTGGGCTCAAATAGGTAACATATGACGCACCATTCCAAGAGGTGATTGACGGTCCCATCTGCGGGGGAAGCTGACCAAAGTCGGCAACAGTATCCGCATTAGTTGTCGGCGCAGAGCCTCCATCGCCGATTGATATACTCTCTTCGACGGTCGTTTCTTGATAACCAAGTCTCGGTACAAAGAGCATTCCGCATCGAGGACAGGCAACAGCATTAGGAACTTCGTTCTCTCCTACAACGTCCCAACCTGCTTGAACCTCTTCCTCAAGTGGGATGTAGCCGCAGCTGTCGCAGGAGGTTGTTCGAGACCAAAGGGCAATCAGCCGGATACACGCCAAGCCGTTAGTCTCTAGGTCTTCTGAAGAGCCTGGAGCTAGCGAGGTCGAAAAGACGACAGGAAGCCACGACTTCTGTTGATTACGCTTCTTCTTCTCCTCGGCATCGGCGCTGGCGGCGTTCCTACCAAATTGATCTGTGGCTCGCTCCGCACCGCTTCGCTGCCGCCATCGGCGTCCTTGCGTTTCAAGAATAGATAAGTTTCCATCCATTGCACTGAGACAGGCATCCACGTCCACGCTTCCTTTTTGGCTTGGACTGGCAAAGCTGGACCTGCCGACCCGACTGGCAGACTCGGTAACCTCGACTCCACCGTAATCGTCTTCTTGCACCAGACCACTAGAGCGCTTCGAGTATCCTTCGGCCACTGCTCTCGTGTACTGACCAAGAGTAACTGCGCTCGGGAAAATACCATCAGAACGTAGCAATCCAAAAAGCTTGACAAGCTCCACTCGGCGATCACTCCTGGCACGTCCACATGCTACCATGAGTGCACGGTATGCAGCTTCGTCCGGAACGATACGTTGCTTACTGCGCATGAGCCGCAACGCACCGAGTGCTCTCAAGAGATAGCGAGATTGTTGTTCGTGGGAAAGATGGGCTTGAGAAACTTGCGCTGGGATGCACAAAAGCCACGCTCCTAAGAAATGCGAGCCCATCAGCTTTGGTAGCTGCCATAAGCAACGTCTCTGGTTCTGAAAGCCTCGTAACGAAGTTGCCAATCTCCTTCTGCGATTCGCTTCCTCCACTTCCTTCTCGCTCCGGGCAAGCAAAGGGTCGGATGCCTTTGACATTTCCACCAGCCAAGATTCAGGCTCTTTCGGAAGAAAGAGGGCGGGCTTAAAGTGGTGGGGGAAGCAAGGATTGCCATCGATGCAGTAAATGTACTTTACTCCATCTTTGAGGTCTTGTCGCGAAGGAGCTGTCACGATGTCACCAGACATGTTTACAACAGACTCCGAATACCTAATCGAACCGACGCTACTTTCAGCTTCGCTTGCATCCATGCTCCTGCTGGGAACCATGGAAAGCTGCTCGTGGTTTGATGGCAACATTGCAGCCTGGTCCACTAGCAGACTGTAAACCATATGCGGTTGGCCGCCGTCTGCATCAGGAACTGTCTCAACGTCTTCGCCCAGACGTCCATAGGGATTGGGGGATGCATGGAATTCAGCAAGGCATTCATCAAAAAGCATGCAGTGGACATCGCTCGCTTCGGTTCGTTTCTGAATAAAAGACTGGAAAAGCTGAGTGCCAACGAGATTATTCAGATAGGGTGCCTTTTCCGATGGGACCGACGCGAGAAAGCCTTTGGAATCAAACCATTCGTTTCCGCTGACGAGAAAGTCTGCGTCTGGAACGACCAGGTAGCGCTCGTATCCTCCAAGCAGATTGCAAAAGAACCGAAGGAAGGTGTCGCGGACTGCGCGATCGTCCAAAGGTTCTCGCGAATGATCCGCGACGTCGAAACCTTCAACAGCCGACGGAAGGGTCACGTCAAAGGCAGAATCCATTTGAGAATCAAGAGGCTCCTGTCCAGGAACGATCCCAGCGTCGCGGCACAGCGTCTCGAGTTCCGAAACGAGAATCAATCTTGCGCTCTCTGGAATGACATCCCAAGTGTTTGCTATGAAAACCTGTCTGTCGCCACTGCATTCCACTTCACCGGTATCGAGATCGATGATAATGCTGTCTTCCGGGAGATCTTTTCTGACGCAGGTAGCTAGACCGTTGGGAGTGCCGTCATCATGGATCCCAACAAAGATCGCTCCTGGGAATTCCAACGACGTCTTGAAAGGTTCGGTCAGACGCGGCACGTAGGGTGCGCACAAGTCAAACGGAAACAGGAGCGATCGGAGAAGTTCGCAAATATCAAGGACAAGGGAAGGCCGAGTCGACATGACGATGATCTTGCGTTCGAGACCAAGTAGTCCAAGAACAATCATGACAATTGTAGCGATATCCAGGCACGCCATGAGCCGATGGTATGGCAAGTCTACTAAAGGAAAGTCCTTCTCTGGTGGCAACCACAGAACCATAGGGTCGTTTAACGCAGGTAGGGGAACAAGAATACTGCAACCCCCAGCCGTCGGTATCGGAACAGACAGCAACAGATGCGATATGCATCTTTCCAGAGGAAGATCCGACGTCAACCCGGAGAGAATATGCAAATGAGACAAGAACTTTCGAAAGGCAGTCCAAAAGGGAAATCTGCTTACCAAGCAGATCGTCTTGTTCTCAAAGGTCGTCATCTCGTCAAATCCAGTGAGAAGAAAGTTGTCGTCAGCTTCCGCAGAAGAATCACTCTCATCCAAGTTGCCTCTTGCGTGATACTTACTAGCATCTGGCGCTGTCCGCCGGTCACGGCGTTCACAAAAACGCTGATGCGACAAGGAAAATCGTCGACGTTTCTCCGACATGTTGGCAAGTTGGTTCACCTTTTCGTGGGTCAGTGGTTCCATAAACGAAACACAAGACACATAAATGCTGTCCCCCCGCTCGTTCTTGACAACGAATCCGTAGTACTGCGCCAGTGGAGCGTCACTGAACCTAGCACGATGCAATCGACAGCCAGTAGGATAGCAAAACATGGGCAGTTCTTCTTCCGGTAGCGGTAGACCCTTGTAGTTTCGAAAGGGGAAGCGACCCAGTACACGAGTAGCAAATGCAGCATCTGCGAATCCAAACGGAACATTTCGCCGGATCAATAGCAAGGGCAACCCGAATTGCTGCTGTGCAGTTTTGGTAATTGGCATGTTGTGGTTGTTACTGCTGTTGTTGGATGAAGACGCTGATCGAGACCACGTCGTCTTTCCAAGTAGCCGAAAGGTTCCTTCGTCCTCTTCATCTTCGTCATCATCCACATGCGTATCGTCTGGCAACACAGGCTCACCTTGGTTGTCGGCAAACGAAATAGTCAAGTCGACCAGGCCAGCATCCTCATTATACCGCTCTTCGTCACCCATGCGTTGCCGGCGGACCGCCAAGATGGGAATGTACACAAAGTTGTGATTGCTAGTACCTTCATTACTGTCCTCAATGTCTGGCAGTCCCGCTGCGCCCACCAAACGCGGTAGGACTTCGGCTGGATCGACCGCACCGCTGCTCACGTCGCTGACAGTCTCAAAGGCCTCGACGCCCACACCCATATCCCCCGACGCATACGTGGCATCATCCGCATGCTCAAACAAGACTGTCGTGGCGCGGCGATTAGGAATCTGGGTGCTGTTGTTATTGCTGTGCAGCTTGGGCGATTCTTGCACCGAGGGATCGCGCACAAATTGATAGTCTTGGGGTATGGACCATTCGTCAAAGCCGTCGGGCAAGGTCAAATAGTCGGCGATTGCAACCTCTGGTGCGCCAGCCAACGAGTCTTCATTCGCAGCTGCAGCAGTGGTAGCGTCACTTACTTGGCGCTGTACGTCTTGCTGCTTGCCTTGCGACGATTGGTAGCGTTCCAGAATCTGACCCGCCAAGGCTGCCATGGGTATACCACTGATACCATTGCTGCTCGTATGATTGGTTGGTCCACTGCTACTGTTGTCATTGTTGGCAGCAGCAGCAGTAGCAGCAGCGACTGCAAGTGTCAGAATACTCTTATGGACGCGCACGTAGTGCAACGACACGTCAGCAATGGCTGGCCGCACCGTCGCTTCTTCTTCCTTGTTGTTATTGCTATTGTTACTGCAGCAAGCAGATTGCCGTCGCCGACGATAGGCCAGGTAAAACTTGGTGGTGGAAGTGGTACCGTCCGCGGGTAGCTTGTGATTACTGTAGCTGTTGTTACTGTTTGGAGCGTGGGTGCGCTGCTGCCAGGACCGAATGGTGGATTCCATTTTGCGGCGCAGGCCCTTGAGTGGTTTCGGACCCGAGGCTGCGTTTTGCGTCAGAGTGGCCTGCCAAACGGCCGCGGCGGTTTGAATTTCTCCCCGCAAACCACTTTGCGAGTGCAAATTGGCGTCCCATACTTGAAACTTGTTCCACAACGGCGGAGCCGAGGGCAGCAAAGATCCAGAGTGTCGGGCGGGCAAAGTTTGTTGCAGCAGCGTCCATCCCGTGGTGGGGTCGGCCACTGCTGTAGTGACAGTGGGAGGCTGGAGCGGGGCCAGTGTCGCGGCCGTGGTCGCTTCGGAATGCGACGGCGATGTGGGCAATGGTATGCCTGGCGCTGATCCTGCTGCTCCTGCAGTGGTGTTAATGCTACTACCGGTAGTATTATTCTTGTGGAGAGAGTGCGACGAAAAGGAGTGCTGCTCCTGACTCGAATCTGTTTGGTACGACGCGACAGCGGTCACTGCCGGAGGTTCGGCAGCGTTGTTGTTGGTGTAATCTTCCGAAGCAGTAGTCGTCGTCGTCGTCGTAGTAGTGGTCGTATTCGTAGTAGGAGTTGCCGCTGACTGTTGAGGTATACTGGCTGCATCAACTGCCAGGACGGATACGTCGACAATTTCTCGATCAAAGCGCTGCGCCAAGGATGCTTCGTCTTCGTCTTCCTCCGCCGGTTCCGCAAGTTCTGCCTGCTCGTAAATGGTTTGCTTTTGGGCGTGTTTCCAGATTAACTTGTCGCCGACGCCCAAAATGGCAAAATAGTCGGCGACTCCCGACTTGTTGCGCCGGCTACTACCACTATTATTGTTGTTGTTTTTGCTGCTCGAAGCGTCGGCGGTGTCGACCATGGTTAACAAGAGATGCGATGCGATGCGATGCGATGCGACTGGTGCACGTATCCACTACAACGAGCACACAGAGTTAGTGCAGTGCTAGATTGTAGCTTGACTATACTATACGGTACCGTACCGTACCGTACTCCAAGCTTGACAACGTTACGTGTTACAGCAGTTGTCCCTCTCTTTCAGTATATTCATTGTCGATTCTTGTCATCGTTATTCGATGTTCTCGGTACCGTACCGGTACTCGGACCGGTAACGCGTTTTCCGAAACCGACGTTTGACTCACTCGAATGTACTAACTCGGGATTGACTGCGACTGACTCAACTTGGTCGAATGAGTCGAGGGAGTCAATTCGAACTTCGAACAGCCGAATTGGATAGTGTCACAATAATCGCGACAATGGCCAAGAACCCAACGCTTGTCATTCCAGTAGAGCTTCCTAGACTACGACTACTAGACTAGACTAGACTAAACTAGACTAGACCATCCGTCGTTACCGCTGCCGCTCTCGAGTCTTCTCGATCTGCAAGTCCATCAAGTGCTACTGAAACAGTGCCTGGATCGCTACCATCATGGCTTCCAACAACAACAGCAAAGACCCGTACCAATCCGTCGAATTCTTGGACGCCTTGGACGATGTCCACACGCGCTTTATTCTCAACTTGCCCGAGAGCGAATTGCAAACGGCCGATCGCATCTTTTTTCAATTGGAACAAGCCTGGTGGTTCTACGAGGATTTGATTGCCGACGCCCAAGGCGACGCTTGTACCCTACCGCGCTTCAACACGCTCAAGCCATTTTCCCTCCAGCTCTTTACCTACTCGCCGCTGTTACCGGATGTTGCCAAATTCCCAGCCATGTGGAGCGCTTTCGGTAATTACAAGCGCCGCATTTCTAATTACGGCTGCATCCTCATGAATCAAAACTGCACCGCCGTGGTGCTTTGCAAGGTTTGGAACAGCAAAACGTACACGTTTCCAGCGGGAAAAATCAACCAGGGGGAAGACGGAGCCACGGCCGCGGCGCGCGAAACGTACGAGGAAACTGGCTTTGATCCGGCCTGCCTGTTTGGTCTCACGAGCGAGTGGAAGGACGCTGCAGCGGCCAGTACCGATACTACTGATACGACTGCGGCGAATACTATTACCTGGAAGACGCCCTTGCAAGAGCAAGACGCCTTGGTCTTTACCGAGGACAGCGGCAAGCGTCGCACGGCCTATGTCTGTCAAGGCGTCCCGCATGAATTTCCGTTTGAACCCGTGGTGCGTAAAGAAATCGCGGCCGTGGAATGGCACAAACTAGACAATATTCCCAAATCGTCCTATGCCGTCATGCCATTTTTGCCGCAGTTGCGCCGGTGGATCAAAAAGAATAATAGAAAAACAAGTGGCGGCAAAAAGGCCAGCAGCAAGAAGGATCGGAAGGCAACTACTGCCGCTGGTGGTGCCAATCGCAGTGACAACAACTCGCGCAACAACTCGCGCAACAGTTCTCGTACGGGCAGTCGCGGCCGCGTCACTCGCGACGATTCCGACGCCTTGGTGCAAGCCGGCTTGACTGCCGCGGGGCAAGCCACGAGATGGTCGGAAGAAGACATGTTTCAAGCCAACGAAAAACTCATGGGACGCAAGGTGGATTACGATGGCAATCCACACTTGTTTGCCGAACAAGGCATTGCGGGCCAGCAGGATCCCCACGCGTTTCACGTGGTCGGGGGCGCCTTTTTGAATTCGGCCAGTGGCGTGCAGTCCTTGGCGCCGCCACCTGACGTGAGCAAGTTGCAACCCTTGTTTCGACCAAGCGAACGCGCGGAAGACAGTACTGGTCCGGGGGAATTGCAGCCCTTTTTTTCCAACGATGGATCTACGCCGTGGGGTCAAGTGGTGGCCGAGGCCAAGGAATCGTCTACTGCGACAGGTTCCACCCCGCAAAGACAGAATACTACTGCTGCTGCTGCTGCAAAGAGCAAGTCGTCCAAAAAGAAGTCAAACACCCAAAATGCAGCGACTACTGGTTCTGCTGCTGCGGCGGACGCGGCTCTGTCCGACTTTTTTCTGACAGACTTGGAGATTACCGCTCGAAGCCAAGCCTCCAAGACGAGTGCCAAGCAACAAGCCGTTCGCTTGCAATATAAAAAAGATACGGACTTTATTAGTCAATGGGTGTCCAACCTCCCCAAGCCTGGTTCATCCAAATTCTTTGGTGCATTCAAGTTGGATGCGGACGCTCTGCTGGCGGGGACTCCACTCGACACACCGAAAGCATTTTAAGCTTCTACTATGTTCCTGTTCGGGCCAGTCTACTTGAAAATGCAATACCGTAGACTAGACAAACAGCACTTCAACTCCTAGACTTGATGGACCGGAAACAAGATGCTAATTAACAAATAGCCACACTGGTTTCTTCGGGTGACTTTAATTTCACAAATAATGGTCTCGTAGTGTGCCTGCCGGAGCAACAATCAACAGCCAACACAGCCACCAGCTAGCACCTAGTAGAATACTCTAAATCTTACAAAATATCTATTGTTGCAAAGGTTCCCACGGCAAGACATAGAAATACATGAGCATCCAGTGACAGGTAGCCGCGAGCACTACCGCCACGTGCCAGATCTCGTGAAAGCCGAACTTTCCCGGTACGGGGTTGGGGTGTTCGACCGTGTACACGTATCCGCCAGCGGTATACAGAACGCCACCAAATATAAACAGACCAAAACCCGTCCAGCCAAGCATAGGAACCAACCAGGATGACATGCACGCTCCAAGCCATCCCAGCGTCACGTATGTGGTCATGCTCAACCATTTCGGAATCTTGGTAAAATACACGGCCGTTGCCGCCATGCCCGCAATGGCCATGAACCAAACGGTGCCACAAAAGATCCATCCCGTGGTGGTATCGTGATAAAATACCAAACACAGCGGTGTAAAGGTTCCAGCAATGAGTGGATAAATGGCCAAGTAATCGAGCATGCGCAGAGCGGCCTCCCACGGCCCCGTGACGGCATGATGGAGCGTCGAACAGCCAAACAAAAAGAGCAAGGCGGCGCCATAAATAGAAAAGCTGACAATCTTCCACGGCTCGGATCGCGCCGAAGCTTCCACAACCAACAGCGCCGTTCCCAAGCACGACAGCATGGTGGCGGCCAGGTGAGAAGCAGCGTTGAATACTTCGTCCGTGGCGTGCACCGACATGTCGCGGGAAAATTCGCGTACTTCTCCGACATTTGTAATGCGCCATGTTGTTACCGAATCCGTTCCATTATTGCTATTGTTAATACTGTTATTGCTACTAGCATACTCTTGATGCTGGTAGTAGGTGTTGTTTTCAATCAGGATCCCATCTTGTTGCCTTGAGGGGGTGTTGGTGGTTGTTGCTTTTGTTGTTGGAAGCGTCGCCATGGTGTAAAGCAACGGATCGATTTTTATTATTCGTGTTGTGCGAAGCAGAAACATGAATACATAGATACATCAGAGGCGGACGTTTTTATTAACCGTCAGACATGTAAAATGATGTCTCACGAATGTCGGTGTTTGAATTTGACTGTTTCTTCTTTCTTCAAATCAATTCGTAACTCGTAACCAAAAACTTCACAACATCAACAATATTATGATTGACCATGGTGGAGACGGCTATGATACTAGTACACAGCGAGAACTTGTAGCTAGCTATGACATACACGAGTTAGTAAGTCTTTTAAATACTTCCCTGCAAGCATGAGGGTCCATGAGAGAGGACGGCGATTGAGCGTTCGGCGCCATGTCTTGTTGGCGACTGCCTTGATGACCGCCGCCGCCACCGCCGGCACCCTTCACCGATCCTGGCAACAGGTCAACGAGTCATCTGTATCGGAATTTCAGAAGCAGCATCGCGTTAATCTACCTCCAAGGCCATCACAACAACAGTTCCTCAAAGTCGGACCGTCAATCCCAGTAGTAGTACCAATATTAGCAGCAGTGCCAGCACAAGACTCCAACATTTCGAGCGTGGTCGCCGTGGCGTTTGCACCGTGGCCCGTCGACCAACCGGCGCCATGCTTTGATCCTCGCCAGGAAACAATGCCAAACAAGCGCTGGTCCGACCCGCGCGTCCAACGAAGTCCCACTGATTCTGGCTTGTTCTTTGTCAAGTTGTTGAAAACAGCCAGTTCCTCCACGGCCAGTCTGCATTTGCGGGCGGCGCGCAATCTGGCTCGACGACAGCCACCACCACAAGAGTCGACATTAGCACTGACTAGTCACAAGAACTATGCTATTTGTCGATCGCGGCATTTGCACGGTCGGGCGGGCCCCGGCGGGCACGGCTACGCACACCGGAATCAAAC
>Ga0307978_1001961_pt1 | contig 14867 bp, 16 predicted proteins | sample OrgLakmetage1056_FD_203151 | JGI IMG/M metagenome (GOLD analysis project Ga0307978, IMG submission 203151) | Saline water microbial communities from Organic Lake, Antarctica - #1056 | ecosystem: Environmental > Aquatic > Non-marine Saline and Alkaline > Saline | place: Antarctica: Organic Lake...
GTCTAGAAAGTTCCGTAAATAAATTTATTTTTATTCGCCTGAAAAAAACAGCGCGAAAAATTTTTTTTCAACTGGCGGTTAAGCCGCTAAAACAATGGGTTGTTAATTTCATCTGGAATTGCTGATAAATAATTAATTTATTTTTACCTGGCAGCGCTTTTCTAAAACTATAAACAGTATTTTAGTGATTAAATGTGAGCTACGTTCAACACACGAAGAATACAGTAATGCGTTTGAAACCCCGTGCATTTATGTCCAGCTTAGACTGTGAACCATACTTATATCCGATCAACGATTGATATGTTGATTTTGCATGCACTGTTCTGTGCTACCAAGGATAAGTCAGATATACCTAATTACGAGTATCAGGTGGTGACTAAAACAATGAATTAGTTTACTTGGGTCCATATTCAACTTGCATGCTCAGTTTGATAAATATTCGTTTTCACTACTATCATAATCGCGTTTCTTGCTTCCTTTACCTTTTTTAGGTTTTTTCATCATTTTTTCAAACTTATCACCTTGTTCCGCGTTGAGTAGACTCAAGAGATCAAATCGAGACTGGATCTTACTTACCGCCATATCAAGCTTTTTCTGTTTGTTTTGAGCATGCACTGCTAACCATGCACTATCATCAAATTCTTCAGCTTGAATAATACCCGTCAGTTGCGCTCTAACATTTTTAACTTGCTCTTTGTTAATTACTCGTTGAGCTTTATCGTTTGTCATCATGACCGTTAACTGAGTTTGCTGATCGCTGTTAAGATCAAGCGCTTTAACTAGACGCTGCATTTTTCTTTCAGGATTTGCATTCCTTTTTTTGCCTTTTTTATGATCACGATTAGCCATGAATTGAGCTTGTTGCTTTGCGCTCAATTGATTGAATACTTGGTTTTTACTTTTGGCTCTAATCAACTGAAGTTGCAACGTGATTTGCATCTGTTGTTCGATGGCGTTGGTAACGGCGACCTGATCCCATGAATCTGATTGCATAATTGCGCGCATACTGATCCGGAATTGATTTTCTTCGGTGCGGTAAATACCTAAATCCTGCCTCGTTTGTTTGTATATTTGCTTAATATCTTCCTTTTGTTGCTGAGTTAACGAAGGACTCGTGATTATTTCACGTTCAATATCTCTATGACGTTTTCCTTCGTGTGCACTTATTGAATATGCACTAACACTTAATAAACTTGCGACGGTTAAACTGAGTAATAATTTTTTCATTGCCATTCCTCTCAAATTAATATCATTATAAATTTTAGCTTTATACAAACTATCGAGATAAATAATAGCCCAGTGAATGCAAAGAAACGCCAAGCAAATGTAAAGCTTTTGTAAAGGTTTCTGAGCTTTGTTGCAAATTCACTTATGATAAGCTGATAGCATGCTTATAATGCGTAATATACAAAACGTGGCACTGTGTTTTTGATGCTTAGCTCAAAAGAGTTGGTGGCCCTTTAATTAGGGATAAATATATAGCGGTAAATATAGCTTTAAGGCGAATACATGTATCACGTATTAATAATTGATGACGATGTCGCATTGACGCAAATGTTAGCAGAATATTTGCGCCAAAATGGATTTACAGCAGAGCTTGAAAACAGCCCAGTGTCGGCGATTGCCAAGGTGCGAGAACAAAGTTTCGATGTTGTGCTACTTGACGTCATGATGCCGGAATTGGATGGTTTTGAAACTCTGAAGCAAATTCGCACCTTTTCCGTTGTCCCGGTCATAATGTTAACCGCAAAAGGTGAAGACTACGATCGTATACTAGGTTTGGAATTGGGTGCTGATGACTATTTGGCTAAACCATTTAATCATCGAGAACTGCTTGCTCGAATGAAGGCGCTGACCCGTCGATTAGACGATCTAAGTAGCTTTAATCAGGTTCAAAACTTAGACTTTCACGGTATCAAGATTGAAGAAGCTAGCCAAAGAGCAATGATAGGGACGCATGAGTTAGATCTGACTGGCACTGAGTTTCAACTGCTCTCGTTACTGATGCGACATGTCGGCCACCTGTTAAGTAAGGAGAAACTGAGTGAGGACATACTCGGGCGCAGACTTAGTGCGTTTGACCGTAGCCTAGATATGCATGTGAGTAATTTACGCAAAAAGCTATCACAACAGGGTATTGAAAACGTGATCAAAACGATGCGTGGATCAGGTTATATATTTAAGAGTGAAGTGTAATGAGACTGGCCAAGTTCAATCCTTTCAATTCCTTATTTGGGCGTGTTTTTATTTGGTTTTGGTCTGCATTATTGGTCATTTTGTTGAGCGCTTTTTTCCTAGCCAAGCAATTGACCGATGTCTTGGAAGTAAACGCAGTTAACCAACAGCAAGAGTCTCAGACTGCGATAATTATGCAACGTTTTAGAAACGTAGTTGAGCGCAGCAACAACTTAAAACAATCATTGCGCAGGCAAGGACAACGCAAGGGCTTTCACATAGTGGCTATAAATGCCAAGACAGGCCAGCTTAGTGCTAGTTTCCCTGCTCCCCTATCGCGCAATATCGATGAGTTAAACGCATTTGTTGAAAGTGACAGTCTGTTACTCATCAGACTCAATAATATGGAATTTGTGGGTCCTTATGAACTGAACTTCAAGGGCGCCAAATATAAAATATATTTTGGACGTTTGCTGTTGCGATCGGAACGACATGTGATGTCTCGTTCTAAAGTGGCAATTTCTGGCTTGGCGTTAGCTATTTTACTCAGTACTGTATTTTGCTTTGCGCTAGTGCTAAGTATTACAAAACCGTTGGGTACTTTGCGTTTAGCCAGCAACCGTTTGGCTAAAGGTGATTTGACCACTCGCATTGAAGGCCTTGAAAATAGAAAAGATGAAGTGGGTAATTTGGCTGAAGATTTTAATACAATGGCGGCTCGTTTACAAAGCTTTATCGACAGTCAAAAACAGTTGATGGCAAACGTATCGCATGAATTCCGCACTCCATTGACCCGCTTGCAGTTAGCTGTCGCCTTGCTAGAGGACCAGCTCAATACTCAAACTGAAGACAGCATAAATAATCTGAATACAAAGCACTTATCACGAATTGAAACCGAAATTGTGAACATGGATCAGATGATTGGACAGGTACTGACACTGGCTAAAATAAACGCCTCTGTGCAACGCATTGACCTCCAAGAAACGGCGCTTACAGCCCTGCTAAATAGGGTCTTAAAGGATGCACGTTTTGAAGCTGAGGCAATGAATAAGTCACTGCTTGTGAGCACTATTCCTGAGATTAGCATTAAGGCCGACATGATTTTACTGATTAGTGCGATTGAAAATATCCTTCGCAATGCAATTCGTTTCGCCGCCAATGAAGTAAGCTGTGAACTCAACATTGTGGCCAACAATTTGGCTTCAGACTGGGTTGAAATTGTCATTAATGATGACGGAGTAGGGATGTCTGATGCGGAATTAAAAACCGTATTTGACCCATTCTTTCGTGGCAGCCACCAAGTACATGAAGTGAGTAAAGGAGCTGGACTTGGTTTGTCTATTGCCAAAGCTGCGATTGAAATGCATGGCGGTAGTATTCATGCTAAAGCGCGGTTTGATAAAGATATCAGCCAAGCCCTTACTCAGGATGGTAAAAGAAATTGTGCACAACAATCGCCTTTAACGGGCTTATCAGTAATACTACGATTACCTATTTTCAGCAAAACAACATAGCAATTGCATGCAGTTAACCAAAGAAACCGAATTACCCGCAAAGTTTGATACTTATATCAAGCCTTGGTTCGAGAATAATATGACATCTGGATTCTGGATGCTCAGCGACGGTACTTCACTGCACTATCGGTATGCTCATCACAATCAAGCCAAATCAATTATTGTTATTTCATCGGGGCGTGTTGAATGCGCTGCCAAATACGCTGAACTGATATATGACCTGCATCAAAATGGGCATTCGGTATTTATTCACGATCATCGTGGGCAGGGTTTGTCTACGCGGCTAAAAGAAAATCCACAACTGGGTTATATTAACGATTTTAATCAGTATGTAAGTGATTTTAACTACATTATAGACGACGTTTTATTTCCGATACTGCACGAGAAGTACCTAAAATCGAGTCAAGAGAGGTCTAATAGCGCTGCTATCATGCTGCAACAAACTTACCCGCCATTGCATTTACTCTGTCATTCGATGGGGAGTGCAGTGGGAGCATTACTTGTCAGGGCACGGCCCAAATTATTTTCCAAAGCCGTTTTTTGTTCTCCTATGTTTGGGATTACGCCTCCGCTTTCACCATGGATCTTGACTATATTAGTTCGACTTTGTGTTCTTTTTAATAAGCTTAGAGGAAAAAAGACGAGCTACTTTGTTGGGCACGACGATTACATGCCAACGGCTTTTTATAAAAATCGCTTAATGAGTAGTCAGGTTCGGTATGACATTTTTCGCAAAACCTATGCACAGCAACCTGAACTGCAATTAGGGGGGGTTACTTATGAGTGGCTTTACGCATCATTAGTGGCTATGAAAGAGATACGCCAGCAGGCCAGTAAAATTACTGTGCCTTGTATTATATTATATTCTGGCGCAGACACGGTTGTAGCTAACGAGGATATTGAGCAAGTAATTAACGATATCAAGGGCTGCGAATCAACCTTGATCCCAGAAGCGCTACATGAATTATTTTTCGAAAAAGACAAGTTTAGGGTGCCTGCATTAACCAAGATCCTAAGCTACCTTTCCACACCCTGAGTGGATTAATATCGGCTCATGTAGGCTTTCTTGTTTAGAATAAAACCGGAATGCACTGTAAGTGAGCTTTGTGGTAACGTTTTGGTTTGTCGGAAAGTGTGCTTTATCGTTAAGTGTGATTCAGGAAAACTAAGCCAGTCTTCATGTTAAATGCTTCTTTATAAATCTATATCTGGCATGCCAAAGCCAAGTTGACGCCATGCTTCGTAACTTACAATCGCGATTGAGTTGGAAAGATTTAGGCTGCGAGCATTAGCTAACATCGGGATCCTTATACGGTTGCTTGGGGCGAAAGCGATGCGAATATCGTCAGGTAAGCCTGAGGTCTCTGAGCCGAACAACAGAACATCACCTGCTTTATAAGTGGGTTCGTCATGCGGAATTGAACCTTTGGTGGTTAATGCAAAAATTCTTCTGTCCCCCATTTCTTGCAAAAATGCAGCATAATTTTTATGAATAGTTACGTTAGCAAGGTCACGATAATCCAGGGATGCTCTCCTTAGTTGCTTCTCTTGCATACTGAAGCCCAGCGGCTCGATAAGATGCAAATGGCAACCATTATTGGAACATAGTCTGATAGCATTACCGGTGTTTGGCGCAATTTGCGGTTCGAAAAGAGCAATATGAAACATGAATTTATGCTACCTAGCGTTATCGTTAATATGTGAGTGTGGTGTCTATTCTTGAGTTTGTTCACGGCTTAATAACGCAACAGCAGCTTCTGTTGCTGACTTACCTTTATACAGGACTTGATATATTTGTTCGCAAATGGGCATTTCTATGCCGTTGGCTTTCGAAAGCAATCTTACTTCGTCGGTATTACGATAACCTTCAACTACCTGGCCAATGCTGCGTATTGCTGCATCGACTGACATGCCTTGGCCTAAAGCTAGACCAAAGCGTCGATTTCTAGATTGGTTGTCGGTGCAAGTTAACACCAAATCACCTAAACCAGCCATGCCCATAAAGGTTTCTTGTTTTGCCCCGATGGCCAAGCCGAGCCTGCTCATTTCAGCCAGTCCACGTGTGATCAAGGCTGTACGTGCATTAGCACCAAAACCTAAGCCATCAGCTAAACCGGCACCAATTGCAATTACGTTTTTAACAGCTCCGCCTAATTGAACGCCAATTAAATCATCGTTTTTATAAACACGAAACCCTTTAGAGCAATGCAGCTTCTGTGAAAATGATCCACAAAGCTCAGCGTTAGTGGAAGACAACGTAATCGCGGTGGGTAGGCCTGCAACCATTTCTTTGGCAAATGTTGGACCCGAGACGACAGCAAAAGGAGTAGTGTCACCAAGTGCGTCTAACGCAACTTCTTGCAATATTCTGCCAGTACCAGGCTCCAGGCCTTTGGTTGCCCAAATTAATCTATGTTGGTCAGTCAGATAGGGTCTAATGGCCTGTAAACTTTCTTTGAATGCATAACTAGGAACAACGACAAGCACATCTCTAGCGTTTTTCAGTGTCGCTTTTAGATTGGAAGAAACTAAAAGGGCATCGGGGAATGTTGCATTTGGCAGGTACTTATCATTGCGACGAGTTTTGCGCATTGTAGAAACGTGTTTTTTATCACGTCCCCACAATATTGTTGGATTACCATTTCGAGCTAATACGAACGCTAACGCAGTGCCATATGAACCAGCACCAATTACGGCTATACCTGACTCGAATTTGTTATCCGTTTGTTGTTTCACTAGGTATTATGAATCAAGCTGTTGCGGTGCGTCAGTCGCTACTGCTTGCTCAGCCCGTTTTTGCATGTAAGCCGCAAAAATGGCGTCGAAGTTTACAGGTGCCAAGTTAAGTGGTGGGAAAGTACCACGGTTAACTAAGTTTGAAACAGCTTCACGAGCATATGGAAAAAGCATATTCGGGCAGAATGAACCTAAAGTGTGTGCTTTATTTTGATCAGGCATTTCGCCCAAAGCAAAAATACCAGCTTGCTGAACTTCACATAAAAATGCGGTATCTTCGCCAAGCATCGCCGTCACAGTCACTGATAAGACAACTTCATATAAATTGGCTTCAATTTCGTTTGTGCGTGTATCGATATCAAGCTTCACTTCTGGCTTCCATTCTTTTTGAAAGATGCTAGGACTGTTAGGCGTTTCAAACGAAATATCTCTTGTGTAGATACGTTGAACGCTAAACTGTGCGCCTTGTGGGGCCTGTTCTGGTTCTGGTGCCACTGGTGTGTTGTTGTCTTCAGCCATGAATTATTCCTATCGATGTTTCTTATCGTTATATTGTTTAAAAATAAAAAAAGGCTATGAGTCCATAACCTTTTAAATTGTATGAATTAGCACTCAATGAACAGACGCCCATATCTTGCTTAGTAGTCGCTCCTGATTAAGCGTCCAACACGGCGTCAAGCTTACCAGCTGACTCTAATGCGAATAACTCATCGCAGCCGCCTACATGTGTTTCGCCAATAAAAATCTGTGGAACAGATGTTTTACCCTCCGAACGTTGGAGCATGACAGGACGTAATTCTGGATTTTTGTCAATTTCATAATCAGTAAACGTAATACCTTTCTGACCCAACAGAGATTTAGCTCGAGTGCAATATGGACAAAAACCTCTGGTAAATAACTCTACTTTTTGCATGTTTAACTATTCTCCTATTTGGAGACGGGAAGGCTGGCTGACTGCCATGCGTTCATTCCGCCCTTTAAAACGGTGACTTTTTCAAAGCCTGCTTTTAGCATCTGAGCAGCTGTCTTTTTGGCTGTTGCTCCCATTGCGCATACTATAATAATGGGCTTATCTTTTGAGTTTTCAAGCTTAGCGAAGTTTCCGTTTTTTAGTTCTTCGGCTTTTATTTGCCTAGAACCTAGGATATGTCCTGCTTTGAATTCATTTGTTGCGCGAGTATCTAGTACAATCGCGTCTTCTTTGTTCATTAGTAAAGTAGCTTCATGCGTGGACAGCTCTTTAATCGGGGACAATGCCGCACCAACATAGGAATAAATGATAACTACCACTATCACTACCCAAGAGATTGATAAAATTGAAATCAATGTTGAACTGGTAGCAAACTCTATTATTTGGCCCATAAAAAACTCTGTCATCCTGTTACTGTTTGAAGTTGGCAAAGTATATAGAAAAAAAGGACAGAAACCAGCATTTAAGCGGTTTCATGTGTAATTCTTTTCAACTTGAATACCCTAAGTACCGGTATAAGAGTGGTTTTTACGCAACAACATTCTCTGTTATTAAAAAAGATTTGTGTAAATGGGCATAAAAATAGGCATAAACAGTTTATAACAAGGCGTTTTATTGATAACTTGAGCCCATGGTTTATTCTCTTTTTAATACATCCAATTTCAAGGTTAATCATGGCACACACTAAAACAACATTAGCTCTTATCATATTAGATGGTTGGGGATACCGAGAAGAAACGACCAACAATGCTATCGCGTTGGCCAATACTCCTGTGTTGGATGACTTATTTGCAAACCGACCAAGTACCTTAATCTCAGGGTCAGGCGTCGATGTAGGGCTACCTGCTGGTCAAATGGGAAATTCAGAAGTAGGCCACGTCAACCTCGGCGCAGGTCGTGTTGTTTATCAAGATTTTAGCAAAATTACCCAAGCGATTGGCGACGGCAGCTTTAAAAGCAATCCGGTTATTGTGGCTACGATAGATAAGGCTGTTGCTGCGGGTAAATCCATACATATTATGGGATTATTGTCGTCAGGGGGCGTTCATTCGCATGAAGAACAGCTATTTGCTGCTGCAAAATTAGCTGCCGAGAAAGGCGCAAAGAAAATTTATCTACACGGATTCACTGATGGCAGGGATACACCACCAAGAAGTGCTGCGTCATCGATTAAAGCGGCAGAAAAAGTATTTACTGAGTTAGGTGTTGGTCAAGTTGCTAGTATCGTCGGACGTTACTTTGCAATGGATCGTGACAATCGCTGGGATCGGGTACAGCAAGCCTATGATTTGATTGTTTCAGCGCAAGCTGAGTATTCATATACTACTGCCTCTGAAGCACTTGCAGCAGCTTATGCGCGTGGTGAAAATGATGAATTCGTAAAAGCGTCCGTGATAACCGGTTATACAGGCGTTGAGGATGGTGATGCCATTTTATTTATGAATTTTAGAGCTGATCGTGCACGCGCAATGTCGCATGCAATGGTTGATGCTGATTTTAGTGGCTTTGAGCGCAGTAAAGTCATCCATACAGAATTTATGATGCTGACAGAATATGAATCTAATTTGTCTGTTCCATGCGCATATCCACCCACACCGTTGGTTAATGTCATGGGCGATTGGTTGGCTAAAAATGATAAGACTCAACTTCGTATTAGTGAAACTGAAAAATTTGCGCATGTTACTTTTTTCTATAGCGGTGGCAAAGAAGACGAATATCCTGGTGAAAAACGTATTCTGATCCCTTCACCGGACGTAGCAACTTACGATTTGCAGCCAGAAATGAACTCAGAGAAGCTCACTGACGAATTAGTTGTGGCGATAAAATCACAAGAATTCGATGTGATTATTTGTAACTACCCGAATGGCGATATGGTCGGTCACACTGGTAAGTTAGACGCTGCCATTGAAGCGTGTGAAGCAGTTGATCATTGTATTGATCGCATTATTAACGCATTAAAAGAAGTTGGCGCAGAGTGTTTGATTACAGCCGATCACGGTAATGCCGAACAAATGGTCAACCCTGAAACGGGTGTATCACATACAGCGCACACGAATGAGCCGGTACCATTTATTTACTTCGGCCGCGACGCGACGCCAAGAAGCGGCGGTACACTTAGCGATGTAGCACCAACAATGTTGCATTTGATGGGCATGCAACAACCAGCTGAAATGACGGGTAAAACGATTATGACGCTGAAAACCAGCTAATCTGTTTCTTTAAAGGCAGTGGAATGAAGTTGAGCGTAAAAAAAATAGTGTATGGTATAAGCCGTTACTTGCTAGCTGCCGGGGTTATTTTGCTCGTTCCACAGGCCTTTGCGCAAGATTCCGACTTGGCCACTATTCAAGAAAAGATAAAACAAACGCAAGCACAGCTCGACAACAAGCTCAAGTCGTCTGAGCGCTTACAGCAAGAACTTAAACTTGCCGAACTTGAAATTGCTAAAACCGCAACACAATTAAATCAAACTGATACATTGTTAAAGACAACACGCAGCGAAAAGGTCAAACTTGAAGGCGAAAAGTCACGAATTTCAAGCGTTATTAAAGGTCAACAAAAACAACTAGCAGGCCAGCTTAAATCGGCTTTTATGGCAGGCAACTACGATTTTGCAAAGATGTTTTTCAATCAAGCTGATGCTGGTCGATTTGAGCGAACCCTTACATATTATAATTATCTGAATAAGGCGCGTCAGGAAGAAATTGGTAAATTTAGGGCGCTTGTGCTTGAGCTTGAGCAATTAAATATAAAGTTAGTAGATAAGACTCAACGCTTGGAAGGCCTGTTAGTGACTCAAAAACAACAAAGTAGTCAATTAAGAGAACAACAAACATCGCGTCATCAGAAATTGAAACAATTAGACCGACAGATCAAGTCTGACACGGCCAAAGTTGCTCAGCTCCAGCAGGAAGAACGTTCTTTAATTAATGCTATTGAACAAGCTGAAATTGATGCCAGAAGTAGAATAAAAGATGAAGATCCGGTGTTGGTTGGGTTGGCGCCATCGAAAGGTAGGCTAACGCGCCCGGCCTCAGGACAAATTCAACAACTATTTGGTAAAAGAAGGCAGGGACAAGTTCGCTGGAAAGGCATTGTGGTTAATAGTAGCGAAGGCTCACCGGTGCGAGCTGTGTACGATGGTAAAGTACTTTATGCGGATTGGCTAAAGGGATTTGGCTTGGTAACCATAGTAGATCATGGCGAGGGGTACATGACCGTATATGGACGTAACCAAGCATTATTGAAACAGCCAGGAGACTCTGTCTTACAGGGCGAAACGATCGGCTTAGTGGGCAGCAGCGGTGGTCAAATGAGCTCAGGTTTGTACTTTGAAATTCGCCACAAAGGCAAGGCACTTAATCCTAAAAGTTGGATAAAATGATAACTGCCAGGGGTTTAAAGCCGGAAGTTGCTACCAACACACCACACAATAATATGGTGATACAATTCAGTTTAAACTCCTTTGCCTGAAGTTTAGCTTGCCATCCAAATAACTGTTATTCGTTTGGAATTCCCTTTATCATCTATTGTATTATTCGAATTCGCAAATTTAAGTCTTTTAATTAATTATGAATTTACTGCTAATTTATCAAAACTCAGGTATCGCCGATACCTTGCATTCACGATATTACGTTGAAGGTATAATATTTGGTGCGGGCGTTTCACCAGAAATACCGATGCCAGATGTGTGGTTGCCATGGGCCATCAAACAGCATGCTCAGATGCAAAATAATCAACAAACTGATGTGATTACAGATGCGTTGTTCGACTACTTCAAGTATTGCCTGGAGCAGATGAAAGACAATGCTCAAAGTATACCAAGTTACGCTGTTTTCGAAGATGATAGCGATAAGTGGGATGAACGCTCTCCGCTGTCGCAATGGTTGCAAGGCCTGCTTACTGCGCATTCAAATATGGAGCCGGTATGGCAAAATGCATGGCAATTAATGCAAGATAAAAATCCTAAGAATGCGCCAGTACTGGCCAAAAAGCTGAAACACAGTTTAGGCATGTTTAGCACATTTGCAGATGTTGAGTTCGCCATCGAACAAGCAAAAATGCGGGGGCAAATGGATTTTGACAATAAACTGCCATCAATAGCACAGTCATTGCCTGACGCATTTAATACTTATGTTTCAATTTCTGGCGAGCTTGCGAGTTACTTACCGAATCAGTTTGAGACTTTTGTGCAAAAACCAATTTAGCTTGTTGATTTAAAGTAGCCAGAAGTTCGCCGCTGCTTGTATGCAATATTAAGGTCCTGACAATAGCAATACTAACTATCCTCAGTTGCGTCATAATGCTGTTGCAGTTTTGACATCGCCTATTAGCTGTAAATGGTTTTAAAAAGGCTTTAAAATAGCCAAGAGTATAATAGCAAGTAAGGCTAATACTGGAAGCTCATTGATCATTCTATAAAAAAGCGGACTTTTGGTGTTTTTATCTGCTGCAAACATCTTAACTAAGTGATACAGGTAAACGTGATATGCATAAAAAAGCGCGACTATAGCAAGTTTTGCGTGCATCCAAACCGATGCTTTGAACCAGTCAAGGCCATATTGATACATGATCAATATTCCTAATATAAGTGTTAACAAGGCAAATGGGGTTACAAAGAACCAAAGACGCCGTTCCATTATTTTGAATTGGTCTTTGGTTTCCTGATGCTGACTTTGTGCATGGTACACAAATAATCTAGGTAAATAGAAAATACCAGCCATCCAGGCAATCATAAAAAACACATGGAAAGCTTTTAACCACAAAATACTCATCACTACTACCTTTTGATCTTAATGTTGTTGTCTAAATAAATAACTGTGCAACATATTCCAAGTAATAATACCTATTAGCTTGGGTTTATCATGTTCAATTACATGTGCATCAAAATAAAGCTCTGCATAAATATAAACTGCTCCTTGTCGCTTCTTATGCAATGTTTCGTAAACCTCTGCCATAGTGGATTGGTCACTTAAGCCTAACATCGGGTGAACAGTCAGTGGTAAAACACCCTCCTGCAAACTGACGTCCATTGACACAATTTGATATTCCCTGTCGATTTCAAATACATGTTGTTGCACCACTAGGTGACTAGGGTTTGATTGTAAATATTTATACAAGGCTTGTTCGGGGGCATCAATAAAGTGTTTGAATTCCGTTTGCATAATAGCCATAACACCGGTTTCTTGCAACGCATCACGAATCGATGATGTGGTGTAAGGCAAGTTCTGAAACTCAAGTTGTTGAATGAAAATTGAACGGTTATTGCACAGTTGCTTGCTAGTCACATAGGCGCTCACAATCACAATAATTGCTGGCAGTATGACGTGTGAACTTGCGGATAACTCCATGACGGCAGACAACGCGGCCATTGGAGCGTGCAAAACCGCAGCCAACATACCAGCTAAGCCGAGCAAAGCAAAGGTTGATGTCATTTCGGTTTCACCACTTATACTGTAAAGCGGTTGTAATAATATAACCCCAGCCAACATACCAATAATCATGACTGCACCAATAATTCCGCCGGGCACACCTAAACCAATGGCGAACACGGCAAGAATGAATTTCAATGCGAATAGCAACAATAGAAAGTTTAGTTGTGGGTTGTTAGCGAATAATGTTTCTATGGCAACGAATTCAGCACCCAATGCTTGTGGCATAAAGTAGCCAATGATACCCGTAATTGCCCCAGCAAGTAGCAAACGAGTAATCATGTTGACATGGCGAAAAACACTGATCACCAGCATGAGTTGTTTGTTAAATAACGCCGCCAACAAACCCAAGGCAATACCAAATAAGACGAGGTAGGGCAGCAAAACGTTGCCTATGACATGAAAATTCAAAAATGTCAGTTCATTTTCATTACCAAATACAATGCGAGTTAACACCGAACCGCACGCAGCTGCTAGCATGATGGGAATGAAAACATGCACTCGGTATTGACGCAAAACCACTTCCATCACAAAAATAACGGCGGCGAAAGGCGTATTAAATACTGCCGAGACACCAGCTGCTATTCCACAACCGGTTAAAATTCGTAAACTATTGTAGGGTAATCTCAACCATTGGCCGAGGAAGTGGCTGACTGCTGCAGCCAAATGCACGGTAGGACCTTCTTTCCCAACCACAAACCCCCCCGCCAAGGAAAATATTCCGCCAAAAAACTGATTGATGGTCGTGCCAAATGGAATGTGTCCGTAATGTGTTTTGATGCGATGTATAACAAAAGGAATACCCATTCTGTAGTGCTTAAAACCGGTAAGCTTAGCAACGATAATGACGCAAATAATCGCTGAAATAGGCAGAAAGAGTAAATATTTACTCTCAACTTCAGAGTACTGCGCTACACCACCAAGAAGTAGTTTTTGTATAAATTCAAATGTTAATCTAAATATAATAATGACTGTTGCCGCGCACAGGCCTGCAACTATGCCTAGCAAGCATAATTGAATTGATGTCCTTGGATGCGAGACTTCTCGTCTCAGCGAGTGCAGAAACATATTGGGTTTGGGTTTATACTATTTAAAATTAAGACTATCATAGCGTTTTGAGCACTCGCTTGCCATCTGTGATTCGGTTCTAGTTGCTCATATACTGGTTATTTATCAATAACAATGCCTTGGATCATGGAGAATTCATTGAAATTAAACGAACTGCGCAGCCAACTTGGTTTCGTTAGATACTATTTAGCAATGATTTTTGTACTTGCTTGTCTATTTTATGCTGGGCATGAGTTTGCGGATAAAAAGAATTATCTTCTGTCTGCCAAAATTGACGTTATGCAAAGTAGTATTGATAATTTAAGCTCTGAAAATCAAGCTCTTAATTCTGAGTTAAATGTAAAAAAAGTAGAGCTTGAAGTGGCCAGTATTGCTAATGAACAAGCACAATTGTCGTTTAAAGAATTTATGCGTAAGGATGCTGAACTTCGCGAGCAAATAAGCTTTTATCAAAAAGTCATGGCGCCTGAATTAACGCAAGACGGTTTTGTGGTTGAAAGTGTTGAAATTGTATCAACGGTAAGCGCTAATAATTACGCTATATCAGTAATGATGTTACAGCGAGAAAATATCAAGGCGATTATTAAAGGCACACTAGATGTGACGCTACAGGGAAGTCAAAATACAGTTCCGATTAAATATGATTTGAAAGAACTGCTAGATGATAAGACTGAAAAAATGGCTTTTTCATTTAAATATTTTCAGGTTCTAAAATTCAGGATTACCTTGCCTGAAGATTTTATTCCTGAACAAATTGAAATCAAAACAGATATCTATAAGTACAAAAGAAAACGTGGTTCTTATGCTCGTACTATCGAGTGGGACGAAGCGTTTAGTGAATCTGACAGCAATTCCAGATGAAATTAACAACCCATTGTTTTAGCGGCTTAACCGCCAGTTGAAAAAAAATTTTTCGCGCTGTTTTTTTCAGGCGAATAAAAATAAATTTATTTACGGAACTTTCTAGACATA
>Ga0307978_1001967_pt1 | contig 14834 bp, 11 predicted proteins | sample OrgLakmetage1056_FD_203151 | JGI IMG/M metagenome (GOLD analysis project Ga0307978, IMG submission 203151) | Saline water microbial communities from Organic Lake, Antarctica - #1056 | ecosystem: Environmental > Aquatic > Non-marine Saline and Alkaline > Saline | place: Antarctica: Organic Lake...
CTCTACCTACGCAGCGGGCAGGCCTACCTGCTTTCAGATCGCTTCAGGGAAGCCTCCATTCTTTTCCGAACGATTGCACTGTCTGAGAACTACGAAAAAGACATTCGGGCAGAGGCCCATTACCGGTGGATACTTGCCCAGAATGCGGCCGAAGAGTGGCAAGCCAGCCGCGACATTGCTGACAGCTTCATACAGTCGCACCCTAAGCATCCACTCGCCAGCAGTGCTTTATTTCTGGTGGCAAGATCCTACCAGGGCGAAGGCCTATTCCAGGATGCCATATTAGTTCTAAGTGATCTCATTGAGACATTCCCTAAAGACAAACTGGCGCCCCGCTGGTATTTCACGAGGGGCTACAACTACAGCGTGCTGGAACAGCAAGCTGCGGCGAGAAAGAGTTTTGAAGAAGCCCTTGAACGATTCCCGAAAAGCGAGCTCGCGACGCAATTGGAAATGTGGGCGGCACTCACCCACTTCTTCGAAAGAGATTACGATACGGCCCTCACGCGACTACAGAAACTCGAAAAAAAGAGCACCAGTCATCCACTGTATCCAGAGATCAAATACAGAATCGCCAACGCGCTCTACGCGATGCGCGACTATGATGCATCAATGAAAGTTATCGAACAGTTGGTCGAAAAGTTCTCTGACCACCATCGCTACGCCGAAGCGCTCGCGCTCAGGGGCGACATCTACATGGGGCTCGGCGAACAGGCGGCAGCCGCTCATGCCTTTAGACAGGTGCCGGACGATGATTCACAACTCTTTGATTATGCAACTTTCCAGGCGGCCAAGATCTACCGGGCACTAGAACGCTACGACCTCCTCCGTGAGCATTTACAGAAATACCTTGAACGCGAAGACGCAAACGAGCGCCCCCGCGTCAGCGAGGCACTCTACTGGATTGGTTGGTCCCTAGAGCAAGAAGGCCGGGGCAAAGAAAGCTTTCAGCTATTCGAGGACGCGCTGGCCCGTTTCGGTAATGATACTAAGGCACGAGCGGTCGAGTCGATACTCTCGGCCTACTCCGCTCTACGTGATAAAGAAGACACGAACACCAATTTTCAGGTGTGGCTTCAGAATGCACTGGAAGAGAGCTTGGATCAGGGGCAGCTGACGTGGTTTGCACGCCTTACCCAATTTAAAGCCAATAGCCGTCGATCTGAGATAGGCGACATCCGCGCAGACACATCCCTGCTATCCATTCACCGCTTGGTGCCTATTCAAGAGCAGGACGCTGCCACCCTGGCAACGGTCGGCGTCATCCTCGCCGAGCGCGAAAACGATGCGGCCGATGAATATTTCGAACGCATTCTAGAGGAATTCCCCAAGCGCTCCGAACGAGCCGCCGCATTCTACGGTAAGGCCCTACTCGCCAGTCAAAATGATCGGCTTGATGAAAGCCGCCGGTGGCTGCTACGCTTCCTCGAAGAGACGCCCACTCACCCGCTGGCAGCGGACACCCGCCTACTCGCAGCTGAGGTGCTGCGCCGCCAAGGGCTCTACGAAGCGGCGGCCACCAGTCTAAACGAGATCTTGCAACTTAAAGCTATGCGCGGCCGTCCCCACGCCCGGGCGCTAGCCGGGTTAGCCCGCATTGAAACCGACCGGCAAAACCCTAAGCGAGCGATACCGTATTGGCAGCGTATTTATACACTTTACCGGGCGTATCCGGAGCTTCTTGCAGAGGCATACTGGAAGAGCGCACTGCTCTTTAAGGAAATCGACGACCCGATTGCAGCCCACAACACGCTTCTCGAAATGCTTCGCGATGATCGGCTAAGCCAATTTGAGGAATTTAAATTAGCGGAGGCCAAGATCCCTACTCTAGAAACCGCAGCACAGGCGCGGCGTTTACTCGAAACACAACAGCTGTTAAAAGAAGGTGAGGTGAAGCAATGAAGCTTGGTGAAATAGCCCCCAAGCGATGTGTGAATTGGCCAATTCGATTCATCCTGTGCGTTTTTAAGCAGCCGCGCTTTAGCGGCGCTGCACTGCGAAAAGCGAGGATTCTCGTTCCAGCCACCGCGCTATCCCTTAGCCTTATTCAACAAAGCTTCGGCATCATTCCACCCGCGCAGCGCGCAGTGATAGAGCAAGAACTCACCGCCCCGATCACCCTGGATCTTAAAAACCGGCAGTCGATATCCGGCCACCCGGTCAACGTAAGAAAAACGGAACTCGATCTTGCTTCGGCGAAAGGCGCCGGGGAGATCATCTTCACATTCAGCCACGACCAGATTGAAACGATTAAGGTTCCCGGGGAGAGCTATAAGAGCTTGGCTATCGAGTGGTTGGAGGCCGGCATGGACGAGGAAGCGCTGGATTTGATGCACTTGCTCTTTCAGCAAAGAAGGGCGCTGCTCCACATTCTGCCCCCTAGTGAATCAAACTTTTTCGTGCTTTATGTGGAACTCATACTGGACTCGGACGACCCCACCCGGACTTTAGCAGTCAGCGCGCGCCTTCGCCCCCAGATCGTAAACCCCGATGCCATCGAAGCGCTCGACAGCGCCATCCTTGAAAGCTACCAGCGCCTTGAATTCTACGAGGACGCACTACCAATGGCAAAAGTGGCTGTCGCGAAAAAACGACCCTACGGCAAAAGCGCACTCGGCTACTACGTGCTCGGTTGCGACCACCTAAGGCGCGCCGAGTATGAAGCCGCACTTGATCTCGCCCTTCAGCCCATTGTCTTTGCATCACTAATCCCGACCGACAAACTGGCCCACTGTTACGCGCTGGCTGTAAGCGCAGCTTACGAGCTGAGGGAGAAAGCACAGGCTGCTTTACTCTATGCTGAAATGATTGAACGCGGATTCAGCTGGCCTGAAAATGATTCTACCTTAAAACCATATCTTAAAATAATAAAAGACCATATCGCAGACCATGAAGCGGACTAAAAAAACCACACAGTTTCTCAGCGCCTTTCTACTCTCAGCCACCGCCCTTTGCGGGCAGGATACCGCCGCCGATGGCACTGAAGCGGCCAGCGAAGCCAGCCTGAGCCTCTGGGGCTTGATTCAACAAGGCGGCTGGGCCATGTATCCACTTGGCCTCTGCTCTCTCATTATGTTCTTCCTCATCTTCTACGCGTGGAAAGAAACGCGGCGGTCAAAATTCTTTACTGCCGCAGAAACCAACGCTGCCACTGAGCATCTGTCGGCCGGGGAAACTGACGAATGCGCTGAAGGCCTCCTATCCTCAAATACCTTGCTGGGCCGTGCCCTCGCGCCAAGTATCGCAAGGCACAGCCAAAATCGGGAAAAGGCGGAAGCGCTCTTCATTGAAAACCTGGAAGCGGAGGAGAACGCTGTCAGCCAGTGGGTGACTTATCTCAACGTCGTCGCCTCTGTCGCGCCGATGATCGGCCTGCTCGGCACGGTCAGCGGCATGATCAGCGCCTTCCAAACCATTGGCCGCGGTGGCATGGGCCGCCCCGAGCTACTGGCCGGGGACATCGGCGAAGCACTCATTACCACTGCCACTGGACTGACCATCGGCATCCCTGCCATGATCGCCTACTTCGTCCTCCGTAACCGCCTCAACAGTGCCATGATCGCTACGGCTCAGGCCGGCACAGAAATAATGGAATCAGAGGAAGGTTAGATTTTTCGACCCGAGTCAATGGCTGCCTTAGTCGAAGGTGCCTGAGAGTTCGATACGACCAAACGCGAAGGCGTTCGGCTACGTGGTTAGCGGTTCGATGCGACCAAACGCGAAGGCGTTCGGCTACGTGGTAAGCCATTCGATACGACCAAACGCGAAGGCGTTCGGCTACGTGATAAGCGGTTCGGTACAACCAAACGCGAAGGCGTTCGGCTACGTGGTTAGCGGTTCGATACAACCAAACGCGAAGGCGTTCGGCTACGTGGTTGCGGTAGCAGGTTGTCGCGAGTGCCTATCGAACCTAACGCGACTAGCTCAAAGCTTTTGTAAACCGGCCTGATGCCGCTTCTTTCGATCTTTTGAAAAAGACTGTAAGTATATCGATGCTAGAACGCTTTATCATGCCTAGCTAGCAACGTCACAACACAGAAAATAAACAAAAAATAACACATATGAAAAAAACAATAATCACACTCATCGTTGCAAGTCTCACTCTCCCATTTGCCGCATTGCAAGCCGGTAGCTGCGGAAGCTGCTCGTCTCACAGTAAATCAAAGGATGCCAAAACAATGGCTAAATCCAACATCGTGGAAACAGCAGTGGCTGCAGATGATTTCAACACTCTGGTCGCTGCGGTCAAAGCTGCTGGATTGGTCGATACCCTCAGCGGTAAAGGCCCATTCACAGTATTTGCACCCACTGATGCCGCATTTGCCGCCCTCCCGAAGGGAACAGTCGAGAGCCTGCTCAAGCCGGAAAATAAGGATCAACTTATTGCAATCCTGACCTACCACGTCGTTCCAGCCAAGGTCATGGCCAAGGACGTCAAAGCAGGCGAAGCGCCTACAGTAAACGGCAAGACTGCAACAGTCAGTATCAACAGTGGCGGTGTAACCATCGAAGGTGCGAATGTCGTCACAGCAGACGTCGTCGCAAGCAATGGCGTCATTCACGTCATTGATAAAGTGATACTTCCATAGGTTGCGTAATCACTATAAGTTCTTATTAACGAAGGTGCCCCACACAAAGGGCACCTTTTTTGCGTGATACGACCAAGCGGCAGTGCCGCTGGGTGCATAACAAAAATCTTCCAAAGTCATAAAATACGACAGAAGTAGGTATTCGGCGACCTTTAGTTTGATGAATATCCATTAGCGAGGTCTCTCCCGACGCGGCCCAGCCAAGACGCGACTAGCGTCGCATCGCTACACCAGACTGTAGCGAACTCGCGCTAGCGAGGTCTCCCCTGTTCAAATGTCTAGTTGCTAGGCGTGTTTTGAGTGCCTAAAAAAAATAAGAGTTTAAAGCGACCAGGAAAGATTTGTTATGCACCCGTGCTGCTCATACCTATTCGCTTAAATCTTGATAAATTAAATTTCGCAAAAGCGTGGTACCAAGAAAGCCATTTTTGTAGCGGATCGACGAGAGTCGTTCCGAAGCGGCATGCCCGGCAAACGGCATCATTATCATGCTGCCGCTACGAACTGCGGCAACGAACCAACTTAACCCCGGGACTAGGAGGACCAGACTACCCTTCCGCGCGTTTGCGGGCGTCGACTTCGATCGCGTCGAGCATGGTCTGCATGACTTTAGCGGCGGCCTCTTTGACCGCAGGCAACTCTTCCGGCTCGCTCACATCGGAGCGGCCAAAAACGTAGAATTTGATCTTCGGCTCGGTGCCGGAGCCGCGCACTGCGAAGCTGTAGCCGTTACTGAGTTCGAAAAAGTAAAAGTCCTGCGGTGCAATCCGTTTACCATCAGCATCGAAGATTTCATCCTTTCCAAAATCAGTGAATTTGGAAACGTCCACATCGCCGAAAGCCTTCGGCGTATCACTGCGGAATGATTCGAGGATGTTTTTAATTTTCTGCGCTCCGGCAGCACCTTCGTAGTAAATATTGATCGTCTTCTCCTCGTAGTAGCCATGCTGGAGATAGAGCGAGTCAAGATACTCGGGGAAAGTCATTTCATTGGCCTTCAAGTAGGCTGCCAGTTCGCAGAACATCACGACAGCGGCGTTGGCATCTTTATCACGCACCTTATCGGTCGCAAGGTAGCCGTAGCTCTCCTCTCCACCAAAGACGAAGAAGGTGGAATAGTCGAGAAGCAGGTCCGCGCGCGTCCAGACATCGCAAGCATCATAATCAAGCGCGATGCCCTCTTTTTCAAAGAGCTTAGCTTTCATCTCAGCCTCGTATTCGGCGAGCTTTTCGCCGATCCATTTGAAGCCAGTCAGCGTGTTAATTGTTTTCAGACCATGCCACTCGGCGACGGATTCCTGCATCGGGCTGGTGACGAAAGTTTTAATCAAGACGGCGTTCTTCGTGCCATCTTCAGGAAGGATCTCGGCATCCTTGAGCGTGGAGATGCGATACTCCGCGAGCACAGTTCCGATCTGGTTACCAGTTAGCAGCACCATATCGCCATGCTTATCGCGCACTGCCACGCCCATACGATCCGAGTCGGGGTCGGTCGCGAGAACGACGTCGGCCCCAGTCTCGTTGGCCTTTGCAATAGCCATTTCAAGCGCCTCCGCATTTTCAGGATTCGGCGACTTCACCGTCGGGAAGCGTGAATCCTGAATACTTTGCTCAGGCACTTCGATCACTTCGACGCCGAGCTTATTCAAAACCGGAATCGAGCTGATTGCACCCGTGCCGTGAATTGGCGAGAAGACGACCTTGGGTGCTACTTTCTGGATGACCTCTCGGTCGACCACCATCTCCTCAAGAATCGCGAGGTAAGGCTCGTCGGCTTTTGCGTCGAGCGTGATGACTGGGGCAAGATCAATATCGAGAAACTCCGGAAGTTCTTCGAGCGTCACTTGACCCACAAGACCGACGATACCTTCGGCATGCGGTGAGACGACCTGCGCACCATCTTCGAAGTAAGCTTTAAAACCATTATCATGCGGCGGGTTATGGCTGGCCGTAATGACCGCACCGCAAGTGGCGCCGAATTCACGCACCGAGAAACTGAGTTGTGGCGTCGAGCGTGGGCCGTCAAAAATCAACGCTTGGCCACCAAGCTTGCACCAAGTCGATGCCGCAAGCTCGCAGAAGTGGCGCGAGAAGTGGCGCACATCGTGCGCAATAATAAATCGTGGCAGGTCATGGCGGCCGCTGTCTTTGAGATATTTATCGCAGTAACGAAAGAGGCCGATGGTGGCCTTGATGATGTTAAAATCATTTAAGACATTTGTGCCGACCGCTGCATGCTCAGGCGAACCTTGCGGGCCCTCGGTGCCAATCTCTGCGGAGGCAGAGACGCGGCCAATCGTGCGTCCGCGAATACCACCTGTGCCGAATGCCATATTAGTGTAGAAGCGGTCATTGAGCTCATCCCAAGCCTCTTTCTCGACAAGCTCGTTGATGCTCGCGCCGACCCATCCAGGGAGAAAGTCCGCCGTGGACCATGCTTTAAGGTTGTTGACGGTGCTTTCGAGGATCTTGCCCTCTGCGCCAGCCGCTTCGATTTTTTCTATTACGCTCATGGTTAGATTTCTGATGAATAATGAATGATGACTAATGGGATGACCGATGGTGAAACTATTACTGAATAATGAGCCCGTCGACAAGCTCAGGCTTTTGCTGCAGTGCTTTCCACTGATCGACGAAATCCTTTTCGTCTGCGGCGAAGCTGTGGCTAATTTCAAAAGTGATGGCGGGCAAGCCTGAGTCGTCAGTGCCGACCTCGACTCCGGCAGCCTTGAGCCAACGCGCGAACATGCGTAGTTGATCCTCTTTACAGCTCTTAGGCGAATCGACGCCCTCGGCATTTTTCACGGGGCTGAAATCATCGCCTCGTGCAGCTTCGATAATAACGGGGTTCTCAGCCAGTGGAAGTGCGTCGAAGACAAACATCTCGAACTTCACGCCGTTCGCCCCATCCGGCTCGACAACTGCCCCGTTCACATCGACAAAAGGAATCTTCTTATTGGCCCGGTGAAAGGGGAGCTTCATGTCTGCAGCGTCACCCCCGGCGCGGGCAATAAATTCACGGTCGAAAATATGGATGGCTACACTGCCCGCCCGGAAACGAATCGAGCCGTCGGCAGCCGTTTCCTCCTGCATACTTTCCGGCATGTCACTGTATTCGATCACTTTACTGACGCCGTCCTGCACGCAGAAGTGGCCGACCTTTTCCAGCGCGTAGGCCTTCGGCACCATTTTGCTGGAAAGTTCGGAGTTACCCAACACGTGGAAGCCGACGAAGGCAGGGTCCACACACTGCACGATCGGATTATCGACCTGAAAGTAGCTGACGATGTCGATACCTTGCGCTCGCATAGTATCCACTGCGCCGCTGCGGACAAGCGCTCTCAGAGCACCGCCGTGTCCATCCGGAGTCATGGCAATCGTAGCTTTATCCGAGAGTAGAATCTTACCCTCCAGGTCAACGGCTGGCACGAGGCCCTGCACGATAAAGTGCACGCTCTCTTTCGGAAGGCCGAAGTAAGCGTTCTCCTCGAAGGCGGCTACGGTGGCGTCGTTGTTGATCTCACTGGTTAGAATAAACCAGGGGATCGTTACACCGAAGCGTTCGCCTGAACGCAGGATCTTCTCTGCGAAGACCTGGAAGAGCGTCTTGTTTGTTAAGGGCGTCACAGGATAGGTGCCCTTCGGCCCATCGTAGCCCAAGCGCGTGCCTTGACCTCCGGCGACAGTGAAGGCCGCGACGCGCCCGCCCTTAATGGCATCGCCGCCGGCAGCAAAAGCTTTCTGCCACTCGGCAGCATCGCCGCCGTTTTCAGGCAGCGCGATATAGGGCGCTGGCTCAAGACCCGCCAAATCGACTGAAGCGTGCGAATCACAAAGCACATGCTCCTGCACCAGCGCAGCAGCCTCGGGCAAGTCAATGGTGCTGGCCTGCGCCAAGAGCTTTTCTTTCCCAGAGTCGTCGAGTTGATCAAAAAAACGAAAGACCTGCCCTTGGCCAGCTTCCTCGAATTGGTTGATGAGTGTTTCCATAGTTTGTTAAATTAGTCGTTTAAGAAAGGATTCAGTCAAGGTATAGAGATCAGGCCATGGAGATCAGGGCTCATCCGAGAAGCGAAAGAGTAACTCGTCCGGCCGCGAGTAGCCAAGACGCTCGCGCACAACCCGCTCGAGAAACTCTGGGTCATCGAGCAAACGAGCGAGATAGACCTCCTTTTGCTCAAACTCTTTTCGAGCTTGTATGAGTTTTGTCTCAATTCTATCTTGTCGGGCTTTAAAGTTCTGAAACTCACGATGGGTTTTCAGCAGCAGCCCTCCGAAGAAGACCACCAACACGCCCAGCATGCCCAATAGCATGACCAATAGAACGCGCTCCCGGCGCTGTGCAGATTTGACCGACATTTCTATACCAGAGAAGGTGATTTTTCATCCATTGAAAAGGGTATTCTAAGCGAACCTATGTATCAGGACTATTTTGGATTTTCGGAAATGCCCTTCCACGTGACGCCGAACCCGCGTTTTCTCTTCCTCAGCCCTACACACGAGGAGGCGCTGCAGCACCTGCGCTACGGTATCGAGGACAAGAAAGGCTTCATCGTGCTAACCGGCGAGGTGGGCTGCGGGAAAACGACGCTCTGCCGAAAGCTGCTCGAAGAGCTGGAGGCCCGCGAAGAGGTCGACACCGCCCTCCTCCTCAACCCCCGTGTCTCAGAGACGCAGCTCCTGCGCGGCATAATGAAGGAACTCGGCGAGGAGGTAAAGGCGCGCTCGACAAACGACCTGCTCGACAAAATGAACGATGTTTTACTAGAACGCATCGCTGCCGGACGGGAAATCGTTGTCATTATCGACGAGGCGCAGAACCTCTCTTTCGAGGTCTTGGAAATGCTGCGTATGCTCTCCAATCTGGAGACCTACGACCAAAAGCTTCTGCAAATCATCCTGATGGGCCAACCGGAGCTAAATATTAAACTAAAGGAAGAGCGGCTACGCCAACTACGGCAACGCGTATTGGTGCACTATGACCTCCAGCCGCTAAACGCGCACGAAGTGCAACTCTACATCAACCACAGACTCTCTCTAGCCAGTAACAACAGCAGCGTCCAATTCACTCCTAGAGCAGCGAAGAAAGTGGCCGCCGGCAGCCTGGGCATTCCGCGCATGATCAATAATATTTGCGACAAATCACTTTTATCGGTCTTCATCCGCAACGGCAACGAAGTCACCTGGTGGGATGTACGCAAAGCCCTCAAAGACATCAATCGACTCCACCGCAAATAACCGATCAACCATCAGCAATCAGTCATTAACCATAATGTCCTTAATCAACCAAGCCCTGCGCAAAGCTCAACGCGACCGCACACCCGAACGGATGCCGGATGGCCAATCGAGTGCCCCTGAGTCGACTGCCTCCGGTAGCGAAAATACACAAGGGATGAGGATGGGGCTGGTCATCGGCTTGGTCGTCGCCGTTGCCGTCTTAATCGGCTTAGTCGCAGGCCTCAGCCTCCTGCTACTTAGAGGCAAAGAAGATGCGCCCGCCGCTCAGCAGCTCGCGACCCTCTCTACCGAAACAGCTACGCCTACAACTCCTGCCTCGGTCGAACCCATCCAAGCTGCGACCGAAAGCAAACCGGCTGCCGACGATCCAATCGCACGTGATCAATCAACATCCGTCGTCGACGAGCTACGTCTCGCGCGCGAAGCCGCCGAAACGAAGGCCGCGGCCGAAGCACAAGCTGCCGAAGTAGCCGCAGCACGTGCAGCAGCCAAACCCAGCCCGGAGATTATCGATTGGCTTTCCAGGGCTCAAATCAGCGGCGTCAAACTTTCCGAGACAGGAAACAAAGTCATCCTCAATGGCGAACCTTACATGGTAGGCGAATACGCTAACTACACGCTGGGCCTAAAGGTGTTTATCATCCAAGAAAAGCGGGTCCTCTTCATCGATAAGAATGGCAAGAAATACATGAAGCGGCTCTAGGGCACTTCTGGAAACCTCCCAAGAACCGTCTTTAATCGATACACTTCAGGCTAGCCCTTTAAATAGCTTTCGGCTGCGCTGATAGATCGAAAGTTTCAATACCCTCGATAACACTATAGTCGCGGGCATTGGAAGTCAGAATTCGGGTGACTCCATGCTGGCAATAAATAGCTGCTATTTCCGTATCGTGGATACGTTTTCGACCCAACCGGTAGCCGAGCAACCAATCATATTGTAGCTTAATCGACTCTTCAGTCGGCAGTTGCAGGACAGTTTCTTTACTTTGCAGCCAATCTCGGACAACGCCTGTGGCTTGATCCATTGAAAGAGGATTTTCGAATCGCTTCGCATCTGTGACAACATGGATGAATTCATCCAAAATTATTGGGCAAAGCGCGAGCGAAGTATTATTGGCCAAAAAATACGCTAGCCAAGCGCGCGCACTGGCATGATTCGGATGCTCGATTAGCGTATGCGCGAGTAGGAACGGTGTATCAACACCGATTGTTGTAGATGTGCGTGGAGCCATGTCGTCGAGTCCTCTTTAGACGTTCACCATCTCACCCAATAAATCGTCAGACTCATCGAAGGGTTTACGTATCTTGCCTACAGAAACACTTCGAAGCTCAGAAAGGCTACCCTTGGCTCGTGGGCTTATTTCTTCCTGATAATAGCGCTCCATCGCTTCACGTATCAGTTCAGATGTTTTACGATCTTTACCACGAGCATACTCTTGGAAGTTTTTATATATCGGCTCAGATACATTAACTGTAATGGTTTTCATACATGTAAGTATATGTATGTCTGAAAAAAATCAAGTAGGATTATTCTGAGGCACGTTCGATCAGGCGTTCTTTTTCTTCGACCTCAATCGTGGCATCTTCAACTGCCTTTCGAGCAGCTGCGGGTTCATCTTCTGCCCATGAACGGACACTGAGGTCTCAGCTATTCCGCCTACGGTTTTCATCATCGACGCGATGTGATCAAGGCTAGGACAAGCGGCAAGGCTTAGCTTTTAGCGTTTGGAAATATCACCTACTCAACTAGTGAATCTTCATATTTTTCCACGGAGTGCACCGTAGTAACTGGCTTTAGGCCAGGATAGATGCCTTTCGCGCAAAGAGCTCGCCCGCATCGAGGGATAAACCCTCTCTCTAAGAAAAATGAAAAACTTATTGGTCACTCAACCGCCTCCACAACATCAACCGCCTCGAAATGCTCCATTGTTAGCGCGTCACCGTCGAGTTTGAAGCGCACCGTGCTTTGCTCAGTGAGATCGCCAGCAATCAAAGCACGAGCCAGGCGCGTCTCGACTTGCTTCTGGAGGAAGCGCTTTAGCGGACGAGCACCATAGACGGGATCGTAGCCGCGCTCGGCGACCCAGTCGCGGGCGCTGTCGTCAAATTCGATCGTGATGCTGCGTTCGGCGAGGCGCTTGTTTAAGTCAAGCAGCAGCAAGTCGACGATCTTGGTGATCTCTTCCAGCGTAAGCGGCTTAAAGAGGATCGTATCGTCGATTCGATTGAGGAACTCCGGACGGAAGCCCTGACGCAGCTCACCTAGCACGGACTCACGGACGCTGTCCGGGATTTCACTACCCACTACGCCTTCGGTAAGGAAGCGGCTACCCACGTTCGACGTCATTATAATGATGGTGTTTTTAAAATCCACCGTGTGCCCCTGTGAGTCGGTGATACGTCCGTCGTCCATCACCTGCAGGAGGACATTAAAGACATCGGGGTGCGCCTTTTCGATCTCGTCAAAAAGAACTACGCTGTAGGGCTTGCGGCGCACCGCCTCCGTCAGTTGACCACCTTCATCGAATCCGACGTAGCCGGGAGGTGCCCCGATAAGCCGGGCCACCGAATGCTTCTCCATGTATTCGGACATGTCGATGCGCACGATATTATCCTCACTATCGAAAAGTGTTTCCGCAAGGGTGCGCGCGAGTTCAGTCTTACCGACCCCGGTTGGCCCGAGAAAGAGAAAACTCCCGATCGGGCGGCGCGGATCTTTAATCCCGGCTCGCGCGCGCAGGATGGCTTCGGAGACAAGGTTAACACCCTCATCTTGTCCGATCACCCTTTCATGTAGGACATCCTCCAGTCGAAGAAGTTTCTCTTTTTCTCCCTCGACGAGACGCGTCACGGGGACGCCTGTCCACATTGAAACAATGTCAGCAATTTCTTCCTGAGAGACTTCTTCTTTGAGGAGAGCACCCTCTTGCACTTCAGCGGCTTCGAGTCGCCCTAAGCGCGCTTCCAGTTCAGGCATCTTTCCATGGCGCAGCTGGGCAACCGTATTCAAATCATAATTACGCTCGGCCTTTTCCATCTCAAGACGCGTGGTATCGATCGCCTCGCGGACCTGGCGAATTTCATCGATTGCGCCCTTCTCGTTATCCCACTTGGCGCGAAGCGCAGACTCCTTCTCCTTCACGTCAGCGAGTTCTTTGGATAGCACGCCCAAGCGCTGCTTGGAGGCGTCGTCCTTTTCATTTTTCAGAGCAGCCTCTTCGATTTCGAGTTGAAGCGCACGGCGCGAAAGATCATCCAACTCCTTTGGCATGCTATCCATCTCGGTGCGGATCATCGCGCAAGCCTCATCGACGAGGTCGATGGCTTTATCAGGCAGGAAGCGGTCGCTGATGTAGCGGTGTGAGAGCACGGCCGCTTGCACCAGGGCATTATCCTGAATACGCACCCCATGGTGCAGTTCGAAGCGCTCACGCAGACCACGAAGGATCGAAATGGTATCTTCGACATTCGGCTGATCGACAATCACTGTTTGGAAACGTCGCTCTAGAGCAGCGTCCTTTTCGATGTATTGGCGATATTCGTCGAGTGTGGTGGCTCCGATACAGTGCAGCTCGCCGCGAGCCAACATGGGCTTAAGCATGTTACCGGCATCCATAGCACCTTCACTCTTACCCGCGCCTACAATGGTGTGCAGCTCATCAATAAAGAGCAGGATACGGCCCTCGCTGCCTTTGACCTCGGCGAGCACCGCCTTCAAGCGTTCTTCGAATTCCCCCCGATACTTCGCACCGGCAATCAACGACCCCATATCGAGGGCAAAAATTGTTCTGTCCTTCAAGCCCTCCGGCACGTCACCACGCACGATGCGCTGAGCAAGCCCTTCAACGATAGCGGTTTTACCAACACCTGGCTCACCGATCAATACAGGGTTATTCTTCGTTTTACGGGAGAGGATACGGATCACGCGGCGGATCTCGTCGTCACGGCCGATCACCGGATCAATCTTTCCCTTGCGCGCCTGTTCGACCAGATCGATACCATATTTTTCCAGCGCTTCGAACGATGCTTCCGGCGTGCGTGAGTCCACCCGCTGACTTCCGCGTGCTTCTTTGAGAACAGCTAAAAACTTCGAGCGGTCGATTTCGAACTGCTGAAAGAACTTTGAGAGTTTACCTGTAGCTGCATCAAGTAAGCCCAGGAACAAGTGCTCCGTGCTTACAAAGTCATCAGAGAATTCGCCCTTGGCCTTTTGGGCAGAGGCCAGCACCTTCTGAAGAGAAGCCGAGATGTAAACCTGACTCGCATTCAAGCTGCCACTTGCCTTCGGCAGCAGATCCAGCTCGCGCTTGGCAGCAAGCTCCAACGCGGAAGGCGTAATGCCCATTCGCTCAAGCAGACCGGGCACAATGCCGCCGTCCTGCTGAATGAGCGCGAGGAGCAAATGCCAGACATCAATTTCCTGCTGACCATTCTGCTGGGCCAGCGTTTGTGCCTCCTGAAATGCGAAGGCTGATTTTTCGGTAAAACTGTTGAAATCAATGTTCATACTTAAACGCTATGCATAGATCATTCCAATATACTCAGCGTTTTAGCGTTATTTCAATGATACGTATGCCATTTATATTCAAGCTGTTGAGAGTGAAATAGATTCAAAACAACAACAGGATCGCAGTCAAGCGTGCGCCAAAACCAGACAAAAAGAGACAAATAGTCCCGCCTATCCGACACAGTCGGAAATTGAGAAAATAGTAGCGGGAGCTTCCAGCTCGCGAGGTTCGAAACGCAACAGCTCTACATATCCACCAGTCCTCGACGGGAGCAGGATGCTCCCACTACTTTTGACACTCGATAATCATTATTCTCGAGAAAGCGTTTGATTTGTCAGCCTTACTCGTTCCCTTTCTATCTTTTAAGATTCTTCATTATCTATGCCGACCTACTTATACGAAGAAATCCTGCCTGACGGATCTGAAGGCGATTGCTTTGAGTTCGTCCAACGGATGTCTGATACTCCACTGAAAGCCCACCCGAAGACCGGGAATCCAG
>Ga0307978_1001968_pt1 | contig 14834 bp, 10 predicted proteins | sample OrgLakmetage1056_FD_203151 | JGI IMG/M metagenome (GOLD analysis project Ga0307978, IMG submission 203151) | Saline water microbial communities from Organic Lake, Antarctica - #1056 | ecosystem: Environmental > Aquatic > Non-marine Saline and Alkaline > Saline | place: Antarctica: Organic Lake...
CCAAGCTCTAGCTGGACGATATGAGATCGCCAGTTGCAGGTGACGCCGTACCAGCTGCATTCGTCCTGCTTCTCGCTTAACCAATTGTGGGGCTTGTTCATTTTCTTTTGGTCCTTTGCCTTTGTCGAAAACGTCATTTCAGGCATACGAGGATCGTATCGATCCGCCATGCCCCAGTCCCAAGCTGTCGTATTGGAATGGGTTGTCGCAAAGTGCAGCACCGCCAGTGTGTATCGTTGGATCAATGTCTGTTTCTTGCTAGATCGCTTCCGATCACGGTGAAGAACCCAACAAGCCGCCGAGTGCTGCGGCGAGGATTTCAAGAGTAAGGTCTTGGCGCCAGACGCTTCGACGAGCCACTGTAACTTCTTCTTGGTACCTCCTTTGTGCGGCAGCGGACGATATCCATTACACATGTCATAAAACTCGGGGGAGATCGCAATATCGGATGCGGGAGGTCGTTTCTTCTTTTTTGCGGCCTCTGCAGACGAAAGAAGGCAAGTCACAATCAGAATTGCCCGCAACACGACGGAGTAGCGAAGTATCATACTTCAGCACTCTCGACTATCTGGATATATAGGGGTGCGTGATTCGGTGGAGGGTGGCTGGGAGAATATGCTTTTTTTGCTTGTGATGGTGGACGATTGATGATGATGCGTGTGATGTGTGATGCCAACCAAGCAGACGTTTTGATTGGATTTGTGAGGTCCTCAAGTTAGAAGTTAGTTAATATCCCTATCTCTAGTCTACTGTATGATACAAATCCTTCCCCAGATTGAATCGACGTGGCCGGCGTAAAATGAAGGTCCCATTATAGCTAAATATATATCTCGAAAGTGTCACACCGCCATTTTCTCACCAACAAGCTTGAATTGCGGTTTTGCACGCGCGATCACACGAAATACCTGCCAAATGCCAATGTATATTTGCCATCGCGATGGTGTCATCAGTAGAGAAAGTTGCTCGCCGTCAAACGCACTCGAAACGGCCCCCAAGACAAGATATGACTGGCACTACCCCGCAGACGCAGACGCAGACGCCAGTCCCAGACGAAGAGCCTCCCAAAGAAAAGAACGACAACTGCTTGTCCATGCTCCACTCCAGCATGGATCACGCCACAGCTTACGAGTATCTCTTGCAGCAAGGTAGCCACGATAGCGGCAATGGAAACGACAATGACAAAGGCAATGACAGAGTTAATGGCGACGGATGTTCGCAGCAAACAAAAAGGGCCTCGTCAACTCCATCAAGCGAAAAGGTAGAAGAGAAGACGAGCCACGGCACTTCCGAAACTACTCCGCAACCACAGACGACGCAGGCAAGCTGGTGGCTCCAAGTCTTGCACCGACAGCAAGAGCAGCACGTGAAGGATCGAGAACAATGGCAGCAGCAGCTTCAAAAAACCCAAAAGAACTCTACCGAATACAAGAGCGAACTCAAGGACAATCTCCAGCAGCGTCTGCATTGGCTCGAATTTAATCAAAAACAACAGCAGCAGCCCGCGCACAATGCTCTGGTAGTAGTGGTCAAGGAGCAAGGCGATGACTGCGATGACGCATCCATACCATCCGTCAGTAAGACAAGTACGGTCACGACCTACGGTTCAAGTGCGGGAAGCGGCGCAAGTAGTAGTAGTGTTTATGGTGGCGACGTTGGCGGCGGCGGCGCTAGCAACCGCGCAGCACAAGAAATTGTCGCAGCGAGCGGGGTCGAAGTTACGTACGATAGCAGCCAAGCCGTTTGCAATTTGGCTTTATTGGAGCAGACGTACGAAGAAACCGTCAGAATGCACGAGTCGGAGCGAGATGAATGGGTCGAAAAGCTCGACCGAGCGGCCAAGGTCACGAATGACGGCCAGGAGTTGTCCAAAAGCATGCAAAGTCAATTGCTTGAACTTGCGGAAGGCATTCAAAAGGGAACTTCCAAGCAGCGGAAGCAATGGAAAGAGCGCGTTAGAACGTTGGAGCAACTAGCTGAACTAACGGAGCAACAGCATCGCGTGGAAAAAGCAGAATGGCAGCAAGAAATAGACGTTTTGGAAAACACTGTAGCACGTTTGGCATCGGATGTACAAAAACAAGCTACCGAATTCGAAGAGTTGAGCTACGAAAAGGAAGTGCTGAAGAACACCGTGGCACAGTTGGTGGCAAACAAAGCTAAGTCGCAGAATGATCAGGTTGCTGACTTGACGGACCAGTATCAAATTGACAAGACTTCTTGGCAAAACGAGAAGTATGAGCTGAAGAATTTGGTGGCACGGTTGACGGCCGACGAGCAGAGAAATCGTGCGGAACTCAACGAACACGCTAACGAAAAGGCTACTTTGAACAACACAATTGCACAGCTAATAGGTGAAAGGGCCAATCACCAGCAAACATCTCGGTCTCTCTCGGTGCACGGCAGCCCCTCCCGTTCGCCGGCGGTTACCCAGGCTGAATCATATTTTGCTCCCTCACCGCGGCGTCTTGACTGGGATGATAAACTTGACCGGGCCATGGTGGAACGAGACGTGTTCCAACAGGAAGCGAAAAAGGGCAAGAGGATGCTAGAGGAAGTTAATGCGAGGCACGCAAGGGAGAAAGAAGAATGGTCTGCGGAAACTGATTCTCAGTTACAAGAATTGCGCGATCAACAGTTGTTTGACATGAAGAACTTGGAAGACGCAGTCGATAACTCGACAGACGAAATGTATAAGCGGTACCAGCAGTCGGTGGAAAAGCGTAACGAGCTGGTCAGCAAGATTCATAAGCTTGAGCAGCATCAAGTCTCTGAGAAGGGCTCATGGAAACTTCGGCTGGAAAGTGCCTTGTTGGAGTCACGTGCATTGCAAGACGAAAAAACTGCCGTAGAACGCGAGCTTGAGCATATGAAGCTCACATATTCCAAGGCTGTAGACGAATGGAGCACTCGGCTGCGTATTTCTCGGAAAGAATCCGATGAACAGCTCGAAGAGCTGAGAAACAAGCATACCAAAGAAATGCAAGGCATTCTGAATGAGCGGACTTTATCGAGCGACTATGAACAGCTGAAGGGAGACCACGATAGGGATCTGGGAGCCTGGAAAATGAAGCTGGACGCTTCTAAAACAGACACCCAACACCAGCTGCGACTTATTAAGGATCTGCACGCGGAAGAAGTCCGAACCTGGAGCGTCAAGGCCGAGGCCTCGGAAGATGAAATCCGAAACTTGATCGACCGAATCAACGATCTAGCTTCTCGTCTTGAACAAATCCAAGGTATCCATAGCAGGGAAAAGAGAGAGCTAGAAGCCAAGCTCGAGACTTCCAGACGGGAGCTGGAAATAGACCAAGCCAATGGGGAATTAGAACAGTTCCAACATGTAGTCTCCAATGCTATCGAAGAACTTCGCTTGGATGTGACGTCAATTCGAGAAACAATAGAATCCTCAGCACACACGGACGAGATGCTGGAAAAGTCCTACCAAAACCAAATGCTGTTGGATCTGGAGCAGTTCCAACATGCAGTCTCCAATGCTATCGAAGAACTTCGCTTGGATGTGGCTATGCTTGATAGCAGCACAGCTGTCAAGTCGCTAGCCGACAAGTTTTTAGCAAATGATGCCGGAGCTGAGCAATCTTCTTTATTTCAGCATAAGCTCATGGCAGAGTTAGGGGAGATGCGAAACCAGCTCGGGAATCTGTTGGAACTTGACTCGAACCCCAATTCTTCTTTGGCAGAGGCCTTGCGTCAGAGATACGAATCCGAGCTTCAGATGAAAGAAATGGCAATAGTGGCTTGCGAATCCGAGCTTCAGCAGACCAGAGATGAGTTGGCGACCGAACGCAGAAATCGTAAGAAGATCAAGAGGAAAGCTAATTCCGGGATCAAGGGGGGAATCCCAATGCGCTTTCACACAGCTGGCGACTTTGACGAAGGAGACAGTCAGCGGGTGCCTGGTGGATCTTTTGACAACGCATCTAATTTCGAAGGAAGCGTCGACGGTAAAGCTGACGATGCATCGCCCATGCTGGAAGAAGCACTTGCATTAGCTCATGGGTTGACTGACATTGTACACGGCCGCGGTGATCATAACAAGGAAACAAGCGTGATGGAAATGCTCGAATCACTGTCGGACATGATGGATCGGGCCGATCGAGGCAAATGCTTGTCGGGGGATTTAGATGATGCGGAGAGTAGCATTGCTGGAGATGATACACCTCTCGATGGCCATAATGGCCGCGCTGCTGCTTCGATCGAAGCCTACAATGAAGATGCAATGCCAGATCCTGTCATGACGCCTGTACAAATTCGCCAGGCTGATCCGAATGCGTTGGATTTGGTCGTCGAGCAGCTATTTCAGCGCTGCCAACTACTTGAAAGGGAACGCTCCGATACAATGGAAGTGACAATGGATCTGCTCGAGACCGCACGAGAAGCGAATGCCGCCGAACTCGACGCAGCTCTCGCGACGTTCCGACTCAAGTCCTCCGACGAGCTCATAATGGTACAGCAACAGAATCAGTTGGAAATGTCACGGGTCTATCAGAAGTTATGCGGAAACTGTAAGCACGATATTTTGCAGGTGTAAACGTTACCGCATGTCGAAACTGTGGTGTCTATCTTGCTTTAACAGTATCTAGATTTTTGGATTATACAGTTTATACTTCAATACAATATAGGTAATACTGGTAGCTTTACCAGCAGCTGCTATGCCACTTCCTTTCTTTTGTCGCCACGCTGTTTGACCCGAGACCAAGATCGTTGGAAGCTACTACTTGAATCAGGTCGCTAGTAGACTAGAACGATCGCGCACCTACACAGCGATGGTACTCTCCTCCAATACCAGTACTATGTTCTACCGGTAACTAAAACGCATTTACTAACAGCAAATATCTGAGATGCGGTACTCCTTCAAGCTCTTCGTTTCCTATACACGAAATCGTCCTGTACCTGCACAGTACAAGGTGAGGCTGTGTGTTTGTATTTTTTTACTCTCTAGAGAAATACATATGCTTGAAAGGTACAACGTTAGGGTGAGGCAAAGCCTCCAAGTCCAGGGCTCGTCGGTATGTTCTCTCCCAAATAACCACCGGAACTTCCACTACCGTAACCACCACCAGCACTATTGAAGAAACCAAGACCTTCCACAGATTTGAACGAACCGCCTCCAAGGCCAAAGGCATTACCTCCCGCTGTACCACCGGCATTTCCAGCCGAGTTGGCACCCCCACCGTAGCCAACACCTACACCTTGTGAGTTACCGTACGCTTGACCATAAACATCCGTACCGGAACCAGTTCCGTTACCAACAGAGTAACCATACGCAAAACCACCACCGCCACCACCAGTTGCGCCACCAAACGGACCCGGGCCGTTAGCAAGAACTACATCCTTGTCCTTGCCCTTGCCGCCTTTATCGGCGTTAAACAAAGCAGCGGGTCCTGGGCCAAAGAGACCGAGACCACCACCACCTCCATTACCAAAACTAAAGGCCAGGGTCGATACTGGATCAGTGTTACCCCCCAACGTTGTGGCGTTTCCATTGGCGCTACCGACTCCACCTCCAAAAGCGTCACCAATACCAGGACTGTTTGCAAATCCGAAACCATTGGCGTACGAATTACCACCGGAGTCTGCGGTTCCAAAACCTTTAGCGTCAGCGTTTGTGGTAGTTAATTTGGAGAGACCACCGGCAGAAGCTTCACCCTCTCCGATAGCGATACCAAATTGCAGTTTTCTGGAGGCTTTTTGCCCTCGCACTGTCCCGTGATGACTTCTCTGCGATGCCACGGCCTCTTGCTGCTATTGGAAGTATTGTTGGTTCGACAAGGTTGGAAGATCAAGTAAGGAAGGGACATGGGTGGTGAGAGAGGAGCCAAGGGAGAGATAATAATCGAGATCGAGAGAGAGAATGGTTTCAGTGAGATCGGCGAGGAACAGGCGCGAAGATGGGAACACAGAGAACTCAGCGTGCAGCATGGCAATTCTTAAGAGACACATCTGCTTTCTCCATACAGCAAGAGCGGTTTCCAATTCATATGACAATCGGGTTAAGCGTACCTTGAGGGTCTCGCTGCGGGTTGCCACGAAAGCCATTGCAGCTACTCCGAGCACAGCCAGAGCGATCTTTAGCGCATGGTAGCTGTTCGTCATCTTCATTGCCTACTATTGTCTTTGATGTTGTAGTTTTTGAGTTGTTCGCAGGCCATGAGAGGACGCAGGATCAGAGATGTTTGTCGCCGCAAGCTGTGTGAACCTGTCAAGCCAATGGTGGACGGTTTCGGTCACGGGAGAGGCCTGGTTGAATTATTTTCGCGGATATTATCATGTGAGAGCAAAATTTCGAGGCAGTACTGCCGCAAATGCGTTAAGTATTAAAGTTACCTAAAAAAGTTTTCTCCTATCTATTTCTTTTCAAGCTCAATCAAGATTCAGCAATGAATAATAGTGTACGGTCACACATTTAAGTGTGGATGCTAAACTTTGCATTCAACGGCCAAGGATGGCCGCCATGCAACACGTGCTTGTTTATCAGTCCTCGATGGCGCCGGCCGAAAAGGAAAGCAAAACGTAGTTTTCTCTTCGTATTCTGCCTTATTTTAAATTCATTCTGATGAAAATAGAAAAAGAAGCATGATTTGGACTACTAAATGAAGAGAATTGGCTTTTACGTCGGTTTCGTTTTAACAGTATGTCCGATCTCCCCTAATTTGTCGGGCTTGCTTTTTCGTCTGGGTCGTGCCGCTTGTCCCTCGTCGGTTGCCAGAAAAAATAGGGTTACTTCAGTAGAGTCTATCGTAGCGATACCGGTAGCGTGGATGATGCAGTGTAGACTAGTCTACATTTTAGAATAGTAAATATAACCCTGCTAGGACACCGGGGAGATTTCACCAGAGGTGCCTACTGGCGTAGAGCAGTTTTAACGTCCCAAGGGGGACTAAGTGAAACGGGACTTATAAGTCCACGATTGACTGTTTAGGATATTGGCCTGTCGGCCGCCCCAACGCTGCGCTCGTAAATACATTTGTAATGTAGTTTGCAGTTTGTAGTTGTTATCAAGTAGAGCCTGCTACATCTGAGTGATGTGGCTACTAGCTACTCTCAACAACTATTACTGCAGTAGGGATAGGGCTGACATTGCTTTACACGAGTCATGAGTCTTCATGTCTTAACTCATTAGGGATGGCGTTATAAGCACTATGCTTTTTTACTGATGTTATGGTATCGTCCACCATCCTCTTTTATTAGCTCTAGCGCGTCAATGGTTGGTTCGCCAGGATTTGTGATGGCGGTAGAGAGCCTATCGTATGAGAGAGTGGAGTCCCTAGCATTTTTGCGTGCGTTGCTACAATAAATCCCGATTACAATACTACTATGATACTCGAAAAAAACCCTGAGAGGATCACGTCACATCATTCAGTCTATATGTTCATTGGCATCTGTATTTGGGGGACCACCTCTACTGAAGTGAAGGTGGCGCCTTGCTCTCTGCGCGTGGTCTGCGGTTACTGCTAGTGTCACAACAAGTCCTCTAGTATCGTAGTTTGCTGGTGTAAACTACTAGCAAGAAGCTGCAATTCACCGGGTCGTTGACTGCATTGCGTCTGTATATTGCTGATCCGGCGTCCTATACCACAAGGGGTGAGCGACAATATCCGTTATCTTTTGCCGCAACATATTAACAGGGCCCTACAATAGTAAAATTGCCAACCTAGTTTGTTGCATTATCGAACGTAGCGGTCAATCCAACAGGCCCGGGATGTACCGGGTTCGCGTGGTAGAATCATTCGATCTTGATAGCAGATTTGAAGCGTGTAAAAAGTAAAGAATTTACATGAAGCACATACTTGCTAGCTAGATTTTCGAAAACATCCAAGGAGGAATTGTTTCTTAGGCATCCTCCTCAACTGTTTCCCTTGGCGCTGCAAGACTTGTAACCGATACAGAAATATCATCCGTCATTGCCCTTGAAGCCTCTGGAACGTCCTTGGTACAAGGTTTCACGCCCCCCTCGTTTAGGTCCTGCGAGCTACTGTCATTCGTTTGCTTTGCGGCAGATGCGACAACTGATTTCTCGGGTTATTGCGCTGTGTCGTTATCCCTGGCATTGCCGCTTTCATTTCCCAGAGACACCGCAGCATCGGAGGTCTCGGAACTCTGGCCATGGGAACCTGAAGTATTCGAGTCGACCGCATCGTTTCTTGACGTCTCTTTGCCAATAGATTCGGCTTCAGACTCTAGGCCAAGCACCGAACGCTTAGCTGTGCACGCTGCCAGTTCACTTTCTCCTTCTGACCATGTACACGCAGTGGTGGCCGCCCCCACGACAGAACCTTTGCCTCCCGTGTTTGGTGATCTAGCTACTTCTCTGGCTTTCCGGAGGGAGGTCAATCGTTCGCGCTGTTTCCTCAGTCTATACTCGTTCAGCTTTCGAAGCTCAGACCAGGAGCTCTCTATATTTGCGGGGGAACAAATTGCGCAGGACTTTGCTTTTGTGCAGGAGACAAGGTGAAACAGCATGTGCTTAACTTTTCGACACCAAGGAAAAGGACACACGTCAAACGCAGCAGTTGTACCTGGGCAGTCGCGTATATGAAGCATCATCCATTTGGCGTTGCGACAAACATCACGATGCTTTGAAGACTTGTGACTGCAAAGACGAAAAACATGACGAGTGAGAAACACCAACTAAAAAAGCACGCATAGCATGCATCGAGTAGAATGACGTACCTGCAAGGACAGGTTGACGCGTGCGCCATGAGAAGCAGTAAACGAGAAGCTTGTTTGTCCGTCAGAGTGGGCCCTTCATACTTCACGCCAAACCTTTCGTTTTCGGCTTGATCGGCTGGCGGCAGCGAGGCTAAAGCGGCTGCAGCGGACTCGCTTGAGGTCACCGAGTCGTCGTCCGACAAGGAAAGATGGTCAAAGTAATCGTCGCCCCCGTCCACGTCGTCGTAATCATCGCTCATGTCAGATCCGAGGGAGTCGCAATTGTCGGCCGTGGTTGATATCTGAGAGAAAGGCGACGCTTTCATCTGAGTGGATGCCGCTTGGATAGCTTCATTTGTAATCCCAGTATTGGCGGCACCATTACCAACACCTCCACTATTCTCTTCTGCGTGGGCCAAAAGAGCGGGATGGTACTCGATTGAGTTCGCCGGGGAGCTGATATCAATTCGAGGGATCTGAACAAAAGAGGTTAGAGAGGCATTCAGTATATATATGATCGTGACTAGTTCGGTGAGACGGTGAACCATTGCTGCACACTTACCTGCATCTTGCAGCACTTGGAGCATTCGTGCTGAGCGAGTGCCCACCAAGGATTATCGTCGCACGTCGAGGTGTAGCACTCATTACACAATGCGCACATGTATTCTACAGTCCGTGGACCCCCCTTTTTCCCTTTTGCAGGCATTTGCTTTCGTATCTTTGTCGCATGGGCCAACTCTTCGAGGTGGTCATTGTCAAACGTAGCCTTTCGTTGACCCTTCATCTCAAGTACACGTGCTTCCTGCCGTAATCTCTTTTTTCTTCTTCGCTTCCGCCGTAGCTTCTGTTTCTGCTCCTCTGTCATGTCTAAGGAGTCAGATTCGGCTACTGGATGCGATGAGACATGGTCGGGGTGTTCGAAGGTAAGGTCCGGTTGAATCGACCGGTTTGCCTCAGCCTCAGACTCCAAGAGCTTCATTTCCAAAATAGCAGGATTTTTGATCAACAACTGATGGACAGTACTAGCGGCACTAACAGACGACTTTATCTGGTCAGTGCTGCCAGCCATCCCAGCAAAGTACATTTTTGGCCTTTCGGCGGGCTTCTCTCCACCGGTCCCAACACCGTGTCCATGTTTTCGTGTTTCCGAACCCAAAGTCTGACCGTGCAGTTTTTGCGTCAGCGACGACCCTCCGCCCGCCAGTGGTTTACCAAACTGCGTTGGAGCCTGATTGACAGGCTGTGGTATCGGGTGCTCCGAAGATAGCGTCTGAACTGCTGCAGCTTGTTTCCGCCAAAGGTCTGCTGCCTCCGCAAAGGTTCCCTTTTCATGCTTCTCCGAGGGAACTGTTGACCCGTGGTGATTATGGGGCATGCCAGCGGGGTTGTGCTTCGCACCTTGCTGAGCCGCAAGTTGCTTCTTCAGGCGAACTTTAACTGGTAGAAGATTGGCCAGAATGTGTTCTTCGAGCTTTTGTACATTTTCCTCCTCCTCCTTTTCTCGTGTCAAGTGTGTTAAAGCAGCTGCCTCTGCCAGACCCTTTCTGCCCTCCTCCGTGGCAAACATGCTTTTACCATCCATTTCGAGCTTACAGCCACTTTCAATTTGCTGCATTGTATCTTGAAGGTGCTGAATAAAAGAATGCAGTTTTTCTCGTCGTTCTCGGCTGCCCGCACTTTCTTCCGAGGGACCTTTGGCGCCCAGTAGCTGTCGCTCAAGTTTTTGGAATTCTCGTAGCATGTATTCAAGTTCCTGTGAGTATTTCTTTTGTAAATGCGACATTGTTGTAGCTTTGAGAGGAGGCGGCGATGAAGGCGGAGGTGGGAATTTGGTCTCCATAGCTGACAATCCAGGACGACGGTCGGGACTGACGACGCCTTGCTTTGATGAATCAACAGATGCAGTTTCGTCCGCATTTTTCTTTTCCAAGTCATCGTCGGGCTTGGGAGGAGTTATCGCACCCGATCTAAGAGAGTCTGCTGCAGCCATCTTGGCAGCGCGGGCTGACCGTGTGAGAGGACCATGCAAAGCGGCGGCAAGGGGGTTGCTCTCGTCAGACGAGTCCATTGGGTCCTCGAGCTTGATGCGTTTGAGCGGAGGTCCTTGCTGCAACAGCTGCAGCGATGAAGTGCTACTTGACAGCGCATTCATGTTCGTACTGCTCAGGTATGAGAGGAGGCGCTGGCTAGAATCGCTGAAGCTGGGCGCCTTGGCAAAGCTGCCTTCCATCTATGTAGCTGCTTCGTGTTTGTCAGGCAGGAGACAGCTTATCAAATCAAGATACCGATAAGAAAGAATAGGCTTCTTTTTCATGTATATTTAAAGACGCCTATGCTAAAGAGAGAACGTTCGCTGTGAAAGCAGGTTCGAAACAAGTCGTTAGGGGGAACCACCAATAGTGTGTCTGTGGGGGAATGAAGCAAGTGTAATAACGTAGCAACTGCAAGGTGCAACGGGTCGAAGGTCAAGGGTCTCTCCTGATCCTGATGTACCATACCATGGCTGCGAAAGCGTGAAGACGTTTCACGTGAAGAACAACCGTGGAACGAGGAACACAAGCAGGGTGTCATCACGTGGCCATCACGTAGCCAATCAAACCTCTTTGTTCTCGACGTCAGTGAACTCTCAGAAAGGAAAATCGAGATTTTTAGCCAATATTTCTGTCCGTCGTACGGTGTGGGGCTAGGAGTAGCGACTACGACAGTACGATACGACGTACCAGTACCAGGTACTCGTACTGTAGCAGGGGAGCCCTGGCTATTATGTAGACTGTAGCTCATTAGTCGTACATTCTCGACAACCACTTGCTTCCCTTCCACTACCGGTAGTCTACTGGTACCGTACGAGTAGACTAAACTAGTCTATGCGGTACACTAGATCAACTCTACGGGGGTACCGGCGGTACCCGTGGTGGAGGAGGTGGGGGCTAGTAATCATAGTAGCACCAAGATAGCTAGTAAGGCAGGAGTGAGAATAAACAGCACGATTGATTTAATCCATGTACCGGTACCCCCATCGGAACGGAACAGGTGAACACATGTCTGGAGGACGTTACCAGGTACAATACCGTAATACAAGCTATAACAGCTAGAATTCAGGACGCAATAATCAACTTGAGGTCTGCAGAAAAGATACCGGTAGGTTGAGGAAAGGGAATGATAATGCAAAATCAAGCTACTTGATGGAGATAAACTGATTTTCAACACTGAAGTATTGCCAGCGCCTTATTTTAAAATCTGTCATTAAGGACCGAGGGGGAAGTTGCCAAAGAGAACAGGTGTAGTGGGACGTAAACACCAGCACCTCCAGAAGCCAGACCACCTCCGGTACCGTTGAACAGAGTGGTGGTAAGGAAATTGCCCATGCCACCTGCTCCAACAACGGGCTTGAGAGCACCTCCTCCGTTTCCGGTGGAAGTACCTCCTCCATTACCTCCAGCCTGTCCAAAGAGACTTTGTCCTTGTCCAGATCCGAACTCAAAAGTTTGCGCAGTACTATATACCTGGGTGTATCCGAGGTCAACGTTGGTCACGTTACCGACACCTCCACCGAGGGTGAAACCAAATCCACCACCGCCACCTCCGGTTTGGAGAGCGCCAATGACCACGGGGGCAACGGCCGCAACAGCAGCGACGGCGGCAATGTTGGTATCACCTCCGTCCTTGGACTTGCCCTTTTTGCCTCCACCGCCGGAGCTTGCGGCAACGCCGGGGATGGCAGGGGTTCCGGTACCCGGGATGAGAAGGGGAGAACCAAAGGTACCAATACCGCCTCCACTGGCGCCAAAGTCAGCGAAACCGTTTCCGAAGATGGCTTCCGGAAGCGCATCACCAGCGTTGGCCATAAGACCAGCTTCCGTAAGACCACCAGCAACTAGGGAGGTTGCGTTACCAGCTCCATTTGCGGCACCTTAAGATTGAGAGTTTCCAAAGCCGGGGCTGTTCGAGCTTGAGGAGCCGAAACTGGTACCCTGGGTGAGACCCTGACCATTGGCTCCGATCTGGGGTTCGCCAGTAAAGAGACCAGTCTGGAGAGATCCAATCGAGTTGGCTTCTCCGTTCGTGGTGGCGCTAGAGATCGAGATTCCTCCAAACTGAAGGTTACGGGCTCCCTTGAGACCAACCGAGGACTGAACAAAACAAGAAAAGACAATAACAAGCGAGGTTAGCAAACACAATGATGAAACCAAATCAGATCCTCAGGTGGAATCGAAAATACGGAGGGAGAAGACTTCATTGGATACAGTGACATCGATTGCTCGCAAACGTCGTCATCAGCAGCAGTACGAGAGGTCCTTCTCCTTTCTCACTAGTTCTACATTCGATGCGGGTGCACCGTTCTGCTTGACAGCTTTCGTACCTGGCTAGAGCTGAGGCGGGTGGCGACCAAGGCGGCCACCACGACCATGGAGACTATAATCTTGACAGTGGTAGAAACGGTGGTCATCTTGAAATCGATACAAAACGAAAGGAAGTGGAATTACTATTCGAGATAGCGACACAGGAAGTCGCGTTTTGGGTTGAATGTTACCAGCATAGCTGAATAGGTTAAAAATCTCGCAGAACAAATCGCCAAAATTCCAAGATGCTCTGGCGCGGTGTGGACTTCTACGACATGTTTCTGTTCCTGCCGCCTGCCCAGTTGAGCGAACACGTGCTTGTCGTAGATAACTCTGCGTCAAATTGGCTGTTCACAATATTTAAATCGACAACGGATTCAAGCACGTCTTTACCTAACGGTATGTGTACCAACACGTGTTGAATAGGGGACACCCGCACGAACCAAAAGGCCAGGAGACCCAAGACCAGAGCTAGAGGCCAGGGTCTGCTATCATGTGGATGATGGTGGATGCGATGCAGAAACTAGTAACACCGCGCAGACCGTGGAGGACGGCTGCCGCTATTTCCTATTTCCTAGACAATAGTTCGTAGCAGTCTATTTTTTATTTGTAAGCTGTCCAACACCAAGGCCGCCCCATTGAATTTGCAATCCATGGTGTGTGCTGTCCCTGGGAGACTCATCCCGACATTGCTTCATGTGAGGATCAGAAGTTTGGGTCATACAAATACTAAATTGACTATGCAAGAGCCTAATTTCGGATAGGCTATGACCTCCGTCCTCGGAGGTCTGCACCGGTTTTCTCCATCGCGCACCATCTCATATAATCCCCTTGAATACCACACACACACACACACCTGTAAACATTAAAAGATGTATTGTTCTCGCAGCAGCATTGCTGTTGGCAAGGGACGCCAAATAATTCTCGAATCATAATTCCAGTTCCTTTCGTTTTGTATCGATTTCAAGATGACCACAGTTTCTACCACTGTCAAGATTGTAGTCTCCATGGTCGTGGTGGCCGCCTTGGTCGCCACCCGCCTCAGTTCTAGCAAATCCAGCACTGGTCTTAAGGGATCCCGTAACCTCCAGTTCGGAGGTCTCGTCATCGCTGAAGGCCAGGGTGTCTCTAACTCCGCTGGTAACGTGAACGTTGGCCAAACTGGATCTACTCTTCCCACTGGAACCGGAAACGCCTTTGGAAACGGAGCTGCCGTCGGAATCTCCAGTGGTTTCGCCAACTCCCAACTTGGTGCCGCCACTGCTACCGGTACTGGAGGCGGTAACTCTACCGCGGCCACGCAGTTTACTCTTCTTGATGCCATCGCAGATGGAGCCGGTACCGGTCTCTCCGGCTCTGTTGGAGCTGGTGGTGGTGCGGCCGGAGGTAATGCCGTTTTTGGTCCTTCTCTCGCGGCTGCCATTGCCGCCTCTACTCCCGCCAATGTCCCCGCCCCAGTTGTTGCTGCCGTTCTACAGAGCAACAAGGGCAAGAAGAGTAAGGATAGTGGTGATGTGACCTTTAGCTTTGTGCAAGGATTACCCACTGGCGGAGGTGGTGGCGGAAACGGATTCGGATCCGGTGTCACCAGCGTTGGTCTCGTCAACGCGGCCGGACAGACCACAGACCACTGATGAAGCGTACGGTACGAATCTTGCGAACGGTTTTGGTTTCGGTGTTGGATCCGTTGTTGACGGAGGCGAACAGGCGGGTGGACAGGGAGGAGGTACTGCCCTCGGTCAAGGTAATGTTGTCTTCGAAGTCGATGAAGCCTTTGGTGCCAATTTTGCCAACAACGGTCTCACCACTTCCGCTGGAGGTGGA
>Ga0307978_1001976_pt1 | contig 14793 bp, 7 predicted proteins | sample OrgLakmetage1056_FD_203151 | JGI IMG/M metagenome (GOLD analysis project Ga0307978, IMG submission 203151) | Saline water microbial communities from Organic Lake, Antarctica - #1056 | ecosystem: Environmental > Aquatic > Non-marine Saline and Alkaline > Saline | place: Antarctica: Organic Lake...
CCCAAATAATTGCGATAGGCATTGCCACATCAAGCGCGTATACATCCAATAAACCAAAGGACTTCGGCAATGCCGGCATGACTTGGTCAGAAGAGGGATGGGCAGTCGATGTTGACTTTCAAAAAGCCGAAACACCATTGACCCCAAAGCTCCACATGAGTCTCATCGCACCTATGCTTCCCCAAAAGTACTCCCCGATTCAAGCTAACGGAAACGGCAACCAGGTCTACTTGACAGCGATCTCAAGCGAGTTGGGCTCTGTGCTGCTCGGGCTACTGGGTTCCCCAGAGCTAATCATCAGTGCGAACTCTCTAGACGACCTGGCTTTTGATGAAACAGAGCAGCTGATAATCCAGGATGCAATGCTCGAAGAAACAATGAAGGCCTCCTTAGTGCTGGCAAGAAGAGGCCAAGGAAAGTTCAGAGAACGGGTGGAGTTTTTTGAAGGAAGCTGCCGAGTAACAGGTGTGACTTCATCGAAGCTACTAATTGCAAGCCACATCAAACCTTGGGCGACTTCGACAAACGAAGAAAGACTCAATGGCCACAACGGTCTGTTTCTCTCTCCTCACGTGGACAAGCTCTTTGACTCAGGCCTAATGTCCTTCGAGAATTCCGGGGAGATGCTGTTTTCGGACGCTCTAGACAGGGACGTTCTGGAACGGTGGAGCATAGACGCAACCAAGAGGGTCAAGAAGTTTGGTCAGGATCAGTCCTATTTCTTGGAAAACCATAGGGAAACGGTATTTAAGTAGGGTGAGGGCAAAAAAAGGGGCACGATGCCCCGTAAGTGAGACGAACAGCTCGCTAGAGCCGAGGGAGAACACCCGGTTCTTTGTCGGCTGTTGTTCATCGGCGACTAGCTGACCAGGCACCACGTGGTCCTATAAAAGATTCCCTTTATGCTTTTTCATAATGCCACTGGCCGCTCTAAGTTAGCGCTGCCAGTAATGAGGGTAACCTTTTAGGAAGACAAGTAGGGGTGATGCAAAGCATGAAGTTTGCGAGCTGGAACGTTGCGCGAAAGCGCAGTGGGATCCTAGCGCTGGTTGAGCACCTCGACCCCGACGTCGCCTTTATTCAAGAATGCGGAGACCCTGAGTCACTCAAGGTTCCTGGGTACTACGTAATTGGAAGAGCTATAGACGAGAGGGGACGCAGTCAGAATTGGGGCAATGCAATTATCTCAAAGCACCCAATAGCGCCTGTTGAAATTGTAAGTGAGTACAAAGGTTCAATGATTTGCGCATCAGCAACGATGCCGGACGGGAGTGTTCTGGGTTTGATAAACCTCTATGGATTATTGGAGCCGTCCCCTCTGAAACCTGAAGTCAAAATTGTCCACTACGGCGTGCACAGAATGCTCTCGGACGTTGGATTCTGGCTGGCACAGCTTGAAGGTCCCAAAGTTGAAAGCTTCATAGTTGGCGGTGACCTCAACAAGGACAGGCGAATGGATGGTGGAAACGGCTCCAAGACGGGGAGGTCAATCGCCTCAAACTTGTTGAATCGCTTCTCGGACTTTGGGCTTATAGAGACTGACCTCGGTAACGCTGGCACCTTCACTCATTCGTCATCAAAGAGCGTGTGGCAAATAGACCATATTTTTGTATCCGAGAACTTGTCCAAGACAGTAGTCGCAAAAGTTGTAGATGAGGACGCAATACTAGGACACTCGGATCACAGCCCAATATTTCTTGAGTTCGAAACCCTAGCCTCGGGCCTCTAGCCACTCCTCAGTCAGCGCTTCCGCCTGTCTGATGACAGTGTCGATTGCTTCGGATGAAAAGTCAGGCGGGTAACCGTACTTATCTAACAAGTCTCTGACCATAACTCTAAGCGCCGCCTGGGTGGACTCTCGAACGGACCAATCCACTTTTACATTCTCCCGCACCTTTCTGGTTAACTCTTGGGCCAGTCGAACTAGGTCTTCGTGCTTCATTTCTCGAACCGCAGCAACGTTGACCTCCAACGCATCGTAAAAAGCAACTTCGTAGTCAGTGAGCCCATCAGCATTGCCAGCCTTGACTTGGACATTTAGATTCTTAGCTAAAGCAATCAGCTCTTCTATCAGCTGAGCTGTCTCGATGCTTCGGTTGCGATACTTCGAGAGTGCCGCTTCTAGTAAGTCCGAGTACTGGGCGTTTTTTACTATGTTGGTCTTGAATCGCGCCTTAATCTCGCCCTTAAGTAGTCTGCTCAAAGCCTCTACTGCAATATTCCGCTCCTTCATGGCGCGAATCTCTCTCAAGAACTCTTCGGATAATAAGCCGATGTCCGGACGAGCCAAACCTGCAACACTGAAAACGTCGATGATTCCTTCAGGCACTATTCCACTAGATAGCGCCTGGCGAATTAGTAGGTCCCTTTCGGCATCTGTCCTCTTCACGTCTGTGCGTTCAGCTTTTGTGAGCATGACTCGAATCGCTCTGTAGAGGGCGACTTCTTCCCGCAAAAGGATTGCTGGGGCTTGGCTGTTTACTAGGGAGTAAGCCTTTGATAAAGCGGCAGATGCGTCTGCAAAGCGCTTCTTTCCATCCTCTAGTCCCAGCACATGGTCCGCTAGTTCAGCGACCACTGCGAAGGGACTCTCAATGAACCCTTCAATTGAAGTGCCGTGTAGCAAGTCGCGGGTAATGGTTAGCTTTTCAAAGAAGACAGCCAGCGCCTCCTCAATAAATTCGACGGGTGGAGCTGCCTTTTGGCCTTTTGTATAAGTAGCCAGGGCTTCCTTTAGCTCGGTTGCGATTCCGATGTAATCAACGACCAGTCCACCCTCTTTGCCCTTGAACACTCGATTCACACGAGCAATGGCCTGCATGAGGTTGTGCCCTTTCATGGGCTTGTCAATGTACATAGTGTGACAAGGCGGTGAGTCGTAACCCGTGAGCCACATGTCCCGAACTATCACTATTTTTAGCGGGTCGTTCGGATCTTTGAATCTATTTTCTAGCTCGCGCTTTTGCGGCTCGGTGTAAGCGTGTGGGCGAAGCTTCTCATCGTCTGATGCTGATGAGTGGAACACAATCTTTATGGCGCCTTTGCGGTGGTCGCTGTCTTGCCACTGAGGGCGAATCTTGATTATCTGGTCAAACAGGTCCACGCAGATGTTCCGGCTCATACCGACAACCATCGCTTTACCATCGACTAGCTCGGGTGATTTGGACCGGTTCTCAAAGTGAGTGACTATGTCCTGAGCAATCCGTTCCAGGCGGGGCTCTGAGCCAACAATCTGCTCAAGTTCTGCCCAGCGTCTTTTGAGCCCAGCTTGAATGGTTTCCTCTTCGTCCTCTACAAGTCCCTCAGCTAACTCGTTGAGTTCCTTCTTAGCCTCTTGGGATAGCTCCAGGGCAACTAGGCGACTCTCGTAATAGATAGGAACTGTCGCACCGTCTTCATTGGCTTGAGCCATGTCGTAGACATCGATTTCATCTCCAAATACCAGGCGGGTGTCCTTATCCGCCTCAGCCACTGGAGTTCCAGTGAAGGCTATGAAGGTTGCATTAGGAAGTGCATCTCGAAGGTGCTGGGCGTAGCCCACCTTGAACTTGTTGTCCTTATCAATTCGTGCGCTGAAGCCATACTGAGAGCGATGCGCTTCGTCAGTAAAAACGAACACATTTCGTCGGTCAGTAAGCGCCGGAAACTTGGTCTCGTCATCTTCAGGAGCAAACTTCTGAATGGTTGTGAAGATAACCCCACCGACAGCTCTACTAGAAATCTTGTCTCGGAGATCATCCCGCGAATAAGCCATCTCTGCGGTTTGTCTCATAAGGGCCTTGGCATCAACGAAGATGTCGAACAGCTGAGAATCCAGATTTTTGCGGTCAGTTACAACAACGATGGTTGGGTTCTTGAGGGCTTTGCTGGTGGACAACATCCCTGCCAAGCAAGCCATCTCAAAGCTCTTACCAGAGCCCTGGGTGTGCCACATCAATCCGCCACGGCCATCGCCCTCAGCAGCACTAGCCGATAGTGCCCGGGCATAGGCCTTTTTCACTGCATAAAACTGGTGATAAGCCGGCAGCATCTTGATAGTTTTTTTGCCCTGAACAAAAACCGTGAAGTGCTGAATGATGTCCAAGACATGCTGCTTATTGAATAGGCCCTCAAATAATGTCTGGGATTTCCCAAAGTTCCCGTATGGGTCGAGTGTCTCTCCATCTACAGTGCGCCAGGTCAGGAACCGCTCTTTGTCCGCGGTCAGGCTTCCCATGCGGGCGTCTGCGCCATCCGCAATTACCAATGAGGAGTTGTAGTAAAACAAACGTGAGATTTGCTCTTTATAGGTCTGTATCTGGTTAAATGCCTGCCAAATGTCTGCGTCTAGATCAGAGGGACTCTTGAGCTCGATCACACTGATTGGGATTCCATTTAGGAATAAAACAATGTCAGGTCTTCGGGTTCCAGATTCGCTATCGACCTGAACTGAAAACTGGTTGACTGCGAGCCAGTCGTTGTTGTCGATGTTCTCGAAATCTATTAGCCATAAAAGTTTTGTTGTTTCTTCGCCTGACTCGTCGCGCACCTTCACAGGGATGCCCTCAGTCATCCACCGGTGAATCTGCTGATTGGCTTTTAGTAAATCAGCCTCACCGGGTGACTCCAAGGTCTGGCGCACTTTGCGAATCGCATCTTTTGGAATACCAGGGTTGATACGAGCCAGGGCTTCCTCGACTCGACCTGCAAGCAATACGTCTTTGTGAGACGAACGTTCAGGCATCATTCCATCGTGCGCAATCTCAGGACCCTTGGCCCAGGACCATCCAATTCCTTTAAGCCAATCTAGGCATTGGAGTTCGTAGGAGTCCTCGCTGAATTTAGCCATTAAGTGACTAGCATTTCCTCGGATATCTGCAGCTCACCGGAGATTAATCGGGGAAGCAGCGAATCCCGCAATTTAGATAGAGACTGGTTCTCATCCTTTAGGTTTTGAATGTGCTGAAGCATTGGAAACTGAACCTCAAACAATTTGGCGATCAAATCTCCACTGGGGACAAACACTCCAATTTGGAAAATGTCCTCTGGGCGAACGCGCTGCCGACTGCCCGTTGATCCTGTTGCCATGGATGCCAAAGCTTCAAGAAACTTTGAATCCCGAACGATTGAATTGATAAAGGGTAGCAAAGTGTCACTTCTGGGCATCAGGACGATAAATTCCGTTGAACAAATCCCAGATGCAGGCGGCTCAAGCACGGTCCAAACTCTTGTCGTTCGAGGGTTTAGTTTTGAAACCAAGATAGCTGAGCCTCCTAAGACAAACTTATTGCTCAAAATTGAAGACCCTGTTCCTTCGACGGGGTATCCGCCACTATCAAATGCGGGAATTGAGTATTGAGTAAAAATTGTATGAAGATGTTTCTGGGGATTTACGGTAATTTTCGAAATATCTGAAAGTGCGCTTAGATTTTTTATCCCCCACCCTCTGGGTATCAACCCAAGCTCAGAGTCCTCCATGGAGTCAGGGAAGAGCGCAGCAGTCGCCTCATCCATACCGACTGGCTTCTCCCCAGCCATCTTCGCTTTTACTGGGTCAAAATCAATGAACCAGGATTTGAAGATTGTTTGTGCGATGTCTTCTAGGGTTTTGGAGATTTGGCTGTTGAGGTTGATCTGATTCTGTATCCCAGAGAGCAAGCTTGAGACCTGCTCCTGATGCTTCATTGAGCCCAAATCTAGATGTTCAGTCGTTTTGAAGACGTCAAACTGAAAATTGGAGATTCCTGTTGACTGGCTGTCATAAGACGCTACGCGACCAGACTTGTAAAGGTCCTGCATGTAATGATAAAAATATCCAGGATTGACCAGGTTTTTATCGACTTCTAGTCGCTTGCAAAAGCTCGCACAGATAGTTGTTCCTAATTTTTCTAGGACCTCTTCGGTAACCAGCAAAGTTCTTCCAGTGAATTGGCCATTTGCGCTACTTCCACCCGCCGTCTCGAGAACAATGTCCCCGACATTAAGCTTACGATTCGCAATTTTTTTATCGTCTTCGTAACGGAAGGGAACTGTGCTGAAATCACCATTTGTGACCCGAGGGATGTCAGTGCCGCGAATCACCGCAACTTTGGAATAGTTATCCTTTTCATCCTCTGATCCCCACCCTCCGCCGATTGCGAATGTGATAAGTCGACCGATTGCCCCGCTATAGCTCATAACCGAGCCCCTTGAGCTGGCTTGAAATTAGCGTTTCTAGCTGATGAGACTCCTCAAGCTGAGCTGAAAGCCGAGAAGTCAGGGCTTGCATCCGCGAATGAAAATCCTCATTATTTTCAAAATCCATTTCTTCAGTTCCGATGTATCGACCTGGGGATAAAGAGCCGCCGTTCTTGGCTATTTCCTCTCGGGTAACGGATTTACAGAAACCGTCAATGTCCGCATAATCACCAGAACACCAATTATTGAAGGTGCCTGAGAGCCTCTCGATCTCAGCATCGCTGAATTCAATCTGTGTTCGAGAAATAGCCTTGCCAAGCTTGCGGGCATCAATGAAGAGGACCTGGTTCTCTCTATTGGATTTCCACTTGGATTTGTCTTTATTAAAAAACCATAAGGAGCTAGGGATCTGGGTATTAAAGAACAGCTGACCCGGCAAATCTATAATGCACTCAATTACGTCATCATCCAAGAATGCTTTACGGATGGTGTCATCTCCACCTTGGGAGGAGGTCAGGGTCCCGCGGGGCATCACTATTCCGGCACGGCCCTTGGGCGCTAGGTGATGAACTGCGTGGCTCATCCAGGCATAGTTTGCTGGGCGCTCCCGCGGGACTCCATACTTCTTCCATCTCACATCATTGGCCAGCTGCTCTTTTGGATAGCTAGCGTTACTGCCAAAGGGTGGATTCATCAGAATAAAGTCAAACCGCTTATCGGTATGTTGGTTCTCAGTAAAAGTGTCGCCGTGTGATTTACCTAGGTCGAAGTCGATACCTCGAATGGCAAGGTTCATAGCGCAAAGTCTGCGGGTAGTTGGATTTGATTCTTGCCCGTAGATTGCAATGTCTCCGAGCTTGCCACCATGCGCCTCTAAGAAACGTTCACTTTGAACAAACATCCCACCAGAACCGCAGCATGGGTCATAAACCCGGCCAGAAGTGGGCTGAAGAATCTCAACGAGCGTTTTGACTATTGATGGGGTGGTGTAGAACTGCCCACCGAGCTTTCCTTCAGCAGATGCGAACATTCCCAAGAAGTACTCATAGACCTGGCCGAGAACATCCGAGGCCTCGTGCCTGCCCTCACCAAAACTAATTGAACCAATAAGGTCAATAACCGCACCAAGATCTGAAGCCGGTAGCTTTGCGTCCGCGTAACGACGCTCTACTATGCCTTCGAGTTTGGGGTTTTCTTTTTCTATTTCAAATAGCGCGCTGTCGACTTTGGTTGCTATGTCGGCTTGCTTTGCCTGCTCCTCAATATTTCCCCAACGAGAGACCTCTGGGACCCAAAAGACGTTTACCTCTTTGTAGTAGTTTCGGTCAGCCAGCGCCGACTGAAGGCGCTTGGCATCGGGCTTAAACCTGTCGGTATTTGGGTCCGAAAAAGCATCGATGAGCTCTTCGCGGCGATCCTCGAATGAGTCAGAAACATACTTAAGAAAAACTAGACCCAGGACTATGTGTTTGTATTCTGCGGCATCAAGATTTTTGCGCAAAAGGTTTGCGCTTTCCCAGTACTTCTTTAGCTGGTCACTAGACAGTGCCATCTTTTGCCCCCGTTTCCTTAGACGTTAGGCTACCCGACGACTGAGACATTGATCACCAGCGCCTATCTCAAAAATGGCAAGGTGGCAGGACAAGCCGTTACCGATGTCGATCCCATTTTTCCGGAGTCGAAAAGCTCACTAAGTAGGTATTACGTATCGCTAACTGAGAAGCACCCAGTTAGCGCTCTTCCTCGTTCCACTCAGCTTCTTCGTCAAACATTGAACCGTATTGAGTTTCAGAATATGCAGTATTTGCGGAGTAGCCTTCTGGGCCGGAGTGCATATCGCCCTCGTCCATTTGTGCTGGATCGCTAGTTGCCCTAGGTGGAGTCGAGACTCCGGGCGGAGATGAGAATACGGCAACGAAGAACAGCACCACGGCCAGCGCAGCGGCTAGAAAGCCAATGATAAGTACAAACCCTAAAATCTCCATGCCTCGAAACGTAGCTTAGGGGTAAGACACTTTATGGGAGCGAGAGTCCAAAAAAGGCTTGAATCAGGATCTGAGGTGGCCGTACTCACATCAAAACCCTGAGACCCATGAGCTGAAGAAGGCGGAATACCTGGCACATGCGGAGGCCTGGCAATTAGATGCGGGTGTCGCGCAAATTGTCCGTGGTCTCGTGGATAATCAGGAGCCTCTTGAGACCAGGTGGCTGCTTGCACAAACGCTAGTAGGATCGGGTTTAAGACAGCTAGTCAGTTTTATAACAATCAGGCAGAGCGCAAATGTCGTATCCGGAAGGCATTGGCGCCATATGGGGGGCAATTGGACTCAAGCAAATTCCAGCTTTCACTAAGCCAATGGCGCGATTCCCTAATTAACCTGTCCAATGGAAACAAGCTCTTGAACTACAAAAAAAGTCGAGGCTCATTAGAACTCGACTCTTTGGGTGCAAAGAAAGTCTTTGATCGAGTCTGCTCCAAAAAGCCAACCTTCATAGTTGGTTCGAAATTGGATTCGCCCAAGAAGTCCGATAGAAGCTCTTCGGAAGAGCTCGAAGACCTCGCAATCGAGGAAATGGCGTCGTTCGATTACACGGCTCACCCGAACTCCCTCATCGCCGATGCGACGCAACGCGAGGTCGAAAGGACACTGAAGACCATAGCGAACGCAGCTAAGAGAGAATTTCTGGAAAAAGGATTGAGCCCCTTGTATCTGGCGCTTGGGGCGATGTCATGGGTTGATGACGATGAAGAGGTTCGAAAAAGCCCCTTGATTTTAGTGCCAGTTGAACTAAGTAGCTCTGGGTCCAAGGAGCCGCTAAGGATCTTGCGGTCCGAGGATGACATCTCCGTCAACCCGGCCCTGGCAATAAAAATGCTGGAATTCGGAATCACTATTCCGAATTCCGAAGAAGTTATTGCCGCCATTGATGAAGGCGGTTTAGAACTAGCAGTTGATCTGTTTCGCGCGATTAAAATCTCCGAAAATTGGTCTATTGACGATTTTGCTGCGTTGTCCGTTTTCGGTTTTCAAAAAGAAGCCATGTATCGAGACCTCCTTGACAACGAGGAAACAATTCTGGAATCTCAAGTTGTCCAGGCTTTGGCGGGAAGTTCCGAACTAGGGGAATCAGAATTCTTCTTTGAACCGATCGAGCAGGACAGAATTGACGAACTTGCTCCGCCAGAACTTGCGACACTGATCCTGGACGCCGACTCAAGTCAGAGAGCGGCCGTTGCTGCCGCATTAGCAGGCGAGAGTTTTGTCTTAGACGGTCCACCGGGCACCGGGAAAAGCCAGACAATTTCCAACATTATTGGGGCTCTGATCGGTGATGGCAAGTCCGTGCTTTTTGTTTCCGAAAAAATCGTTGCGCTCGAAGTAGTGAAATCCCGTCTGGACAGTAAAGGCTTAGGCGCATTCCTATTTGAGCTTCACAGTCATAAAACAACCCGCAAGGAGGTGGCAAAGCATCTTGGACAAGCCCTTAGGCAGAACCCCATTCCGCCATCCAGCATGTCCCCCGAAGACCTTTCAAGAGCCGAAAAGTTAAGAATTGAACTAAACGATTACGCCTTGGCCATGAATGAGGTTCGGCGGCCTTTGAACCTAAGCGTTCACCGAGCACTGGGCCTCCTCGAGGCCCTTGACGTTGAAAAAAGTACACCGGAACCCGATTTCGATGTGAAATCCCTGACGCACGATCAATTTTCACTTGCGAAGGACGCTATTGAGCGGGTAGGGCGGCACTGGGACCTTCACCTTTCTGGAGATTCTGCCACTTGGTTTGGCCTGGAAGATGCAGATGCTCTGCCCTTTCGAATAGATAGCGCAATTTCGGCGCTGTCCCGATTTGAAAAGAATTACGCCCCGATCCACTCGGCGGCTCTAGCTCTCCGCATTAGCGGTGACATAAACGGAGACAATCTTTACGAAGTACTCGAATACTGGGCCGGAGATGTTGAGCTGCATGACAACCATTGGCTGACGTCCAAGAATCTTGACCAGCAAAAGGATTCGATTCTGCGCTTAAGAAAGCTTTTGAGGCAAATAGAGGTCGAGGAAAATGCCTGTGCTGAAAGTCTTGGTCCACGCTGGAAAGAAATTCCTCAGGTTCTCGCAATCCCAAAAATGGCGGAATTTTCGCACTTGAGCTCCCTGGTTACGGGCTGGGACGAGATGTTTATCTCGAATATCGGCGAGTACGCGGACTGGGCGTCCTCAGCCGAACAGGGATTACAGTCTGCCGTCTCCGAAATCGACAACTTCTGCACGGGTATGGGGATCACGTCTCCTTCCAGCTTTTCAGAACTTCGCGACTTTCTAAAATCGCTCGCCTGGTTAGAGGCTGAAGAAATGCCTCCCGTCCAATGGCTGCGAGGAAGCAAAAATTTGAAAGATGCTCGAGCCTCAATGGAGGCCCTGCGTCCACTCACCCAGGCCTTGATCAGAGCCAAGAGCGATTCCAATATGTTTCAAAATCGTATTTTGGAGATGGACCCAAGAGGCAATCTCGATTACTTTGCTCGAAATAAGGGCTTCCTAAAGAGTCTTTCTGGTGAATACCGAGAGAGAAAAAAGGCCTTACGGGGTTGCAGTGAAGCTGCAGACTGGAAACAGACCCTCGGAGATCTTCATCATGCCGTCAAGTGGCAAACCTCAGTTGACAACCTAAAGCAAATGGAGCGATCGAAGGCCGAAGCGCTCGGCTCTCTCTATGCCTCAACAGAGACAGACTGGCAATTGGTAGGTGAGCACCTGGAAGTCGCAGCTCAAATTACTGCGGGGCTTGAGGTTATAGATGCCCAATCTTTTGAAAATGCATCTGAATCAAAATCACTAAGGCTTGCTCTTCGAGAAAACCTGGAGGATCTAACTGAACTGGTTTCTGATTGGGATCTTTGGATGAGCTTCCAAAGCTGCATCCCCGCACCCAAGATTGAAAATAAGACTCTTGCCTCACTTGCCGAAACCGTTGCGGGTGCGACAGCGGAAATTAGTCAGATCGTCAGCCTTCAGGGCGAGTTGAGCCAACATGTTCCTAAATCTCAGACAGTCGGTTCTTTACTTCTCGGCCTGACTCAAAGGAACTTTCATTGGTCCACCCTTGAATCAGTGTCAACGGTCAGTAAAGAAGTGCACCAGTTTCTGAACCGCGAAGTCAGCGCGGAGGACCTGAAGTCGAAGGAGGTCCTTGATTTCTTTGATCGAAAACTAAATTGGGCCGAGCAGATGCGGTCTCTGGTAAATAAAGGTAGGGGGTCAGAGAATCTCATCGCTCCTCTTACGAATGAAGACTGCGCGACTCTAGAGACAGTGACGCTTCCATCGGAATTCAAAGATTCATCAGGGAAGTGGAAAGAATGTTGGACTGCCCTGAAGTCGGCTTTTAGAGCTGAGTTGTCCGCCAGTCTTGACGCGGAAGTGGCCGAATTCGGACAGGCCAAAAAGTATCTTGTGGGATTGAATTCATCGTTGTCGGAAATTGATTCCTACCTTGATCTGAAAAAAAGCGTCGATGTTTTGTCTAAATTGGGCTTAGGCGCAGCTCTTGAGGAGGCGGCCGTTCAGGAGCTGGGCGAGGAGTTGGCGCCCAGGTACATTGAGAAGTCGATGCTGAGTAGCTGGGTGAAAGTGCAAATGTCTGTCGATGATCGACTCTCAGATGACCCCACATTTGGGAGGGGTCACTTCATTGAGGAGTACAGGAGCCTTGATCGTAAGATCCGCGACTTCTCTGTTGCAGAAATCGTCCGTAATGCTGTCCAGCGCAGGCCCCGAGGGTTGAAAGGGGAAGCAGCAGTAATAGTTAAGGAATCCGAAAAGAAGATAAAGCACATTCCAGTCCGAGAGTTGATTGACAAATCGCGGCATGTTATTCAGGACCTGCAACCTTGCTTCATGATGAGCCCCCTTGCCGTATCTCAGTACTTGCCAGCAGACCTAAAGTTTGATGTAGTTATTTTCGACGAGGCTAGCCAAGTTACCCCCGCAGACGCCATCAATTGCGTCTACCGAGGCAGCGCGCTTATCACTGCCGGCGACCAAAAGCAGCTTCCGCCGATGTCCTTTTTCGCCGCGTCGGGATTGGAGGACGATGGCACAGAGGAGGATGTTGCAGGGGACTACGACTCGATACTTGATCTTATGAAGGCGTCTGGGTCTTTCAGCTCTTTAACCCTAAATTGGCACTATCGAAGCCGTCACGAGCACCTTATTGCCTATTCGAACCTGGCTTTCTACGAGAGCAGGCTCATTACCTTTCCAGGGGCTCTTGAGCACTCGGAGAACCTTGGTGTCAAATTCATTCCAGTAAAAGGCGTCTATCGTCGAGGTGGAGCCGCTGACAACCCTAAAGAGGCTATTGAGGTCGCCAAAAGAGTCATGCATCACTTTGATTCTCGACCAGATCTTAGTTTGGGCGTTGTCGCATTCTCAACGTCTCAACGCGACGCCATTACAAATGCCGTAGAGCTCGAGCGCAAAAGCAGACCGGAGCTTGATAAGTTCTTCGGCGAAGACCGGCAAAATGGCTTTTTCGTCAACAGTCTTGAAGCGGTTCAGGGAGACGAGCGAGATGTAATTATTTTCTCGATTGGTTACGGCCCGGACGAAATGGGACGAATCTATAAGGGCTTTGGCCCCCTAAACCGTGCTGGGGGCGAAAGACGGCTAAATGTTGCGATAACTCGAGCCAAGCAGCTTGTAGAAATTGTTTCTTCCATGTCTTCTTCGGAAATGGGTGACGTAACTGCCGAGGGAGCCATGCACTTGCGAAAGTATCTCGATTTCGCCGAGCGCGGGGTCCAAGCTCTACAAATTGAGATGGGGAACGATGGACTAGATACAGACTCACCCTTCGAGGACTCGGTGCTTGCAGCCGTGCGGTCATGGGGTTATGAGGTACAGCCCCAGGTCGGCGTAGCTGGCTACCGGATCGACATCGGCGTAAAGCACCCAAACAACCCGGGGGCATTCATTCTCGGAATAGAGTGCGACGGTGCTCAATATCACTCTCCAAAAGCAGCACGCGATCGGGACAGACTTCGGCATGAGGTACTCGAGGGGCTAGGTTGGGAAATCCACCACATTTGGGGAACAGCTTGGTACAGACATAGAAGCAGAGAACTTGAAAGACTGAAGCAGCTACTTGAAGATCGCGTCTCACTCCCCGTTGTTGGGAGATTATCAACAAGGATGCCGACTGAAGAAGAGGTTGAACCTGAAATCCAATTCGAGGCGGTTATTGAGCCAGATTACAAGATTTGGACTGAAGAATATGCCTTGGCCGATCTCCCCGCTTTACCGGCTCACGTTGATTTTGCAGAGCAAGGATCGGAGACGTCATTGGTTGACTTCGTGGAATTTGTTGTTTCGGTGGAAGAGCCCCTTCACATTGACCTCCTGGTTAAAAGATTGAGGACCGCGGGAAATATAGGAAAAGTTGGCACTAAAATTCGCGACACCCTAGACAAGGCTCTCGTAATCTCGAAGGTTCAAAGAGATGACGATTTCCTTTGGAGCAGTTCAGCTCGCGAGTGTTCTGTTCGGCGGCCTGGCCCCTTTGAGATGAGAGGTATTGAACTAATTTCAGACCTAGAGATCCGAGGGGCTATCCTAAAAATTGTGGATGACGCCATAGGCATTGGAAATAAGGAAATATCTAGGTCCCTTGGTGAAATCTTCGGGTGGCAACGCATCGGACAAAAGATTCAAGGCAGGTTTGATGAGGCAATCGATGCGCTGCTTGAAGAGGGTGCCCTTATGGCCTCTGGCGACGGTTACAAAGTCAGCTGATGAGCGCCTTAGTGGCATTTGGAGCCCACTTCGTTCGCGGGGACGACTAGAGACCCACTCAGGATCCAGGTAACTGGAAAATGTGGCCTCAACCATCCTGTCAGCCCCTTTAGAGCGTCAACACGAACAGGTACGAGGGACAACGTGAGCTTTTAGGGTTTCTAAACACACTATTTGGTTACAACATCGCTTTCGAGCTAGAGAAGAACTTCGGGGACAAACCTAGGTTCACTATAAGGACCGTAAGAAATTTTGACCTCTGAGCTGCCGTCACTTGACTGCGCGATGGTTATTCAGATAGCCCAAAGAAGCCCGAATCTTTGCCCCTAGCAGCGCAGTCCTGCATTTTCCCCCGGGCCAAGTACGCCGGTCGCCAAGCGCTCTTCGCAAGCCCAGTTGAACCGCTCACTTGTATGTGAAGGAGAAGTGCCTCCGGAGCGAAACTAATCTCATTCTCGAACGCATGTAGGCAATCGAAATGCACTCCTACGGCATCATGAGTCTTCAGCTGCACGGCTTGGCCGTTGTATTTGATCTCGAGTGTCTCGAGGTCTATCAACTCAACCTCAGCTGGGAACCTTTCTTTGTCTCGCATGACATTGAGCTGGATGAAATGAGTTTTGTGGCCCGGCTTATATAGCCAGCAGTCTTGTGGAAATGATTCGGACATTAGAGCCTCTCTTACAGGGGGCTTATGCCCCACGACTTGCCCCAGCAATTGCTGGGGCCGCATCTTCTACTGGAGCACCCTGGTCGTGAGATCCGGGTTGCTAGGAAGCTAGCCAGTTACTTAGCGCTGCCATTCTTGATGCACAGGAAAACCTAGTGAGGGAGTGGGACA
>Ga0307978_1001979_pt1 | contig 14774 bp, 13 predicted proteins | sample OrgLakmetage1056_FD_203151 | JGI IMG/M metagenome (GOLD analysis project Ga0307978, IMG submission 203151) | Saline water microbial communities from Organic Lake, Antarctica - #1056 | ecosystem: Environmental > Aquatic > Non-marine Saline and Alkaline > Saline | place: Antarctica: Organic Lake...
GTAATGGCTGCGAGACATGTTTTGCCTATTATGTGCTTCCTCTGACACTACCACACCGTGCACTTTCCTATTTTAACAGTTGAGGTAGAAGCCGCATGCCCATACAACTCTATTCCTTATGATTTCAGAATGAGTCAAATGTGGATTGAAGGAACGATGGGAATCGTGCCGAAGCTTGCGCCTGCAATTATGCTGGACGACGAGGGTAAAAACATTACCCTTTCCAATAACACAGCGCAGTTCATGAAATGGGGTGACGAATGGAGACACGAGCGCCCTTTCAAGGAAACACCTGTCATTCATAACTACGCTGCTACAAACTTGATTCCACGCCATCTTGGACCAGAGTACATTATTCACGGAGCTAAACTCTATGCTCCTTGGAATCCGTCTAAGACTGAAATAACGCTTGTTGTCTCTGAGTGGTTCTTCGACAGATCTGTTCATCTTCTTTCTCATCTGGATGAGAAAGACCACCCATTCTCTGAAGTCGTGATCATGCTCCCACCCAACGTTGAAGCTCATGACGACTACGGCAACTTCACTAGTGTACCAACTCATGCTCAGCACAGAGACAACCCAGATTTCATGGACATGTGCGAGGCCGATGTTAAAACTGAATGGTTCATGCTTACGAACTCATACCATCATGTAGCCAGCCATGTAGATCTGATGTTTACTCCGTAAGTGTCAATTCTATTGATGTTCTTTGTTCAATTTTTTGAAAATATGCTAACCCTTTCTTTTTTTCAACAGTGGAAAGTTCCTTCCAGTCATCCCCTTCACACCTGCAACCTATCCTTTCTGCTTCAAGTTCCCATACTGTAAAGAAACAATCAATCTTGCACAGAGATTTAATCCTGATCACGCGAAGGTAGTGCTTGACTTTGATATGCTTTACCATACAGAAACACGGAATGCATTTTGTAAAGATTGGAAAGAAATGAATGGAGATGGAGGAGAGGATCTTTACACTTACCAAAAGAACCGTATCTTGAGGAGAAAGAAGATTATTGGTCCTAGTGGACCTACTGGTTCAAGCTACACTGCTTACTTGTATGGGCAGGGGAAAGACAAGATGTACAAATTAGTAGATCGTTCGCTTTACGGAGCAAGAGCACCTTTCATTAAGATTTTTGGAAAAGAGGAAAAGCTTGATGGTATGTCTGAGGAAGAACTTGCTCAAAAGGTTGGAGATACTGGAATGATGGGCATGGATAATCAGACTGATTGTAATTGTTTTACTTTTGAAAGTGAGGCCACATGTGATGGATCTGCAATGGGTTGCATTTGGCGGCCACTTTTTGAATCTTGTCACCCACCTGAAATGGTCGATGAAGGAACGCCCATTTGTCCAGAGTCATCCGTTCCAACGCTATCGCCCACTCAGAGTGGCTACATGCTTGATACAGATGAACCAACCTCTGCACCAACAGGGTCCCCTGTTGTAAATATCACAGACCCATGGTACTCGTCTTACTTCCACATTACAGAACATGAGGAGGCAGGCAACCGTCTTCTTGACAAAGAGGACGATCCTACGGATGACGATGCAGTTACTGCAATTAAAGATCTGTAGCACGTCTCAACAGGATAATATGCGTACCGGTAGATGGCTCTGTACGACATACTCACGAAAATGTACATATCACGTACCAATAGATAGCATTCCAATTATTCGGAATAAATACATTTTCTATTTCCAATAATTACTTTTGTTGAAACAGGCTCCAAGATTCCACCTTGTTTATGTTACTATGTTGCGTTATGAAAAGATCTCACCAAGTTCTGTTTTGTCAGTTTCTCTTCATAGATTCGCTTGATAAAATGTCAAAAATGAGGATAATAGAAACGTGAGGCCTATCCTCTTCAGAAACTGGTGGACGTTGGCTCTTTTTCCCCCGCCACAAATTCTATCTTCTTTTGCAGTGATCTGTGATTTCTGATTTCTGATAGTGATGAGTAATGAAGATGAGAGTGTGTGTGGAAGGGGACATCATCAAGCATCAATCAGCTCAGTTCTCGTCTAGTTCATCCTGCAGTCGTTAATCTTTCAACTTCACTTCGTGCTGATAATTCTCCACACCATGAAGAACTATTTTCTGGTGCTCCTGGCAACAACTGCAATCTGTCAAACATCATTTGCTTATCAATCTTTGATCACTAGACCACATCAAACACTATATGGTAGAACGACCTGCAATCAAAAATATTTCAAGTTTCATTTGAACTCTCTGCATCATATATCAGCGCGCGCTTCACTTTCGCATTCATTGAGGTACACTCCTCCTGTACTCTTCAGCTCTTTATGGCTCCGAGACTTTGAAGATGAAAAACAAGATATCTCGTACCTGCCAATTAACTTGCTTGGAGTTACTCTCCGAGCTAAAAACATACTTCGAAAAGTAACTAAGGCATACATCGAAAGCGACATAAGAACAACCGCCAAAGGTGTGAAGCTAGACGAGGTGCTGGATGCAATAGACGCAGAATATAAGTGGGAAGCAGTCCCTTTTTCTGTGGGCAAAAAAGTTTATGATTTCTCTCAGATGCACAGTGATAGTAATACTGAAGCATCGCGAATCTTCTCCAAGATTCTATCGTTTGCAGTACTGCATCGTTTGCCAAAAGCCGTCACAGTTCTTTTATTTAGAGACCTCGATAATTTCTCTGGATTAGATTCAGATGTAGGGAAAGAACTGCAGCTGATGGTCACTACTTTCGAGGGAGAAGAATCATGGGATTCAGTCACATATCCCAGAGGGCTATCTTTACAAATCAAACGAGCACATTTGCAATCCAAACTTCAAAAATACAGTCTGTTTCCTCGAACTTCACCATTTACCAGAAAATCCAATGCAATAGCTGCATCAAAGGCTTTAAGCGAAGCAAGAAGTACTCCACTACCAGAAAAACTTGTAGAGAAGCAAGAGATGGAAGCGATAGTTATGGAGTTGGATACTAAGTCAGAATTTGCAGAAGGGGTAGATGCAGAAGATTTACTGCTGACATTCTTCCCAAAGGAGAATAAAATTCTTGCACGCCTACGCCGAATATCATCAAAACAAGCGCAGCTCCTCCAAGCCGCAGGAAGAGCAGGTGTGCTGTCATTTGTATTACTAAATTTGTCGTTGTCTACGCTCACGATCATTCAGAGATCGCAAACATTAAGTGCCATGCCGCACGTTGCTCTTGTGGAAGGGAAAGTTCAAGCTATAAAACTTTCGTTGCATAAGTTTGGAAAAGTTCTCTCATCTGTTTACGTTGGATCTCAAAGGACAAGACTCTCACGATTGAGTCTTGTAGTGGTACTGGCACCCTTCACAAATACACTATTGCGCCAAGTAGAAAGCAGGATGAAGTTATCCGCAGGTAAAGCGTTGGGCGTGTTGACATCTATTCTTGTGACGCTGTGCATCGGAATTTGGGGAATTATTATTATATCTGATGCTACAGTTTTTGCTATGTAATTTATCAATATACTCGTAAGGCATAGAGTGAAGTCCAAGCTTATGATGTTTGAATCGCATTATATAGGACTAGCATACATCAGATTAGTTTATCCACGTCACAAACCACTGATACTTATGATCCTAGATTTGCTCATAACTTTTGCAAAAGAAGTCAAAGTCTTCGTTGCTACCTATACAGACTGCGGTGTCCGTGTACTTGCCAAAGAGTTCCCAGTGCGGCTGAGTAACAAATCATAATCAATATACTTTTCGTAATGGTCGCAAGCAGCAATAACACGACTTTTGTCATGTACATTCAACTTTGGTGTGTACGCTTGAATGTTCTCGGTTGTATGACTTGTCGTCCAAGGGCTTAAAAGAATAGGCACCTCCTCTTCATGAACCTCAATTAATTCACGAAGTTCACGCGATATTTCATATCTATCTTTCTTTCCACAAATGATCAACGCGGCTTCAAACGGTGGTCCACCAGCTAGTTTCCTACGTTGATACTCTGCCAGAAATCCAAGGACGATATCTTCTCTGGTAGCATGGCAAAGGTACAGTGAACGACTAGGCTTATCCCTCAAGTTGGCCAAAAATCTCGTAAGAGACGTCGTTACCAGTGTCATATCTGCCACAGTGTAATGCCTGAATTTATGCTTCTTTCCACTAATCATTTTGGTCTTGAACATTCTCTCAAGATCGGCGAGTGCAGGATGTCCAAGATAAGGTCTATCCGGCACACAACCAAGTAAAGGAACGCCGTATCGTTCAAGTGCTCTTCCCAAGTAATCTTTTGTTTGTTCATACTTGTCTCGCCTTACTTTGTTGACAATAACGCCAGCAACATTCACATTATGATGTTCGCAAAGTACACGGTTCAGTTCTAGTTGATCAAAACAAGACCCCAACCCTCCATTTGCAACGAGTACCATATCGGCACCAATCAAACTTGCAACTTTAGCGTTAGAGCATTCAACAATTGATCCAACTGCGCAGTGTCCAGTTCCCTCGCACAAAACCACCTCACTTTTCTCAGCTACATTATGATATGCGTCCAGAATAGCATTCAACTGACCATCACGAGATATCTTTCCATCAATGTAATCTTTGGTGTAACCTTTTTAGCAGCGAGGACATTGCCAAAGTCAGGAAGTGCTTCCAGGCGACAGCATATAAAAGAAAGGATAAGCTCACCTTTTGGAATAAGAACCGGAGACATATCTTTGTAATCAAGATGCTGCAAGTTGAAAAATTCCCGAAGCAAAGTGACATCCTTGTCTCTGCAAAATACAATGTTGAGATAAAGTAATGAGTTACTTCCATCATTAAATGCCATTCAGGAAAAATAGAAACATAACACATTGTAGCACTCACACTCTTATTTCTTTCCCCATGGATTCGGAATATACGGGAACATGCTGCTGTCCAACAGGTTTGAGATAGCCAATGGACTGTGGAAACCTCTTTTTGAGTCCAGAAATCAGAGAAAGACAAGTTGTTGTCTTCCCCACATGTTGCTGAGTGGCAGCGACATAGATGGGACGATTCATTTGAGCCGGTGCCTCGTCATTATTTGTCGTTGTTGTGCTCTGCATTCGGGATCCTTTCACATCTGTTGAGAAGAATGAAGTTGTCCGGTTGTGTGTCATTAAATTCTGTTTGAAGTGCAAGTTTCTTCCGCAGAAGCTTCGGCATCTTGCTGAATTGAGGACAAGATATTTTGGGAAGGATTGCATAGTGATCTCTATAATAATTGTGTGATTAGCAGGAATGGGTTCGGTTGGCAGCCTACAATGACAGCAATGAAGTGGAAGATGGAAGTATCAACAACAACAGTAGTCAACAGCTTGACGCCGCCGCTTGCTACTTGACGCTTGACACAACAACCACAATAATCCATAATAAAATCTACAAAAAAAGATTGTTGTTGTGTTGATACAGGAAGGCCTTTTATCTATTCAAGACAACAGCCCTCCCCTCCTTCCCACAATAATACATAAAGATACATAACACGTCCAAATATGATTTATGACGTCGCCAAGAGACACTTTCAACTTATGTATTTTGCTATTCATCCAAGCTCATCCTCATGTCTGAATATTTTGTAACTAGAATAAAAATACATACAATTTGTTCGTGTGAATTTGATTGTTTTGAAAACAAGACTTGCTGTGAGTACAAGAGTGAAATCCAAGTTGCAAAGACGACCGACAGGAAGAAGGAGGGGACTGACCACAGACTGCAGCAGACAGAGGAAAGCATTGGACAGCCCCCCTCGCTGGAAGCTCTGGTAGATTCGACATCTCACCACTTAAGTAATTGATATAGTCAATTCTCATTGGCATCTGAAAGCAGAACATCTGGTCATACAATTGAAAGAGAGAAGAGCTGACAGTTTCTTCCACGGGCCAAGTCATGGCAGCGAAACAAGGGTTCACAGCTCACATTTCTCAAGCATCAGATGATGCCAAACGTGCAGTCTTATCCCGTGCACCAGCTGGTATCAAATCACATTCATGGCTATCCAATCTTAATACAACATGCACCATAAAATCAGCGCCTCCGCGAACACCAGAAGTCATGACTTTACTATCGGTCAAGTCCGGATGGCTCGTAAAAAGAAACGAACAGCACGTATGGCAGAGGAGATGGTGCTGCGTTGTCCCCCACATGATGCTTTACTATTTTGAAGCTGAACCAGAAAGTAATGGAGATGATTCCGAAAACCAATATATAACGAGGGAAGGCTTTAGCGGCGGTGGAATCTATCGGAGTGATGCGACAATCGTAGAAAATCAGGAAATTCTGAATGATGCTGTTCGCGATGGATATCATGATGCACAAATACATTCCACTCCGCTGAAAGGAAGAGATTGTGACTTTTCTCATTCACCCAATTCGGCGGAGAAGAAAATGCTCGCAGCACCTGTACGGGGTCCCACAACAAGCAGTGGGAATTTATCACCCTCTGGAATTATTGATTTGGAATGCTACTCGACCGTCAATAGATCTTCAGTCCATGACTGTGTTTTTGAGGTGTCTGGTGATTCGGTGATTAATCCCGATCTGAGATCGTTCTATTTCCAAGCTGGAAATGTTGAGGATTGTGAGACATGGACGAATGCTCTTCTTTCCGATCGTCACTCTGCATTGAAAGATGAACGAGAGGCATATAGGCAAGTATGTGATAGTTTCCAGCTGCAACTGCAAAACATGTCGAACATGATTGATACTGCAGAGGGAAGAACAGCGGATGCCGATCGACAACTCTATAATGTTAGGAGTAAGGCGCAAAAGTATCGTAGCCAAATTGCGAGCGTTGTGAGAGAAGCACTAGAACAAAAACCATGGAATTCCTCATGCGAGAATGATAAAGTTCTTGAAATGTCTAGGCTGAATCATCTTGACCAATTTGATGAAATTTTAGCTTGTGAGGATTCACTTCGTTCGTCAAAGAAAAGTGATATCATTCCTGTACAAGTGCTCGCGGACTACATTGCAACAGTCATTGGATCACACACAGAATTGGCTGTGCAATTAACAAGCACCAAACAGAAGTTACATCAATCTACCGATGTGGACAATGCAACAGTGTCGGACCTAAAACTTCAGATCGAGCGCCTTGAAGCCGAACGCGAAGAGGACAAGGCTCGTTATGAAGGTAAATTTGCAGGCATGGAAGCTCAATTGTATGAATCCCAGAGAGCTTTTGAGGAACTGGAGAATCAACTTCAGACTCAAAGGATGGAATTTACAATGTTTCAGAATCAAGCAAAGTCGAAATTACAAGAGCTTTCTGCGCACAAGAAAGTTCTCAAGAAGGAAGTAATTAAATTGCGCAACAAGAAGGAAGACGTCGAGAGCGAAAGAGATGCCGCTTTCCATGTTACAGATAGTCACAAAATGCAGGTTGAAAATGCCAAGGAAAAGAATCAAGTGCTAGAAAAATACATTGAGAAAATAGAAACCCAAGTTAGAGTACAGCATAATATGATGGAAATGATTAGCGTCAGTGGTATGAGTCATAGTGGCATGAGTCAAGGTGGAGACAGTCACTTCAACGGAGGCAGTGTTGTAGGGCGTATTATTGGGGCTCCAGATGACAATTCTTTCAGTAGCTTTGGAAACATGATGACACAGCGACTCAGGGACGCTTCGCCTCATAGACTTCCACCCACTCGACGTCCGTTACTTCCACCAGGTCCACCCGTTGCTTCAATCTCGAAGAAAGAAATGCAACGGGCAACATCACCGTTATCTCCTCATTCTCCAAAGAAGGGAAGTAGAAAGTTTAGTGCTGAAGAAATGCAACGAGCAACATCACCGTTATCTCCTCCACCAACTGGTAAAATATCTAGGGGAGTTTTAGACCAAGAATTTTCAAATGCTCACAGTACCAACGTCATTGCCCATACTCCTCCAGTATCAAGTCGCCAAATTGACAACGAAGATAACGGCAAGAGCTTGTTAACCCACGAAAAACGCATAGCTAAATACAAAAAGGCTCTCAATGACAAAAAATACGCCCTCACCCAAAAACGCGACAAAGATGACACCCCGAAGACTAACAACCACGCAACGGGTGACGACTCCGACTCTGTAGATGGCGAAGACGACAAAACCAACGTGAGCGAGCTTACCGAAGATAGAACTCAACGCCATATCGATGGCTCTACTCCACGAGCACCAATCCATTATACCACGAGCGACACAACAGGAGAAAATATTATAGCGGATGGTCGAACGTTGACATATGACAAGAGATCTGGAGGTAAACCCTCTGAGGTGAGGTATGAAAAGGCACCTCCACAAGAAAAAGAGGATTTTCCACCTCGGTACATTATGGGTGCTTCTGAAGAGTCAAGTAGGAATGGTGAAGATGTTCATAATTCTAAACAAGAAGATATGCAATCAATCGCGAAATCAGTGATAACAGACCACTCAGGAGGAAGAGGTACAAAATTAAGCATTGCTCAAAGAGCAAGGATTGCTGCAGAGAAGGAATCGAATTCCGTGAACTATTCTATCGCTTCTGAGCCTGTGAAACTGTCAGAAGGAACACCAGAACGGGGGAGATTAACGACGAGGTCTCAATCACCGGGAGCAAGAGCGTTTTCCAACCTGAGCAAGAAATTTATTAGCGCTGTGGACAATTCGTTCATCGGTATCAAAGATACTCAAGCAAACGAGGCAAATCTTTCAACAGATACAGACGAGCCAAAGCTCACGCTTGCGCAAAGACAGAAAATCCAACGCCAAAGGCAACTGCTTGTGTTGAGAGAAGAAGGATTAATTAAAAATCAAAATGTTGAGAGCCCGAGACGCGGAAGTGTTGTATCCAGAAACTCTGGTAAAAGTTAAATTCAGCCAATATGCAATACTTATGGCCCAATTTATGAAATGTGAGGAATAACATAGCCGCAACCTTGCAATTCTTTAAATAAATCTTGTACCACACTCATGTGCTTATGTGCTTACTCACCTGTACCATAGTTACAGAATATGACACGATATCAAATTTCTTTATTTTCGTGAAGAGGAAACGTGCACCGTTAAATAACGGGCTCAATCGAAATCTGGATCGAAGAACTGGCAAAACTGGATCGAGGCGAGTCAAAATTAGATTTCACATTCCATCTTCATCCCCCCCCCCTCCATCTCATCCATCATTAGCTATCCATCATCCCATCCTCCCTCTAGTGGTTTCATTAACTGTCCACAAATTGAGAACGCACAGTTGCAATACCATGGAAGTAATAGCGTTACCTCCAGTCGTCACGAGCGAGAAGAAAATCATGCCTACGAATGATCAAGAGGTGATAAAGTATCCGAGAGATTCTCTAATCGTTCACATACCGCTCAATGTCACCGCTGATCTTGGCGTAGCGATGAAACGAGTCCGCGCAAAACGCATAGCTCAATACAAACAGCTCCAACCAAACATCGTTGATACTCAAGTAGAGGAGGTTTCTCAGCCGATTGTAAAGGATGGAGATAAGAGTGATCAAGAATCTGACGAAGATGCTTCACAAGAGAAACGAACGAAAGAGAAGCAGGATGATTCGATGATGGATACGATCGGATCTGAAGTTAGACGAGAGCAGTTTTGTTCTACAGTCGATTACTTGGAAGCAAAGTATGCGAAAGGAGTCATGATTCATGATTTGGATGAACGCATTCGGGAAAAGAAGAAGAAAAACGATGGTGGCGAAGATATGAGCGTTCTGTCCGATAGCGAAGCTGGATCTTGCTATTCAGAAAATTCTGGGCAATTCATCGACGATTCTGATTTGAGAACTGATGTTGCACATCAAATATTGGCCAGTAGCGCTTTCGGTACGACAAAAATTGAGGCTGAAGCGGCAAAGGCAAAAGGAGCAGATGACGACTCCCTCGGTGCGAACGACCATGCTTTCTTTGTCAACGTTGGCGACCTTGAGATGGAAGACGGCTGGAATGATGAGATTGAGGAGGATCAAGATTGGTTGAGTTCCATGAAGAAATCCAAGGGGTAAGAATTCAGTAAAAGATTACTTGAATTTCATAGGTTTGCTTTGCTCATATCTAGCTAATACATTCTTTCTTTCTTTGTGCAGGAAAAAGAGGAAAAGAGCTCCAAAGGATACCTCCACTGCAAAGGGTGCATCGAAGGATAAACAGTCAAGCAAAAAATCAAAGACTGACGATAAGGATAAAGATAAAGATAAGAAATCTGGAGAAAAGAAGAAGAAAACCAAGAATAAGGATAAGGACAAGGACGATGCGTCATCCTCCAAGAAGAAAACATCCAAGGAGAAGCAAGGAGACGGAAAGTCTAAAACAACACCTAAGAATAGCAATGGCGAAAGTGGAAAAACACTAGAAGTAAAGAGCGAAGACGCAGCCAAGATTGAGGAACTTAAGAAAGAAAGTCACAATCTCAAACGAAGAGTGGATAGACTCTACAAGAAGTGCGTCGAGGAAATTGAAAAGTTGACAAAAGAACACCTGCCTGAGAAAATGAAGGCAGGCACTGGAAAATGCCAGATCATCGTACCTGAAGGAAAAACACCTGGTGACGAGCTTACTATAAGGTAAGAATTGATGCAAAGACTGTCTGATGTGCGCCACAAACGTGCACTCATGGCGCTAACACCCTGCCTTTATATTCATTAGCAATCCACATATTCCAGGCCAGAAGCTCAAAGTGAAGATTCCAAAGAAGAAATCGGCAGGAGATAAGTTCACTATTGTTGTTCCACTGCCTGAAGTAAGAATTAACTCAAAGGCGGAGAATAAGATATCAAAGGAATGCATCGAAGCCTTGGACAAATACTCTGCCATGTATGATGACTGGTGTCAAGTAGAAGGTAAACACAAGAATGGTCTATTACCAATACCAAAGGGAGCAGAGAAGTACAAACTTGGGGTGGAGCGGCTAAAGAAATATGACAAAATGGTGACAGCATTCCCGAAAAGGTTACATGTGCCTGTAGATGCTATTTTCCTTCGTCTTGTAGTGAGAAGAAGAAGGCAAAATCAAAGCAAGCGCAGAACCTTTGATGTTGAGCCAACAACGAGTAAGGCCAAGAAGGGCTCTGAGACTACCATGGAAGTGAGGATTCCTCAAACAGGTAGAAAGTTCCCAGTTGTCCAATACAACAAATTAGACTTTGAGGTTTCCACCTAAACCATTTTACCCAATCCATAGTTGTTGATAGTCAGTTGACAGACAATCATCAATCATATTTGTTCTGTAATAAAATTATAGAAACATCTCTATAGTATTAGCGAATGCCTTTTTTCAATCATTTCTCTCAATGATCAAAACGACTTTCGTCGACTATGGATTTTCTTCTTCCAAGAACATGAGGATTATTAGCTCCGCCACCAATGGTATAGCGTCTTTCAAGTGTAACCGGTGTGTTGGAGTACTGTTCCTCTAAATCATCTCTATTCTTTCCTTGTTCAAAGGGATCTGCATTGCTTCTCGAGGGCTTGGTGTGTATTTTAGCACTCGCTATAGATTGCCTTGACGCATCAGTAAATTTTCCATAGCTTTTCGAATCATCCATTTCTAGAACTGCCAACACTCTAGACCTAGCTCCCCTGTGACCAAGCTCAGCACTGGTAACTAGCCACTCTAATGCCTCACCTCGATCTCTGGCAACACCGATCCCATCCAACAAACAGTCTCCTAGCATATAACTTGCACCTGCATGTCCACAGTCTGCAGCCCGACGAAAATATTCTACAGCAATAGTCTCATCCTCTGCTACTCCATCTCCTGTATAGAATGCAACCCCCAATTCATAGTATGACTGCACATGTTCATATTTTTCGCATGCATTCATCCACCAGGATACAGCCGCTTTGGGATTTATTTCCAGACCACCTCTTCCATCATTGAGACAAGTTGCATATGCACAAACTGAATCCGGGTGCCCTGCCTCAGCAAGCCGCCTGACCGCACCAAGTGCCTCTTTCTGAACTTCCTCATCGGCATCAAGGAGCATATACGCAGCGATACGGAATTGAATATCCTGACAATACCTTTCATTCGCATCACCTTCATCTTTCCTTCGTTTGCAATAAATCAAGTCAGTCTTTAACCCATTGAACAAAGTGTCATCTGGAATGTTGGTCGGCCAGCTTACTGTTGGAATGCGAGAAGATGCATTTAGCCAGTTCCATTTTTCTTGATAGTAGTCGAGCTGGTTCTTATGATGTTTGAGCGTTTGGTCAAAATTTCGTTCTTCCTCATCACATAACGCCGTTCTTGGACTAGAAATTGCCACAGCTGATCCGGAGAGTAGGATTGTACTTTTGATTAAGTTGCTGTGGCTTGAGAGTATTCTTGACGCTGTTGAGTTAAAAAACATTATAGCTACTGGTTCAGTACTAAAATTAAGAAGTAGACCTAATGGCGCTCTGGGATGCTGTAGGTTCGTTGAGAATGTGCAGAAAGGTAGTGATGATGATTCTATTGGACAGTTTATGTGTGAATGGCAAATTGCAAATGGCAAATAATAAATAATGGCGAACGGTGAATCATGATGAATAATGATGATGATGTTGTGACTGATTGATGTTGTGATTGATACTCTTACTCCTCCTCCTCCCATCACTCCCTTTTCTTTCTTTCCCGTTGACGGGACTGCTTCTAAATTATCATTATTTAAAATTTGCCACAATAAATAATAAGATACTCGAAAATCCCAATGCATGCGTGTACTTCCTTCTTGACAGCTCTTGTATACTCCTGTAAACGTTAGGCTTTGTTTGAGCACTTACCAATGATGCTAATGATTGAGTATGGTACAGGTAAATGAAAGACTATGGAGAGGTACTTATAATGCTATAATATGTGGTAGCAGCACGGCCGTCAGCATGATTTTGTTGAAACGTAGCACGCCGACAGTTACTTCATCTCCTACTACACCAGTAGATGAACATTGCCTTTTTCCTTTTTCTGAATCATCGTTTGGGGGTCAGTAATGCCGAGCGATAATTTGTTGACAAATAGAAGAGGCATGCCGATTTGATGGGTGTCGGTACAATGCACCATAATTAACACGCACATTAGTGTATATTCAATCATCTTCAGCACATATCAGTTGTTCAGAAGTACGGCGAACAGAATCATTCTTCGATTAAAATTTGATCACATTGTGGACGACAAAGTTGTGACCAGGACTGTAGAGACATTCCTATCAGCCTCACGTTGTCCCTTCTATTTCTTTCTTCTTTCTTGACAATGACTTCTTGGGAGGAACTTGAAAGGTTTCTAGAAAGGTGCATCGAATTATTTGACTTTGAGACCGAAGCTAGGACTGGTCGCCATCCTTTTATTACCAGAAGCTGATCCAATGCCACATACTAAAGGTTATCAATAGGTCAATCACTGCTTATGGCAGCATCGTGCGTTCATACGTTAATGCAGAAATGTGTAAACCTACATGCATGATTGCTTTTTATTAGATGTTTGTTTCGTGTCGTGGTGCATTCTATTGGTGATTACTGTGTCTTTTAAATATTTGACACCATGTTCATCTAATCATGATCTTTTGGATTCTACTATAATCGATCCTTTCTATTGCAGTATATGCGGTTGCCGATTCAAACTCAAAATTCACTTTCATCTATATGACACACGAAAAATGTTCAGCCTTGGAATACTTTATGCTGGTTGGGTAGTAGTATCTGTTTTTTGATTGAGAAGAAGGGAATACATTTAGAAATGTGAGTATGATCGGATGGAGGGTCGCGGGAAAAAAGGAACATCACCTCTACAGACCACCGACCAGACCAACCACACATCCCACATTTCACACCTTCGTGCTATCTCATGAAGCTTATTATAATAACGAACGTCACATGTCACAAAACTTGAACCACCTATTCTCCCTCCTCGCCTGACATGAAAAATCGCTTATTCTACGCGGTGATGTTAGATGCACTGACTGCATTACATTGCTTTGTAAATCCTCGTCGATCAGCCAGGAGGACTTCTCCATTCTTACAACATCAGCAACTACAATTACGTGCATCCTCCACCAAAAAGGACAAGGATGAGGAGAAACTACTGATACCAGAAGAAAATCCAAACATTGATCCAAACAAAATATCTATATCGGGAGTTGTATACGGATCTGTAGTATCTTGTTTGAATGAATTATACCCCCCTGACGAACTTTCCAAGCGAAACGCAATCAGCAGATCCGACGGATACTGGGCATACATCGAAGCAGGGGAGAAACCGCCGTCTCAATTTACCTATGGCGAGTTCGATATTTTATTCTTTGCCGAACTACTCGATAAATGTAATCAGTACTGGAATGAATATAACATAGATCGAAATGAAGAGGAGCAAGAATGCGGATGGGATGCGAAAACCTTTTTGGATATTGGATCAGGAACTGGCAGATTGGTCGTTGGTTGCGCTGCGTTACATCCTAGACTTGAGCTTTGTAAAGGATTAGAGATACTGCCAGGAATTCATAGAGCATCATTAGACAAAATGAAGCAATGCAGGGTGAGTGTTGTGGAAGAAATAGATCAAGAGAATAATATCGTTGGAAAGGATTCTGAAATTGAATTTAGCAAAAGCAAAGGGAATAATATTGATGCCCTCGCGTTGACATATGATGAACCACTTTGTCAAGATATGACTGAAATGCAGCAAGCTTTACAAGAAATGAGTACTGAAGAGTGGAAAGCTCTGTTAGGTGATGACTATTCAAATTTCTTTGAAGATGTAGAAGATACAGACGAGCAGACTGGTGATAGTTCTGACATTGGAATCATCAGTGACGAAATTGTAGCTGATGACGTAGT
>Ga0307978_1001980_pt1 | contig 14772 bp, 10 predicted proteins | sample OrgLakmetage1056_FD_203151 | JGI IMG/M metagenome (GOLD analysis project Ga0307978, IMG submission 203151) | Saline water microbial communities from Organic Lake, Antarctica - #1056 | ecosystem: Environmental > Aquatic > Non-marine Saline and Alkaline > Saline | place: Antarctica: Organic Lake...
TCTTCATTGCATTCACACATGGATCGACTTCCGCTGCTTTGTCATTCAGACAGCGAAAAAGAGGGTGTGCCTCACATCTTTCGACCTGCCATTCGTGCAATTCTTTTACGTCCGTAATGATATAAAGGTGACCAGTGTTTGGTTTCAACAGATAAGCGTATTCACTCAGTAGCCGTTCCGATATGATTCGACGTGGATGGTTCTTTCGCTTAAAGTGGGGATCAGCAAAACAAAAGAAGAGCTTATCCATTGAGCTTCTTTCAAAGAAGTTTGGGAGAAACTTCATCGAGTTGGTTCGTAAGACGCTACAGTTCTCGTACTGATCATCCTCATTTTCTTTTCGGGCTGCGAGGATGCGCAGTCTGACATATTCTGTCACTTTGCCTCGAATCTCCATCCCAAGAATCACAGCATCGGGTAAAAGATGCCCAAGTGCCATGGTTAGTCCCCCAAAACCGCATCCAATATCCAACACATTTGGGACGCTTCCCTTTGCAAGACCGGGATAGTGATCCTCAGTCCAGTCTATAAGGTCTGGTCGGATTGGGTAATCAAAGGTATCATTGTGCGAAAGTGGATTGCAATGAGCGCGTTGTCGGTAAAACTTTTTTTGCGGTCTATCGCCTAAACAAAGTAGCAGTGAAGGGGAACGAAAAAGTCGTGAGATATGCTGTAGGATGATTACTTTCCATTCGTTGGATCATCGACTGGACGTACCTTCTTGCGTGATTGGAGTAAAAGAGGCTGGACGCTTTTTGGAATCGCTGATCTCTTCCTTGCTTGCATCCGGCTCCTTTGTAGCGGCGGACATTATCGACGGTGGCGTCGGCATGGTCAAATCGTTCAGATTCAAGATTGTGTTTGAAGTGCACAATGAACACAAAACGCAAAACCTGTAAATCGGTGGTGGGAAACGCGATTTCAGCCAGCACAGAAAGAAGATTCCGAAAGCCATAAGCTAGCCAGACGAGAACAACAGAACAACAGTATAGTAGCTAGAGCAGCTACTAGACTAGTCTAGGTACTAAAGTAGGTGCGACGAACACGCAACGAGGCAATTCTCGCCTCTAGCTCCACGCTACTAATCTACAGTAGTAATTGAAAGCACCTAGTAGTAGAGTAGTAGCTAATACATTGAAGTAGGCGACAAAGTTACACCTCCAGCTCCTTTATTACTGATAGATAATGTGCCATCGGCTTACGAAGACGGATGATACCTTCAAGTTCCGACTATATGTAGTCATGTAGTAGTAGCAGCGTTTGCTAGTGCCGCAAGTACATTTCGTGCATGCGTAGAGTTTAATTATAGGTACTAGAGGAGACAATGTACTTTTTACTGGGAGAGGGGGGCTTTTAGTTGGCAGCCTGCCTATTGCTCTCGACGTTGCGTCGTGCCCACGCTGTTTCTGCAGCTGCCGCCATCTTGGGACTCAAGAAGCTGTAATCGTCATACTCGCTAAAATAGTCCTCGGTCTTGGCCGGAAGCTCCGACATCATGGTGGTGTTGACGATGGGTTTGCGGATACTGCAGCCAAGAAGCTCCGTTACCTTGCGTACCGGAAGAATCTTCGGCGTTTCCTTATCAGATATCAACTTTTGTTTGAAAGATTCAATGTCGACACGCATCTCGTGCGTTGTGGCTGTCAAGTCACCCACGCTGGCGTCTTCGGCAGCTTCTCGAATGAGAACGTGCGGGATGTTTCGGGCGCCACTTGCCTCGTCGAAAAAGATGTCTTCTGTCGAAATCCTTGTTTTGCAGGTGATCATACCCATGAGAGTCTGCGAGATAGTCATCGTAGCTTCTTCCTTTTCACCGGTGTCGATAAAGTCATGAACGCCCCTGGGTGATTCGTCCTTGGATGCGCGAGAGAGCTTGAAAATGTTGCTTCGCGGCGAACACTTTTCTTTCTCGCCCGCATACGGAGGCTGGACAACAACGGACTCCGATTTGTTGGCTGGCTTCGTCGGACCTCCTTCACGGATAGGTGTGCGGTCCACTGATGGAGTACTTTCTGGAGATTCAGGTTGTGCTCCTTCGCCAGCGTTGATACTGTCGCGACATACTGATCCTAGACTCTTGGTGAGCGAGTCACTTTCAGACTCGACTGCGTTTCCTTCAGTGTCGCGCAAAGTGTAGAGAGTGTCTTCCAGCGTGTTCTCCAACGTATTTTCTAATGTATCGTCAAATGTCTCGTCTTCGTACGAGTTGTTCCTTTCCAATGTGCCTACGTTGGAACCTTCGAAAGTGCCCTCTTCAACGGTTGGCAACGAATTGGCGTCGACCTGGCCGTCCTTGGCAGCTTTGCCTCTCATAACTTTGAGGTTCTTCTTCCAACGGGTAACTCTGCGAGAAAACTGGTTATCATCGTCGTCGGAGCCGTCTCGGAATGGAATGGCCGTACCACAGAGGCCGCGACTGAAGAATTCTTCAGGTTGATTCATCCAAGATATTTCGTCTTTGGCCTTGCAATCGTCCCATACCTCTTCGTCAAACTTGGCCCACATTTTGTCATCGCCATCGGTGCTGCCAATTGGGCCGCAATCCGGGAAACGGAAGCGGCGACCCATAATGTTGATAGAAGCAAAGGTACGGTCGTCGTCGACCGAAGTGCTGTCTTTCGCTTGTCCCGCAGCTCCGCATGTTGGGAGAGGAAGCATGGCCAAGAATTCCTTGGCGCTCATGAGTCTACTCTTTGGCTTGGGTTGCCTCGGGGTTCGTTTGGCTGACTGGTGCGCCTCTTTGACGGCGCTTTCTTTCTTGAAGACCTGACCAATCTCGAACTCACTCGCGTCTGCCGGTCGCACAATAAACTTCAAGATTTTTTCGCCTTCAACTTTTCGCAAACGTGGAGGGCTAATGAGTTTATCGGACTTTGCATCCTTGTATTTGGCTTTGGCGACGAACTTTTCAGCTTTGGACGACATGGCTGCTGCGGTGACTCCCATGTGCTTTGGCTGGCCACTAGGCCTCCACTGAAGATTCGAGCCAGACTTGGATGACGACACTGCGGTGGATTCAGTGATGGGGTTGGAATATACTGAGGCGGTGGAGGTTGTCCTGGATTGGTTTATAGCTCGCCTTGGTGTCGGCGCCACAGATGAGACTACTTCAACCGCCGCTGGGGCCGGTGTTGGTGGTGCTATGGTGGCTTCAAAGTTATCACCAACGGTAGATGGGAAAGCGACAAACCGACCTCCCTCATCATCATCAAGCGATAGTACCCTTTCCACAGACTGCTCTATCACTTGGTCGGGAAGAGGAAACGAAAGGGGCTCGCTCTCACGTGGGATGGAGAATGCAAATTTCTTGCTGGCAGCAGTAGGTTGGGATTCCATTCCTGAGACACTGCCAGTTGTCAAGATCGTCTCGGTTTCACCGTGTGGCTGCACTTTAGGGCATGATTGAATTCTGGGGATTTCTGGAGCTGGTGCTAGCGGAGCAGGGCTTTCGGTGTTCACAGCTTCGACTTGCGGGTGACTCTTGTCGAGAAGTGGAGGTTCAGGAACTGCAGGTGTCGAGCTCAAGCGCTTCCCAAAGGGGATACGCAACTTGGCGGTCACCGACGTCCTGGTGGAGGCCCTGGAAGTCTTGGAGGTCTTAGAGGCCCTGGACGTCTTCGAGGCCCTCGAGACCCTCGAAGCTCTCGAGCTCCTCGAAACGACTGAAGGGGCCGAGCCCTTTTCCCACACTTCCACTTCAACACGAAGCAGAGCATCGCCGTTCGAATCGACGGCGTATGTAGAAGAAAAAGCTTCTTTCTCATCGTCGTTGATGGCAATAGTAGTGTCTTCCTTCGATTCGCTAAACGACTTTCTGGAGAAGACTCTCGCCAGGCCGTGCTTCTTTTTTGGCTTGACACTCTCTTCTTCGGCACCGTCCAAGTCAACGGGAATAGCACAGTAATTATTACTGTTACTCGGATTGAACGAAAGGGGATAAACAGGCAGATCCATGGTAGCCACAAGACCTTGAGGATGATCCGCCGAGATGACGAGACTCGCAGCTCCGATCGGTAGAGCAAATTTCTTTTCAGCATTCGTCGCACCATCCGCCAAGCCCACAATCAGCTCAAAGTTCTTGCGAGCCAGCACCAATGCTGCAGTCGGTTCGATTGAGTCCTGACAAATCAAGCCCATTTCAAAGTAGACGGCAGAGTCCGTGGATCTATTATTAGAGCTCCAAACGGCCACGTGTCTCTGCCTACGGTTCTCTAGATTCGATGTGGATACGGGCACTTCCTCTTCTTCTCCGTCGGCGCCCTGAGCCCGGATAATAACACCATCCTGAGGAGATCGTCGGAGTGAGTTTGATACGGCAGTGCATCCTTGCAGTTCCGAGTTGTGGAGGATGGATACCACGGCAAGCATATCTTTTGGCGGAGCTGGAGCTTGGCATGTTTGGGTAGGGCGGGTAGTATCTCGACATTTCGGTCGGTCGACGGTAATCCCAGCTAGACCCAAGACGTTCACTTTGACGACGTATTGAACTTCTTGCTGGCTACTGCTGCTGCTAACATCGTCCTTGGGGGGTTCGTTGGATGCCCGTGGAGCCATGGTATACAGTTTACAACAGGTTCCTGGAAAGATACCGGTACCGTATGGCTTCTGCACCGTATGGCTTCTGCAGTTCACCGAAAAACTGGAAAAGTGAGAGCCACTGCAAGACAAGACTGGGGTCTTGTGGGAACACTGGTTTCCGGGTTTTGTTTGATGGATTTTTAATATTCTACCTTCGGATATGTAGACTAATATTGGACATTTGCTTACTTAACCTTTACTCAGACTATGCAAGCGGATCCTAGCCATCTAAGTATGACACGCGTTTGCTAAAATCAGGGGGGGGGGAATCAAAATTACGGTTATTTGCTGGCCAAATTTTAAGAAATATTGTTCAGTAATCCGAAATTTATAAATAGTGACCGTTCAGCGTTCAGCCCAGCTCCTTCAAAACCGGTACCGTACCGGTATGCATACCCTATTTTTACCAGGATGCTGCTCTGAAGTACAGTACCAAGATCGGATAACTGATTGAAACGTTACCAGGTACCAACAAAAAAGCATCAACCGGCAAAGAATCAGTTCAAAAAGAAACTAGTGTAGTCTCTAGTACGTACATAGCTAGGAGCAGTAGATGACCTTCGCAGTCAGAAACAATTCCTATCTTATACTACTCTAATACTTGAGTTTTGTAGGAGCACCTGTAGACTGCCAGGTGTTGCTACTACTAGTCGTAGCTAGGAAATAATATCTTAAACATCGTCCACTGCTGGTGGAACTCTACCTTGCAGCTGCCGGATGGCTTCGAACAAAACCACAGGTGCACAGGCAGCGATATTGAGCGAGTTCTTGGCTCCAAACATTGGTATCTCAACGATGGCGTCAAGAACTGTCAGAACATCAGTATCCACTCCAGTTACTTCGTTACCTAGAATAAAAACTGTTCCCTTGGGCGAATAGATCATGTCCGTGTAAGTTATACTTTTCTCGGTCGTTTCCATGCCCACCAATTGATAGTCTGGTAACTCTTGTCGCACAAAATCTACGGCTTGCTGCGTCGTGAGAAAGTGTTGGCTGGGAACAACGAGGTCTGCTCCCAGGGCTGACTTTTGGAGCTTTTCGGCCCCGCTTCCTGAAGGATGTGGAGTTATTCCTGTCGTCAAAACGCGTTCACACCCAGCAGCGTCTGCCGTTCGAAAGATACTTCCAACGTTGAAGGCGCTCCGAACATTATCGAGCAAGAGTATCAATGGAAAAGTCTGCCGTTGTGTGGCGTCGGCAGCATCATTATGACGGACCCATTCGGCCTGGTGAGACTTGTGTCTCTTGAGCAAAAAGTCAATTTGTCGTGCACAGCGATCGGCAGCTGCCTGCAGCTTGATACTGTCGTTGTCGTTTACTACAGTCTTCTGTGGGTTTATAAATGCACGATAGGTACGAATAGCTGATTTTCCGTATGCTCCGTCATATCCAGCAGTTGGATTCTGAATGGATTGCAAGGCGGCGGCGTCCATGCCGTCAGTGTCGACTTCAATCGACTTCAGACTCTGATGTAAAATTTCTTTCCGTAGAGCGTTTGTTAGCAACTGGTCGTCGGAACTCGCCTGCTGATGTCTTGTTGTCGTGTGAAAGGATCGTATCCGTGGCACTGACCATTGATGTTCTGTGGTTCTCGATACTACTGACACGGCAGCGCGTCCCCTTGGAAATGCACTTTGCAACGTGATGATGGTCGCTCGCGACGTTGACTGGACGAACGCTGATACCAGGCTCATCTGTATGATTAGCGTCCAAAGACAAATTATCCGTAGCCTAGAAAGCTTCATAGCGGCCATCATAATGGAACGTTGCGTCGTTCTCCTCGTTTCTCGTCCATCCGTTTCATGTTTCATCTCATTTTTCTCCGTGTCTCTAAACGGGACTCATTTTTCAAGTACCGGCAACCATTAATTCCTTGCAACCCTCTGGTAGTATGGTAGTATGGTAGCTGGTAGACTAGACTAATATAATACGTATGTATCATCTACGACGACAGCTACAGGTACCCCAGTCCTATAATCCAATCCTAAGGGCAATAGTCAATAGTCTATCCTAAAGTAGAGAGAATAGAGTAAGAATACACAATCGTTTTGCTAACATGATAGTTAAAGGACTTGGCGCTTCTTGGCCGTGTTCTGATACGGTCGCAGAACGTATTCGCTTTCGGCCTCTTTTTGCTCCAAAGTTCCTAGTCGGATTTGATACAGCCGCATTTCGAATCGAGGTCCAACTTCGTGCAAGGTCACGTTGTCGTGGGCTGGTTTGCTATACATGTGATGTCGGAACGAGATGAAATCGTTGTCGTTCGAAAATGTCACTACGCGCTTGGCGTCGGCGCGAGGAACCGGAAAGAGGCACTTGAGAATGTTTCCCACTCGCTTACCGAGATCGGTATTGAAATTATTGAGAAGAATGTGTGGATAGGCTTCGGACATGGGTGCTGCGGGTGGATCAAGGTCGTGGCGAAGCACAGCGTTGCTGAGAGTAAAAAAGGCTGTGGGTCCAAGCGGCAAGTGGCAAAGTACCAAACCATCTGGTTCACCACGAGTCTCTTGTACAATCACAATGTCACTAAACTCTGATTGCCGACAAGACTCAATGAGTTCGTCAACTCGATTGTTTCCGCGATTGATCCTCGTGGAGTTTGGTACCAACAGCTTCATTTCCTTGACAAATTGTTTCAGTCGGGACGACGGGTCTCGGCTAGTAGTTACGCATACCTGAGGTTCAGTCAATCCTGCATCACCATACTCGTCGTCGATATGTGTTGTCACTTCTTCTGTGCGGGTATCCTCAGCGTATACCTCTTTCTTGAGTCCATCGAAAGAAGCTCGCACTTCCGTGGGAAGGGGCTTGCCACTGGCCAAGGCTTCTCGGACTAGTCGCTTTTGCTCATAGGCTACTTTTTCGCGACCCTCCAAGGACTTGCGATAGAGATACTCCCGACGCAGACGCGTCTGTCGGCGGCGAGAAGCAGCGTCGCTGGAGGCCGGCATGGTCAATAAGGTTGTGTGAGGAAAGAACACAAAAAGGTTTTTGGTTTTTGCTTGGCTGTGATGAGAAAATTCGAAAATGGCGGGAAAGCCGAGAACGGAGCGAAGGACAGTCAAAAGCACCCCGGAAGTAGGAAGAGCTAAGCGCTCGGTATGTATGTAGCGGTAGTCAATAGAGCCCTGGCACGGCACTGGCACGCACTGGCAACGGGCAGAGCGCCAGGATCGATAGTTAATGGTTATCGAAGACTATCATTGCTACTCTGTTTCTACTGTTCTAGAGTGTCGAAAAAGTTTACAGGTAGTAAAGATAAGGAGAAACCCTACAACAACACCGTACAGCAGCCGCGTGCCTAGGCAATCCTTGTGGGGTCGCACCAGTGTGACCATGGCTGCCGCTAGCATCCGTCCCACTTTACATCAACACCAACGGAATCAGACCAAAGAGTGGCATGGCAAAGGCAAACAACTTTATGGTTTCGTTGGGCATCATCTCGTAGAGCCCACTGAATGCCGTGAACCAAGAAATCATGAGAACAATGCGAGAAAATGTCTTGTGCGCGAACCTAATCTTCTTGTTGGTCTTGTCCATTCCAAAGTCCGGATGCAAGAAGAGTCCCCCAGCCAAACCAAGGCCGATGCAAGATAAGAGAACGCCGGTGCCAAGCATCGAATGCGATGTTTGCAAGTGAGGATATCCATTTCGTTCCTTGTTCAAGTAGATACAGAACACTCCCGATAGAGAGAGAAAGAGAGAAGCAATGCCCATCATACCATGCAACTGTTGACAAAAGTCGAGACGTCAGATACAAATTAACAGAATGGATTGCTTTCTAGAACAAATGGCGCACTGTATATGGCCGTGGCGTACCTTGGTGTTGTTATACCCTCCAAGCTTTTTGGTAACTGCGCCGATACCGGCCATTCCAATCATTCCGCAGCACATTAGAAGTGGATGCCATGAAAAGAAACTCCATTTTCCAGAGGCTGCAGTTCCAGCGTAGTATCCTCCTCCTAGAGAAAATATGAGCAGTGCCGCGACTGTCAATCCGTACTTGAGCGGCGACGGCTTGCCGGGCTGACAGAAGGAAGCAACATGAATGGTGCGCGCGTTAGTGTGAGTATGTCGTAGACCAAAGACGACCTGTTCGGTTACCCTTGCGCCAACGAACTTACTTTGTACACCCCGAGGGATCCTCTGGGCATGGGCATCTGGCTAATAAGTCCTGATTCTTCTTGCAGTGATGCACCTTCTTCTCTCATCGTCGGCGGTAGTTTTCTCTCGGCCACTGAAGTTTCGAGATCTACCGTTGAAGTTGACGGGAGCGTTTTTCTCAAAAAGCGCGCGAAACTAAAAACACGAGTCAAATTCCTCCGCTCTCCGTGAACTGTAGCTAGTGAACTGAGAAGAAACGGAAAAAGCAAATAGCAAAATTGAAGGATTCATATTCATCATGGCAGTCAGCAGTCCAAAACCGACCATGGACCTTGTGCGTTTCAAGAAGGTTGGAGCCAGGAGAGGTTCGGACTGCAGCTATCGCCTCACGATTCGGATTCCCGCTTACAATTCAGATTCAGATTCCCATGTATTTTCACCTCTACTACTACTTGCAAGAACCGCCCAACATGATCGATATCATCATGCACCTCATCCTCTCGACCCTCGCTTCTCTCCTCGGTGCTGTTTCCAACGTGAACACGCTTCAGGGCGTCTTCTTGTCGGTGACAAAGATCTTTTGTTCGCAAGGTAACTGGATCGCTGTCGTTATCTCGGTCCTTTTCGGAACCGCTTCTCTCGCGACGGTTGCCAACAACCTTTTGCGCCCAGCAGCAGCCGCCAACAACCCCCACCGGGTCGGTGGCGGAATGATTAACATGCTCACGGGGTACTCGCGGATAGTCCTTGTGTTCGCCTTGTTATTTTGGCTTTGCTGGCCAGTCACCATTTCGTTCATGGCTGCCTTATCTGGAGCTCGGATTTACCTTTTTGGCTTGCCTCAGAAATCGGTTTTTGGAAGTTCCTTTTTACTGTCTTGACTTGGATGGTATCCATCACTCTCGCCTGTCGTACTACCGAGACTATCAAGAACGTTGGTGACAAAGTCGTTGATTTTCTTACAGTGGCTCCCGTGGCCGCTGGTGACGCTCTCTTTTCGCTTTTGGGCAAGGTCCTCGCTGGCACTGTTTCTGCGCCAGTCTGGCTCTTTCGCCATGCCTTTCTTACCAAGCAAGAAAGACGAAGGCGACTTTGCAGTTGGCGTTGGTGACGAAGTTAATGGTGAGCTAGAGGATGCTTCTTACTGCAGGACACTGGCCCATTCCACAAAGACTGTCCCTGTATCCAGATCTCACTTGACCCGTCAGTGTACTGCACAAAACCAGTGCTACAACGAAACCTTGCTTAGCAAGCAAAGCATTGACTACAGCGTCGTCTGGTAGACAAACACACACCAAGTGAGCTGAGCCGGAAAGAGGAACCCGCTGCCGAAAGTACTGTAGTCTAGATATCAGTACATCTGATACCAATGAATAATCCTCATCAAAATAAGAGTATCAACTCGGAATCTCTACAAAGTAAACACCCATTTAACAACCGAAAGAAAAATCTTGAATCTCTAACATTAGGTCGGCAACTGCCTTTGAGCGGTAAGCCCCGTGTCCGGCAGCAGCTTGCCTCTAGCTTATCGACCGATAGCAGTGATATCGAGCATGTATGAGCAGCGTACTCAAAGGCGTGTCCATCGATGTACCTATACCGTTTATTTCTTGCCTTTTCGTCCTCCCTTCTTCCACTTGAGCTTCTCCGCTGTCTTGGCTCGTTGCATTTTTCGATACTTGTCTTGAGCATACGAAGCAGTATCAGGATCCGCCATAATTTCTTCAGTCAAGTTGCTTCGTCGCTGCTTCTTGGTCAAGCGCGCCGAATAAAACTCGGATGCTCCCTCAATGACAGTTCCAAGCTGAACGACTGCAGCGGTCTTATCGGTCGACTTGTAAAAGCGTTTGGGATCCAAATAGTTTCGGTTGCGAATGAGAGCGAGGTCTCTCGTCAGTTCCTTCGACATGGGTGTCGGCGCCATTCCAAACCATTGACTGCCAGCGTCGTTCTTTATCACGGGCTTGGCTCCCTTTTTGAAGGAAGCATACGCTGCAGCATAAGTGCTTGGCAGTCCTCCGCGAGAAGACTTTTGCAGCATTGCGCCCGTGAGTTTTTTATTGGCTGCCGTGCCTGCAACAACGGGTGCGGTGGATCGATCCGTGCGAACGGCTTGTCGTCGGAGCGCTTCAAGACCTCCTGCTGGTCGGAACTTGTCCAACAAAGCAGACGTCAGTTGGAGAGGAGCTGTGTAGCCGGGAATCAACTTGGAAAGCTCGTTTTTGCTGGTTTCACTGGTATTGTTATTGCTGTTGCTGCTGCTGCTGCTGTCTACCTTCGAGGTGATGATTTTCTTGGTGGTGGCTTGATTCGAGGTGGATTCCTTCTTTGCGGTGCTGCGCTTCTTTGTTTCCTCCTTTTGCGTCGCCTCCTCTGTGGCCTTTGGGATGGCCTCGTCAGTGTCTTTCGATAGCTCTGATCTTGAGCGACGCCTGGTTTTTCTTGCTGAGTCTACCATGATGGATATCGCTTTTATGCTGTACGGGTAGTCTACTGATGTAGCTGCAATACGTAGTAGACTCGTATTGGTGATCTCATTGTGCGGAAAGAAGAAACGTTCGAAAATCGATGGTCTTGGCTCCCTCCGTGTCGAAGGACGGACCCATTTTTTAAAAACAGGCCCTATTCGTTCGCTCGTCCTAAGTAACGGAAAGACATCTCCTAAAAGTAAGATAATTTTGCGTTTCTGTCAGAAAACGAAACGAATGAGAGGTGAGAGGTGAGAACAAGCGCCGTTCTGCTTCTGCTTTTGTTACCAGGTAGGTACCGGTACTGTAGGTACCATGCACAATACTGTAGTTCTGCTCGAGCGCGCTTGTACAGTATACTGGACGATGTCAAAGACGACAACGATGGCGCGGTGCACGCTAGAGAACTGCAGCAGTAGTGACAGTAGTGCACAGTCAGTGGAAGCTGATATGGAACCCACGACGATGTCGAGCCCTCTAAAAGTACAAGACCTTTCTACCGACGCCATGAATGTTTTGCTCTCCTTTCTCATTTTTGACGATTACCTGGCGCTCTCGCTGGTGTCCAAATCATTCAACTGCGCCATCTCGAGAGCGTCGCATCTCGTTATGGAAGATCCATCGACAACTGGAAAGACTGTTGACTACAGCGATAGCTCCATGTTGGATCGACAGCGAGGAACATCTACCGTTCGTCTCGAGCAACAGACGCTGCGGCAGTTGCTACGTCGCTATCAAAAGCTCAACGTACTGCACCTCAATGGTCTCGCAGCCGTCGGCGACAATCTATTTTCAATCTTGAACCAAGCACCCGCCGCATCCAATATTACCTCTCTGTCCCTGAACGGCGTGAGTTTATCCTATTGGTGCCCCAACGCACTTGAGTTCCAGAATCTGCAACACTTGAAGATTTCAGGAGGAACGATTCGAGCGGCTTTGGGCAAGCTCTTTGGGGCTGCTGACCACCCTTCTTCGAATCTAAAGACTCTGACCATTAAGCAGTGCTCGTCACTACGCGATGAACACGTGGCCGATATGGTGCGACGCTTGGACGGATGTTTAACGTCGCTTTCTTTGCACCAGTGTCTGCGGGTCAAGAAACCAGTCTTGTGCTTGGCAAAATTGAAACACTTGAGTCTCGTGGGATGCTTTGCTCTTTCGGATTTGCCCAAGTTCTCCTGCCCCAAATTGCTATCGTTGGACATGTCCTTTTGCTTTCGCCTCTCGACCGACCGAATACAAAACATTGTTGAGAGTGTACCAAGTCTTGAAGAACTCACGCTCATCAAGTGTCCCAGTCTCCACAGCCTAAAACTTACTTCCAAAACACTCCGCCGAGTTAATGTCAACTTTTGCAACTCTCTGGTTACACTCAAACTAACCTGCCCCAAAATGGAACGACTCGATAATGCTTCGTGTTCCTCACTCGACACTGTCATTCTGAAGCAAGCACATGCCTTGCAAGCACTCAGTGTGGCCGGTCAACCCGTGACACGATTGGACCTCCTGGCGGCTGACAGCCTGCAGCGCTTGAATCTAGCAGGTTGTCGGAATCTCCGTAGCTGCAACATTCAGGCTCCCAGTCTCGTGACGGTAGATACGACGGGAAGTCGGACGGTCGCGCTGCGATTCTGCAGGTCCGTAAGGCAAGTCATGATTGAGTCTTGGAGTCGCACCGACCTGGCCGTCCAATAGAAGCTATCATTTATATATATACCGGTAGGTGGTGGCGGTGGTACGTCACTCTAGTTTATTCTGCTGGTCGCTATCCAAATAATGCACACGAGTTGCTATATACCCGGTACATACTACTGTAGGAAGCAGTCTGGTCGTCAGTGGTATCGTGTTCTTTCTCTATGGTGTTGAAAGTGTTAGTGTATTAGCTTGCGTATTATCAAATAAGTTGTGAAGAATCAAAATGTGTATTGTATATGCTCGCAAGTTTGTCTAGTAATCATGTATTTTAAACTAAAAAAGTCCAGGTAGTGTATCATTTGCAACAGGGGCTCGGGGCGCCACGTTTATTTGGGATCCTTGGCGCGGAGGGCAGCGTAGGTCTTGAGGCGGACGGCATTGATGCGGATGAAGCCGTTGGCGTCAGCCGGGTTGTAGTCAAAGGCATCACCGCCGCCTTCAATGTCCATGGAAGCAAGGTCGGCGTTGTAGAGAGCCTTGGGGCTGGAGCGTCCCTTGACAATCACGTTACCCTTGTAGAGCTCGAGCACGACAACACCTTCAACGTCACGCTGGGAAAACTCGAGAGAGTTGCGGATCAATTCCATCTCTGGTGCGAACCAAAAGCCATTGTAGCAGAGACGGGCGAATTCAGCGGCCAATCCCTCTGTGATGCGCTTGACTTCACGGTCCATAGTGATGCCCTCCAAGTCCATGTGGGCGGCGCGGAGAATGGTGCCACCCGGGGTCTCGTAGATGCCACGACTCTTGATCCCGACGAAACGGTTCTCGACAATGTCGATGCGGCCAATTCCGTGCTTGCCAGCAATCTTGTTGCAGTAAAGGAAGAGATCCAAGGAGTCGGTAATGACGGTTCCGTCAGTGACGTTGGTGATCTTGGTGGGAACACCCTTGAGGAACTCGATCTGGACAGTCTCGCTGGCGTCCGGGGCGGCCTGAGGAGAAACAGTCATCTTGAACATGTCCTCATCGGGAGGGCACATGGCATCCTCGAGATTACCGCTCTCGTAAGAAGTGTGGAACAAGTTCTCGTCGATGGAGTAGTTGGCCTTGGGCTTGGCGTCAACGGGAATGCTGTGCTTGGAGCAGTAGGCGAGCAAGTCCTTGCGTCCCTTGAAAGACTCAATGAACTCGGCATCACGCCACGGAGCAACGCATTGGATGGTGGGGGAAAGGGCCTGGCAGCACATTTCGAAGCGAACTTGGTCGTTTCCCTTTCCAGTGGCTCCGTGACCAATGTAAGTGCATCCTTCCTCATTGGCGATACGAATCATTTCCTTGGCGATGCAAGGGCGAGCGATGGAAGTTCCGAGGAGGTAGCGTCCCTCGTAGATAGCGTTGGACTTGATGGCTTCGAAGACGTAGTTATCGACGTAGTCCTTGCGGAGATCAGTGACGATGCACTTGACGGCACCGGCGTTGACGGCCTTGGCCTTGACAGCCGCAAAGTCTTCTTCGAACTGGCCCACATTGGCACAAAAGGCGACAACGTCAAAGCCCTTTTCGCAGAGCCACTTGAGGATCACGGACGTATCAAGGCCTCCGCTGTATGCGAGGAGGAGCTTGGGCTTGGCTTCGGTCATCTTGATCTTGTTTGTTGGGGTTAAGGTCGCTTGCGAAACAGGCGAGAAGTGGGATTGTGAGACGCTGGCGGTTGGCGAGCTTTTGGGTGGCCTTCGTTTGTTGGCGTCGTGCACTTGCTACCGGTATCGATCGGGTCGGGTGCGAATGCAAAAAGATCGCGATTGGCGGAACGAGATTTTAAATTTCGTGGTGGCCAAAGTATCTTTGGATCTTTCTCCGGCATCCACAATGATCAATTCCCTCTGTCGGTACTCAGGCTACAGCAATAAGGAATCCACGTTTAACTAACTTTGAAAACAGCGACTTTCCTGAGTCAGTCATGCGTGGGGTTCGGGCGTTT